>OLXV01000577.1_pt1 | contig 19437 bp, 19 predicted proteins | sample 1673481 | NCBI WGS metagenome assembly OLXV01 (sample SAMEA103958113, study PRJEB25191) | human gut metagenome
TATTCGGTGCAACAGGCAGACTGCGTTTGATACAATCATTGCTTAATGCAGAGACCGGATCCTTCAATAACACAGGATCATCATCACATGCAACCAAAGTTAAAGCAAATGACAACAATACAAAATAATAATATTTCAGTTTCATACTTTTCATTTTTTACAGAAGGATGGGCAAATAGACTGGGTGAGAAGGTAACAGGTGAAAAGTCAATGGGGAATTTGGTAATAGATTAGGATTGATTACAGGAAGATAACTTCCAGTTTATCGAACTAGCTCTCCCGGAAAACCTCTCCGGGAGAGCTGTTTTTCACCCCGCCACGTCCAGCATATTCTCGATAAAAATCCCGTACCCCGTAGTCGGATCGTTCACCAGCACATGGGTCACGGCACCTACCAGCTTGCCGTCCTGAATAATCGGGCTTCCGCTCATGCCCTGCACAATGCCCCCCGTGGCTTCCAGCAGCGTTTCGTCCGTCACTTTCAGCAGCAGATTTCGCCCGTCTGTCCTGTCTTTTGGATAAATTTTCAGAATTTCCACAGAATACTCCCGTGGCGTATCGCCGCTGACTGTGGACAAAATGGCGGCCTTGCCGGTGTGGATGTCTTCTTCGGAGGCGGTGGGCAGCGGTTCGCCTTTCCAGCCCCGCTTCGTCACGCCGAAGACGCCCTGCGGCGTGTTCCGCAGAAGTTCCCCGATGACGGTGTCCGTGTTCGCCGTGCCTTTCAGCTGCCCCGGTTCCCCGCACTTGCCCTTTTTTACGGTGAGAACCGCAGCGTCATAGGCATCGCCGCTTTTCATGCGCAGAAGATTCCCTTTTGTGTTGCTGACGCCGTGACCCAGCGCGCCGAACCTGTGGGTATCCGGGTCATAAAAGGTGATGGTGCCGATTCCGGCGATGCCCTGCCGCAGATAGACCCCAAGCCGCGGCCCGGAGTCGCTCTGCCGGGTGGGAACGGTCACGGTGCAGCGGCGGTTCCCCCGGCGGACGATCAGCTCGGCGTCGCCGTCGCAGCCCTCAAGCGCCCGGCGGACATCCTCGGTGCAATCAATGGTGGTCGTGTCGATCTGGACGATTTCGTCACCGATCTTCAGTCCGGCGGTTCTGGCCTCGGCGCCCAGAACGTCATCAAAGGCAGCAACCGTGACCGTATTGTCGCTGAGCTGCAAACCCACGATCTTCCCCACGGGGATCAGCAATTCTGCTGCCCGGGCGTTTATAGGAAACAGCGTCATCGCGACAGCAAAAATCGTCAGAAATTTCCCGATTCGTTTCATTTTTTCAGCCCTCCTCATGTTCGTGCCTGCCTTGTTAATATGACCCGGGCTGAAAAACATAACCGCTGTAAATGTCGAAAAATAAGGAACAGAATGGGGACTTTGGCGTTTTTTGTCTTGATTCTCATTTTATATTTGGGAACCTCTGAATAAATCGTCTGCGGCCGTGAGCGAATCTTTTCCGTCCACTCTTCGGTATCGAAAGCGGGAAATACACAAAGTATTCCGCCGTTTTCGATACCTCGATTGGCCGAAAAATCTCTCGCTCACAGCTCTTGCCGATTTAATCAGAGCTTCCTTTGGAATTTGCTCCGTACCGCCGCGGCGGATTTTTCTTTTTTATTTTGCCTATTGACAAAGTAGGTTGGTAATGCTATATTACCCATAGACTTACTAGGTAAATACCTCAGGAGGAATCAACTGTTATGCAAGTTTATGCTGACAACGCGGCAACAACGGCCATGAGCCGAACGGCCATCGACGCCATGCTGCCCTATCTCGACAATATCTACGGCAACCCCTCCAGCCTGCACTCCGTGGGTCAGAGGGCAAAGGAAGCTCTGGACGCCGCCCGTGAGACGGTCGCCCAGTGCTTAGGCTGCGAGCCCCGGGAGATCATCTTCACCTCCGGCGGCAGCGAGGCCGACAATCAGGCCATCATCTCCGCCGCCCGCTACGGCGAGAAGAAGGGCAAAAAGCACATCATCACCACCGCTTTTGAGCATCACGCCGTGCTGCACACGCTGGCGAAGCTGGAAAAAGAGGGCTTTGAAGTCACCTATCTGGACGTCCGGAAGGGACACAACGTCACCGCTCAGCAGGTGAAGGACGCCATCCGTCCCGACACCTGTCTTGTCACCACCATGTACGCCAACAACGAGATCGGCTCCATCCTGCCCATCGCGGAGATCGGTGCCGTCTGTAAAGAAGCGGGCGTGCCCTTCCACACCGACGCCGTTCAGGCCGTCGGCCATCTGCACATCAACGTCAAGGAGCAGAACATCGATATGCTCAGCCTGTCCGGCCACAAGTTCCACGGCCCCAAGGGCGTGGGCGCGCTGTACGTCCGCCGGGGCTTCCCCCTGGTAAGCATCATCGAGGGCGGCGCGCAGGAGCGGGGCAAGCGCGCGGGTACGGAGAACATCCCCGGTATCTGCGGCATGGCGGCAGCGTTGAAGGAAGCCTGCGACCACATGGACGAGAACATGCCCAGAGTCGCCGCCATGCGGGACCGGCTGATCGAGGGGCTGAGCAAAATTCCCCACAGCGCCCTGAACGGCGACCCCGTGAACCGTCTGCCCGGCAACGTCAGCTTCTGCTTTGAGGGCATCGAGGGCGAAAGCCTGCTGCTGCTGCTGGATATGAAAGGTGTGTGCGCTTCCTCCGGCTCCGCCTGCACCTCCGGCAGTCTGGACCCCAGCCACGTGCTGCTGGCCATCGGCCGGGTACACGACGTTGCCCACGGTTCTCTGCGGCTGTCTCTCAGCGAGTACAATACCGACGAGGAGATCGACCACATTCTGAAGGTCGTCCCCGAGGTCGTTCAGTATCTGCGGAACATGAGCCCCGTGTGGCGGGATCTGCAGACCGGCAAACGGCAGTATATCCTGTAAGCGCCCCCCGGCGAAAAAAGTTGATAAGGAGAATGAAATTATGGCACTGTACAGTGAAAAAGTTATGGATCATTTTCAGCATCCCAGAAACGTTGGCGTGATCGAGGACGCCAACGGCGTCGGCGAGGTCGGCAACGCCAAGTGCGGCGACATCATGAAGATCTACCTGAAAATTGAGGACGACATCATCAAGGACGTGAAGTTTGAGACCTTTGGCTGCGGCAGCGCCATCGCCTCTTCCTCCATGGCCACCGAAATGATCAAGGGCAAATCCATCCACGAGGCCATGGCGCTGACCAACAAGGCCGTGGCGGAGGCGCTGGACGGTCTGCCCGCCCACAAGCTCCACTGCTCCGTCCTGGCAGAGGAAGCCATCAAGAAGGCGCTTCAGGACTATTTCGACCGCAAAGGCATTCCCTACGACGAGAAGGATTTCCCCGCCTGCGAACACTGCGCCCACTGCGAGAGCGTATGATCGTATCCACAAAGGGGCGTTATGCTCTGCGGGTGATGGTCTGCTTTGCCCAGCGGGGCGGGAACGAGTACATTCCCCTGAAGGAGATCGCGGAGTCCGAGGGCATTTCCCAGAAATATCTGGAAGCCATTATGACAACATTGTCCAAGGCCGGGTTTGTGGACGCCGTCCACGGAAAGGGCGGCGGCTACCGCCTGAACCGTCCCCCGGAGCAGTACACCATCGGCAGCATCCTCAAGCTGACGGAGGGGAGCTTAAGCGCGGTGTCCTGCACCTCCGTAGGCGCGTCGGCCTGCTCCCGGACGGAGTGCTGTCAGGCCAAGCCCATGTGGGACAAGCTGGACAGGATGATCGACGGGTTCTTTGAGGGGATCACTCTGGCGGACCTGCTTCACGACAGCGTAACGGCATAAAAGAAGCCGGCATGACGAAAATCATGCCGGTTTTTGCTGTAAAATAGCCGTTTACATCTGGAAAATGTTCCCGAGAACTGCGCCCTTATTCTCCGGTTCCCGGGGGCGGAGGGAATCGTAGGCCAGCGCGTAGGTGACCTCCACCCGGTTGCGCAGGAAATAGAAAATGACAAAGGTCACTGCCAGATACACGCCGAAGAACAGAAAATAGGCGACCGTGTCGGAGAAGGGCAGGGTGACCCCCAGATCAGGCAGGAGCTGGTCGCCGTAGTTGACCGCAATGGACACCAGCATGGCGGCGTAGTACCACCACATGCTCAGATCCAGCCGGAACAGATTCCAGCGATTGCCCTTTGTCATCATCCGGCTGTCCCGCAGAGCCGCCAGCGCACCGGTGGCGGGGCGGTCAATGATGAGATAATCCGCCATGCGGTACCGGTAGAATACTGGCGCGGCAAGGGCAAGGGACAGCACGCCAGACAGCACTGTCGCAGGCATCATGGCGTCCATGAGCTGGGTGTAGGTGGCGTCATCCAGCAGGATGCCAGAGGTGCCTGCGTTTTTGACAAGGGGCATCAGAATGTCCACCGCCGAATTGGAAAGGGGCGTCATCATGTAGATCGCGATAGCGACGTACATACTTGCCATGGCCACGCCACCTAAAATCAGCCCCTTCAGCAGCGTGCAGCGCAGCAGCACCCAGAACCGGTCAAAGCCCAGTCGCATCCCGTTGGGGGAAGCGTACTGTCCCCGGGCAATGCGGAGCATCGTGGACAGATAGCCCAGCTCCAAGCACATGAGAAAAACCGCCTGCACGATGGGCAGCAGCATTTGCGCAGTGGTCAGGGCGGAGCGGACGCCCATGCTTCCAAGGCCGCCGGTCTTGGCGATCTGCTGACTCAGAATGTAACTGACAACAGTCGCCACCGCCGACACGGCAATGGTAATCAGGGAAAAATACAAAATAATTTTCTGTCCTTCCCGGGCGTTGGCGAGCCGCCCGGCGGAAAAATCCTTCAGCTGGCGGGTGTTTCGGATATCCATGAATACGTCTCCGTTTCAAAACTGGCTTTAGCATCAGTTGACAAGGGGACACATGGTTTTCCCGGCCCCAAACGGCGTCCGGCTGTGTTATCCTCGCCCGCCTGCCTCGTCTGCCTTGCCAGCCTCCGTTTATGCTCCGGGAAAACTCGAAGACCCGTCGGGCGCTCTGGCGCGTCGATGGCAAGGCAGAGGACGTAGGCTTGCCGGCGCAAGTCAAGGACGATAACGCAGCCAGCGGCGTGCCAGAGCGTCCGACGGGCATGTGTCCCCTTGTCAGCTGATGCTATGATTGTTATAAACGAAATTCGGAAAAATAGCAAATGAAATTTTTGTAACAGTGGAAAAACGGGGAAAGGTATGGTATAATCCGTTCAACCACAGAAAAAAACGGAGGGCAACTATGGAGCTTGGAGAAAAACTGCGCTTGACGCGGCTGGAAGCGGGATTGTCCCAGCGGGCGCTCTGCGGGGACGAGATCACCCGGAATATGCTCTCCCGCATTGAGAACGGCGCCGCCCGGCCGTCCATGAAAACGTTGGGCTGTCTTGCTGCGCGGCTGGGCAAGCCCGTGAGTTATTTTCTGGAAGAAGATACCGTTTGTTCGCCTAATCAGGAGATCATGACCGCTGTCCGGCATCTGTTTGACGGGAAGGATTATGCCGGGGCAATGCGGGCGCTGGCGCAGTACCGCGCCCCAGATGAAATTTACGACCGGGAGCGGCAGCTGCTGGAAATCCTCGTCCGGCTTTCCCTTGCCGAAGAGGCCATCTCGGACGGGCGGGAGCCATACGCTTTGGAGCTGCTGGAAACCGTCGCCGATTTGGGGAAATCCGCAGTCTATTATTCCGCAGATCTGGAGCAGCGCAGACTTCTGCTGCTTGCCCGCATTCCGGGGCAGGTCGTTAATTTGCCCGGTCTGGACGAGGCGCTGACCGTGCAGGCCGCGTCGGCACTCGCCGGGGGAGACGTCCAACGCGCCGCCCATCTTCTGGATGGGGCGGAAGACCGCACCGCCCCCTGCTGGAACATCCTCCGGGGGAAATGCCACATGGCGCTGGAAGAATTCCCGGAAGCGGCAAAATGCTTTCTCGCCGCCGAGGGGGAGTACAACGTCCTCCGGGAGCTGGAGATCTGCTACCGGGAAATGGGCGATTACAAAAACGCCTACATTTATGCCTGCCGTCAGAAGGACGCGCAATAACAAAAAAACGCCGTGCCGCTGAGGAAATTCCTTGCGGCACGGCCTTTTCAATGATTTTACGCTTTTTCCATGACCCAGAGGTTCCGGATCTGTCCCTCGATCTGCTCGTAGCTCCACAGCTTTTCGGAATTGACCACGCTGTTGGGGTCATTGACCTGAAATTCGCCGTCCTTCACGCCCCGCAGGACGATGTAATGTCCCGTAGTAGTAAAATCTCCCTCCCGCATGGCGCAGATGATGGGCTTGCCCGCTTCCAGCGCGTCCACCATCTTTTTCTTGACCAGCGGAATTTCCGTGGCTTTCAGCCCCAGTCCTTCACTGCCCTCGCTGATGAGCGTCCAGGAGGAACCGCTGCCCCGGGAATAGTAGCCGTTTTCCTGGGCAAACCGGGCGACCTGCCGCGGGTTCATGTTTTCGTCGCCGGTAAGGTAGTAGCCCACCATGGCAAGACAGGTTGGGCCGCAGCCGGTCTCCGCAATAAATCCCTTCCCGTACTTTTCGTAGCCCCACATGGGGTCCCACTGCAAAAACAGCGGCACGGTCTGGCTGTCCTTCCAGACGCTGAGATCGACCCCCGTGTCCTTCCGGAAGGGGTAGTTCAGCACAAAATCCTTCGTCTCGGGGTTGCGCTCGTAAAGGTCGATCAGGCTCTGGGGATATTCGCCGTAGGAGATGCCCTGTTCCTCGGCAAAAGCTTTCACCGTTTTCTCCGCCTCCGTGCGCTCTCCGTGATAGAAGGAGATGTCCCGGTACAGGTTGTACGCGGGCTTCGCGCCCAGAACCGCCGCCGCGAGAAGCACAATGACGGCTACGGCGATCACCGCCCGCTGTTTCGTTTTCATCATAACCACATCCTTTTTGACTTTTCCCATTATACCACGGCATTTTTAGGAAGTCTTTTCGGAGAGGTTAAGAATTCCTTATTTTTAGCCTGTAAGGTATTTTCTGTCATGATGTAATTTATAAAGGGTGGTTTACACCAAGTGTTACGTCATGACTGCGGCTCATTTGTGGTGAATGGAAAACAGTTATGATAAGAACACCGGATATTGTTCTCCTGACGTGCTATGACGAAAACAGAACGTGGTGACAATAAAAGGAGAACCGGGCTTGAACGATTGCCATTCTTGCACCCTTTATACAACGGAAAATGCAGGCGCGAAATGAGTTTTATCGAGCAGTTGAATTTCCTTTTCATACTGAACTCCAATTAAAATCTTTAAAAAAGATTTTAATTGGAGTTCAGTATGAGAAATTCTTTTTTCTTCGTCCGCACCTGCGCCAGTTCATCGCTGAATGCGGAAATTGTCATCTGTTTATCCATAAGTTTATTATATCACACTCGGCGGTTTTTGGCACCTTTTTCTGTGCGGTATTGCCTTAAAACTGACGCATCCGGAGAAGAAGATTGCCGCAGCACCCATACATAATTCCCCTTTTCCTGCAAATACTTCTACAGGAGCAAACCGCGCGTCACGCGCTTCAAAGGAGAAGAGAATTATGAAGGCAACAGGCATTGTGCGACGGGTGGACGATCTGGGCAGGATCGTCATTCCGAAGGAGATCAGAAGAACCCTCCGTATCCGCGAGGGCGACCCGTTGCTGACATCATTGACACGGTGGGAGAAATACTGCTTTTCTATGTTGGATTTGGCTAAAAGACGGGGGTGGTAATAGTACATAACAACGGAAACGGCGACTGTCGGCATCCGGGAGGAATGAATCATGTAAACGGACGGCCCGAACCCATTGCATTGCAATAGATTCGGGCCGTCCTCTCTGTGTCAGCAAGGGCAACACATGTTGTCTTATTCTATACCAAATGCTTCGGGATGCCAGATGCCGAGTTTGTAATTTGTAAATACATTTATGCCGCAGCGTTCGCATTGACCCTCTCAATCACCTGTCGAATGCCTGCCCATACGGACAGGTCTGTGAAAACTTCCACAATGCTGCCGTGATCGGTGAAGGGCGCTTCCTGCAAAACGGACAGGTCTTTCATCATGCCGTTGTGTACGATATACTCCACAATCTGGTTTACGAAGTAAATCTGCCTGCTGTCAAGGGTCGTATCATTCAGGTACTGCGCAAATGCCTCCTTTGCTGCGTTCATATCAAGTCCGACGATTTCGCGCACAAACTCGCCCAGCGGCTTCTGGCCGTACTCAGCCACATAATCCTGTTTCGTACCGACCTCGCTCCAGAGTGCTTTCTCCAGCGCCTGCACATCCTCCGCAGTCAACGGAATATTCCCCTTTAGCTTGGCAATGACGGCATCATCCATGTGCTGACGTATGTAGAACTCCGCCTTGGCCTTGTAGTTCTTCAGATCGTCGTTCTCCAACTCCGATTCTTTCCAGTCTACAGACAGGATTTCGTCATCAAAATTCGTATCGTAGAGTACCTTGCTGACCGGAATATACTTAATAAGGTCGCGCAGATTCTCCCGGATATGCTCAAATTCACAGATTCCGGCAGTCTCCACATAATCTGTGTGCAGGATCTTGTTGATCAGTTCCGCCTGCACCATGATTTCCGGAATATTTGCCACAGACGCGACGGCGGAGACCTTTTTAAACAGATCACTCCGCGCCTTGCCGTACTTCTTTCCTGCTAGGTACGCAAGCTCGATGCCGTATAGCAGCGCATCGAACCGCAGCGCCTTGGCATCGTCCTCTTCCGGTGTAATAAGCGGCGCAAGCTCTTGGCCCATGAGCAAGGTGTCCTCATAGGTCAGGGCGTTGTAGCTGTCCGGTTCGGCATATCGCTCTACATATTTCAAATGCTGGCGGACGGCAAAGTTCTCTTTGTTCAGTTCCCGCACCTTGCGTACCATGTCATCCACCAGTGTCTTGCGGAAGGCAATCAGATCCGTTGTCTGATACGCCAAGTCCTGCAATTTGAAGGCAATTTGGGCCTTCAGATGGAAGATCGCACCTTGCAGGGCGATCATATTGGCGGTAGGTCTGCCCTTGTTCATGCGAAAGAACTCAAAGTTGCCGCAGAAGTCAAAAATATAGAACTTGTCCTTATCCTTACCATCCATCAGCCCCGGACACAGACGGGTGCCACGCCCAATCATCTGCCAGAATTTTGCCTTGCTCATGACCTTTTTGAAGAACACCAGATTCAGCACCTCCGGCACGTCAATGCCGGTGTCCAGCATATCCACGGAAATGGCGATTTGAGGCAGTTTCTTCGGGTCAGAAAATTCGTCGATGGCGCTTTGCGCATAGGTCATATAGTTGTCGATCACCTTGGCAAAGCCGGGAAGATGTGGGTATTCCTGATTGAAAACCCCGAGGATTTTTTCTGCATGGGTGTGATTTTTCGCAAAAATGATGGTCTTGCCCAGCTTGCTGCCGTAGTCGATGGTCAGGCCGTGGGTCATCAGCGTGTTCAGTACCTGTCGGATGGTGTCTTCATTGAAGATCCATTCGTTCAGCGCCGAGGACGCAATGCGCTCCGGTAATTCTCCGTTTTCATCTTCGAAGGTATCTTCATAGGCCTGCTTGTCCTCGTCGGAAAGCTCATCGTAGACGATGCCCTGTTCAATAAATTTCAGCTTCGTCTCTACCGACAGGAAATCCACCAGATACCCGTCCTTTACCGCCTGCGCCAGTTCATAGCCATAGGTGGGGACGCCGTTTTCCAGCTCAAATATCTCATAGGTATTCTTGTCGATCTCGTCCTTGGGCGTGGCCGTCAGTCCCACCAACGGCGCGTCGAAATAGTTGAAAATATCCCGGTATTTGTTATATACCGAGCGGTGCGCCTCGTCGCAGATCACAAGGTCAAAGTGTCCGCAGGTAAAGAGCTTGCCGTCCTCATCCTGCACGCTGTCAATGACATTGTACATGGTCTGATAGGTCGAAAAGACGCAGTGAGCGGTGTAGTTATCCTTCTCTTCGCAGAGGTTGGTGACGGAGAGATCAGGCAGCAGATTCCCGAAATTGCGCTTTGCCTGCGTGACCAGACTGTTGCGGTCGGCAAGAAACAGGATGTTTTTCACCCAGCCGTGCTGAAGCAGCACATCGCACAGGGCAATGACCGTCCTCGTCTTGCCGGAGCCGGTAGCCATGACCAGCAGCGCCTTGCGGCGATTCCGGGCAAAGGCATCGCAGACGGCCTTGATCGCGCCCTCCTGATAGTAGCGCCCGGCAATATTGCGGTTCACCATGATATTTTTGAGACTCGTCCGCATGGTTTGAAGATTGAAGAGCTTCTCCAGATCGCGCTTGGAGTAAATAGCTGCACATTTGCGCTCAGAGTACAGATTGTCCGTGATGTGGGTTTCAAAGCCGTTGGTCAGGAAGATGACCGGGCGGCGGTGGTATTTTTTCTCCAACAGATCGGCGTAGAGCTTTGCCTGCTGGCGGCCTTTGGCCACATCTGTGCAGGTGCGCTTGGCCTCGATGACTGCCAACGGGCGGCCGTCGTCACCGTAGAGCACATAGTCCGCATAACCTACCTCGGACTTGTTGGGCATACCGGGCAGCTCGACTTCATTCAGCCAGTCCTTGCCCTCCGTCCAGCCTGCGTCTTCCAGCATGGTGTCGATATACAGCTTGCGTGTCTTGTATTCGGACAGGTCGAGGGGCTTGGGCACATAGGTCTGCTGCTGCTCGGCGCGGCGGGCGGTGAGTTCCTCCTTCAGCGCAGCGTTCTCCGCCATCAGCGCGGCAAGATCAATGTCGGCTGCTCCCTTATCCCCTCGCGGAGCGGGCGCGGCGGGCTGCTGCAGCAGGCTGCGGTCAAAATGTCCCTCGGTGTAGTTTTCGCCATAGCAGTATGCCACAAAATCCAGAAAGACATAGAGATTTTCCAGACACAGCACCGCCTGCTCCTCGGTGATTTTCCTGCCGGTGTGGGCGGCGTTGTTGCCCATGCGGCGGATCAGATCCATCCGCCGCCAGATGTCCGCGCCCACGATGTCCCGGAAGTCCTCGGTATTCATAAGGCTCACCAGAGAATCCTGATAAGGCATGACCAGCCCCTTGTCCACGGAGTACATCCACTTCACGGCAAACTCCATCGCCCTGCGGCAGTTCAGCACGCAGGCGGAGGGGTCAATATGTAGAATCCGCTCGGCGGAGACGGCCACGGAGGCGAAAGATGTGAAGTCTTTTTCGGCTAGAAGAAAGTCAAAGTTTGTCATGATCGTCTCTCCTTGATAATCGTGTCTATTTGCTGGCATACCGCAGCTTGCACTCGTGGGGCGTCATATTCTGGCGCAGGGGCTTTACTCAAGCGCCCTCTCGGTCACTTCGTGATAGCTCCCTCCCCAAGGGAGGAGATTGGCTTAGATTTTCCCCCACAACTTGCTCTCACGGATTGCTGCCTCAGAATTGTATTTCTCTGCTAGAGCCTCAAGGATAAGTCTATTTCCGCTTGTCATCTGAGGGCTGCAAGTAATCTCCATTTCTGCAAATGCTTCGGGACTAATATTTATATCATAATGTCTGAAAGGGACTCGTCCAACACCCTGAACTATTTGCTGCATTATATATGCAGCTTCCTTTCCCATTTCACCGGAATCAACCAGGTATTTCATGGGTACAATTAGCATTCTATAGCGCCATTCACGTTGAAATGACCAGTACGTACTTTTGTGTAATCCGAGCAATCCCAGTGAAAGTGTTTTCCCTTTGCTATCCTGCCGAAATACTCTAGGTTCAAGCAATGAAATATCGTCCGTGTATGTAACTTTTTGGAGAACTTCTCCACTAAGCCCCTCTACCGCGCAAAAGCCATTTTTTACCATGCGCACTAAATCGATAAATGTATGAATCCTGCCGTCAGAATTTGGAAAAGGTCTGAATGGCATTCCTGTCTCCCTAGCAAGATCCCCGACATATATATCACGCCATATAAAAGGATTTTTTCTCAGTTTAATACGAACGCCGGATGTGGAATCCGTATACATCTTCCACATAGGGATGCTCTCCGTGGGATCGTCAGTCCAGGAACTGACAAAGACGTATTTTCCAATATCCTTAATATCTGCCGCTTTTCGCTCCTGAAGATCATCCATCTTATCCAATGGATTGAGACGAATTGTGCGATTTTTCAGAATAAGCGCAAGACTTTCCAGCGAGGTGTAGTGATATAAGAATTCAGTTTCTCCCATTTATTGCTCCTTTCTGTACCCGTGCCAACCATTACGTGCTTATCCAAAATATTTCTGCATTAGGCCGTCAAATAGTAGCTGTGCTTCGTCCAATGCTTTCTGTATGGCAGCTTTTGATTTGCCGGTTTGTTTCACAAAAGCTGCAAATTGCTGTTGTTGTTCAATTGGTGGCAATGGAATATCCAAAGCGGCAAGGATTTGTTGGTTGAGGTTTTGAATATTAGCACCACGCCCAGCCATCTTTTTGCGTATAGAATCCGTTTTCAACACCCGTAGTAAGTAAGTTGTGTCTACTTCGTTGCTTGTTAGACGATAGCGGATGCAGAATCCACTATAGGTCGTTGGCGTGTTGCGTGGATAGACAATCAAGCAACGGCCAACTAGCGCCTTGTTGCCATTAGAGCGAACAAAGACTATATCCCCATCTCTCAACATGCTTTCTTCGGGTGGTGCTTCATTCAGAGAAATGACCGGCAAATGCGCCGTTCCGTCTATGACAGACAGATTCTGAAAATCTCCAACGCCCAAACAATTCACTTCCATTCCGCTATCGCCAGCATGGAAGTTCATACCGTTTTTGCAGTACCCCATGTCAAGAAGAGGCTTTGTTGTCCAGCCTTTTGGATTAGTTACAGGATCACCAAACAGTTCGACAAATCGGGCTTTGACAAGCTCGTCCAGCTTTTGGAGCTGTTGCTTCCTTGCTTGAATAATCCGTTCAACTTTCCGCAGCTTATTAACAACATCTTCTTGAATCTCCAGCGTTGGGAGCGTGATTTCAATTTTAAGAAGATCCGATTTGGTAAGGCTTGGTATTGTCACTGCCTTATTCAGCCGTTCAAAGTCAAAGTTTCGGCAAAAATAATACAAATATCTGGGAAGCAGTATTTCGCGTTTGGCGGCCAAGCCAAAAGCGGTATCAACATTCCAGAAAGGTTCTTCAACTAAAATGGGGTTATTTATACTTCCTTTTCTCCCAATAACCACAGTATCCGCTTCGCAGATGTAACTGTCAGCATAACCCATAATTCCGCCGCTGCCGTAGATTGGATACTTTCCATTCGGGTTTTCGACAGCCCTTTGGTTTCGACCATTTATTATTACAAGTACATCGTCAAAAGTCATCTGCTCATCCCCACAAATCCGAATTTTTCTGTGTAATAACCGTTACTGATTTTACTTGTGGATAGCTTTCTTCATAATGCTTTTTGAGTGCATTAAAAAACCTCTGCATATCAGATATGCTGATTGCCATCACCCCATCATTTTCATGCAGATATCGCCATTCAACGAAGGCATTACTCGATACACGCATAAACCCATCCCAGTCAAAAATCAAAGAATCTGCCCTGACTTTTTTCTGAGTTCCTGGAGCTAGCATCGAAAAGAGTACATCAAACCTATGTCCTATGAGAGCTTCTGGATTCTTCTTTTCCATAATGATAGTCGCTTTAAGCATAAGTTCACAGCTAAAAGCGGCGTTAACAATCTGCGGAATCATCAAATGCACACTGCTATGTTCCATTACATCAACAGCCTTTGCAAAATCAACTGCACGCGCATATGCTAAATATGCTTGTGTTTCATAATTGTATGCCATAGTATCTATTCCTTCCTCACAGTCCCAGCATTTCTTCCAAGGCGGCCATTTCTTCGCTGATTTTCATTTCCAACTCCCGCAGCTCCGCCATAATCTCACTGGTAGGCGGATACTCCACAGGCTTATACTCCGTTTCCTTGTACTTGTTGATGGACAGGTCATAACCGTTGTCCACGATCTCCGCCTTGGGCACGAAGAAGGATTTTTCCGTGCGCTGGCGGTCTTTTTCTGCCTCCAAATTGCGGAAGCGGGCAATGATGTCGGGAATGTCATTGTCCGTCACTGGGCTGCGCTTATCGTCCAGCGAAAAGCCGTCGGCGGTCATGTCGTAGAACCACACATTGTCCGTGCCTCCGTGTCCGGTTTTTGTGAAAATCAGAATGGCCGTGGACACGCCCGCGTAGGGCTTGAACACGCCGGAAGGCATGGAGATCACGGCCTCCAGCCGGTTGCCGTCCACCAGCTCCTTGCGGATAGCCTTGTGCGCGGTGGACGAACCGAACAGCACGCCGTCGGGGACGATACAGGCACAGCGCCCGCCGATGCGCAGCATCCGCAGGAACAGGGCCAGAAACAGCAGCTCGGTTTTCTTGGTTTTGCAGACCTTCAGCAAATCTGCTGACACGGTATCAGCATCCAGACTGCCTTTGAATGGCGGGTTGGCAAGAATCAGAGAGTATTTCTCCTTGTCCGGATTCTGGTCGGACAGACTGTCCCGATACTCAATAAAGGGACTCGCAATGCCGTGGGTCATCATGTTCATCGCGCCGATCCGGAGCATGGTGCGATCCATGTCGTAGCCGAAGAACATATGGTTCATATAATGGTCTTTCTTCTGACGGTTGAAGAAGATTTCTTCTTTCCGGGTTTCTTTCAGATACTCGCCCGCCGAAACAAGAAAACCGGAGGTGCCGCAGGCCGGGTCGCAGATGACGTCATCGGCCTTCGGGTCCATCAGCTCCACCATCATGCGGATGATATGGCGCGGGGTACGGAACTGACCGTTGCGGCCGGACTGGCTGATTTTGCTGAGCAGATATTCGTAGGTGTCGCCGCGCACGTCCACCGCCTGGGATTCGCTCATCAGGCGGTAAATCTCGTCCAGCGCATCCACCACCTTGGAAAGCAGCAGCGGTGTGGGCAGCTTGAAAATGGCGTCATCCATGTATTTGGAATAGGCGCTGTTTTTGTCGCCGTGAAGGTTCTTGATAAAGGGAAACACCCACTCCTGCACGACGGAGTACATTTTCCCTGCCGGGAAGTCATGAAACACACTCCATTTAAGCTGCTGACCGTCGATGGTGCGCTCGCCCACCTGCACCTCATCGGTGAAGATGCTGGTATAGGGCAGCCCCAGCATGGCGGCCTCTTTTGCCCGGAGATTGTCCGAATCATCCAGGTCGTGAATGAACATCAGATAGGTGATCTGCTCGATCACGTCCAGCGGGTTCACCAGACCGCCCGCCGCAAAAATATCCCAAAGACCGTCGATTTTATTTTTCAGTTCGCCTGTAATCATTTATTCTCTCTCCCTGTTCCAAGTGTAAGATGTGTAGCGGCCACCGCCGAGTTTGATGATCTCGCCGGATTTCAGCAGCTCTGCCAGCGCCCGCTGGACGGTGATCTGGCTGATATCCGGGCATGCGGCCATGATTTCGCTTTTGGTGATCTTTCCGAGGTGGTTTTTGATGATCTCCCGCACCCGGTCGGGCTTGGAAAGTCCCTTGGTGGTCAGCAACTCGATTCGGCTTTCAAAATCCCGGTATGCAGCCACCAGAACGCCCAGCATATAGGTCACGAAAGGCGCATAATCGTTCGTCCCTTCATGCCAGTTGTAGGAGCTGGCTTGAAGAGCCTCGTAATAGGTTTCCTTGGTGTCGGAGATCAGCTTTTCGATGCTGATATATTTGCCCACGATATAGCCGGAGCGGTACAAAAGCAGCAGCGTCAGAAGCCTGCTCATGCGGCCGTTGCCGTCGTTGAAGGGGTGGATACAGAGGAAGTCCAGTATAAAAATGGGAATCAGCAGCAGCGGGTCAAGCTCTGCATCCTGCATTGCCGCTTCAAAAGCATTGCACAATGCAGCAATGGTCTCCGGTGTTTCCCATGCTGGTACAGGCTCAAACCGAACGATTTGCTGGCCGTCCGGCAATTCCTCGGCAATCACATTGTCCGAGTTTTTGAAGCTGCCGCCGATGGACTTACCGCTGTACTTGTACAGATCCCGATGAAGCTGCAAAATGATAGACGGCTTTGGCGGGATAAAGTCATGACTTTCATGAATTGTTGCAAGTACATCGCGGTATCCGGCGATCTCTTTTTCGCTGCGGTTCCGGGGGATGGTCTTCTCGCGAACGATTTTTTTCAGACGTTCGTTTGTTGTAACAATGCCCTCGATGCAGTTGGAGGCTTCAGTGCTCTGTATCTTTGCAACCTCCAAGAGATCAGACAATTCATCCGCCTTTGTCTCGATAAAAAGGTTTTGCTGCCCTTTGTATTCGTGAATTTGCGTCAGGTAGGCCACAACCTCTGGCGTCAGGAGCTTTTTATATTCTGCTTTGAAGTTGAAATCTCTCATTCAATTTCCTCACTTGACTTTCAATTTTATCATATTTCAATCAATGATACAATTATAGTATACACACAAATGTATTTCTTGTCAACCTCATCTTTATCATAGTTTTAATAATGAATAAATTGAAAATACTTTAGCTGTAATTGCTGAACTTAGATGCAGTACAGTGCTTCCTTTTCTGTTCAGCAAAGGAAGCCTGCACCGATCAATGATGCAGGCTTCCTATATGCTGGTAAAGAGTTTGCAACATATTCACAACATGAGCTTTTTCGCGGTGTCAATGATAGAAAGCGCTGATTTTGCCGCTTCAAACAGATTTGCTGCAGTAAGCAGTCCCAATCCATCGAATATGATCGATGGAACAGGTGCGTTTTCTTTGGTTAACTGCGCAGTGCAATCTACCGCAGAGTGGAACACACGACGGAGTTCTTCCTGGTTCGGCATAGGGGCACCAGATTGCACAGCGGATTGTGTGGAAGCAGACCAGTAATTGACAAAGTTGTCCTGATACGCCGGATAAGAGGCGCTCCACTGCATTGGACGAACCGGAGTCGTCTCCCGATAAGGGAGCTGATTCGCGTATCCCAGCATTCTTTGCCGTCTATAGGCTGCTTCTGCGTCTAATTGTGCCCGCTCCGCACGTAACTGCCGCCGCAGACGCGCGGCATCTTGTTCGTTTTCTAACATGCGGTCTACAAGATCGCGATAAAATGGATCCTCTTGATACAATTTCCAATCGATTCCCTGCATATTTGCCCTTCTTTTTCATGGGAAATACTCCTATATGTTCCAAGTTCAGTATAATCAAATATACAGTATGATGTCAATAGAATATCTGGCAAAAGTATCAGCACTATCGAAAAACGATTTCTTAGCAATTACGTGGTAAATGATACTATAAGCATCGTAAAGTAAATATAGCGAGCAGATACATACAATCCACATTGAATGGAATGCGTGTGCGACGTTTGAGGTGGCGAGATAAAACGCAGCACAGAAGGATTTTCTAAAACAGGAATGAAAAACCCCGGTAGATGTTCAGAAGGCATCCACCGGGTCGGTCTCTCATTGATCAGCGCTCTGATCCCGCAATAATCTGCTTGCAATACGTTTTCAGCTTTGGAATATCCTCTGTCAGGATTTCCCAAGTGACTTCCGGGTCAACCGTGCCATAGCTATGGGCCACAATGTTCCGCATTCCCCGAATCTGCCGCCAGGGTGCGCCGGAATGCTCTGCACGGAATTCGTCCGTCAGTTTTCCGGCCAATTCACCGATTTGCAGAACGCACAGTGCCGCCGCATTCCGATAAATCGCATCTGCGGAAAATACGCCGTAGTCATTGCCAAAACGACGAATCGTCTCCTCTATCTGGTCGCAATAGCCCACAATATGCTCTAAAATGCTGATATTCCGGTCAAGAGGCTTCATACAGCAGCACCTCGTCATCAGAAATAGAATTCAAAAACTTGCTGTCCAGGCTCCCGGTAGGAATCAAATCCACAGGGATTCCCAACGCATCTTCCAGGTCAGCGGCTAGGCCGCCAAGCTGCAAGCCGCGGATGGCTCCTTTATCAATGCGCAGATCAATGTCACTGTCCTTGTCAGCATCCCCTCTGGCATAGGAGCCGAACAGATAAATCCGGTCTGCCCCATATTGAGCCGCCAAAGCCGCAACGATTTCTTTAATTTCATCCACAGTATATCGCATATCTGTTTTTCCCCCCTTACCGTGTATTCTACTTCCATTTTACCATGATTATGTGAAAACGGCAATGATTATCTGGGAAATCTGTATTCCTCTTTCCTTATTTAACCTTTTCGGCTCAAAAAGGCTAAAATAACGGCAGCAGACCCGATTTTAACACAAATCCAGGTCTGCTGCCTTTTTCTATTCATTCTCTACCCTCCAAGCGGGCGTGAATTGCATTCAGCCACTCCCCGTTGTATTTGAGTCCGGCAATGGAGGCTTCAGTATGCAATACGGATATTCCCCGCTTGCCAGAGACCTTTCGTCAAGCCGAACTGACGCTCCGTGATCCGTCCCCACGTCCCAAATCCACCATTTTGCCTGGCAGTCCGGAAAGAGAATAAAAATGTTTGCAAATATCTTTGTGGTTATGTAAGTCTGCTTAATTTCGTCGAAAAATTTCCGTCTGGGCCAATCTGCCACCTCATACGTCACAGAGCCATACTTATCCAGAACCCAGTCTGTCAAATCTAGTAGGCAAAGAACGCAAAGGTGAACATTATGCACGGAATACTTCTTCGTTGCCTTATCAGCGATGCGCTCGCGGATGTAGCGGAAGAAGTCCTCTCCGAGGTTCTCGGTTGAATATGTGTGACGCTGGATTCGCTGTACAAAGTTATTTTTCTTCTTACTGTCGGAGGCAATTGTAAACTCAAAGGGAACCCCATTGCAATAATAGTCCGGTTCCGATTTGTCCGGATTCCCTGGTTCCCAGGTGGTTTCAGGAAAAATCAACGACATGAGCTTTTGGATAAAAGGCTCGTTTTCTGTCTTATTCCAAAAATTTGGCGGGAGATACTCAACCACATCGTAGAAAGGCTCATCCATTCTTACACCTTCCAGACCGTTTCGTCTCCGCAGATGTTCCGGATTTTCAGACGTAAAGGCTGCTGATCGACCCGGATGCAGCCATCCCAGAATTCTTTTGTTTTGTTCCCGTTGCGAATCACATATCCCAGTTTGTCGATTTTGATTTCGCTGTCAGAATGCCACTCGCCCTCAACTGCTGTGCAGTCTACGCTCAGGAACTCAATCAGCTCCAAGCCCTCTTCGCTGATTTCAATGGGTTTGAAAGTCTTTTTCGCGTTCAGCCGGGCCTTGTTGTTATATTCCATGATTTTCCCAAGAACCCGGTCGCTGACAAATCGGTCAATGGTGACAGTGCAGCCATCAAAGAAGCCTTCGGCGGTTTGTTCTGTATGGAATTCCGCATGATCGCCAATGACCACATCATCAAGCACATTCTTCAAATCCCGCAATTCGATTTCAACCGATGTACTGTCATCCTCCGCAATGAATTTCTGAAAATGCTTATCGACTTAACGCAGCAAGCCACAATATCTTGAGAAAGTCCGATTTAT
>OLXV01000579.1_pt1 | contig 19363 bp, 14 predicted proteins | sample 1673481 | NCBI WGS metagenome assembly OLXV01 (sample SAMEA103958113, study PRJEB25191) | human gut metagenome
CTTTTTTCCCCTCAATTCGAACTGTTCGGAAATTCCGAACAGTTTCTTCCTTATACAGCTCCCCTGAATCATATATATTTTTTATATGTTCACTGATATTCGCTTTACTCGATTGAAACAGCTTAACCATCTGTGCCTGAGTCAGCCAAACAGTATCCTCCTCAGGAGCAACATTTACTTCTAATTCCAGTTCATTATCTTTAAAAACGATAACATTATTATCAGTCATTACTTCAACCCCTTCAATCTTGGCAGTTATTTATATTATATCACCTTTCATCAGCAGCTTTGAAAAAACTACAGCTCTATATAAAAAGGCCGGACTTAACAGTCCGGCCTTTTTTATTGGGTTTTATTGATTTTTATTTCTGGGCCGCCTTTACTTCCAGCGGTACAAAAACGAATTCGCTCAGCTTACCGTTTTTATCGAAACCATATACCGCACGCACAGCCTGCTGCCTGCTGAAGCCTACAAGATACGTCAGGCGGTCGCCCTGGTCGAACCGCTCATAAACCGCAAAATGCACCGATTTCTGAATACCGAACTGTTCCTTCAGCTGCTTTTGCAAAGCGGCAAAATTAGCCGCCGTCATCTTCTCTGCCAGCTCCGGCACCATATCTACCTGCAGCTGCGTTACAGCCGCAGCATCGCCGCTGAGTACTGCCATAAACTTATCGGCCACCTTCTGCTGCCTGTTCAAGTCACTGCCATCTCCTGCCGCATAACACATACCACTCACCACCATCATCAGAGTTAATATCAATAAGATTACTGTCTTTTTCATTACCATCCAACCCCCAACATTTATTCTTCAGCCTCAGCTTGTTCAGGCTGCTGCCTGTCAGCAGTTTCTTCTATATATTTTTCTTTCAGCTGCGTATAATCAGCAGCCAGTTTCTCATAAGCAACATCACGCTTTTCATTATCAGCCTGCAAACGCCTGTTATCCTGCTCCAAAGCCGCCAGACGCTCCAGCACCCTGTTCAGTGTTTCCTGCTCAACGCCAGCAGCTTTGGCCGCTTCCTTCGCCCTGCGCTCTGCTTCCGGCAGCCTGTCCAGCGCTATGCTGATACCCATATTCATCATATGCTTGCTGCTGGTAGTCGATGCCCCGATACTCAGCATCGTCCGTTTGTCAGGGCGATAGAACCCGCCTACTGCCAGCGCCTGCTTGCCCTCATAACTGCCCATCGCCATTGCGAAATCCGCACGGCTGTTGGCGTTTTCAGGCTGCGGATGCAGACCTGCCAAAGCGGCGCTCAGTGCGCCCACTTCCTTGATCTCGACTCCCATACGGCTGACCCTGCCGTCCAGCTCTCGCATATCACTCTGCATACCTTCAATGGCGCTGCCTACTTCTATCGTGCTGCCGTCCTCGCGTTTCAAGGTCACTTCGCCGCTGCCGATCGTGGTGCCGCTGGTCTTGGTGACTTCTTTCTCGTTGCCGTCAGCGTCTTTTTCCGTAGTCGTCGTTGTTTTGCTGACGCTGATACTGTCGCCGGTCATCGTGGTCGTGCCGCTGGTGTCTTTAGTAACCTTTCCGTCTTTGTCAGTTACCTTATTGCTCGTGCTCAGCGTCATACCTTTTTCATTCGTGCCGAAGCTGCTTTCCTTCACCGTCACATTGTCTTTGCTGTCGGTCGTGGTCCTGCTGGTCGTCACGCTGGTACCGCCTGCCGAGGTATTATTGACGGTCTTGGTGCTTTCCTTACCGTCAGCCGAGGTTTTCTCAGCCGCCTGTGTCGTTCCGTTCACAGCGCTGGTCTTAAAGTCATTGGTCACTGTATTCCCGTCGGCATCAGTACCGCTCAAATGGTTGTCTACGGCGTCAGTCTGGCCGATAGTACCTCCGGCTACAGTTACCTTATTACCGTCTACGTATAACTCGTCCGTATCTATCCTGCCGGTAGTCACCTTATTGCCCTGGATCGTAGTATCCAGCTGGCTGCCTGTGCCGTAAGCCGTATCACCGCTGTGGGTAAATTTGGCGCCGTCTGCCGAGGTATTGCTGAAACCGTAGTCGCCAGCTTTGCTGCTCAGATTGCCGTTAGGGGCAACGCTGAATTTGGCTGTGCTGGTATCGCTGCTGCTGCTGACGCCGATATACAGTCCTTTATCCGTAATAAAGCCGTCGGTGTCGTTGACGACCGAGCTGTTTTTACCAACGTGGATACCATCTTCATTGATCTTGACCTGATTCTTTTCGCCTTCGGCCACCAGAATACCGTCTTTACTGATAACTGTTTTATTCTTTTCACCATCAGCGACAACGATCGAATCGCTGGCATTGACTTTATTAGTGTCAATACCGTCATTAGTGATACTGGTATTGCCTTCGATGTTAGTAGTATCGCTGTCAGGCTTGTGGATGCCGCTGGTATTGGCACTGCTGCCACCGCCGCCCGTACCTCCGCCTCCTGTGCCGTTGTCTTCCAGCGATTTTACCCGCTGATCCAGCCAGCCAACGTCCACGCCGTCCACTTTACCGCCGCTCAGGCTCACGCCGCCGATTTTACCATCACTGCCAAAAACAACGCCGTTGATACTGCTGACGCCTGTCACTGCGCCTGCGGCAAAATTTACGCCGCCGAGAGCAGCCGTCGCCGCTTCCAGGTTCGCTGTTTTCAAGCCGTCTTTAGTAAAACTGGTTGTGTCTTCGATTATTGTTTTGCCACTGTTTTCTACAACGTCAGTGCGTTTGATGCCGCCCATGTCGGCGGTAGCCACGCCATCCTGTTCCAGGCTGTCCAGACGTTCCGACAATGCTTTGATACTGACGCCGCCTACACTCAAACCGTCAGTTGCGTTGCCGCTGATAGCGACGCCGTTCAGATTGTCCGCCGTTACCGAGCCTGTTACCAGACTGGTGTGATCGATATGCGTACCGTCAGCATCGGCATATAAAGCAATGCCGCCGGCCGCTTTTTTACCTACGTGGATACCGCTGGCATCTACTGTGACCTGCTTATCAGTGCCCTCACCGAAAATAATCGCGTCATCTGTGATTTGAGTATGGGTTTTAGCACCCTCATTGCCAATAACCACGCTGCCGCTGAACTTACTGCTTCCGGAAGCAGTATCATAACTCAGCCCTGCCGTTTTGCCAGTCACTTCATCCAGACCGCTTTGAATATCTGTTACGGTCGCGCTGGTCGCCAGATCCTTCGTTGCTTCAACGATCTTCTCATTGATTTCGGTTTGCGTATACGCGTCAGTAATGCCGTAACCGGCCAGCGTAGTCGCGTTATCTGCCTTGCCGCTTTGCAGGTCCTTAACATCTTTTACCAGACCGCCATCAGTGTCACCAACTGTTGTTTTTAAAGTATCGACGTCACCTGCTTTGGCAAAAGCCGTATCCGCCGCTGCTTTGCTGTAAACGCTGTCGCTCTTAGCGTAATCAGCAAGTTTGGTGTCTACTGCTGTAGTAGTTGCGTAATCAGCGAACTTCGTATTCATATCTGTAGTAGTCGTATAATCAGCCAGCGCTGTTTTAGCGGCATATTTATCAGAAAGTTTTTGGCTTCCTTCTACAAATTCACCTGCTTTTACCGTACCGCTGGCAGTTACGGCATTAGTAGTGATGCCGCTGCTGCTGATCGCCGTATTCGTTTCGATAGTAGTCGTTGCCGTATCCTGATTCCGTCCGATGCCTTTGGTATTATCGGTAACTACATCACCATTGCTCAGCGCCGTCAGGTCGATGCCGCCTACCATTACTTTCGATTCGTCTTTTTTGATCTCTATACCGTTGACAGTTTTAGCCGTTAAAGCGCCGTCATTGCCAAAGCCGAAGCCTGTTGCACCGACTTTAAACTCTCCTGCCGTCAGTACAGTCGCCGTCACGCCGCCAGTAAAGGTGGTAGTATTCTTGCCAGCGTCATAACTCATACCTGTAGCGGCTGTTTCCAAGGCTGCCGCTCTGTCGCTCAAAGCCGTATCTGCTGCCTGATAAGCGCTTTCAAGCGCTGTTTTAGCTGTGCCGATATCTGCCGTTACCTGCGTTTTAGTTGCCATATCGGCAGTTGCCGCAGTTATTTTTTCATCAGCAGCAGTTTTTGTATAAGCGTCGGTAATACCATAACCTGCTAAATCGGTCGCTTTCTTAGCTTTTTCATCAATGGCAGTATTCAGCTCTGTTTTTAAAGCCGTATCTGCTGCCGCAAAATCAGTCCGTATCTGCGTATCCGCTGCCTGATAAGCAGTGTCCAAAGCGCCTACTTTGGTATTGACTGCCGCCAACCCTGTAGTGCTGTCATTGACCGCCGTTTCCAAAGCTGCTGCCCTGCTGCCTAAAGCAGTATCGGCGCTGTCCAAATCGCTCATTTTCGTATCATAGGCAGTCTGTGCCACTTTTGCATCGATATTATTTTGCAAAGTCGTATCCGCTGCCGCAAAATCAGTCCGTATCTGCGTATCCGCTGCTTTGTAAGCAGTATCCAAAGCACTGACCGTCGTATTGGTCGCGTTCAGCTGCTTGCCTGTTACAGCTTCCGTACTGACAGCACTCAAAGCCGCGTCCGTCAGTCCGCTCACTTTGCCGCCGCTCACTGTTACAGCTCCTACAGTTACTTTACTGGCCGTCAGTCCTGCTGTCGTCAGTTTATTATTACCGTCTACCGTCAGACTGCCATTATTCAAACTGCTGCTGCCCACTGCAAAACCTGTATTCTGCACTGTAGCTGCGCCCACCGTCAGCTTGCCGTTTTCCAGCGTTGTAGCTGTCGCACCGCTGACCGTTGCTTTATTCGTTGTTATACCGCTGCTGCTGATCTTGGTATTGGTTTCGATACTGGTAGTCGTCGTACCTGTCGTATCACGTTTGATACCTGCCGTATCGGCAGTGCCAACGCCGTCAGCACTGATGCTGTCAACAGTAGTTTTCAGCTCGCTCACATCCACGCCGCCCACTTTATAGTGATTGTCGGCGCCTTTTTCCAATGTTACGCCATTGAAGCTGTTATTGGTTATCGCAGCACCGTTAAATACGCTGGTGCCGCTGATACCTGCCGCCGCAACTGTCACACCGTTATAAGTACCGGCATTGGACAGGTTTCGGCTGGCGTCGATAGCAATACCGTCGATGCTGGCAACTCCTGTCATAACCCCCGCAGAAGCAAAGCCAACGCCGCCCAAAGTCGCCGCCGTACTGGTAATATTCGCCATCCCCGTCAGGTTATCGCCGGCAGTATTGAATTTTGCAGTCTTTGTTTCCAAAGCTGCTGACCTGCTGCCTAAAGCAGTATCTGCTGCCTGATAAGCGCTTTCAAGCGCTGTTTTAGCTGTGCCGATATCTGCCGTTACCTGCGTTTTAGTTGCCATATCGGCAGTTGCCGCAGTTATTTTTTCATCAGCAGCAGTCTTTGTATAAGCGTCGGTAATGCCGTAACCTGTAAGCGTAGTTGCTTTATCTGCCTTTTTACCTATCGCCGTATCGGTTTCAGTCTTTGTATAGGCATCGGCAATACCGTAACCTGTAAGCGTGGTCGCTTTATCTGCCTTTTTTCCTACCTCTGTATCAGTTTCGGTCTTTGTATAGGCATCGGTAATGCCATAGCCTGTAAGTGTAGTCGCCGCATCCGCTTTGCCTGCAACGTCAGTCTGCATTTTCGTTACGTCGACGCCGCCAACTTTATAGTGACTGTCGGCGCCTTTTTCCAGCGTCACACCATTAAAGCTGTTACTGGTGATAGCCGCGCCGTTGACTTTGCCGTCTGCGCTCAGCGTTACACCATTAAAACCAGTTCCTGTTATCGTCGCTCCGTTGACAGTTTTGGCAGTCACAGCGCCATCTTTAGCAACTGCAAAGCCCGTACTGCTGAACGGCGTATCAGTTTTGCCGATCACGGCATTGCCGCCCACGGTCAGCCCCGTGCTGGCATCCGTGCCGCTGACGGTTACACCGTCGATACCTGTAACGCCTGTCAAAGCACCGTGCATTTCAATATCGGCAACATTTACCAGACTGCGGAACAGATCGCTACCGTAGATATCTCTTCCGCCATCGCCATATTTATCGCCAGCCTTATGTCCGAAGGATACCTGATTCTCTGCCGAGGTACTGCTGTCATCACCTAGCGCTACGCTGAACTCATGTACAGCGTAACTGCTACCACCTATCGCCACAACCTCATCGCCGATAGCACGTGCGAAGAAACCAATAGCCGTAGGATACATAGCCATATTACTCATTGCCTCAGCTCCATATCCAATAGCTACAGACCCGTCACCTCTTACTTTTGCATAATTGCCTATACCTGCAGCATCTATGGCGCTATTATCAATGTTCAAACCGATCATAACACTGGCATCTCCATAGAAACTAGTACCAGAAGCAAGTGTGCCAATAAGCAAACCTTCTTGATTATTCATGCTGTCTTTGGCAAAAATCACTCCGTTGATGCTGGTGACGCCGTTCAGCTCGCCTTTGCCATTGCTTTCGTAAAGGCCAGAAGTTGTATTTTCCTTCCACTCGCCGCCCAGGCTGATGTTGCCGTGCATATCAATGTCGGCAACATTTACCAGACTGCGGAACAGGTCGTCACTGTAGTCACTGCCATCTGCATAGTTGCGATCGCCAACCTTATGACCAAAGGATACCTGATTTTCCTCTGTCGTTCCGCTATATGCACCAATAGCAACAGCGTTGTGGTAAGTTCCCTGCGCAGCATACCCCAAAGCAGTACCATCATAACTAGCATAAGTATTGCTACCAATTGCTACAGCATTAGAAGAATCCGACGCTGCATTATAGCCGATAGCGACAACATTGTCGGCATCTACTACAGAACCGCCGATTGCTATATTGTAGTTTGCCTCCAAAGAAACCCAACCGTTAATAGCAATACTTTCTATACCACCGGCAAAAGCCCCTACACGCTGATAAGCATAATAACCGATAGCAAGCGAGCCATCACCCAACACTTTTGTACCATTACCTATGGCAATGGCATTTTTAGAAATTGTTGTTACTGACGAGTCAGGATCCATAAAAACAGCCCCGGCGCCAATAGCAAGGCTTTTGTTAGTCACATCTTCATTCATAGCTGCCAGCACACTACCGTTAATACTTGTTACACCTGTCAAAGCACCTGCCATCTCGATATCGCTGATGCCGGCCAGACTGCGGCGATCCGTCCAGGTGACTACTTCATTTCCATTAATAGTGTTAATGACTCCTGTACCGAAAGATACCTGATTTTCCGCTGTCGTATTACTACTTGCACCGATAGCAATACTGTTTTTAAACGTTGAATCTGCACAATCACCAATAGCCATACTATATAGAGCGTTCGTATGCGCCTCAGTACCAATAGCAATATTACCAGAATCCGCATAACCTTCGTATTTTTCTATATGGGCAAAAGTACCTATTGCGATACCTCTCGCGACTTCAACTATCGCTTCCGAACCAACAGCAATAGAATAAGACCCTGCAGACTTCGCACTATAACCAAAAGCAATGGTATGATTGTCTCCAGCTACAGCACCAGAACCAAAAGCAATGGCATATTGCTCTACAGCTTCTGCATTATAACCAAAAGCACTGCCATTTGAAGCGGCATTAGCACCAGAACCAAAAACACTGGAAAATTCATCAGCACTAGCGTTATAACCAAAAGCACTGGCTGACTCACCATGACCTTCAGCAGAAGTACCAAAAACACTGATATTATCACTTGGATCGACGTATATACCAAGACCTATGACAGCCCTGTTTTTAGATTTTTTATCAAAATCACCATATTCTGTTGTTCCAATAAAGAAATTATTATTGACTTTATCAACAACAAGCTCTGAACCGTTGATACCGGTTACCCCTGTCAGCGCGCCGTCAACAGCCATATCAGCCAGCGGCATGACGCCGTAGTCGCTGCCTGCGGCCGAGCGCGTACTGTAGCCGATGACCGGCACAACGACAGTTTCTTCTTCCCCGGCGTCCGCTTCACCGCCGGTTTCGCTGTCCGCTGCTTTTGCGTCCTTTGCGTCCTTTGTTTCTTTTGCTTCCCCGGCCGCCGACGTTTCCGTCTGCACTGACGCTTCCGCCGCCCACAGCGGCGGCGCAGACCACATCTGCACACTGATTGCCAGCAGTACTGCCGCCACCAGTCTTTTGGCACGTATCTCCCTTTTACTCACTTCGTCCATCTCCCTTATTCATCGCTTTTACCTTTTTAAACCGGACGCGCTTTTGCGGGGCTGCAGTATTTGCAGCAGCAGGCGCACTTCTTCCAGCGAATAGCTTGCTTCTTCTTCTTCCTCAACCGCTTCCATTTCCGGCTCGTCCCTGTTTTCACCCCAGGCCACCGCCGCTTTTGTGTCCAGCAGTACTTCCAGAGCGCACCCCAGCGTATTGGCGATACGCAGCAGCAGCTTCATGCTGATCCGGGCATGGTCATGCTCAAGATTGCACAGGTGCGTCTGGCTGATGCCGATGCGAGCCGCCAGGTCCTGCTGGGTTATATGGCAGACGCTGCGCAGGTATTTGACGTTGCCGCCGATCTGACGCAGGCATTTTTCATCGTACATGTTCCACCCCCTGTATTTTATACAAGCAAATAAAAAGCACTTAAAAATATAGTTTTAAATTATCAGAGCAAATATTTTAAAACTATATTTTTATTTTTTGAACATATAGCAATACCCTTTGTTATTATAACACCTATGTACCCCCCCACAAGACGCGAGGAGTGCTTTCTGTACATTTTTGTTTTTTCGCCGCGATACGCTTGGCGCCGCCAATCCTTTGTAAACGGCTTGACGTCTTGGTTTCAAAGGTTGGGCAAGCGATGGAAAAATTTTTTTAAAATTTTTCAGGTTTCTGCTTTACGACCCTTAAAGGCGGTATCTTACTTTTGCTGTTTTACCAAACGCAGCAAAAGCTCTTTCTGCTAAGACCCGATATCTAATTTTTTCCTGCTTATCCTGCACCCCAACGGCCAGCCGCAAAAAAATTTAGCCCCTATCTTAGAGATAGGGGCTAACAGGCTGGAAGGGATATTTTACTATTTACTTTTTTAAAAAACAGGCGTACACTAGCAACTGTTATGCATAACGCTTTACAGTATGGCCTGCCATCATAAAACCAAAGGATTTGATCATCATAAAAAATATTAACACTCCAAACAATACAAACGACCAGACACCTCCCAGCCGCCTGCAGCTGCTGATAACCGCCGCACAAAGCGGCGACAGACAGGCACTGCTGCAGCTATGCGAAGATTTCAGCCCGCTTTTAAAAAGCGAGGCCCACCGCGAAATGTTTTACCGGTCGCTGGGTAAAGATGCCGAAGGTATCGCCGTGCTGGCCCTGATCGAACTGATTTTGAAATATGACGGCGCCGATTTTGCCAACTGGCCTGGGCTGGCGCGCTGTAAGGTGCATTTTGCCCTTTTTGACGCCATGCAGAAGCAGGGTCAGATCTGGGAAAACGAAGCGCAGGTAGATACTGAAAGCGCCGCCGGGACCGAACTGCTGGAGGCCTGCCGTGATGCTGACGGCAGCCTGGACGAGCTGGCCCGGCTTTTACTGTCGCTGGATCTGCAGGAAGCTCTGCGTCAGCTGAACCCCGCCCAGCGGCAGGTGATGATGCTGCTGTTCGCACAGGAGCTGAAACCTTCCGAAGCAGCAAAACGTTTAGGCTGCAGTGTACGCAATGTCACCAAGCACCGATTAAAAGCACTGGACAAACTGCGCGGGCTGCTATAAAAATACAAAAGGACTGCCGTTTGGCAGTCCTTTTTTTACGCCGTTTTATTTAGCGGCTTCTTTATTTTCTTCTTTTTGCGGCAGAGCAATACCGAAATCACCTAATAAAGGTTTTTCGTTTTTGACTGCAAACAGGAAGCTCATCATTGCTTCGGGCTGTTTGGCAAATTTCATGCTGTATCTTAAAATATCAGCATCGGCGCCTTTTTCTATCACTACTAAACGTTTTTCACTGACAGCGCCAAAGTTTTTATCCATCTGCTCTTTGAAATTTTTAAAAACTTCTTCTGTAAAGTCTTTTTTCATACCGTCAGTCATCATGGAAGTTACGGCAGAATAATTGGAAGCTGCCAAAAACTTGTTGACCATGGCTTCTTCAGCGTCAAGCACTTTACCGTTGCTGGCACTGCAGATAGCACTGAAACCAAGCACTAAGACCATTGTCAGCATTAAAAGAATTTTTTTCATTAATAATTACCTCCGGCTCTCTTTGAATATTAGGGTCAATTTGATTCTTTACTATTATACATCTACCTTGGTATAGCTTCAAGGAAAGTTTTGTGATTCTACAAAAATCTCACAAAGAAAAAACTTTTTTGTAAATTTTTTCTTTGAAGGCTTGACTTGAAGTTAACTTAAAGTATTAAAATATGATAAAATAATATCAGGCTGCTGAAGCAGCCGCCGGCAGTTGAAGCTGCCCTCATTCTTATTTGAACAACAGTATTATTGATACAGCTATGAAGGCTTAAGCTGCTCCTGAAAGGGCGGTTTACTTTGCATAGCTGTTTTTATTTTCAGAAAGGATGCCTGACACGATGAATGTTTATATCAAACACCGTTTTCTGCTTTTGCTGCCGGTGCTGCTGGGCATCACTTTTTTTACGTTTGTGCTGATGCAGCTGCCGGCAGACGATACGGTCGATATGATGTATAAGGCCTCCGGGGCGGTATCGGAAACGGTCAAAGCAGCGGCCCGTGCCGAGCTGGGACTCGACCGTCCGCTGCTGGTACGTTATCTGGACTGGCTGCTGGCTGTCTGCAGCGGCGATATGGGACGTTCGTATATTTCAGGCACGCCTGTAACAGCGCTTTTTGTAGCTAAGCTGCAGCCTACGCTTTATTTGACGGCGCTGGCCCTGCTGCTTACCGCCTGCATTTCTGTGCCGCTGGGTATCGCGGCAGCGCTGAGGCATAACCGCTGCTGCGATCATCTGATTCGCTGCTGCGCGTTTCTGGGCAATTCACTGCCGGGATTTTTTATCGCTTTGCTGCTGCTTTACTGCTTTGCTTTAAAGCTGAACTTTTTTCCCGTCCTCGGCGGCGCAGGGTTCGGTGGTCTGCTGCTGCCGGCGCTGGCGCTGGCTATTCCCATGTCGGCCAAGTATATCCGGCATATCCGCAGTAATATCCTGGAGGAGATCAACAGGGATTATGTTGCCGGCGCTCTTGTACGCGGCATTCCCAAAGCAACGGTTTTCCGCAGGTTCATCCTGCGTTCGCTGGGCAGTACGCTCATTACTTTATTCTCCTTGTCGGCAGGCTCGCTGTTAGGCGGCACTGCGATCATTGAAATGATTTTTATGATCGACGGGATCGGCAAAATGGCAATGGACGCTATTTTGATGCGCGATTACCCGGTCGTGCAGGCTTACGTGGTCTGGACCGCGTTCATTTTTACCTGTGTCAATCTTGTCACCGATCTGCTGCTGCATCAGCTGGAGCCGCAGGCACGGCAATTTACTAAAGGCGGTGGATGGTGATGCCAAAAAACATACTGCCGCATGGCCTGCATAAGACCTGCTGGCTGCTTCTGCTGACAGTGCTGCTGTTTCTGGTCACGCTCAGCGCGCCTTACTGGGTACCGCACGATCCTTATCTGCAAAACCTTGACCTGGCTTTGCAGGCTCCCAACGCCGAATATCCCTTTGGTACTGACCGTTACGGACGCTGCGTTTTTTCGCGTGTGCTGGTCGGCGGGCAAAGCTCCATTTTTTCTGCGCTGGCTTTAGTGGGGATCATTTTTACTACCGGTACTGCCGCCGGGCTCTGGAGCGGTTACTATGGCGGGAAGCTGGATAATTTTATCATGCGTCTGTCCGATATTTTTTTAGCGTTTCCCGGCCTTGTTTTTGCCATTGCTGTTGCCAGTATCCTGGGCGGCGGTATGACAAACGCTGTTTTGGCGCTGGCCGTCATCTCGTGGCCCAAATATGCACGCCTGGCCCGCAGTCAGGCGCTGACTGTCCGGCAGCAGCCATATATCGAGGCGGCACGTTTGAGCGGCTGCAGCGACACGGAAATAATTTTCCGGCATCTCCTCCCTTCTATTTTAAGTCCGCTGCTGGTAATGTCGGCACTTGATCTTGGCACGATGCTGATGGAACTTGCCGGCCTGTCTTTTCTGGGTCTGGGGGCCCAGCCTCCGGCAGCCGAGTGGGGTTCGATGATGAGCAGCAGCCGCAGTATGCTGCAGACGGCGCCGTGGGTGATCCTGGCACCCGGTGCGGCGATTTTTGTGACGGTCAGTCTGTTCAATCTTTTAGGTGACAGCTTACGTGATCAGCTTGACCCTAAATTCAATCCTAAATAATTTTATGCGAGGGGTATTGCTATTATGATGAAACTTTCTTTACTGGGCAGCGGTCTGCTGCTTACCGCTTTACTGCTCAACGGCTGCGGCCCTTCCGCAGCTCCTGACAAGGCGGGAGAATCTGTCTTCCGCTACGGCACCACAGCTTACGGTGTGGCTATGGAGAACGCCGGTATGGACCCGCACGAATCCTATAAGGGCTGGTCAACACTGCGCTACGGCGTCGGCGAAACGCTGTTCCGCTTTAATGAAGCAATGCAGCCGCAGCCCTGGCTGGCAACAGGCTACGAATTTCTTGATGATCATACTGTTAAAATCACTTTACGCGACGACGTAAATTTCAGCAGCGGCGCCAGACTTACCGGAGCCGCCGTGAAAGCCTGCCTTGAGGATCTGGTAAAGCGCCATAAACGGGCTGCCGACGACTTAAAACTGGCTTCAATCACTGCTGACGGACAAACCGTTACGATAAAGTCTCAGGAAAAAGCGCCGGCGCTGATCAATTATTTATGCGATCCTTACGGCTGCATCATCGATATGCAGCGTGGCACTGCCGACGATGTCAAAATCTCGGGCACCGGCCCGTATATCGTCCAAAGCCTGACGCCTACGGAAATAGTTTTGACTAAAAATCCGGCGTACTGGGGCGGCAGGGTGAAAACAGATAAAGTTATCGTCCGCAGTATTCCCGACGGCGATACTTTGACGATGGCGCTGCAGAACGGCGAGATCGATGCCACACAGGGCCTGCCCTATGCCAGTCTGCCTTTATTTACCGGCAATGCAAAATTTAAGGTTGCTTCCGCCAATACTTCCAGAGTTTTTCAGGCCTGCCTGAATTTTACGACGCCGGTATTACAGGAGCCTGCCGTTAGAAAGGCAATAGCTATGGCTATCGACAAGGATAAATTTACCAGCGTGCTTTTGAATGGCAATGGTACGCCGGCTGTCGGTCCCTTCCCTGCCAATATGCCCTGCGGCGGCGATGCCGTGCATACGGACGCTTATAACGCCGAACAGGCAAAAAAACTGCTGCGGGAAGCCGGCTGGACCGACACTGACGGCAACGGCTACGTTGATAAAAACGGTCAGGACCTTACCGTCCGCTGGCTCACCTATACTTCCCGGCAGGAGCTGCCTTTGCTGGCCGAAGCGGCCCAGGCTTTTCTAAAGGAGGTCGGTATCAGGGCCGAAGTCAACGCGACAGATAATTATAACGATTTCCTGAAACGCGGGGATTGGGATATTTATGCCAAGGCTTTTGTGGCTGCGCCTACAGGCGACCCGCAGTATTATTTTACGACCCATGTACTGGACAGTTCTTCCTATAATTCCGGTCACTACCATAATGAACGGGTCGAAGAACTGACCCGGCAGCTGCGCGGCGAATTTGACCCGGCAGCACGCAGCAGGCTGGCAGTCCAGATCAGCCAGCAGCTTTTAGACGATAACGCATTTATCTATGCTTCGCATCTGAAAATGTCCTTTGTGATGAAAAGCAACATCAAGGGCTTTACAGCCCATCCTTCCGATTATTACGAAATCACCTCCGACCTTGAGGTCTAAGGGGTTCAACTATGAACAAACAGCAGCCATTACTGCAAATAAATAACCTGAGCCTTGCCTATGGGGTTAAAGAAATTTTAAAAGCTGTGCAGCTTACTGTCTGCCCGGGAGAGATCCTGGGCATCGTCGGCAGCTCCGGCGGCGGCAAAAGCACTCTATTAAAAACGCTGACCGGCCTTTTACCTGCTAACGCTGTCATTACCGGCGGCGAGATCCTCTGGCAGGGGCACAGCCTGCTCAGCGGCGGCCGTCTAAACAGCAGCGGTCTGCTCGGCAGGAAGCTGTCCATGATTTTTCAGGACCCTACAGCATCTTTATATCCCCTACAGACGATCGGCTCGCAAATCTGCACTATGCTGCAGGCACAAGGACAGTTCGATACGGCCGCCAGCCTGCAGTCTGCCGCGCAGGTGCTTGCCGGGCTCGATTTTTCTAAGCCTCAGGCCATTTTAAACAGCTATCCGTTTCAGCTTTCGGGCGGCATGAACCAGCGGGTCTGTATCGCTATGGCACTTTTGCTGAAGCCGGAGCTGTTACTGGCAGACGAACCGACCTCTGGACTTGATTTGCTGACGCAGCAGAAAATATTACGGCACCTGCTGCAGCTCAAAACAGATCACCATACTGCGTTGATCGTTGTTTCACATAACATCAGCGCTTTGGCTCAGATAGCTGATACGATCGCCGTACTGCGGCAGGGCGAAATCATCGAAAGCGGTCCGCCGCAAACAATACTCAACCGGCCGCAGCATGACTATACCCGTAAGCTGATCGAGGCTATACCGCATTTCAGAAAGGAATTTCTTTTATGAGCGCCCTGTTAGAGGCAGCCAGCCTCAGTAAAACTTTCTTCAGTGAACATAACGCGCTGCCTGCTGTCTGCAATGTCAGCTTTAGTGTTGCCCCCGGCGAATGTCTGGGGCTGGCTGGGGCAAACGGCTGCGGCAAAAGCACCCTGGCACGTCTGCTTATGGGACTGACGCCGGCCGACAGCGGTACGGTCAGCTTCAATGGCCAGCCGCTGGACTTTGCCGATGCCGCACTGCGAAAAAATTATTACAGTCAGGTCCAGCTGGTTTTTCAAAATGCCGCTGCGGCTTTTCACCCCCGCAAAAGCATCGGCAGCTCGATCATGCTGCCAATGCTGAATTACGGCTGTACTAAGGCTGCGGCCCAGGAAAGATCGATCGCTTTACTGCTGGCAGCAGGCCTGACACCGCAGCATGCTGAAAAATTTCCGCACCAGCTGAGCGGCGGCGAATGTCAGCGTGCCGCTATCGCCAGAGCAATCAGTATCAAACCGCGGCTGCTGATCTGCGATGAAATAACCAGCGCTTTAGACGTACAGACCCAGGCAGAGATCATTCAGCTGCTGCTTAAGCTGCAGGCTGAAACTAAAATGAGCCTGCTGTTCATCAGTCACGACATTACTCTTGTACAGGAAATCTGCCAGCGAATCCTGATCATGCAGTCCGGGACGATCATTGAAAGCGGACCTGCCCTGGATATCATCACCCGACCGCAGCAGCATTACACCCGCGAACTGGTAACGGCAGCATTCAATCTTACGAAAATATAGGTGAAAGCTATGACATCTGCATTATTTGAAGTTAATAAAAAATACTGGACAGATCGGGCTCCCAGTTATTCGCAGGTCAATCAGGAAGAACTGGCAGGCTGTCAGCGCAGCAACTGGCTCAGAGAAATCAGCAGACAGATCCAGATGGTTTATCCTAACCGGGCGCCGCAGGAAATCACTGTTTTAGACGCCGGCACCGGTCCCGGTTTCTTTGCTGTTATTCTGGCGGAAGCCGGTTATAAAGTAACGGCTATCGACGCTGCCCCGGCAATGCTGGCTGAAGCCAAACGTAATGCCGGACCTTGGCAGGAAGCTATCGATTTTCGCCTGATGGACGCGCAGAAGCCGACGTTTACCGCAGAATCTTTTGACGTTGTACTTTCACGCAATCTTACCTGGGTCCTGGAAGACCCGGAGCAGACTTATGGCAACTGGCGTCATGTATTGAAACCCGGAGGGCTGCTTCTGAATTTTGACGCCAACTGGTATAATTATCTGTATGACGCTGACTTAAAACAGCAATACGAACAGGATCGACGCAACGTACAGCAAAACGATCTTGAAGACCATTATCTGAGTACTGATATCGACGCGATGGAGGCGATCGCCCTGCAGGTACCTCTGACAGGTATCCAACGGCCGCATTGGGATATCCGCACTTTGGAAAAACTGCGTATGCGTTCCATTACTACTGACGTTTCTGTCTGGCAGCGCGTCTGGTCGACGGTAGAAAAAATAAATTACGCTTCAACGCCCATGTTTATGATTTCAGCGATAAAATAGGAGCAGATCATGTCTGATTTATCTAAAAAAACGCTTAATCCAAGCGGCGATACCAAAAACTATATTGAAAATTACTGGACGAAAAGGGCCGACGCTTTTGCCGCACTGCGCCGTCAGGAGCTGCACAGTGAAAAATACAGCCAGTGGCAGCGCGAGATCGTGCAGCATTTGCCGCCCGCAAAACAGCTGCGTATCCTTGACGTTGGCTGCGGCGCCGGTTTTTTCTCCGTTCTGCTGGCTAATGAAGGTCACCGAGTCACCGGTATCGATCTGACACCTGCCATGATCGCTCAGGCGGAAACTCTGGCGGCAGCAGAAGGCTGCAGCTGTACTTTTCAGACTGCCGATGCCGAGCATACGGCTTTTTCTGACGGCAGCTTTGATGTCGTTATTGCCAGAAATCTGATGTGGAACCTGCCCCATCCCGAAACAGCTTATGCCGAATGGCTCCGTGTGCTGGCTCCGAAAGGTATCCTGCTGAATTATGACGCGGAATACGCCAAGGACCATCATCGGCAAAAACTGCCTGCCATCAATGCCCATGCCGATGTTTCCGCAGAATTATTAAATGAGTGCCACAATATTTACCATATGCTGGAAATCAGCCTCTTTGAACGTCCCCGCTGGGACTTGGAAATACTTAAGGCTTTAGGCAGCTGTTCCTGTTCTGTCGACCAGAGCGTCGGCGACCGTATTTATGCCGAACAGGATATCTTCTATATCCCAGTCCCGATGTTCTGTATCAAAGCTGTTAAAAATTAACGGTCTGTTTTAAAAGCAAAAACGCCTGGTTAAAAACCAGGCGTTTTTATTATTCTGCTTACAGTTCTTTTTCAATGCGTTCCATTGCTTCGATAGTGTTTTCACGGCTGCCAAAAGCGGACAGGCGGAAGTATCCTTCGCCCATAGCGCCAAAACCGGCGCCGGGAGTACCGACAACAGCCAGTTTTTCAAGCAGGAAATCAAAGAATTCCCAGGAAGACATACCCTGCGGGCATTGCAGCCAAATATAGGGTGAATGGGTCCCGCCGTAGAATTTAATGCCTTTTCTGCGCAGTCCTTCGGCCATGATCCTGGCATTTTCTTTATAGAAAGCCAGCATTTCGCGGCATTCCTTTTGCCCCTGCTCACTGAACACAGCTTCGGCGCCGCGTTGGATGATATAGGGCACACCGTTGAATTTGGTAGTCTGACGGCGCAGCCACATTTTGTTCAGTTCCAGCTCTTTGCCGCTTTCAGTTTTACGTACTAAAGCATGCGGCACTACAGTATAACCGCAGCGGGTACCGGTAAAGCCGGCAGTTTTGGACAGGGAGCATAATTCGATAGCGCATTTTCTGGCGTCTTCAACGACAAAAATACTGCGCGGGATTGCAGGATCATCAACAAATGCTTCATAAGCGGCATCATACAAAATGACCGCGTCGTTTTTCAGTGCATAAGCGACCCAGGTCTCCAGCTGCTCTTTGGTATAAACAGCGCCGGTAGGATTGTTCGGCGAGCAAAGATAAATGATGTCAGCTTTAACGCTGTCGTCAGGCATTGGCAGGAAGTTGTTTTCCGGCTTGCCGTCCATATAAACTATTTTACGGCCGCACATGATATTGGTATCCAGATATACAGGGTAGACCGGATCAGGAATCAGGATCGTATTCGCATTGCTGAAAATATCGGTAATATTGCCGCAGTCGCTTTTAGCGCCGTCGCTGATAAAGATTTCATCGCTGGCCAAAGTTACGCCGAAGCCGGCATAATATTTTACGATAGCTTCGTGCAGGAAATCATAGCCCTGCTCCGGTCCGTAGCCACGGAAAGTTTCCTTCACGCCCATTTCGGCAACGGCTTTCTGCATCGCGTCGATAACGGCCGGCGCCAAAGGCAGGGTAACGTCGCCGATACCCATACGAATAACCTTTTTCTCAGGATGTTCCGCTACATAAGCATTAACCTTTTGCGCGATTTGCGAAAACAGGTAGCTGTCTTTCAAATTACAATAGTTGTCATTTACAAAAGCCATTTTTTATCCCCCATTAAACTAAAAATATATTTTTATTTATTAATGACTTCATCGGGAATATCGATGACGCCTTCAAATACAGTTACAGCCGGGCCTCTTAAAATAACATGGTTATTGGCCAAATGGGTAAGCTTCAGAGTGCCGCCTTTGGCGATAACTGTTAATTCTTCACCTTTTTTACCTGCATGGCCCAACATGATAGTAGCAACACAAACTGCTGTCGCGCCGGTGCCGCAGGCCCAGGTTTCGCCGCTGCCGCGTTCCCAGACGCGGAATTTAACGGTATTTTTATCGATTACCTGCACAAATTCAGTATTGACGTTTTCAGGAAATAATTTGTGTTTTTCAAATTTAGGCCCTAATTTTTCCAGATCCAAAGCATCTACATCGTCTACAAAGGTGACGAAATGCGGATTGCCTACAGAAATAGCCGTACCATTATAAACAACGTCTTCTTCCAGCACCAGTCCCTGATCTACAAACATAAAGTGATCGCTGATCATGGGGATGTCGGCACATTTAAAAATAGGCTCGCCCATATCGATACTGGCTTCTGCCACTTTACCGTCTTCACCCAAAAATACATCGATGGTTTTGATACCGGAGAGCGTTTCCAGCGTAAAAGTTGTTTTATCCGTCAGACCTTTATCATAAACATACTTGGCGATACATCTGCTCCCATTACCGCACATCTTGGCTTCAGAAGCATCAGCGTTAAAAATACGCATTTTAAAATCCGCAACGTCAGATTTACAGATCATGATCAGGCCATCACTGCCAATACCAAAACGTCTGTGGCTGATATATTCGGAAATAGCACCCGGATTAGGCAATTCCTGTTCCATACAGTTGACGTAAACATAATCGTTACCAGTACCGTGCATCTTTGTAAATTCCATTTTCATGGCAATATCCTCCTAAATAAATTCATAGCTTGCTTTATATTATAACAAAAAACAGACAAACAATACAGTGATTAAAAGCCCCTTGTGTTGTTCCTTATCAAGAACACTATTCTTCATCTTCATATAGTATACTATTAGCGTAGGCTAACGTCAAGTAAAGATTAGAAATTTATCTAACATAAAAAATAACCATACCGTATGGTATGGTTATTT
>OLXV01000596.1_pt1 | contig 19050 bp, 15 predicted proteins | sample 1673481 | NCBI WGS metagenome assembly OLXV01 (sample SAMEA103958113, study PRJEB25191) | human gut metagenome
ATTACTAATTCTTTATGATTACCTCATATGTCGTATTAATAATAATTATGAAAACAATGTGAGAAAATAAAATGAAAGAGTTGTTAAATACAACAATCTCCCGACGTGATGCGGTGACTACAACTGCAAAATTGGGAGCTGCCGTTGCACTAAGCAACGCCATCACTTTGCCTTTTTCCACAACCGTCAGGGCCGAAACATCGGATACCGGTAAAACCAACGAAAATGCTGAAACCGTCAGGCATAGTGCTTGCCTGGTGAATTGCGGAAGTCGTTGTCCATTAAAGGTTATCGTAAAAGACGGACGCATTGTTCGTATTGAAGCCGAGGACGCGAAGGACGACTCTGTTTTTGGTGAACATCAGATTCGACCTTGCCTACGTGGTCGTTCCAGCCGCTGGCGTGTTTATAGCCCCGACCGTATTAAATATCCCATGAAACGAGTAGGAAAACGTGGCGAGGGGAAATTCCAAAAAATTTCCTGGGATGAAGCGACAGCATTAATCGCTGCTGAATTAAAACGTATCACTGAAAAATATGGCCGAGAGGCAATTTATTATAATTATCAATCTGGCGCTTACTATCAGACTCAGGGTAGCCCGGCATGGAAACGTCTGCTGAATATTACCGGCGGTTATTTGCGTTACCATAATACTTACTCGACTGCGCAAATTGGTGCTGCAACACCTTATACACACGGTGTATATGTTGGCAGCCATTTCACCGAAGTTGCTAATTCCGATTTAGTGGTACTTTTTGGTCTTAACCTGTCAGAAACGCGTATGTCCGGTGGTGGACAGGTGGAAGAGCTGCGTCGTGCGCTCGATAAATCCAAAGCCCGTGTCATTATCATTGATCCTCGCTATACCGACTCTGTTATCACCGAACATGCTGAGTGGTTACCTATTCGTCCAACTACTGACGCCGCACTGGTGGCGGGTATTGCACACACACTGATCACCGAAAACCTGATCAACGAAGAGCAGGTAAATAAGTACTGTGTGGGTTATGACCGCTCTACACTGCCAGAATCGGCGGCACCGAACGCCAGCTATAAAGACTATGTGCTGGGAACCGGGGAAGATGGTGTGGAAAAAACACCTGAATGGGCGGCAAGTATCACCGGATTACCCGCGACGCGTATTCGTCAGTTAGCAAGGGAAATGGTTGCGGCGAAAGCCTGTTATATCTGCCAGGGCTGGGGGCCGCAGCGTCATGCCAACGGTGAACAAACTGTTCGTGCAATCCAGACTTTGCCAGTACTAACCGGTCATTTCGGCTTACCTGGTACGAACAATGGTAACTGGCCTTACGGTACGCCGTATGGTGTTCCTTCACTGCCGGTGGGCGAAAACCCGATTACCACCTCTATTCCGTGCTATCTCTGGACCGATGCGATCCAAAATCCTGAAAAGATGACGGCCAATACAATGGGCGTAAAAGGTGCGGAGAAACTCAAAACCGGGATCAAACTGATTGTTAACCAGGCGGGTAACGCTCTGTTAAACCAGCATGGAGCAACCAATCGTACCCGTAAGATTCTCGCCGACGATACATTGTGTGAAACTATCATCGTTATCGAAAACCATATGACCCCAAGTGCAAAATATGCAGATATTTTGCTGCCGGAAACCAGCTACCTTGAGGCCGAGGATCTGGTAGACAGTTCATACTCTGCAGGATCGCACAACTATATGATTGCGCTGCAAAGAACCATCGAGCCGATGTGGGAAGTGCGGAGTACTTATGATATTTGCGCCGATATTGCCGGGCATCTTGGTTTGCGCGAGCAATTCACTGAAGGAAAAACTCAGGCGCAATGGGCAGAGCTGCACTATCAGCAAATCCGTGAAAAACGCCCGTACCTGCCGGAATGGCAGGTAGCAAAAGAGATGGGCGTTATCGACCAGCGTATCGCGACAGAGAAAGAGAGCATTGCTTTTGCCGATTTCCGCGCTGATCCGCAGGCGAATCCGCTAAAAACGCCATCCGGTAAAATCGAAGTGTATTCCCAGGCACTGGCTGATCTGGCGCAGAAATGGATCTTGCCAGAGGGCGATCGTATTCCTGCCGTGCCTGAGTTCTGTGTGGTGAAAGAGTCACATCTGAATAAAGAACTGACTGCGAAGTACCCGTTACAACTCAGTGGATTCCATACCAAAGGCCATACTCACTCAACTTACACCAACGTGCTAATGCTGCACGAAGCGGTGCCAGATGAAGTATGGATCAACCCGATCGATGCCAGTGCGCGGCAACTGTCGTCTGGTGATCTGGTACACGTGTTTAATGATCGTGGTGTGGTTGAGATCCCTTGCAAAGTGACCCAGCGTATTTTACCTGGCGTTGTTGCCATGCCTCAGGGAGCGTGGACGCGTCTGGACAGCAATGGTGTTGATGTTGGTGGCTGTATTAACACGCTGACAACTCACCTGACCTCGCCGCTGGCGAAAGGGAACCCGCAACATACCAACCTTGTTGAAATTAAACGCGCTTAAGGAGTGATCCACAATGAAACAGTATGGTTTTTACGTTGACTCCTCGCGTTGCTCTGGCTGCAAAACCTGCCAGGTAAGCTGCAAGGATAATAAAGATTTGGATGTCGGACCGAAGCTGCGCCGCGTGTATGAATATGGTGGCGGTAGCTGGGTGAAAGAAGGTGAAAGCTGGCACAACAATACCTTCACTTACTATTTGTCGATTGCCTGCAATCACTGCGATGAACCGACCTGTGTGGCAGGTTGCCCAACCGGCGCGATGCACAAACGCGAAGAAGATGGCCTGGTGCTGGTGGATGACAGTGTTTGTGTGGGCTGTCGTTACTGCGAAATGCGCTGCCCTTATGGTGCACCGCAGTTTGATACACAAGCTAAAGTGATGCGTAAGTGTGATGGTTGCCTTGACCGACTGGAGAAAAATCTCCCGCCTATTTGTGTTGAGTCCTGTCCACAGCGAGCTTTGGATTTTGGTCCTATCGACGAATTGCGGGCGAAATATGGCAGTGAAAATGAAATCGCACCGTTACCTGCCGCTTCGTTTACGCATCCTAACCTGATAATTAAACCGCATCCGCTGGCGCGACCTACGGGCGACAAAGAAGGAGCGATCATGAACATTCGGGAGGTGCGCCATGCATGAGTTACCACTGGTCTTTTTCACCGTATTTACCCAGAGCGCAGTGGGGGCGTTTATTCTGCTGCTGATTGGCGGTGCCATGGGATTAATTGAGCCACGTCGTATGGCGATTGGTCTCTTTTCGGTGATGTGCTTGTTTGGTGTGGGTGTTGTGCTTGGCACCATTCATGTCGGGCAGCCGCTGCGAGCGCTGAATATGCTATTCCGTGTCGGCAGTTCTCCTATGAGTAACGAAATCGTGCTTTCGGCATGTTTTGCCGCAGCCGGAGGACTGGGATCTCTCGGTTTGCTGTTAAATCGCGGTGGTGCAATGCTTTGTAAAGTACTGGTATGGCTGGCCGCTGCGATTGGAGTCGTGTTTATCTTTGCCATCCCGCGTATTTACCAGTTGGCAACGGTAGCGACCTGGAGTACCTCTTACACCACCATGATGATGGTGCTAACTGCACTTATCGGTGGCGGCATGTTGGCGGCGTTGTTTGGCGTTCGTCGTCTGGGGCTGCTGGTAAGTGTACTGGCGATTCTGGCGAGTTTCTGTTTGCGTCCGGGTTATATTTCCACGCTAATGAGTGCTGATGGCGTTATTACCGCTGCGCAGTCCACCTGGTTTACCGCTCAGGCCATTCTGTTGGCGCTGGGTGTTATTGGGGCACTGCTCTATGCACGCATGAAAAGTGGGCAAGCTGTGCTGGCGATGACTGCACTGGTGGTTATTGCTGCTGAACTGGTTGGTCGGATCGGTTTCTACAACCTCTGGACCATCCCTATGTAACCTGTGAGTGGCCGGTGTTTGCCCGGCCACCTCTGCTTTCAGGAGTGTTTAATCATGCCTTCCCCAGCCGTACTGGTGCGTATTCTTGGTGCCCTGTTTTACTATTCTCCCACGCGTCCTGAAGTTCGGGCACTGTTTGACTGTCTGCCGACATTGGATGAGATATACCCCTGGCGCGATCCCCGCCAGGTGGCTGAATTATGCTCTGACTGGTCAATCCCGGATGAGGAGCAGCATCTCTGGCAATTTTCTGTTCTTTTTGAAGGACAGGGTGAAATGCCAGCACCACCCTGGGGTTCGGTATATCTCGAAAAAGATAATCTGTTGATGGGTGACAGCACTGCCGAGTACCGGAAGTTCCTTCGTGATCAGGGAATGACGTTTGATTCCTGTATAAATGAACCGGAAGATCAGTTTGGCCTGATGCTGCTTGCCTGTAGCGCCTTGCTGGCAGAGGGGAAAGAACGCGCAGCGAATCAATTGCTGGAAACGCATTTGCTGCCGTGGGGATATCGTTATCTGGAGTTATTACAGCGCAACCCTGTCAGTGCGTTTTACGCGAAGTTGGCGCAGATTGCGACACTGTTTCTGCAGGATTATCAGCAGCAACAGGCACTAAATCCTCCAACCAAACGGCTCTTTCTTGGATGAGTAAGTCAGAAAATTATTATCAGGAGTTAATGTCTCATCGGTATGTTAGCCGACGTGGGCTATTTCGGGCCTTTGTCAGCGCGGCACGCCCGGTAACAACACCGATATTACCTGTGCACTCCTTACCTCCCGGCGCGTTACCTGATGCGCAGTTTCGTGTGCAGTGCACGCAGTGTGATTTGTGTATTAATGCCTGTCCCATGGGCATTCTCAACCGGCATGAAGATGGCTATCCGCAATTGGTGATTGAATTTGCCAGTTGTGACGGCTGCGGCTTATGTATCGCTGCATGTTCCACTGAGGCATTACGTCCGCAGGCTCGTTTCGACACCGGATTGCGTCCCGTTTTTAAAGCAAATTGTGTTAATCCGGTGCGCAGTTGCAAACAGTGTGTCGATCTATGCCCACTTCAGGCATGCTCAATCAACGAAAGCGGAATGCCTGTAATCGATGCTGCAATATGTAATGGTTGCGGTGAATGTTTGGTTCAGTGTGGTTATGACGCGGTAAAACTTGAGATGGTGTGAGGGGCAGGGTGGAACACTCTTTGCGTTAACAGATTTCACTTGATGACCTGGAAATTATTATTTCCATGAATAAGTATTCTTATCCGCATGGAAAATATGCGCACAATTATCCTGCGATAATAATGAAAAATAATGAAAATCATCTGCTTTTTTTAGGGAAGGTGCGAACAAGTTCCTGATATGAGATCATCATATTCATCCGGAGCGCATCCCAGAGGGACATCATGAGCCATCAACTCACCTTCGCCGATAGTGAATTCAGCACTAAGCGCCGTCAGACCCGAAAAGAGATTTTCCTCTCCCGCATGGAGCAGATTCTGCCATGGCAGAATATGACCGCTGTCATCGAGCCGTTTTATCCCAAGGCGGGCAATGGCCGACGGCCCTATCCGCTGGAGACCATGCTGCGTATTCACTGCATGCAGCATTGGTACAACCTGAGCGACGGTGCCATGGAAGATGCCCTGTACGAAATCGCCTCCATGCGCCTGTTTGCCCGATTATCCCTGGATAGCGCCCTGCCGGATCGCACCACCATCATGAATTTCCGCCACCTGCTCGAGCAGCATCAACTGGCCCGTCAATTGTTCAAGACCATCAATCGCTGGCTGGCCGAAGCAGGCGTCATGATGACCCAAGGCACTTTGGTGGATGCCACCATCATTGAGGCACCCAGCTCTACCAAGAACAAAGAGCAGCAACGCGATCCGGAGATGCATCAGACCAAGAAAGGCAATCAGTGGCACTTTGGCATGAAGGCCCACATTGGTGTCGATGCCAAGAGTGGCCTGACCCACAGCCTAGTCACCACCGCGGCCAACGAGCATGACCTCAATCAGCTGGGTAATCTGCTGCATGGAGAGGAGCAATTTGTCTCAGCCGATGCCGGCTACCAAGGGGCGCCACAGCGCGAGGAGCTGGCCGAGGTGGATGTGGACTGGCTGATCGCCGAGCGTCCCGGCAAGGTAAAAACCTTGAAGCAGCATCCGCGCAAGAACAAAACGGCCATCAACATCGAATACATGAAAGCCAGCATCCGGGCCAAGGTGGAGCACCCATTTCGCATCATCAAGCGACAGTTCGGCTTCGTGAAAGCCAGATACAAGGGGTTGCTGAAAAACGATAACCAACTGGCGATGTTATTCACGCTGGCCAACCTGTTTCGGGCGGACCAAATGATACGTCAGTGGGAGAGATCTCACTAAAAACTGGGGATAACGCCTTAAATGGCGAAGAAACGGTCTAAATAGGCTGATTCAAGGCATTTACGGGAGAAAAAATCGGCTCAAACATGAAGAAATGAAATGACTGAGTCAGCCGAGAAGAATTTCCCCGCTTATTCGCACCTTCCCTAACTCACTGCGCTTCACGCGCTGGTTAGCAAGGGTGGTTCTCAGTACTCCCGCAATGACGATATGCTTAGGTTCTTGTCCCAGATCGCGCATTTCCAGCACTACTTTACCGACTACTATGCACATTTCACGGTACAACTCGTCGTCTTTCGTCTGATTTCCCATTTTTGCCCGCTCGTCATTAACTCAAACCAACAGCATATATCACTCTGAGGATTTAGACAAAATTCAATGAAAATCAAATAAATGTTATCATTCTACTGAATTCTCTGAAGTCGATTAACGAGCTCAGCAAGACTTCCTGCCTGCATTTTTTCCATCACCCGCGCCCGGTGCACTTCAACCGTACGCACGGCAATATTCATGGCATCAGCAATTTCCCGATTCATTAACCCTTTTGCTACCAGATGCGCCAGTTCCCGTTCTTTTGGCGTAAGTTGTTGGTAGCATGAGATGATCTCTTGTCGCGAGAACGCCGCTGCCGAGACCTGCAAGGCATGTTCTAATGCTGCCTGAAGCGGCACGGCTGACACCGGTTTTTGCAAAAAGTCGACCGCGCCACGTTTCATTTGCTCAACCGCCATCGGCACATCGCCGTGCCCGGTGAGAAAGACCACCGCCAGCGTACTTGCTTTCTGACGCATGATTTCATGCACAGCGTGCCCATCCAGTACCGGCATACGCATATCCAGCAGTAGTACGCCCACCTGGTGCAAATTTGCCTCGGCGAGGAATTTCTCGCCTTGCTCCCAGCAAGACACTTCATATCCCAGACTTTCCAATAAAAACGCACAGGCCTGGGTAACGGCAATGTCGTCATCCAGCAGATGAATTATCGCCACTACGGCCTCCTTCCTGATTTGGCTTAAAATACAATGTCACTCTCGCCCCCGCTTTACCGTCCGGGGCCTGCTGATTTTTGATCTCAATATCTCCGTTTGCGTAGCGCACCAGTCGCTGACAAATGGCCAGTCCTAGTCCCATACCTTCTTTGCGGGTGGTCATAAACGGCTGAAACGCCTGATACAACTGAGCCTCGTCAATACCTCCGGCATTATCCTGCACCTGAATACGCACGCCGCCATCCTTATGCAGGGCGCTAAACCATACCGTCGTAGCGCCTGCCTGGGCGGCATTGAGTACCAGGTTAGCCAGCACCTGCTCAAGAAGAACGCTTGGCAGCATCAACGTTAACGCCTTACTAACCTGCGTGTGCAGCGTTATCGCCGGGAATTGCTGGGGCATACGCAGTAATTGCCAGACGTGATGGATAGCATCGTGAACGTTGATGGCTTGCCAGTCATCGGTGAGTACCGGATTGCCCTGTGCCTGGCTGACCCACTGCCGGAGATTGCGCAGCGTATCGGCTCCTCGTTGTGCCTGGGCGTCTATGTGCTCAAGCGCGGGCAGCAACGGATGCTGCTCATCCTGACCACGCAGGCGAATTAGACAGCCTTGGGCATAATGACGGATAGCAGACAACGGCTGATTGAGTTCATGGGCAAAACCGGAGGTCATCTCCCCCAGCACGCTCATTTGGCGGGCAGTCTCCAGCGCCTGTTCCTGTTTGTGCAACAACACGTTGTTCCGCTCCAGCTGCCTGCCACGTCGGCGAACCAACAGCATCACCCAGATGTAATTGAGCGTAAGCAACAGCAATACGATGACCACGCCCCCCATCGCCAGTCGGTGTTGAATAAACCAGCTTTTGACATCCAGCCACAGCTGACGCTGCTGCGGATGCTGTCGGACGTCGCGCAGCAACGCTTCTACTTCACGGGTCGAGGCGGGCGCACCCCAGCGAAACGTCGCGTTTTGCGGTGCATTGAACAGTACCCGCGTGACGCGATCGGCCAGCTCGTCACTCACTGCAGGTAGTGCGGCAAATGACCAGTCCGGATAGAGCGGCGTACTGGTTAAACAGGGAATTGAAGTCGGATGATTCAACACGGTCATAAAATCGGTTTTACGGATGAGGCCTTCTTCATCCATTTTTTCCAGCAGGCACACCGGCACGATCACCGCCTGCACGGCTTTTTCACGTAATAAATAGAGTAAGGCATCGGCGGGAAATCCGGTAAACGTCAGACGTAAATCACGTTCAGGGCGCAGACCGGCATCACTGAGCGCTTTATATCCCAGCAAATAGCCGCCAAACGCCTGAGCATCAATGGCGCCAACCGTTTTGCCGATCAGATCGTGTGCGGAGGTTAACCCACTGTCGCGCCTGACGAGAATGGCGCTGCCAATCACGTTACTGGTGGCTTTCCCACCACGGGTGGATCGTAACGACGCCAGCCAGCGTAGCGCTGAGCGGCTGTTAAGCTGGACAAACTGCGCCGGATTGGTGACCACAAAGTGTACCGTTCCACGATTCACCGCCTCCTGCATCTGCCGCAGGTCCAGCGGTTGAATATGAAACTGCTCACCGGGGATTTGCTGATTCAACAAGGTTTCCAGCGGCTGCCAGTGATTACGTGTAGAAACCTCCCCGCGCATCGCCAAAACGCCAATGTTCCATGTCTGCGCCCTGACCGCGCCACTTAGCATCCACAGCGACGCCAGTACCGTCAGACATCTTACTACGTTGCGTCCCACTCAATTGTCCCTGTCAATTATGTTGTTTTAGATCAACAACAAGCCGGGTATGTGGTTAACCACAATAGAGTATACCCCGTCACGATTTTTACACTGTAAATCATTGAGATTCTTTATTCATCACACGCAAATCAACGGCGTGACCAATGTTTCGTTGTTGCATCGTGACGGGAGAAAATATGGACAGCAGTAAACGGCAGTTTCTCCAGCGACTGGGCGTCCTGACCGCTGGCGCATCACTGGTTCCGCTGGCTCAGGCGCAATTTCCCTTTTCGCCTGAACGCCACGAAGGCTCACAACAGCATCGCTACGCCATGCTGGTTGACCTGCGACGCTGTATCGGCTGCCAGGCCTGTACCGTCAGTTGCGCCATTGAAAACCAGACGCCACAGGGCGAATTTCGTACCCTCGTCAACCAGTATCAAGTACAGATTGAAGGCCAGCAAAGCGTTACCAACGTCCTGCTGCCGCGACTGTGCAACCATTGTGATAATCCCCCTTGCGTGCCCGTTTGCCCGGTACAAGCCACTTTCCAACGCGAAGACGGCATTGTGGTGGTCGACAACACACGCTGCGTGGGCTGCGCCTATTGCGTGCAGGCCTGCCCTTATGATGCGCGATTCATCAACCATGAAACGCAAACCGCCGATAAATGTACCTTTTGCGTTCACCGCCTCGAAGCGGGGCTGCTCCCGGCCTGTGTGGAATCCTGCGTCGGCGGCGCGCGCATCATTGGCGATATTAAAGATCCGCACAGCCGCATTTCGCAAATGCTGCATGAGCACCATGACGCCATCAAAGTCCTGAAGCCGGAAAGCGGTACGTCTCCTCACGTGTTCTATCTGGGGCTGGATGAGGCGTTTGTTACCCCATTGATGGGACGTGCTCAACCCGCTCTCTGGCAGGAGGTTTAAATGAACCATTCACTGATTATCGACGAGGTTCTGGCCCATCCCCAGGACGTAAGCTGGTTACCCTGGGCCGTACAATATTTCTTTTTCATCGGCATTGCCGCCTGCGCCGCGCTGTTCGCATGCGTTCTCCACTGGCGCAAAAAAGAAACGGCAGACCTGGAGAATCTGACGCTGCTAATCGCCCTGACCTGCGCGATTACCGCGCCGCTGGCGCTGACTGCTGATCTACACCAAACAGCCCGCGTCTGGCACTTCTATGCGTATCCGACGCCATGGTCCTGGATGCCGTGGGGCGCGCTGTTTTTACCGCTGTTTACCGGTTTTTTAGGTCTGTGGTTTCTGGCGCCGCATGTGAAACGGCTAACGCTAAAAAGTTACAGCGTCACAAAATGGTTAGCACTTGGTAGCGCGCTGTCCGCCATCGGATTGCTGGTTTACACCGGCCGTGAAGTGTCGGTGGTACAGGCGCGTCCCATTTGGTTCAGTTACGCCTTTCCGGTTGCGATGTTCCTCAGCGCGCTGCAAACATTTCTTGCCCTGCTTATTGCCACGACAAATAGCAAGGACGCACTACCGCGTAAGCTAGCGTGGGGGCAAATGGTCACGTTGATCGCGCTGGCTATCGTGGTGGCGATCTGGGCGAGTGGGAATACGCTTTCCGGTTCGGCTATCCGTCAGTGGCTGGATGTTGCCTCTTCAGCACAACACTACGCTATCGGTTGGGTTGCGCTATGGCTTGTTTCGCTTGCTCTTTGCGGGTTGGTTGTACGTTACCCCTTATCGCTACCGCTGCGCATATTACTCGCTTTTAGCGCTATGGCGCTGTGCTGGCTAATGCGCTGGACGTTACTCATCCAGGTGCAGACCGTACCGAAATTTAACGCGCAGTTTAATCCCTATACCCTGCCCGGCGGCACCGATGGCTGGCTGGCTATTGTGGGTACCTTCGGCCTGTGGATAGCACTGATTATTATTGTTCGTGAAGCCCTGAACGCGATCGCAAGGAGAATGCAACATGGCTAATTTAACCCGTCGTCAGTGGCTTAAAGTCGGCCTTGCCGTAGGTGGCATGGTGACTTTTGGCCTGAGTTATCGGGATGTGGCAAAGCGCGCGATAGACGGTTTGTTGGACGGAACCTCGGGCAAAATTACCCGTGACCGCATTTTTGCCAACGCGCTCATCCCCGAAGCCAACGCCCGGCCTCACTGGCAGCAAAACCCGCAGCAGGTGATCTCGATGACGCAGTGCTTTGGTTGCTGGACGCAGTGTGGTGTACGGGTTCGCGTTGACACTGAGCAAGGCAAAGTGCTGCGCATTGCGGGCAACCCTTATCATCCGTTGTCGCACGAGCACCATATAGACGCCTCTGTCCCCTTTGCCACGGCAATGGAACAGTTGACCGGGGAGTCAGGTCTTGACGCACGTTCTACCGCCTGCGCCCGTGGTGCAACCTTACTCGAAGGTCTGTACAGCCCGCTACGTATTCTGGAGCCTATGAAGCGCGTCGGTAAACGCGGTGAAGGAAAATGGCAGCGCATCAGCTTCGAACAGCTGATCAAAGAGGTGGTGGAAGGTGGGGATTTGTTTGGTGAAGGCCACGTTGATGGTCTGAGAGCTATCCACGATCCCACTACACCGCTTGATGCGAAACATCCCGGCTTTGGCCCAAAATCCAATCAACTGCTGGTCACCAATACCAGCGATGAAGGACGTGATACCTTTTTACGTCGCTTCGCACTGAACAGTTTCGGCAGTAAAAACTTCGGCGCTCATGGCGCTTACTGCGGTCTGGCCTATCGGGCCGGTTCAGGTGCGTTAATGGGCGATCTGGATAAAAATACCCACGTAAAACCCGACTGGGATAACGTCGAATTCGCGCTGTTTATGGGCACCTCTCCGGCGCAATCCGGCAACCCGTTTAAGCGCCAGGCCCGCCAGCTGGCCAGCGCCCGTTTACGTGACGACTTCCGCTATGTTGTGGTGGCGCCAGCCCTGCCATTAACCACGGTGCTGGCTGACGATCGCGGCCACTGGCAGCCCGTACGACCGGGAAGCGACTCCGCGCTGGCTATGGGGATGATAAGCTGGATTATCGATAAACAACGCTATAACGCTGATTATCTCGCCATTCCCGGCGTGCAGGCCATGCAGCAGGCAGGAGAAAAAAGCTGGACTAATGCAACGCATCTGGTGATTACCGATGAAATTCCAACGCTTGCCGGACAACACCTGACCCTCGCCCATCTGAGTGCAAACGCAGCCCAGGAGCCGGTGGTCGTCAACGAGGCCGGTGAGATTGTCGCCGCCAGCAGTTGCCCGCGCGCTCAGCTGTTTGTTACCCGTGAAGTGACGCTGGCCGACGGGCAGACAGTAACGGTAAAAAGCAGCTTCCAGTGTCTGCGTGAGTCCGCAGAGAAACTGTCGCTAACGCAGTACAGCCAGCAGTGTGGGGTGTCAGAAGCAGACATTGCCGTTCTGGCCGACGCATTCACCCGCCACGGGCGTAAAGCGGCGGTGATCACGCACGGCGGAATGATGGCAGGCAATGGATTTTATAACGCCTGGTCGGTGATGATGCTCAATGCGCTTATTGGTAACCTCAGCCTTGAAGGCGGCGTGTTCGTCGGCGGCGGCAAATTTAATGGTGCCACCGACGGTCCGCGCTACAACATGGACAGCTTCGCCGGGAAGGTAAAACCGAAAGGGTTAAGCATCGCGCGCAGTAAAACCGCTTATGAGTCTTCGGAAGAGTACCGCAATAAGGTGGCTGCCGGGCAATCGCCCTTCCCGGCTAAAGCGCCGTGGTATCCGTTTGTCGCCGGTCAGCTTACCGAACTCCTCGTCTCGGCGCTTGAAGGTTACCCTTATCCGCTGAAAGCCTGGATCTCCAACATGACCAACCCGTTTTACGGCATTGCGGGGTTACGCGGCGTGGCGGAAGAAAAGCTCAAGGATCCTGCTCGTCTGCCGCTGTTTATTGCCATTGACGCCTTTATGAACGAAACCACGGCGCTGGCAGATTACATCGTGCCGGATACCCACAACTTCGAAAGCTGGGGATTCAGCGCTCCGTGGGCGGGCGTGGCCAGCAAAGCCACCACCGCGCGTTGGCCAGTTGTCAGATCGGCGACCAGCCTCACGGCTGACGGTCAACCGGCCTCGATGGAGTCTTTCTGTATCGCAGTGGCAAAGCGCATCGGGCTACCTGGATTCGGCGACAATGCAATTACCGATCCGCAAGGTAATCACTATCCGTTGAACCGTGCGGAAGATTACTACCTGCGTCTCGCGGCCAATATTGCGTTTATGGGCAAAGCTCCGGTTGCTGAAGCACAGCCGGAAGACATAGCGCTGACCGGGGTCCAGCGGATCATGCCTGTGATGACCCAAACGTTGAAAACCGATGAAATCAGCCGAGTGGCGTTTATCTACTCCCGCGGCGGGCGCTTTGCGCCGGACAACAGCGGGCGAGTTGATAACCGCGTCGGCAATGCCTGGGAAAAACCGCTCCAAATCTGGAATGCGAACGTCGCCGCGCACCGCCATGCGATTACTGGCGAGCGCTACAGCGGCTGCCCGGCCTGGTATCCATCACGTCTGTCAGATGGACGTGCGGTCGAGGAGTTGTTCCCGGAACAAGAGTGGCCGTTGAAGCTGATTTCCTTCAAATCCAATACCATGTCCAGCGCCACGGCGGTGATCCCACGCCTTCATCATCTGAAGCCGGTTAATCTGGTGGCGCTCAATCCACAGGATGGTCAGCGGTATGGTTTAGCACACGGCGATATCGTGCGTATCACCACCCCTGGTGGTCAGGCGCAAGCGCAGATAAGCCTGCTGCATGGCGTCATGCCGGGTGTCATCGCCATTGAACATGGTTACGGACATAAAGAAATGGGCGCGGCACAGCATACCCTCGACGGTGAGCCGATGGCGTTTGATGAGCAGATTAAGTCGGGGATTAATCTCAACGAATTGGGTTTTGCGGACCCAACCCGACAGGTAGCCAATACCTGGCTTGACTGGGTGTCGGGTGCGTCGGTGCGTCAGGGGTTGCCAGCGAGAATTGAGCGAGTGTAGCTCTGGTGCCGCATGGCATCGCGAACGCGTTTTACCCGGCCTACAGGACATCGTAGGCCGGATAAAGCACTGCCGCCACCCGGCAAAAAGCAGATTAGTTGTTTACCGGGATCACCGCACCTTTATATTTAGTACGGATCCAGTCCTGGATCTCTTTTGAATGCAGGACATCAACCAACGCTACGATATCCTTTTTCTTCTCGTCGCCACGATGCACGGTAATGATGTTGGCATACGGGTTGTTTTCACCACTTTCAACGGCAATAGGATCTTTCACTGGATCCAGCCCGGCATCGATGGCGTAGTTGGCGTTAATCACCACCGCATCGCCTTCGTCGTTGTTATACATCTGCGGTAACAGCGCGGCTTCCACGTTTGGCAGGAACTTCAGCTTTTTCGGGTTTTCGACGATATCGCTAATGCGCGCGGTTACTTTATCCACGCCCGGCTTCAGCTTGATCACACCCTCTTTTTCGAAAATCGACAGAATACGACCTTCCTCAGATACCGCATCACGCATGATGACTTTGCCGCCTTCCGGCAGATCTTTAAGTGATTTCACTTTTTTCGAATAGATACCAATCGGCTCAATGTGAATCGCTCCGGCGCTAACGAAGTCATACGTTTTATCGCCTGCATGGTCTTTAATCACGCTGTTCAGGTACGGAATATGCTGGAAGTAGTTGGCATCAATCTCACGGCCAGCCAGCGCAGTGTTCGGCAGAATGTAATCCTGGAACGGTTTAATCTCCAGATCGATCCCCTGCTTCGCCAGAATCGGTTTGGCCTGTTCAAGGATCTCCGCATGCGGCACGTTAGACGCGCCAACGGTCAGAGTATCAGCCCAGGAGGCAAAGCTCAGGGCGCTTAAGGTTGCTGCGGCGAGTAACGTCAGTGATTTTTTCATGATAATGGTTTCCGTATTTTATTAGCGTTTATCTAAGGAAGGTGCGAACAAGTCCCTGATATGAGATCATGTTTGTCATCTGGAGCCATGGAACAGGGTTCATCATGAGTCATCAACTTACCTTCGCCGACAGTGAATTCAGCAGTAAGCGCCGTCAGACCAGAAAAGAGATTTTCTTGTCCCGCATGGAGCAGATTCTGCCATGGCAAAACATGGTGGAAGTCATCGAGCCGTTTTACCCCAAGGCTGGTAATGGCCGGCGACCTTATCCGCTGGAAACCATGCTACGCATTCACTGCATGCAGCATTGGTACAACCTGAGCGATGGCGCGATGGAAGATGCTCTGTACGAAATCGCCTCCATGCGTCTGTTTGCCCGGTTATCCCTGGATAGCGCCTTGCCGGACCGCACCACCATCATGAATTTCCGCCACCTGCTGGAGCAGCATCAACTGGCCCGCCAATTGTTCAAGACCATCAATCGCTGGCTGGCCGAAGCAGGCGTCATGATGACTCAAGGCACCTTGGTCGATGCCACCATCATTGAGGCACCCAGCTCGACCAAGAAGGGGTCCGCTTGGAAAACGGAAATTATCCCACTCTAAGACTGCTTTTTGTACAATTCGGTATCGACTGTGCGTAATGGCCGATATTTCCCGGACCCCAGCTTAAGATTGTTACGCCAGACGTAATCACCACTCAGATTGATATGTTCCCAGCCCAGAGGAGAAAGATGAGATACCAGTTGCTCATTTATCGGGATACCTTTTCGTTTCAGTGACTCAATGGCTCTTTCTATATATACCGTGTTCCACAACATGATCGCCGCTGTCAGTAACGTCAGCCCGCTGGCGCGGTAACTTTGATTCTCCAGCCCACGATCCCTTATCTCACCCAGACGGTGCATAAAAACCGCTCGCGCAAGGGCATTACGGGCCTCACCCTTATTCAGCCCCGCCTGTACGCGTCGGCGCAGACCGGGATCTCGGAACCAATCCAGCATAAACAGTGTCCGCTCGATGCGGCCAATCTCTCTCAGCGCTTTGGCAAGCCCATTCTGTTTTGGGTAACTGGCTAACTTTTTCATCATCAGCGATGCGGTGACTGTCCCCTGCTTAATCGAGGTTGCCAGACGCAATACCTCATCCCAGTGCGCCTCAATGTCTTTGATATTCAGGCTGGTTGTTGATATGACGGACTGAAGCCCCGGATAGCGATCTGCCTTTCCATGAATAAACAGCCGCTTGTCATGAAGATCCCGGATCCTCGGCGCAAAAGCGAACCCCAGCAGGTGCATCAGAGCGAAAACATGTTCAGTGAAACCTGCGGTATCGGTGTAATGCTCGGTAATTTCCAGATCGCTTTCATTGTACAGCAGACCATCAAGCACGTGGGTTGAGTCGCGCACCCGGCTGATCACTTTGGCGTAGAACGGGCTATATTGGTCTGAGATATGCGTATAAATCTGCACGCCTGGCTCCTGACCATACTTAAGATTGACCTGACCCGCATAACGCCCGTGACTGCCTACCCGAAAGTTTTGCCCGTCTGACGACGATGTTGTACCGTCGCCCCAGAATGCAGCCAGAGGTCGCGCTTTCTGAGCGTTGACCAGCTCGGCCAGTGCCGCTGAATAGGTTTCATCTCTTATGTACCATGCCTGAATACCTTCGAGTGACGATTTTGTTGCCCCCGGGCAGGACTCCGCCATTTTTGTCAGCCCCAGATTAATGCCGTCGGCCAGAATTGTGGTCAACAACAGTCTTCCGTCTTTTGGTCTGACGTTATTATTTTTGAGGTGCGCGAAGTGATGCGTAAACCCTGTCCAGCTGTCCACTTCTTCCAGTATCTCGGTAATTTTCGGATGAGGAAGCATGCCATAAACCAAATCGGCAAAGGGGGAAATACCCGAAGGAACGCTGTTCTCCAGCGGAGTGATTTTTACGCCTTTATCTGAGATATCAACATCGGGCAAATCACCGGCAAGAGCCATCGCGTTAACTTCTTCCAGACGCGATGCAAGAAGCGTCATACGGGCCTGAAGATAAGCCTGGCAATCGGTCTGAACGGCCAATTGTAACTGGTCATTATGTCGGGATTTCTCAAACTCAGCAGCCGGGATGAGATAATCATCAAAATTTCTGTAGCGGCGCGATCCTTTTACCCAAATATCACCTGAGCGTAACGCCCCCTTGAGCTCATTCAGTACGCAAAACTCGTAGTACTTGCGGTCGATTCCTGAAGGCGTGAGTACCAGTTTTCGCCAGCTTTCAGGGATAAACCCTGTTGGCGCTGCGGGCGGGACTTTACGAAGTTGTTTACGGTACATTTCCCTGATGGTGTCCAGCGCATCGCTGAGCGTCTGCGCAGCAGGTGTTGCGATGAACTGCAATGCTGACAGCATACGCGGGGCGTATTTACGCAGCGTACTGTATTTTTCGGTGATGAGGTGAAGCGGGTCGAAATTGCCCTTACGGGAGAGAAACTGTGTTTCTTCCAGGCTGTTGGCGAACTCCTGCCAGGGAAGGACATCTTCTATCGCTGCCCAGGGATCTTCACCGGATTCTCTGGCATGCAGCAGTGCCTGACCGACAGTAACATATTGTTTCAACTTGCTCTGGATGAGTTTCCCCGTCAGCTGAAGCCTCTCGGCCTGTGTACGTTTTGCCTGGCTGAACAGCGTACTCATAATACGTTCGTGCAGTTCGATAACCTCATCGGTCAGTGTGGCCCGCGCTTCCTGAATGACACAAACCAGCGTAGCGTAACGTCTGACATCGGTGAATTTTGCCAGATCTCTGCTGCTCATTTTCCGGCCCTCACGCGCCAGTTTAAGTAACCTGTTCTGGTGAACGGAAAGCGCAATACCACCAGGCAATTCCAGCGCAGCGATGGAATTAAGCCGATCGATATGTTGCAGCACATTTTTACCGTTTATTTTACCGGGAGGTTGAAGTAGCCATGCCAGACGGGAAGGTTGTTCACCCTCTGATATGAGCAGGCTGTCGAGTGCTGATTCATGCTGCTTTTCCAGTTGCGCAGTAAGTGCCGAAAATACGGCTCTGTCAGCGAGCGTGACGACTTCGGCAAGCGTCCGTTCTATCACATCAACAGAAGGGAAAATAACATTATTGTTATGTAGCCAGCTGAGCATTTCTTCCGCAAGTATAAATCCTTTGTCAGTACGCATGGCATAGGGGTGAAGATGCCGGATACAGTCTTTTTGCAGTGACCGACTGAACGGAGATAATTTCAAGTAGCGATAAAGTTCAGTCAGATGTTCCCAGCGAGTTTGCTCTCTTGAGGCATATTCCGGCCATAGATCAGGTTGAAGCTTCAGCCGGGAAGCGATTCTGGATATGACGCCACTGTGAGGGATATTACTTTTGTCCGGAATAAATCCAGGTCCGCGCAGATAACAGAGTAATACAGCAAAGCCCAGGCGATTTGCTGGCCGTCGGTGTTTATTAATGAGTGCAATATCATGTTCATTCAGAAAACACATGCGCGTCAGAAGAACGTCATCATCCGGCACAACCAGCAAGCGTTCTTTTTCTTCACTACTGAGTATTTGTCTCCGTGGCATAGATGCTTCCTCTGCATATAGTTGATTTGAGTTATCACTTCACACTGACCGAAACCGGTCGGTTTCGTACACCTTCTAATATATCTGTCCGAAAGTAAGTGAAATTCATTTCGTACAGGTGTTATAATTCGGACATCCATTTCGTACGGAAAGTTTCCTATGTCACGAGTTTTTGCCTACTGCCGGGTCTCCACTCTGGAGCAGACCACAGAAAACCAGCGTCGTGAAATTGAAGCGGCGGGTTTTGATGTTCGTGCTCAGCGATATATTGAGGAACATATTAGTGGTTCGGTTGCCGCAAGTGAGCGACCTGGATTTATCCGACTGCTTGACCGTATGGAAAGTGGCGATGTTCTGATAGTCACCAAGCTTGATCGCCTGGGCCGAAACGCGATGGATATCAGAAAAACGGTAGAACAACTGGCAGATTCCGATATTCGTGTCCACTGCTTAGCTTTGGGTGGAGTAGATCTCACCAGCCCCGCGGGGAAAAAGCCCCCAAGTCCGCTGGTGACAACCAAATCACC
>OLXV01000620.1_pt1 | contig 18722 bp, 16 predicted proteins | sample 1673481 | NCBI WGS metagenome assembly OLXV01 (sample SAMEA103958113, study PRJEB25191) | human gut metagenome
GCTGATCAAGTATGGAGAAGTCCGCGCAAAAGAGGCCTCTAACTATCATAATTCGAAGAGCGAGGCAACCTATGCATATTTAACGGCTCCAATCACGGTAGACGGTGTAACTTACAATGTGGATATGGATATACGAAAATCCCCACGGGGCAACCGATTTTATATCCACAAAATAAAAATAGCAGATGGATCGCCAAGATCGGGCAAAAGCCGGATCAAGTTAAATAATCCATCTGCTGACCCCACTATATCACAAGATAATAGTGCTGTCAATACACAGTATATGCAAGGCTCAGAGAAAAATGCAAAATCCAGCATTGCAGATTTTTCAACAGACGAAGAAATCCGTGCGCTGCTTGAAAAATACGGTGCGCTGCCGCGTGGAGAAAAGGCGGCTGTCGACGTTGAAGTTCCGGCGAAAACCTCTGATAACAAGAAGGTCATGCGGTTTACACGGACTTTGCTGGAAAGCGGAACGATTACCGATGACCTTGCCGACACCATAAAACAAGGCGTATTGACCGAGGCACTGTCCTATACGCCTTACGGCGATGAAAAAGCGATCAGCTATGCAAACAACACCATCAAAAATCAGGGCGTTGAATACGCAAAAGATGAGTGGGCAAGCGTGGCAAACGGTAACGGACAGGTCACGAAAGGAAAAGTAGCCATCGGAGAGCGTCTGCTGCAAATGGCGGCAAAGGACGGTGACAAAGCCGCCGTGATGAAATACGCTGCCGAAATGGCAGAGGTCGGAACAAGACTTGGGCAATCCGTACAGGCGTACTCTCTGCTCAAAAAGATGGGCGGCGCCGGGGAGCTGGTTTATATCAAGCGTGCGGTAGACCGTTTGAATAATCAGTTTTTGAAGAAAAACAGCAATAAACCGGAGCCGATCTGAAGGCCTTTGAGCATGTGAATTACTGCCTTGCCGTCAGGAAAGGACAGCTTTTGTGAAAGCGGTAAACAAGCTTTTGCCGTATTGATTTTACGGCGGCCGCGATTTGGGCGGCAGCTTTGCCGGACGACCGGACGACCGGACGACCGGATGGCTTTCGGAGGAGCGGCGTGCGCAGACCGCCGCCCGGAATGCACGGAGGCTTATCCGAATGGCAAAGCTTTGCTCTGTGGCCGTTTTTCGCTTGAGGCTTCCGGATTGACGACTCTGCGGCGACCCGACGGCGACCCGGCGACCCGACGGCACTGCGGCGACGCCTTTGAAAAGGCTTCCAGAATGCCGCGATTTGGGCGGCGGTTTTACCCTCATGGCCGCCTTTCCGGTTTTTCTTAATGCCGTTTAAGCGCACCGGACGGCTTGCGGCGTTTTGATATGAGAAAACCCCCGGCAATGCCGGGGGCTTTCGCTTGTCTGCTTTATTTTCTGCTGCACATCACCGAAGCGTAGAACATACCCTCCTTCGCCTCAAAACGGCAGACGCCGCCGTAATGTGCGGCAATGCTTTCCGCCGACTTTGTGCCGAGGCCGAGCCCCCTGTGCTTTGTGGAGGCGAGCTCGCCGCTGCTTGTGTGCTTGAGCAGGCCTGTGAAGGTGTTGTCCACCGTAATGCAGAGCGAACCGCCGGCGAGTCCGGCGCGAACAATGATTTTCCGATCCTCCGAAGTCTCCCCCCGGCAGGCGTCCAGCGCGTTTTCGATCAGGTTGCCGAACAGTACGGAAATGTCGGTGTCCGAAACGAAGATGTCGCCCGGAATCTCCGCCTTGACAATATAATCAATGCCGCTATCCTTCGCCTGCTGCGCGAAATAGAGGAGAACCGCGTTGGCTGCGGTGTTTTCGCAGAAGCGTACAAGCGAGTCATCCGGAAGGCTCTCGCTGTACTCGCTGAGATATCTGCGCAGCGCGTCAAGCTCGCCGCGGTTCAGATATTCCCGCATGAGGGTGATGTGGTGGCGCACATCATGCTTTGCACGGCGGGCGTCGGTAATCTTTTCCCGCAAATTCTCATACTGCATCGCCTGCATGGTGAGTTGATGGTTTTTCTCCTTCAGCTCGAGCGTTTTGTTCTGCTCCAGGATCAGGCGGGTTACAACATAATACACAAGAATAGCGCCCACGTTGATGATGAAAAGGAAGAGCGTGTTCTTCGGGCGCAGGGCAATTTCCAGCGCCGAGCGGGAGGCGACGCCGTAAAATGCAAAATACCACATCAGGTAAAAGGTCGCGGGAATCAGCCACAGATACCGCCACTCAAACCCGGACGGCTCTTTTTCCACGGCCGGCGTAAAGACCGTTTTCATATAAAGAAAAATCGGCACGGCGAGGACGGCCTCTACGGCAAAGAGCGTCAGCGAGAAGGACCAGCGATAGCTTTGCACCGCCAGCGCGGGGAAGAGGATTCCCTCCATGCATTTTGCGGAAATCACGGCAAGGTTCGCAATATTGGAGATCATCAGCAGCGTGAAAAAGGTCTTTCCGAAATGCTTTTTGACGGCGAGAAAATAGAATGCCGCGTAAAGAATTGTGCTGGCCGCACTGGCTGCTGCGGCGTGATTGCCCGGGACAAAGCTGACCCATGCGCCGAGCAGTATCTGAAACCCTGTGAGCAGTCCGATCAGCCCGCCGGTAACGCCCTTTGAAAAGCGCAGACTGTGCCGGAAGGGATAGATCGCCAGCACAAGAAACGGCAGAAAATTCAGCAGCGAGTATAGAACAATCTCGGCAACTCGATAAACGGGCGGCATTACCGATCGCCTCCCTTGCGCAGCTGCTCGAACAGGAAGGAGGAGTAGGCCTCCGCCACCTCTTTTGCACGGCGCCGGCTGATGGGGAGAATGCTTCCGTCGCACATCCGGAAGGTGTCGCCGGTCTGCGTCTCGACTTCATAAAAATTCACGATGATCCCCTTGGACGGGCAAAAAAATACGGGTATGCACACAGCAGCGCTTCCACCTCCGAAAAAGAGGCGCGCACGACGGTGTCCCCGTTTCGCCTGCTGTGCAGCGTGACGCAGTGCTGCGCGCAGTCGGCGTAAACAATATTGCGGAGTACCGTGTTTGTACCGTCCGGAAGCTTTACCGTCCGCATTTTTTCAATTTCGGCGAGGTTCAGCCGATCCAGCATGGCTTTTACCCGGTCTTTTCCAAAGGGTTTGTGCAGATAGTAGCAGGCACCGACCTCATAGCTCTCGCTGGCGAATTCGTTGCTCGTGGTGGAGAAAACGATGCGCACCTCACGGTCGGATTTCCGCACCTCTCTCGCCACGTCCACGCCGGTCAGCCCGGTCATGAATATATCCAGAACGAGAAGGTCGAACATCTCCGGCTGCCAGACGGCCAGAAACGCCTCTCCGCTCGGGAAGTGTGTAAGCTCGGCGGAGGCGCCGAGCAATTCACCAAAGTGGGTTTGCAGACGCTCAAACACCCGAATGTCATCGTCAACGATTGCAATCCTCAAAGCCAAAACCCCTCTTTATGCTGTACGGTCAATGCGTTTTGATTACAGCCATTATACTACACGATGATGAAAAAACAAAGCGTCAATCTCGAAAATAATTGCCGCTTGTGCAGTTTTTTGACCGCTTGTGCCAAACCGGTTGCGCAAACGCGTTCTATCCGTTATGGTATCTGTGTATACTTATGCCCGCGAAGGAGGTGCCTTATGCGGTTGGTTTTATACGGAACGGAGTCGGATAAGGATAAATTCGTGCGGTCCCTTGCCGCCCTGCCGGATTGCCGCTATCGCCAAATGCAGGTGGTTGGATACCCGGATTATGACAGCTTCATCGCAGGGCTTGGAGGCAGCCCTCCGTCCTGTGTCGTGATCACGATGGACGGTGCAAACGGCATGGAGGGCGTGATCGCCGCCCGGGACATGTGCGAAAATGTTCCGGTCATATGGTTTTCGGATGATAACGGCTTCGGCGTGCAGTCGTACAGGCTTGGCTGCGCGTATTTCCACAAAAAGCCTGTCTCGCCGGAGGTTTTATCTGCGGCCATCGCAAAATGCGTGTAAAGGAGTAATGAGATGAACACCAAAACAACCCTGGAGAAGAGAGTTCTTTCCGTGATTCTGGCGGTTATTGTGGCACTGTCTGTTTTTTAAAACCCGGAAACAAAACGGTTGACATTGCAATGCGATTGTGCTAAATTAGAGGCAATTTTCGGAGGGCGAGTGGTTCAGAGAAACGGCAGCCGGATAAGAGACAGACTGAAATGTCTGTTTCTTATCCGGCTTTTTCATGCAAAACGGAGGAATGTAAAATGGATCTTCTGAACGGAAAGATCAGGCCAATTTATTTTAAATATCTGTCGGCTGCGTTTGGCAGCGCCTTGATTGCCTCGATTTACTCGATCGTGGATATGGCGATGGTCGGGCAGTATCAGGGACCGGAGGGGACGGCGGCTCTGGCGGTTGTGGCGCCGGTCTGGAATATTATATACAGCCTCGGCCTGCTGATGGGGATCGGCGGCAGCGTGATTTTCAGTACAAAGCGCGGAGAAATGGAGAAAAGCAGCGGCGGCGAAAACCGGTATTTTACGGCGGCGGTAATTGGCGCGGCTGCGCTGTCCCTCCTCAGCTGGGGCGGTGTGATCTGCTTTGAACGCCCGGTGCTGCAATTCTTCGGCGCGGATGAATCGCTGCTGATACTGGCGCAAAAATATATGCGTCCCATCCTGTATGTGTTTCCGCTTTTTCTGTTCAATCAGATGCTGGCGGCCTTCTTGCGCAATGACCGGAATCCGGGGCTGGCGACGCTGGCAGTGCTGGCCGGCGGTATTTTCAATGTCTTTGGCGATTACTTTTTTGTGTTCACCTGCGACATGGGCATCTATGGCGCGGGGCTTGCTGCGGCCATCGGCTCTGCGGTCTCCTTCCTTGTGATGCTGACGCATTTCCTCAGCCGCAAAAATACCCTTCGGCTGGTGAGGCCGAAAGGCATCTTCGGCAAGCTGGGGGAGATTGTGGTCACGGGATTTTCCTCCTTTTTCGTCGATGTGGCAATGGGCATTCTGACCGTGCTGTTCAATCGCCAGATTATGAAGTATCTCGGCGCGAACGCGCTGGCAGTCTACGGCCCGATCATTCAGGTCAGCACCTTTGTCCAGTGCTGCGCGTACAGCGTAGGGCAGGCGTCTCAGCCGATTGTTTCGACAAACTTCGGCGCCGGAAAGGGAGGCCGCATCCGGGAGACGCTTCGGCTGGCGCTGTGGACGACGGTGTTTTTCAGCCTGTTCTGGACCGGCCTCAGCATGGCCTGCCCCAATCTCTATATCCGTATTTTTATGACGCCGACGCCGGAGATTCTGAATATAGCGCCGGCGATCATCCGCACCTATGCGCTGTCGTTTCTGCTGCTGCCCTTCAACATTTTTTCGACTTACTATTTTCAGTCCATCATGAGGCCGAGAGCGGCCTTTATCGTATCGGTGGCAAGAGGGGTTCTGGTCAGCGGAATTTTGATTCTGCTTCTTCCGTCCCTTGCCGGCGCGGATGCCTTGTGGCTGGCCATGCCGGTTTCGGAGTTGCTGGTCGCGCTCTATGCAATTGCGGCTGTCAAAAAATATACCGGGAATTTGCCGGAGGGGCGCTCGGCATAAATTTTTTTGCAGACGCTACCGCGGCGCTTTGCAAAAAAATACGGCCGCACTGCATGGGAAGGCGGCGCTTTTTCAAAGAGGCCGGGAGGCCGGCCGCCGTTTCCCTTTGTGTTTTGCGTTTGCCAGAAACTTGCAAAGGGGGCGTGATTGTAAGCGTTTTAAAAATATGCTATAATTATTCCGTCCCATATGGCTTATGGAGGAGAACCGCCCCGGTTTTTTAAAATGTCTTTGACGAGCTGCTGAAATGCTAAGGGCGGGGTAGGCAGCCTCCCATACATATATTTCATGATGAAAAGAAAGGTGACGGGTTGTGTGGGTGCTTTTTGCGTTCGGCTCGGCGTTTTTTGCCGGGATCACGGCCATCCTTGCAAAGTGCGGTATCAGGAAAACCGACTCTGACGTGGCGACCGCGATTCGCACCGTCGTGGTGCTGGTGTTCTCCTGGCTGATGGTGTGGATGGTCGGCTCTGCGCCCACCGTTACGGAACTCAGCGCGAAAACCTGGGTTTTCCTGATTCTCTCCGGCCTCGCGACCGGCGCCTCCTGGCTGTGCTATTTCCGGGCGCTGCAGCTTGGGAATGTCAACAAGGTCGTGCCGATTGATAAGTCCAGCACCGTGCTGACCATTCTGCTTGCACTGATCTTCCTTGGAGAGAGGATCACCTGGCTCAAGGTGATTGCTGTTTTGCTGATTGGCGTCGGCACATTTTTGATGATCGAGAAAAAGGCCGCGCCGACCGAAAAGGCGGAGAAAAAGAGCTGGCTGCTGTACGCGCTGCTCTCGGCCGTGTTCGCCAGCCTTACCTCAATCCTCGGCAAAATCGGCATAGACGGGGTGGAGTCCAACCTCGGCACGGCGATTCGCACCGGCGTCGTGCTCATCATGGCCTGGCTCATCGTGCTTGTGAAGGGGAAGCAGCATACGCTGAAGGGCATCCCGAAAAAGGAACTTGGCTTCATCTGCCTCTCCGGCGTCGCTACCGGAGGCTCCTGGCTGTGCTATTATAAAGCGCTGCAGGACGGGCTGGCCAGCGTGGTTGTCCCGATCGACAAGCTGAGTATTCTGGTCTCCATCGGATTTTCCGCCCTCGTGTTCAAGGAGCGGCTGGAGAAAAAGGCGGCCCTGGGCCTTTTGCTGATTGTGGCGGGAACGCTGCTGATGCTGGTAAAGCTGCCGGCTTGAGTCATTGCCGCCGGCTGGGACAAGCGGGCAAGCCTTTTTCAGAAAAAAGGCAGCTGCCCGACGCGGGGAGGGGAGGCCGCATGGCCTTCGCAGCCCTCGGGCAGATTGCAGGGGCGGCGGAAAATCGGTTTACATAACAACAAGCACCGGAGGGAATCTGTCCTTTACGAACAGATCCTTCCGGTGCTTTTTTTAAAAGAATATTTGCCCTGCCGACGGGCAGTGTGCCCGGGCGTTTTGCGGCCTTTACAGCTCGGACAGGTCATAGGGCGTGTGCTGATAGACAATGTGGTTGATCCAGTTTCCGAAAAGCAGGTTGGCGTGCGATTTCCAGGACATGATCGGCCGGCGGGTCGAATCATCCTTTGGAAAATAGTGAACCGGGAGGTCAGGCTCCAGCCCTTTTAACACATCCCGGCTGTACTCGTTGGCGAGAGTGGCGCGGGCATACTCGGAATGGCCGGTGACAAAAATATTCCGGCAGGCGTGATCTGCAAGTATGTATAAGCCGGCCTCCTCCGAGCTGGAGAGGATGTCCAGCTCCTTGACCGCCTCGACCTCGCTTCTCCAAACCTCGGTGTGCCGGGAGTGGGGGGCGTAAAAGGTGTCGTCAAAGCCGCGCAGCAGCGGATGCAGCGGCAGCAGAGGATGGTGCGCATAAACGCCGCTGAGTTTTTTTGGCAGCGGGTGCTGCGCAATGCCGTAGCGGTGATACAGCCCGGCAAACGCCCCCCAGCAGATGTGCAGGGTGGAGTAAACGTGGCTGTTGGCCCAGTCCATGATTTTGCACAGCTCTTTCCAGTAATGTACCTCCTCAAACGGAAGGTGTTCCACCGGCGCGCCGGTGATGATCAGGCCGTCAAACCGCTCGTTTTGCACCTCCTTATAGGTTTTGTAAAAGGCGAGCAGATGCTCGGCCGAGGTGTTTTTGGATTTGTGGGTCGCCGTTTGCAGCAGCTCGATCTCAATTTGCAGCGGTGTGTTGCCCAGCAGGCGGAGCAGCTGCGTCTCGGTTTCGATTTTCGTCGGCATCAGGTTCAGAATGGCGATGCGCAGCGGTCGGATATCCTGATGAAAGGCGCGCTGCTCTGTAATGACAAATACGTTTTCCGACTCCAGCGTCTTGGCCGCGGGGAGTCGGTTTGGAATTTTGATCGGCATTCGTCATTCCTCCGTTTTTCAGGTATTTGTATTATAATAACAGAGTTTGCAGTGCGGCGCAAGCCTTCTTTTTTTGCATCCGGCCTTTCTATGGAGAGGCCGATCGCCCTATGTCGAAGCTTATTCAATATGAACAGTCTTAGTAAACTTAAATTAGAGTAAAATATATGTTAATAAAGAATAGCGAGAATTGTATTTTTAAAACGAAAGGAGCGTGGAGCATAAGAAACAAGTTTACAAACAGCGTTCTTTCCCTTATCCTGATCGTCCTTGCGCTGCTCTTTACGGGCTGCGCGGCGGAGGCGGCCGGCACCTCTTCGGGAACGCCGCCCCGCGGTGAAGATACCGGAACATCCGTCGTTTCGGAAGAGCGGGAGGATGGGCAGGCCGCGGAAGATGTGGCGACCACACCCTCAAAAGCGGCGGAGAGCGTGCCGACCGACGAAAGGCCGGGCCCCTTTCGTCGGTCGAAGGTTTCAGCACCACGTCGGAACGCACGCCGGAATCCATGGCTCCGGAAACCGAGCAGACGATGCTGGCCGATCTGGTCGAACGCTTTAAGGACAAGGAGAGCATTACGCTTTCCGAATTGACGGTGGAGGGGTATCTCCCGCTAGGCAAACAATCTGAATACCCTGGCGCGAGGGAGAATCTTAAAAGAATGGTTGACGATTCTCTTACAAACATGCCGGCGGTTGAAGAATAAGCGACCGCTCAATTCTGTCATTTCGGTGCTGCTGTTTTGGGACGACGAAAAACGCCGGAGGCAAGGTATACCCTACCTCCTGCGGGGGCGGCAGAAGAAGTTTTCACTGCGGTGATAAGGGTTTGAATATATACGTTCCACTCTGCACTTTGCGTAGCCGGAGGTTTGGAGCCTCCGGCTGTTTTTGCGTTTCCCGGGCGAGCGGGGGAGAGGCGCGCCGCCCTCCCTTTCGGTATCGCTCGAAACGAAAAAAGGCCGGCCGCCGAAAAAATAAATGGCCGGATCGGCACAACGGTTTGGCGCAAGCGGCCGGTTCCTGCATATTATGAACTGTACAGCTTTCCTTATGCTTTTCTCTGCCGGTTTTGGCGGATAAAGCGGAAGCGTCCCGGTGCCTCCGGTCGGCTTTTTTTGGAAAAAGCGGAGGAAGATGTTGAAAGCAGAATTTTTCACCCGCGACGCCTTTTTCGATCGGCTGCGTATCGAAAAAGGCGTCGCGGCCGCAGAGAAAGGAATGACAGAAAAATGGAAACGGTTTATTTGACGATCGGCTCTATAACGCATGCCATCATGGGAAGAGATCTGCTGCGCGCGCAAAGAATTACCGCAAGGGTGGTAAAGACGCCGCCCGGCATGGATAAAAAAGGGTGCGGCTACAGCCTCCTCGTGCAGGAGAAGGTCAGCCGTGAGGCTGTGCAGATTTTGAAGGACGGCGGCATTGCGGTTACGGGCGTATACAGGGGAAGATTTTGATGATATATCTGGACAACGCGGCAACGACCTATCCCAAGCCGCCGACGGTTCGCAGAGCGGTCGACGAAGCTTTTGCAAAATATTATGCCAACCCCGGCAGGGGAGGATATGACGCCTCCCGAAAATCGGCCGAGGCGGTTTTCTCCTGCCGATCAAAGCTGGGCGCATTTTTCAACTGCCCGGCCGACCGGGTTGTATTTACCCACAACTGCACAACGGCGATGAATATCTGTCTGCGGGGTCTGCTGCGGCCGGGAGATCATGTGATCTGCTCCTCGCTGGAGCACAATGCGGTCATGCGGCCGCTGTTCGCCCTGCACGAGACGGGCGTGGAGGTGGATGTGGCGGAAGCCATTTTCGGAGATATGGAGGCGACGCTCCACTCCTTTCGCAATCTGATCCGCAAAAATACGCGCCTGATCGTCTGCACCCACGCCTCCAACCTGCTGGGGACGGTGTTCCCGATTGCCGGGATCGGCACCCTCTGCCGGGAAAACGGGCTGCTCTTTGTGGTGGACGCGGCACAGTCGGCCGGAATCCTGGATATTGATATGCAGCAAATGCAGATTGACTACCTCTGCGTAGCGGGGCACAAGGGGCTGTATGCACCGATGGGTACCGGTGTTCTGCTCTGCAGGGGAGACTGTCCGCGGCCGCTGATCCTCGGCGGCACCGGGACCAACTCCCGCAGTATGGAGCAGCCGGACGATCTGCCCGAACGGCTGGAGAGCGGCACGCTCAGCCTGCCGGGGATACTGGGCCTTTCGGCCGGGGTGGACTTCGTTCGACAGAAAACGCCCGATCGAATCTACAGCCACGAGCTGATGCTGATGCAGAAGGCATATCGCGGCCTGAACGGAATGCGGTCGGTGATGCTCTACACCCCTCTGCCGGAGAAGGGGCTTTCTGTTCCGGTCATGCCCTTCAACATCGCCGGCCTCTCCAGTGAGGAGACGGCCGACTACCTCGGGGAGAAGGGCATCGCCGTTCGGGCGGGGCTGCACTGCGCCCCTTCCGCGCACAAGAGGATCGGAACGCTGGATATCGGGGCGGTGCGGATTGCGCCCTCGGCCTTCAGCACGCCGGAAGATATAAACAAACTGTTAAATGTGGTAGAAAGGCTGAATCAAAAGCAAAAATACGCCAGAAAGTATTGAAAATCAGCGCCAATGTGGTATTATATTATTACCTATAAATAAAATAAAAACAGGATTTTAATATCCGGCTGCCGCTTCGGACGGCGGCGGGTGCATCCGACCGTAAAAACACCGGCCGCCTTGCTTGGCGGTCGTCCGGCGTTCCTTTGGGGCGGACGGCGGTTGCTTTTTTCAGGAAAAATATGCAGGGGATTTGCAATTTGAAATAAGGATGGGCTTTATGGGCGCTTTTTTCAGTAATATATCCAGCTTTTTCTACACCCTGTGGAATCAGATCGTCGGCGTGGTGCTGACCTCCAACGTAGTGGATCTGATTGATATTGCGGTTATCGCTTTTATTATCTACAAGGGAATTCAAATGATTCGGGAGACGCGCGCGCAGCAGCTGCTGAAGGGAATCGGGCTGCTGCTTGCGGTCTATATTCTTGCGCGGTGGATGGGGATGGCCTCCCTCTCCTGGCTGCTGAACAAGGTGTTCAATTACGCGATCATTGCGGTCGCCATCATTTTCCAGCCGGAGATCCGCCGTGCGCTGGAGCATATGGGACGCAGTAAATTCTGGCGCCGCGGCAGCTCCAATGTCTTTGAGAGCGAGACGGTTGAGTATTGCATTGACCAGGTTTGCCGCGCGGCGCAGGACATGCAGGATAAGAAGATTGGCGCGCTGATCGCCTTTGAGCGGCAGACCCCTCTGGGGGAGATTTGCGCCACCGGAACCGAGGTGGACGCCGCCGCGTCGGAGGCGCTGGTCGGCAATGTGTTTTATCCGAAATCTCCGCTGCATGACGGCGGAATGGTGATCCGGGGCGGCCGGATTTTCGCCGCCGGCTGCATTTTTCCGCTGACCGCCACCGACATCGGGCAGGAGATGGGCACCCGTCACCGCGCCGCAGTCGGTATGAGTGAGAACTCTGACAGCGTTGTCGTCGTCGTGTCGGAGGAGACGGGAACCATCTCCATCGCGGTGAACGGCGTCATCACGCGGGGGTACAACGGCCTGACGCTCAAGCAAAAGCTTGGCGAGCTTCTGATCACCGAGCCGGAGGAGGAGCAGAATAAGAGCCTTCTGAACCGCATTAAAAATATTGCCGGAGGGAACAGAGCCGAGAAATAATGTTTTGGCCATCGGCCGCAGCTTTATGATGGCGGAAGACGGGCAAGGCGCCCGTTTTGTTCCAAAGGAAGGGGAAAAGCAATGAGCGAAAAGCAGCGAAAACTCAGCCTTAGCCGGTTGATTAACAATAACAAGGCCATTCTGATTTTTTCAATCATCATCGCGGTCATTTTCTGGCTGACGATTAAGATTGGGCCGAATACGACCACCGTCCGCACGATTACGGATATTACGGTCAATATCACAACGGAAGATACGGCGGTCGGCGCGCTGGGGCTGGATGTCATCAGCGGCGGAACCAACCAGAAGGTCAATGTCCGGGTGCAGGGGCCAAGCTATGTCGTGAACGCGCTGACCTCATCGGATATTCTGGTTACGGCCTCCATGTCGGACGTTACGGCGGCCGGAACCTATCGGCTGCCGCTGGTCGCAAGCAAAAACAGCACGACGCTGACCGATTATACCATCCTTGGCGTCACCCCCTCCGAGCTGGAGGTTACCTTTGATAATATTTCGACCAAGAGCTTTACACCGGTCGCATATGCCGAGGGCGCCAAAGCCACCGAAGGCCTGATTGCAGAATCGGCCATCATCACCGATACAGCCTATTCCACGCTTGAGATCAGCGGTCCGGCCACCGAGTTGCAGCGCATCAGCACAGTGCAGGCCTATGCCGCGGTGAACAAGACGCTTTCGGCAACCGAAAGCTTTGACGCGGTGATCCGCCTGCTGGATGAGGACGGAAACGAAATTGATCAGACGCCCTTTACCCTCGGGTATCAGACGCTGAAAATCACGGTTCCGATTTACAAATCCCGGCAGCTTGGCATCGTCCCGACCTTTACCAACCTTCCGCCGGATTATGTGGCGTCCGCCGTGCCGTATACCCTCAGCGCGACGACAGTTAACGTGATCGGCCCGCCGGAGGTTATCGACAACCTGACTCAGATTGAGCTGACGCCGATCGACTTCGACAACGTGTCGCCGGCCTCGCTCTCCTTCACCTGCCAGCTCAGCCTGCCCAACGCGGTCAAGGATGTGGAAAACCTCGGCAGCGTTGAGGTGACGCTCGGACTTGACAACCTGACCACGGCGCGCTTCACCGTGTCGACGGTCAACTGCATCAATCTGGATTCCCCCAACCTCACGGCCACAGTGACGCAGAATATCCGCAATGTCGAGCTGTGCGGCGACGCGGCGGTGATTGCCGCCATTCAAGAAGGGAACATTTATGCAGAGGTAGACCTCTCCGGCAAGGCGAGCGGAGAATACAATGTCCTTGCCAATATCAAAGTAAACGGTGTAGGCAATGTGTGGCAGGTCGGCACCTACAGCGTACTGGTTACCATATCCTGATTGCAGTGCAGCCGGGCCGTTTTCCCCGGCTGCTTTTCCTTTTTCACCGAAACCGGCTTCGCGCCATACAATATGGTAAACGACCGTGTGGGAGGGGGATTTGCCGCCGTTTTGAGGCGGCGTAGCTTTCCTCCTCCGGTGAGAGGGAGGCGCCAGAATTATGGCGGAGATGTTTTACAGCGCGTTCATCCTGATATTTGCCTTGTACGGTGTGGTCTGCCTTGTACGGCGGCTGTATCTGCATTTTCTGCTGCCCGGGGGCAGGCTGCCGGCCGTCCTGCTGGTTCCGCTCAAGGGGGAGGCCTGCGAGCATCCGCTGCGCGCTGCACTCTCTCTCGTGAGGGAGGGCGGCTGCGGCCGGCTGCACGGCGTAGTGGCGGCCGACCTCGGCTTGGATGAGGCCGGGCGGAAAATCGTTTGCACCCTGCAGGCGGAGGATGAACCGGTGATCTTTCTCTCAGGGGAGGAGATTCCGGCCGGTTTGTACGAAAAATTACAGGAAGTTTTGGAGTAACGGTCTTTATGTACAACGAAAGAAACACGGCAGAGCCGCTTCGAATTTACGGCACAGTTGAACATATCACCTTTCGCAACCCTGACAACGGCTTCACCGTGATGGAGATTTTGTGCGAGGGCGATCCTTTGACCGTGGTGGCGGTCACGGCCGACATCGCCCCGGGAGAGGAGCTGGAGCTGACCGGCCGGTATGATACCCACGCGACCTATGGCAGGCAGTTCCGCGCCGACCGGGTGATCCGCACCATGCCGAGCGGCGCGGCGGCGATTTTGAAATATCTTTCGGCCGGGGCGGTTCGCGGGATCGGCCCGGCCACTGCCCGCCGCCTGGTCGAGCGGTTCGGCGATCAGACGCTGGAGGTGCTGGGCAGCGATCCCGACCGCGTGGCGGAGGTAAAGGGGATCACTCGGTCGAAGGCGCGCGAAATTTCCGCCGAGTTCAAAAAGCGCGCCGGCTTTCAGGAGGTTATGCTCTACCTTTCCAAATTTGACGTCTCGCCGGAGGAGGCCATGCGGGCTTATAAAACCTATGGCAAGGCGGCCTGTGACATCATCGGCAGCAACCCCTACGCCCTGTGTGCCGAGGGGATTCGCTTCTCCTTTGAGCGGGCGGACGCCATCGCCGAGCAGGCGGGGCTGGGGGCGGAAAATCCCCATCGGATTATGGCGGGGATCGAATATATCCTGCGCCACAATCTCGGCAACGGGCACACCTGCCTGCCGCGGGGGAAGCTGATGAGCGTGGCAAAGGCGCTGCTCGGCGCCGACGGAGATTTGATCGAGGATTACTGCGACGAACTGATCGAGACCAAGCGCCTGATCTGCGAGGCCTTTGAGGGGGAGGAATTCCTCTTCCTGCCCGAATGGCACCGGGCGGAGTATTTTGCCGCCGCAAGGCTAGCGGTTATGCTGGGGTTTCCGCCGGGCGGAGCCTCTGCCGCGGCGGAGGACATCGACCGCACCGAGGCGGAGCTGGGCATCCGGTACGCCGAACGCCAGAGAGAGGCGATTCTCGCCGCGCTGCAAAAGGGCGTTCTGATTTTGACCGGCGGTCCGGGAACGGGAAAAACCACGACGCTGAATGCGATCATCCGGCTGATGCAGCGCCGTGGGCTGGAGGTTGCGCTGGCCGCGCCCACCGGCCGCGCCGCAAAACGGATGAGCGAAGTCACCGGCTGTGAGGCCAAGACCATCCACCGCCTGCTGGAGGCCGAGTGGGGCGCCGGAGACCTGCTCACCTTTGCACGCAACGAGCGCAATCCACTGGATGTTGACGCCGTCGTGGTGGACGAGCTGTCGATGGTTGACGCCGGCATTTTTGAGCATCTGCTGCGCGCCATGCGGTTGGGCTGCCGTTTGATTATGGTCGGGGACAGCGATCAGCTTCCGAGCGTGGGGGCGGGAAATGTCCTGCATGATCTGATTGACTCCGGCGTGGTGCCCTCCGTGCGGCTGGATGAGGTTTTCCGTCAGGCGATGGAGAGTCTCATCGTTACCAACGCGCACGACATCGTGGCCGGCCGGATGCCGGTGCTGGATTCCAACACGGCCGACTTCTTCATGCTGCGGGAGGAGAGGCCTTACCTCGCGGCCGAGAAGGTGGTTGACCTCTGCGCCCGGCGGCTGCCGGCCGCTTACGGCTATTCGCCGATCGGGGATATTCAGGTGCTTTGCCCCTCCCGGAAAATGGAGCTGGGCAGCATAAGCCTGAACAACGCTTTGCAGGCGCGGCTGAATCCGTCCGGCCGGGAGAAGGCCGAGGTAAAGCACCGGGGCTTCATCCTCCGTGAGGGGGACAAGGTTATGCAGATCAAGAATAACTATGACATCGCCTGGACAAGAGACGATGGAGAGATTGGCAGCGGCGTTTTCAACGGTGACGTCGGGATTCTGGAGGTGGTTTCGGCCTCAGCCGGGAGCCTGTCGGTGCGGTTTGAAGACCGCGTCGCCGTCTATACCGGGGAGGAGCTGGATCAGCTGGAGCTTGCTTACGCCGTGACCATCCACAAAGCGCAGGGAAGCGAGTTTCCCTGTGTGATTCTGCCGGTGCTCGACGTGCCGTCCAAGCTGCGGTACCGCAACCTGCTCTATACCGGCGTGACCCGCGCGAAGGAGCGGCTGGTGCTGGTCGGCTCGCCGGCCGTCGTGGCCGAGATGGTGGAGAACAACCGCCGCTCTCTGCGCTACACGGGGCTTTCTCCCTTGCTGGTCGCCGCGGTGGGGGAGGGGGAGGCCTCTTTGCCCTCTGCGGCCGAAAAGGATCCGCCGGAAGGGACTTATAGGAAAAGAAAAGCTGGGGCGCAGAACCTTTTTTAAGGCTGGCTTTTTATAGTGCTGCGCGTTTGGCCGCTATTTGGTTTTTTGAAAAGCATTCTTGCGAAGGGGGGGCGTGCGCTTTATGAGGATTGCCGAAAGGCTTGCGGTGCTGCTTTTCCCGCACCGGTGCGCCGCCTGCGGCCGGGTGCTGGAGGCGGACGGCTTTTGCCCGGCCTGTGCGGCGGAGGCGGTGCAGGTCGACAGCCTCCTGCCGGGCGGGAGGTATGTGGATCGCCTCGTCGCGCCGTTTTATTATACCGGGACGGTGCGGCGGGGACTTCTGAACGTGAAATATTACCGCCGCCGGGACAACATCCGCTATTTCGGACGGGAGATTTCCTCGGCTGTGCGGAAATTCGGGCTGAGGCCCGACGGCATCTGCTTTGTGCCGATGAGCGGCCGCTCCCGCAGGCTGCGCGGCTTTAATCAGGCCGAGCGGCTGGCGATGCAGGTGGGGGAGGCACTCGGCCTGCCGGTGCTGTCGGCCGGGCTGGTCAAATGCCGGGAGAGCAAGCCGCAGCACAAGCTTTCGGCGGCCGCGCGGCGGGAGAATGTTGCGGGCTGCTTTGCCTCCTGGGACGACGTCCGCGGGCGGAGGCTGCTGCTGGTCGACGACATCAAAACGACCGGCGCCACGCTGGAGGAATGCGCCCGCGTCCTCAAGGCGGCCGGCGCGGCCGAGGTGATTGGCGCTGTGGCGGCGGTGAAGCCAAAAACCGGCTTGTAATTGCCTGCCGCTTGGGATATAATAGGTTTAAAGATTCCGGCCTTTATATGGGAAACACTTTTTCGGGCGCGCAGGGAACGGGCGGATTTCGCTTTTTCCCGGTTTTTGCAGACCCCTTTTATATCGTCTTTAAGAATTGAGGAAACAGAACCGTGTTTACAGATATTGGAATTGATTTGGGCAGCTATAAAACCGTCATCATGGCGGGGCAGAAGCTTGTGCTGGAGGAGCCGACGGCCGCCGCCATTGATACCGAGACCGGCAAGCCTCTCTTTTTCGGCAAGGCGGCTTTTGACCTGGCGGGGAGGACCGATCAGAACATTACGGTGATCCGGCCGGTCAAGCATGGCGTCGTCTCGGATATGGAGCTTTGCTGCGGGATGCTGAAATTTTTCCTTCGCAAGGCGTTCGGCAACCGGATTGTAAAGCCGCGCGTCGCCATCACTGCGCCGGGCAACGTCACGGCGGTCGAGCAGCGCTCGGCCGCGCAGATCGTGGAGGAGGCTGGCGGCCGCGACGTCCGCGTGGTGGAAACTGCGACGGCGGCGGCGATCGGCCTCGGCCTCAACTTTACCATGCCGCACGGCAGCATGATCGTCGATCTCGGCGCGGGGACAACCGATATTGCGGTGACCTCCATGGGCGGCGTGGCGGAATGCGTGACCATTCCGACCGCATCAGCCGATTATGATGAGGCGATTGTCAAGTTCGTCCGGCAGGAATATAATATGCTGATCGGCCCCCACACGGCCGAAAAAATCAAGATGCAGATCGGTGCGGCCTATTCCCGGTCGATGCCCCTGACCATGCAGGCCGGCGGGATTGATCTTGTGACCGGGATGCCGAAATCCTTTTCGGTCACCTCTGAGCAGATTTATACCGCGACCTCCCCTGTGACCGAGGCGATCGGCGCCGCCGTGGCCGGGGTGCTGGAACGCACGCTGCCCGACCTTGCCGCCGATATATGTGAGGATGGCATCCGCCTGGTCGGGGGAGGGGCGGCGCTCTTCGGGCTTGGAGAATATCTGCGCGAGCGCACCGGCGTGGCGGCCGCTCCGGCCGAGGGACACGCTCAGATTGTGGCGAGAGGCGTCGGCATCGCGGTGCGCAACCCGAATCTTTTGCGCACCTCGGACTATGAATATCGTACTCGAAAAAATCTTTACTCGGATGAATCGTGAGCCGGCTGGAATATTTTGCTGACATTTCGGCAAAATAAGGGTAACTGTCTTTCGCCGTGGCCGGCGGCGCGCGGCTGCCTCGCTTTTTTAAAAGAGGCGGCGCACCGTTCCCCGGGGCGAAGAAGAAAAGAACGGAGGGAATCGCCATGGATTTTAAAACGAGCAAAACCTACGCCAATCTGATGACCGCCTTCGCGGGCGAGTCGCAGGCCAGAAACAAGTACACCTACTATGCCTCTGCCGCCAGGAAGGAAGGCTACAACCAGATCTCCGCCATTTTTGAGGAGACGGCCGAGAACGAGAAGGAGCATGCCAAGCTCTGGTTCAAGCTGCTGCACGACGGCAGCATTCCCGGCACGGCCGACAACCTGAAGGACGCCGCCGAGGGCGAAAACTATGAATGGACCGAGATGTACCGTGAATTTGCCGAGGTCGCAAAGGAAGAAGGCTTCCATGAGATTGCGGCTATGTTCTCCATGATCGGCACGGTTGAAAAGGAGCATGAGGAGCGCTATCGCAAGCTGCTGGACAACATCGAAAAGGGCATGGTGTTCAAGCGGGACGGCGTCGTCCTCTGGAAATGCCGCAACTGCGGCTATATTCACGCCGCGGCCGAGGCGCCGCAGGTCTGCCCCGCCTGCAAGCACCCGCAGTCCTTCTTCGAGCTCAAGGCGGAGAATTATTGAGCCCTCTGTCGTCGCGGGTACTGTGGACAGCAGGTGTGGAAGATCAAACGAAAAAAGCGCTCTTTTGTATAAAAGGGCGCTTTTGCTGATTAAGAAAAGAGGGAGAGGTGCATATGGGATTGTCCGATTTTCTTTCCCGGATACCTGCGCGCAGCGAGCTGAACGGCAGCCTGGGAGAGTGGCTGGCAAAACAATATGCCGCGGTTGTGACAAATGCCCTTGTCATGCACGACATTTTGATTGATGGCGCGGAAGGATATACATCACAAATCGATTTGTTGATCATTGACGCCAAGGGTGTGTA
>OLXV01000621.1_pt1 | contig 18708 bp, 22 predicted proteins | sample 1673481 | NCBI WGS metagenome assembly OLXV01 (sample SAMEA103958113, study PRJEB25191) | human gut metagenome
TTGCAGTGATTTTAAAGTGCGTAATGTGAATACATCCGGTGAGATCACCACAGCGGTTTGCAATTCTTTGCCTGCCATGAAAAGAGCACTGTATAGAATCTCTGAAAACAAGCCGATTGTTTTTGATGAGAATAAAAAACAAGCCATATTTCATTATATTCAGAACAATCAGCACGAGGGTAAGCAGGCGCGTGCGGAACACAAACGTAATGTAATCGCATATAAAGAAGAATTGGCGGAAAGAAAAAAGCAACAGCTTTGTCCGTATTGCAAAACGCCGCTTGTTTTACGTCAGGGACGATATGGGGCATTTTACGGATGTGTCCATTATCCCAAATGCAAATACACCTTAAAACCAAAAGACTGACTTGTACGGTTTACATAATTTGTTAAGTTGAAAAATGCTTCGGCTTGTTTTGTAAATCGTCTTGGTAGCGAAGCCGTCTTATTCCGCGCCGATCCGGTTTTCCGCGCTCCTCCGGGCCGATGTGGCAGGGAAGTTGGCCGGACTGTCGGGAGCTTCGTTTGTGCAGCCTCCCCATCTATCGCCTGCCGGCGTGTTATCCTGCCGGCGTGCGGCGGTTTCCATAACTTACATTTGAAAATGCCGGCCGCCGCATGTTAGAATAGCTACAGCCGATATGGCAAAACAGGAGGTAGCTATGAAGAAAATCATAATTGGTCTGTTTGTATTTTTGCTGATGGCGGGAAGCCTTTCCATAGGCGCCGGCGCTGCATCAAACACCCAGACACATACGGTCTCCCGCGGGGACACGCTTTGGAAAATTGCGGTCAGATACCAGGTCGGTGTGCACGAGATTATCTCCGCCAATCCGCAGATTTCCAACCCGGATTTGATTTATCCCGGCCAGAAGGTGTATATTCCCACGCTGGATTCGACGGTAACTTCTTATGAGCAGCAGGTTGTGGAACTCGTGAATGAGATCCGGGTGCAGAACGGTCTGCAGAAGCTGACGGCCAACTGGGAGCTGAGCCGCGTCGCGAGATATAAGTCGCAGGACATGCACGACAACAGCTATTTCTCACACACCAGCCCGGTGTACGGCTCACCCTTTACCATGATTAAAAATTTCGGGATTTCCTACCGCACCGCCGGGGAGAATATTGCCAGAGGCTATCGCACGCCGCAGGCGGTGGTGAACGGCTGGATGAATTCCAGCGGCCATAGAGCCAACATCCTGAACGCGTCCTATACTCAGATCGGCGTGGGATATGTGCAGGACGGAAACTACTGGACGCAGATGTTCATTGGGTAAACCGTTTGCGGAAGGAGGGATTCCCTTCCTTTTTGTCCCGCAAGATGGTGCGCGGATGCGCACGGCGATACAAGCTTAAAAAAGGCGGCGCAGCCAACGGTTTTCCCGAAGGCTGCGCCGCCTTTTATGCTGGCTTTGGAAAGGCATAGCGGCGATTTGACGCGCGGTCAGGGAGGAATATCCCCTCGTCAAGACCGGCCGCCGCACGCCGCCTTTTTTCCGTTTACGGATGAATCTGCGCCCGAGCGACCAGAGAGTCTATATACGCGTCGTAGTTTGCTTCGGTTCGCTCCTCTTCCGACTTTCCTTCAAAAAATTTATTTTTGAGATAGAGGTTTGCGCTGCGCTGACGAATGTTGGGAATCGAAACCGATTGAATGTACCCCTCTTCATCCAGGCCGTATCCGTCAAGTGCGGCCGAAAGGAAGGCATCGGATGAAGCAAGGCTCATCTCCTGCTTGGCCTGCGCGTATAAATCCTCCTCCGGGACGGAGAAACCGGCCTGCTCTGCGGCCTGCAAAACGACCGCGTTGCGAATCAGAATGTGCAGGACATATTCGTCGGTCAGGGCGGAAGGATCCTCCACATAAGCCGGAAGCTGCGCCGCATAGGCCTCTCGCTCCGCGCCCGAAAGAAGGGACAGAGAGTACCGCTCCATATTGGCGGAAAACTCCGCCAACGCGCGTTTGGCCGCGACATCGGTTTGCAGGATCGCCTGACCGTTTACGGTTGCCGCCACGCTCCGGTCGTCCCAGTTGATCTTTTGAAGCGTGTCGCGGTAGGTCGCGGCGGCGGAGGCGGCCGCCTCTGTATAATCCGTCGTGTCCGACAGGGCGGTTTCGTCCGTGGATATGGATATCTGCGCCGTGCCTTCGTCAGAGACCGGCATTTGCGAACTGCCGTCGGGATTGTTCGCCGCATTGCCGCAGGCAGCAAAGATGAAGATGAAGCATACAATGCAAAGTGGCAGTAGAATTTGTTTGCGCATAGGATGAACCTCCTTTAATTGCGCGCTATGGCTTTGGATGATATTCGTAATCAGATACGGGAATGCCTTTGAGGGTGTTTGTCTTTTCAAAGGCTTCATACGCTTCATCCAGTGTGATTTTCCCGGCTTCATAATCCAGCATGATGGCTTTTTTCTGGTTATAAATTTGCTCGGCATACGGAGGATAGCCGATCTTTAAATAACGCTCAACATAATCGTAGCGCGCCTCTTGATAAGAATCATATATAAACGCCCTTTTCCGCCGGTTTTCTTTTTCCTGCTTTTCCTCCTCGGTTAAAGGAAAATGTTCATCGGCGTAAGCGATCAGAGCATCTGTGATTGCGCCAAGATCTTTGCTTGATTGATCGTTTTCTTGCGGGCTTAAACGTCCCCTGGATTGTTCCAGAAAACTGGAATAAGCACCCAATACCCTCCGTCGTTCCTCCATCACTTCTTCGCGGGAGGCATAGGAATCCTTGAGCTTGTATGTGAAAACCTCGCCAATACCATCCTCGACAGGTGCGTAGGAGGTAGGGATCGTTTCAAAAAATGATGCTATAGTGTCCTCCGGAATGGAGATGGGGTCGTCGATGCTGGCTTTCGGTGCAACGGATGCCTCCGGCGCTTCTGCCACATCGGAGCTGCACCCGGTAAGCAGAAGGAGCAGGCAGATGATTACAAAAATAAAATATTTCATATTATCACCTTTTGTCAATTGATTTCATGGATAATCAGACCCTCGGTTAAATTATCTCGTCCATCGGATAAATATTCATGCAACGATTTAATGGGGGCAGAGCCTGTATGCTGCGCAAACTCAATATCCACTGCGCGGTGGTCGGTCGAAACGCGGACACCCGTGATAATCATGGAGTGATGGACGCCCTGTTCAGCATTATAGGTTTGCAGCACATCGCCGGGCTGTACAATTTCCAAAATGTGGGTCCAGTTCTGATATGCCTCCTGCAGGGTATAGTAGAATGTGGTTTTGTACGCGCGCTGCTGACCGTTGCCGCTGGGGTCGTGTCCCCAGTGCAGCACAAAATGGTCGGCCGCACCCCAGGTGTAGGAGGCGGCATAGTTAACCATCACTTGTGCGTAAAACCAAGAGCTGTCAGAGGCACGGTCGCCAAGCTTCGCGGATAAGCCACCTTTGCCCAGACATTGTGACACAAAGTTGGTGCAGTTGGCTTCCAGCTTCAAGTATCCGGGGGTATCCCATTTTCCGTTTGGGTCGATCCATGCAGCATATTGCTTAGCATAATTTACGGCGGCGTCACGGTTGTATTTGGCCGTTTCCTGCGTGCCGTTCGGATTTACATAAGACAACTGCTGCGTGTCAAAATACCACTGCTCATTCGAACCGCCGGCATAACTCCAGAGCAGCAGGTTTTTCTGATCCACGCCGCCGGAGTAATCAATATTTACTCCCCGCGTGAAAGAAAGATCCGGCATAATGCGATAGCTTCCGTTGCCGTTTTTGATAATCCGCCATTTGTACGCCGTGGTTGACAGGCAGATGTTGACGCCGTTGCTGTCGGTGGAGCTGCTCAGCCCCAGGTAGTAATAGTTTGTGCCCGCCATATTCCGAATGGTATAAAGCCCATTGTTAACCGGTGTGATTTTCCAGCGCTGACTGGCACCATGATTGCTTTCCTCGGTGAGGACATTCGCTCCGTTTCCCGGCGTGCCGGTCACACTCACCATGTTGGAGGTGCGCCTGCTTCGAATTCGATAGATGCCTTCCTTCACCGTGCCGCCCTGACGATAGCTGACCATGACCACCGGCTGCTTGGAAACGCCTGCGTTTTCGGCCGCACCGAATATGCGTGCACCGCTGGTCGCACGGAGAATGAATCCCACATCATAGGTGTAACCGCCCTCGCCCAAGCTGTATTGCAGCCAACTGCGCAGTGCGTCGGTGATGTTGAAGCTTGTGTTTGACCATTGGGAAGAGAGGGCAGGCAGCGTTTTTGTATCATAGCCGAAATTGTGAATGTCGTTGTATAGTGTATCATATGTTACGGTGTGAATATTGTGTACGTTCCACGGGATATCCAGACTGATCGTGCAGCTTGGCGCGTCCTGCGTAGGCTGATATACCTGATAAAATGCCTGAATAATCATATTCGGATCAATGTGTTTATAGTTTTCTATACCGTAATTTTTGATATAGGCCATTTGATCTCCGGCACGGACGACATAGTACTGTCCGCTGAAATCGTTGTCGTAGGATTGCGGCTTTGTGATGTTTGCATCATAAGTGCCGTTGATCATGGTGGAGAGATCGGAGTAGGTCGGATCAATGGTTACCGGATAAACGGTTTCTGCACTTTCAAGGAAGTCGCGGTCAATCTCCATCTCTAGAAGATAGACGCCCTCCGCCTCCCTTGTAATTGTGTAAAAATTGTCGTAGGTAACATGCCGCGTCGTGTCGTCGTAAGCCACGGTATAGGAGTCCTGCGCAAAGCTCTCTCCAATCAGGAAGGAGGCGTGGCTGTCGTCGGGGTCAATAAAGCGTATCCAACGCCCCTCTGTGCGCTCCGGAACGAGGTCGCCGGTATAAAGCCGAAAGGCAAAGACATTCTGCCCGGTATAGGCTTCCAGCAGGATGTTTTCCTTTAAACCGGTAGGAATCGGCGCGTATTGCAAATGTGCGCCTTCGCCAAATGCGTCGGGATATTCGATCAGGATGTCCGCATCCTCTGACACGGATTCCGGCAGAGCGGCGGCTGCGTTTTGCTTCACGACCGGAAGAATGCGGAGGGTGTCGGTTTCCATTTCCAGCCGTACGCCGTCGGCAATTTTTTCGGGAAATAGGTTTTGATGGAATTTTCCGTGTTTTCGTAGGCGACGCCGTTTGTAAGCGTTTTCCAAAAGCTTGCTTTTTGAAGTGAGTGGTCGATAAATTTAACCTGGCCGTTTTCACGGAATTTGACGGGGTATCCATAATCGAACAGCGTATAACTGCCATCCGCGTTTATGGTTGTCAGAGAAGTCAGGCTTTCTGCATCGGCCGAGTCGAGTGCAACGGCCTGCGTGTCGGCCTGTGCTTCAAGCTGCTCCTGAATGGGGGAGAGCAGTGCCTCCGGCAGATCGGAGAGGGTGAGCATTGCTGATGACGCCGATTGGTCAAGCTGGTCGGCGGACAGTGCAGCCTCTTCTGAGGCTGCGGCGGCAGAAAGTGCGGTGAAAAGGATGGACAGGCATAAAACGGTACAGAATGTGCGAAACAGACGTTTTTTTAATATGCGATTCCCTCCTGCTTTTTTGAGCGGCTTTCATCAAAGCCTCTTGACGGCCGCTTTTTTGGATTTGCGGCTTTACACAGTTGTTGTAAATTGCCACCGCCGCAAGCTCATAATAACATACAGTGAGAAATATGTCAACAAAACGCTATACGATACATACAAAATATATAAAAGCAAGCCCGCGTGGCATGTGCGAAATTACACGCCGCGCGAGCTTGCTCACAAACGAAAAATTTTTGAATTTACAGATTTTTGTTAAGTCCCGGCAGCGGCCTCGGCCAGGCGCGGATGATCTCCTCATACCGGTCGTAAGCCTTGGCGACCGCCGCCTCCCAAGAGAGGTAGACCTGCCGCGCGGCGTTTTCGCCGAGCTTTTCAAATACCTCGTCACCTCTTGCGGCGGCGAGGATTTTGGCCGCGCAGCTTTCGGCGTTCTCCTCTGCCAGAAGGCCGGAGACCTCATCCACCACGCCTTCGGCGGCGCAGCTTCCAGCCACCAGAAGGCTGGCGCAGTTGCAGGCGGCCGCCTCCTTTACCACGAGGCCGGCGGTGTCATAGGTGGAGGGAAACAGGAACAGGTCGGCGATGCTGTAGTAGGCGCGGATTTTCTCCCGATCATAGATGGCGCCGGTGAATATGGCCTCCTTTGTGAGGCCGCACTCCATAGCGTACCGCTCGATGGCCGCGCGGTCGTTGCCGTCCCCGATGAAAAAGGCGCGGAACCGCAGCCCGTTTCGCTTCAGCAGGCAGAGGGCGTCGACAATGATCTTGATGTTTTTATACCACATCATCCGCCCGACAAAAAGAAAGACCCGCTCCTCTTTCTGCAGGTTGTAAATCCGGTGCAGCTCAGCCATCTCGGCCTCCTTCGCGAGGCCGCGCGCGAAATCGGTGCCGTTGGACATGACCCGGAAATCCCCGCGATACCCGATCTCCCGCAGGCTTTCGCCCGCGCCCTGAGACACCGTCCAAACCTCATCCGCCAGCTTTACATTGTGCAGGATAAAGCGCAGCAGCGCCTTTTGCAGTCGTTTGTTGGGCAGAAATTTGGCGGTGTCTACCTCGTATTTGGTGTGGTAGGTAAAGACCACCGGTACCCGGTACCGCTTCGGCAGGGTTACCTGCCGCGCCAGCACGGAGGAGGCAAACGGACTGTGCACATGGATGAGGTCGAGCTGCTTCTGCCGCAGCTCGGCAATGGTCAGGGGAGAAATCGGGTTTCCCAGCCGATAGGTCAGGGGGCCGATGATCGGCACCGAGCTGTAGCGGCAGACCTCAAAAGGATACTCGTCGGTGACGTGGGGATATTTTGGGGTGGCTACGATGGCGGTGCCGTGATTTTTTTGAATATTGTATGCGTAGTTTACAACCGTGTTGGCAACGCCGTCGATGGTCGGCGGGAAGGAGTCGTTGAACAGGCCGATGTTGAGACGCATATAAAAAATCCTCACTCATTTTAAAATTGGTGCGCCGAAAGGGCAGCGCAAACCTTTCGGGCAGTTCGTGCGGGAGGGCTGTGCAGCGTCCGCCCTCTCGCGCCGGGCGGCGTTTGTGCGCTTGAATTTGTTAAACCTATTCTACCGCCTTTTTTTGGAAAAGTCAAAGCTTTCTGCCAAAGCTGCTCTGCCTCTTTTGCGGAGAGGATTGCAATTTTCCTTCGGAGCGGGTATGATAGGTAGAGAAAATCTTGTGTAAAGCAAGGGGGTCAGGGCATGGACGAAATAAAAATGCTTTGCGATCGGATTGTCGGCCTGATTCAGCCCGAGGCCGTGATTCTGTTCAGTCAGAAGGCCGGGCTGGATGGCAAAATATCCTCCTTCAAGCTGTGCGTGGTGGCAAACGGCAACCCGGCCGAGGTGGAGGGGAAAATCTACCTCTCGGTCGACTGTCCGCTGCCATTTGACGTGCTGGTCTATTCTCCGGAGGATTGGGAGCGCTTGCGCGCGGATGACGTCAGCTTTGCAGGGCGGATTTACAGAACGGGACGGTGGCTTTATGGCGCGCAGGGGTGAGAATAGCCGAGACAGCCGGCACTACTACGACTGGCTGGAGTTCGCGGCGGAGGATCTGCACTGCGCCGGGGTGCTGCTGTCCGATCGGCAGTGCCTGCTGGCGGTCGGCTTCCATTGTCAGCAGGCGATGGAAAAAGCGCTGAAGGCGCTGATCCTCTTTCATACGGGACGGCCGGTGGACGGGCATAACATTACCTGGCTTTGCAAAACGGCGGGACGCGCGGACGAGCGGGTGCTGGACTGGCTGTCCTACACGCCGGCGCTCAACCGCCTGTATATTGAGGCGCGCTATCCTGCCGACACCGAGCTCAAGTACAGCTATGCGGACATGCAGGCGGTGCATGTCGTGGCGCAGGAGCTGTACTCCTACATCTGCAAGCAGATTTATGATCACCCCGATCCGGAGGATGAATAGCGGGGAAAGGCCGCGATCGGCGCAGAAATTATGGAAAAAGACGATAAAGAAGGGGGTAACCGCAGGTTATGCGGTATGATATTCTGATTCTTGGCGGAGGGGCGGCCGGCATGGTGGCCGCCCTCGCCGCGGCAGAGGCGGCGTCCGGCGCAAGGATCGCCGTGATGGAGAAAAATGACCGCCTTGGCAAAAAGCTGGCCACCACCGGGAACGGACGCTGCAACATCACCAATCGGGAGATGTCGCTCTCTCATTTTCACGGGGCGGATCGGGCGTTTATCCGTCCCGCGCTGGAGCGGTTCGACCTTTCGGACACGCTGGAGTTTTTTGACCGGCTGGGGGTTCCGATCCGGTTTGACGAGCGGGGGCGGGGATATCCCAGCTCTCTTCAGGCGGCGTCGGTTGTGGACGCGCTTCGCTTTCGTCTGGAGGAGTGCGGCGTCACGCTGCTGTGCGGGCGCACGGTTTCTGCGCTGCGCCGGGGATTTTCCGCCGACACGCCGGAGGGGGTGCTTTCAGCCGACCGCTTGATCGTGACCTGCGGCGGTCAGGCGGCGCCGAGAACCGGCAGCGACGGGGCTGCGCGCCTGCTGCGGGGATTTGGGCATCGGTCGACCGGAACTTATCCGGCCATTGTGCCGCTGCGAACCGAAACGGCGGCCATCCGCCCGCTGAAAGGGGTTAAGGTGCCGGGCGCGGTGCAGCTTGTGCGAAACGGCCGCGTCGTCCTTATTTCGGAAGGGGAGATTCTCTTCACCGATTACGGCGTGTCGGGGCCGCCGGTGCTGGATGTCTCCCGCGCGGCGGTAATCGGGCTGGAGAAGGGCGGCCGGCCGGAGCTTTCTCTGGACTTTTTGCCCGCACATACGGCAGAGGAGGTCGGGCAGCAGCTTCTCTATCGGGCGGCCGCCTTCCCGAAGCGCCCGCTGGCCGAGCTGTTCTGCGGCCTTTTGCACAAGCGCCTGGGACAGGTGATTGTAAAGCGGGCCGGCCGCGCGATCAGCGACCTTTGCGGCAGCCTCACACCTGCGGAGGCGGAGAAGATGGCCCGGCTGGTTTGCGGATTCCCGTTGCGGGTGACCGGCTCGGCCGGCTTTGCCAACGCGCAGACGACGGCCGGCGGCCTCCTCCCGGCGGATTTTTTTGCCGAGACGATGGAGTCGCGCCTCTGCCCCGGCCTTTATGCCGCGGGGGAGGTGCTGGACGTGGACGGCGACTGCGGCGGCTACAACCTTCAGTGGGCGTGGAGCAGCGGACGCATGGCCGGCCGCTCGGCAGCCGAAAGCCTCGGCCGTTGAGAGGTTGCTGCCACTTCGCAAAAATGATGCCCCGGCTATGATTAAAAAAACAAAAAAAGCTACCCGGTATATATTTTGTATACCGGGTAGCTTTTTTGTTGGCATAATCGGTTGTAAAGCGGCTGATTTTCGTTGAATATGTTGAAATGATTTCACGTGTGTAATCCGAGCTTAATTTTGCAAATGGCGGACGTATATATAATATCGCGCACGAAAAGCAGGGTGGCTGTGAAGGCTCTGTAATGCCGCAGAAACCTGCCTTTCCAGCACTTTTGCGTTCTGCTGAAAAGCGCTTGCTCACCGCCCGGATCCCTTCCGGAAAAGCAGCGGGAAGGCCGCCGTTTTCGCAGAGTTCACAACTCTGCGAGTGACAAAAGCGTAACTTTGTGTTCCATATAATAACACACCGCTTTGAAAAATGCAAGGGGAAATGACAGCCTTGGAATGTGTTTTGAAAAAAACCTCCCAATCCTGCGGCCGATTGGGCCGCAATTTGCGGAAAAAATGCCTGCCCGCCCTCCTCTTTGCAGTCAAACGGGCAGTCGGAAATGCGGGGGACAGAAGGATGGATTAAAATATACGGAGAGCTCCGTCAAGGGGTCGGATTTTTTAGTACAGGAGGATGTCAAAATGGCAAAAGGCGAAAATATTTTCAAAAGGAAGGACGGCCGGTGGGAGGCCAGGTACATCAAGGGGCACGAATTGTCGGGCAAGATCAAGTACGGCTTCTGCTACGGCAAAACCTATCGGGAGGCGAAGGAGAAGGTGAGTAAGTGCAAGGCGGCGCTGCTCAGCGGAAATCCTCTGCCGACGGGCGGCCAGCGGCGCAGGTTTGCCTTTTACTGTGAGGAGTGGCTGCGGCTGAAAATGGGCAAGGTGCGGGAATCCACCTATAACAAATACAGCACCGTGCTGGAAAAGCACATCAAGCCGAGGCTTGGCGGCTGTTTTCCGTCGGGCATTACGACAGAGGTAATTGACGGCTTTTCAAAAGAGCTGCTTTTTTGAAAATGCGATGTCCCTGAAAACGGTTCACGATATTCTTGCGATCCTGCGCAGCATACTGAAATACGCGGCGGTGCATTTTCCCGGCGTTTTTCCGGGGGCGGAGATCTGCTATCCGAAGGACAGCAGGAAGGAGATGCGGGTGCTCTCCCGCGAGGAGCAGGCGCGCTTTGTAAATTATCTGCTGAACGATATGGACACCTGCAAATTCGGCCTTCTGCTGGCGCTTTTTTCGGGCGTGCGGATCGGAGAGCATTGTGCGCTGAAATGGGAAAACCTCAACCTCCGGGAGCAGACCATCTGCATATCCGCCACCCTTCAGAGGCTGCAAAGCAGCGACGCGCCGGGCGGCCGCAAAACCCGGATTGTGATCGGTGCGCCGAAAAGCGATACCTCGGTCCGGACCATCCCCATGAACGATTCTGCCGCCTGCCTTTGCCGCCGGATGGAAATAAAAAATGCCGGAGCATACATCCTGACCGGCACGGAGAATTATATGGAGCCGCGGGCGCTGCAGTACCGCATTGAAAAATACACCCGCGCCTGCGGGCTGGAGGGGGTGCATGCCCACACGCTCCGGTACACCTTCGCCACCAGAGCGGTGGAGGTCGGCTTTGAGATCAAGTCGCTGTCCGAGGTTTTGGGGCATTCGACCACGACCATAACGCTCGAGCGATATGTTCATTCCTCCATGGAGCTCAAGCGCACCAATATGGAAAAGCTGGCGGCCGCCGGGCTGTAATTTTCGCAGTCGGAGGTTTGTGTCACTGCTTTAAAAAACGCGGGAGAACACACGGCCCCGGCGCCCCGCCTTCGGCTTTTTTAGCAGAGTGGTGAACTCTGCGAAGCGCCCGATTCGCCTTGCCGGGGGAGGATTTGCGGCCTTTCTTTGCCCGGAGGATGCCCGGCCTTACCGGATTTTTTGCTCACCCTCCTTTGCGGTGCGCAGAAAAAACAAATCATTCATCCTGATATATATCATCAGTCCTAATATAACCGGCAGACAGCCTCCCTATGCAAAAATGGGCTGCGGCCGGCATTTTCAATAAGACAGAAAGGGGAGGCTTTTTTCATGAATCGGACGGCGGGAAAAATATGGAATGCGGTCGGCACGGCGCTTGTGGTGCTGGTTGTGCTTCTTGCCGCGCTGCTGGTCGGCGTTCGGATCGCCGGGCTTAAAACCTACACGGTGCTGTCCGGCTCGATGGAGCCTGCCTATCCGACCGGCGCGCTTTTGTATGTGAAAGGAAGAGATCCGCAGGATCTGCGTGTGGGAGATCCCATAACCTTCATGCTGGATGAAAGCACCGTGGCCACCCACCGTATTCTGGAAATCCTCCCGGACGAGGAGGCGGTCGATACGTTTCGCTTCCGGACAAAAGGGGATGCCAACGATACGCCCGACGGCAATTTGGTGCATGGCAGAAACATCATCGGAAAGCCGGTTTTGCGATTCCCTATCTTGGATATTTCGCACACTTTGTACAGCGGCCGCCGGGGATATATCTTGCGGTCGGGACTGCGGGTGTTTTGCTTCTCCTTGTCTTTTTGCCCGGCGTTTTCAAAAAGGGCAAAGGGACGGCGGGGAGAGAGGGTTCCGTAAACAATGCGGAGCGATAAACAGGGGGTAACGCCTTTTCTTGGCGTCCAAATATATTTTCAGGAGGTATTTGCAATGAAAACAAAGAGAAAGGCATTGCTGCTGTCATTTTGCGCGGTGCTGCATGTTGCCGTCTCTGTGCTTGGCACGGTCGCTTTTTCTGAAATCGGAGGCGTCGGTGAAAAACACATTTACGGTCGGCAAGGTGCGCATCACGCTGGATGAGGCGGCGGTCGACATCTGCGGCAGCGAAATTCCCACGGCGCAGGCGCGCGTGCAGCCAAACGAGTACCGGCTGATTCTGGGACACGCCTATACAAAGGATCCGATTCTGCATTTTCTGGGCGGCAGTGAGGCGAGCTATCTGTTTATCCGGGTGGAGAACGGTCTGGCCGCGATCGAGGCCGATACAAAAATTGCGGATCAGATCGAAAACTGTGGCTGGATCGAGCTTGAAGCGGGCGTTTGTTACAAAAAGGTTGAGGCCAATCCCGGAAGTACGGCGGTTGACTACAGGATATTCGACAGCTTCAGGCTTCTGGATGACGCCGACGTGGCGAGCTATGGAAACACGCAGATCAGCGTTTTTGCCTACGCCATTCAGGCGGAAGGATTCGATACGCCCGAGAGCGCATGGCTGGAGGCCGGAAAGTAACCGCAGCGTTAAATGAAGTATATGCTTTGTTTATAAAACGGGATTTTGATCATTTTGTCGGAAAGGAGGGGAAGGATGAAAAGCAAGGTTTGGATTTCTGTTCTGGCGGCCGCACTTGTGCTCTGCTGTGCGATCGGGGGAACGCTGGCCTGGCTGCACACCAAAACCGACCCGCTGGAAAATACCTTCACGGTCGGGGACATTCGCATCGAGCTTACGGAGAGCGAGGACCTGAATCTGAAAATGGTGCCGGGCAACGCGATATTCAAGGACCCGAAGGTTACGGTAAAGCCCGGGTCGGAGGCCTGCTGGCTGTTTGTAGAGCTGCACGCGTCCGAAAATCTGGAGGACTTTATGACCTACAGCGTGGATCTTGGCGCCGACGGCTGGACGCAGCTGACGAACGCCGACGGCAGCGAGGTGGCCGGCGTGTTCTACCGCAGTGTGGACGCAGAAACTGCGCAGACCGGGGCGAGCTGCTATGTTTTGGAAAACAACACGGTCACGGTCAACCGGGAGGTAACGAAGCAGCAGCTCGGCGCGCTGACGGAGGAGACGTATCCCCGACTGACTTTCACAGCCTATGCCGTGCAGAGCGACAACATCCCGGATGTGCGCGACGCCTGGGCGCAGGCGAAGGGATAAGCGCCGCCTTTTAAAAAAGACTTCGGGCGGCAAGCCAAAACAAATCATCAATGGGGAGAGGGAATAAACCTATGTCCAAAGCAAAAACAGTTGCGCTGGCGCTTCTGGCGATTGTCGTCATTGTAGCCATGACCGGCGCGTCTATCGCTTATTTTTCTGACAGCAAAACTGCGAAAAACATCTTCACGATGGGAAATGTGGCAATCACGCTTGATGAAGCGCCTGTAGACGATCAGGGGAAAGAAGCCGCCGGCAGCCGGGTGGATCACATCGACTACGGCAGGGAGGCGGCCTGTTGAGCAGGTGGTAATGCTGGAGCTGCGAAGGATGGCAGAGTTTTTGGCTACGGATGAGGAAGCCTTTGCCGAGCTGCTTGCTCAAAAGACCGATAGAAAGCTTTTGAAGGAAAAGAAGCACGACGAAGCAGAACTTCAGAAAGCCATTGCTCGCAACGATACAGTATCCCACCTATACGAAAAGCTTTATGAGGATAACGCTGTCGGCAAAGTGAGCGACGAATGGTTTATGCAGTTGTCCCACAAGTATGAAACGGAAAGGCTGGAGCTGAAAACAAAAATAAAGGCGCTTCGGCAAAAGCTTTCAGAATGCGGGCAGCGCGAACAGGAACGGGAGAACTTCACTTCAGCAATCCGCAGGTTTATGCGAATGGACAGGCTGACCGCACCGCTGCTCCGTGAACTTATCGACCATATTGATGTTTTCGAAACAGAGGGCAAAGGTAAAAACCGAACGCAGAGAATCGTTATCTATTATCGCTTTGTCGGGTATGTGGAAATACCCGAGGTATCTCAAAGACCTCGCATCAAAGCAGACACCCGAAAAGGTGTTGCCGTGGAGTATCTCACCGAGCCACTTCCGGCATAACAAAAAGAGCAGGATAATCCCTGCTCATACATATCAAAGAGACACAAATGTAGGCAAAAAGAAATCGAGTGTCCACATCCAACTCTCAGGTTGGCTATGAACACTCGATATGGTGCGAGTGGTGATACAGAACTTTTTGAAAAAGCCAGTAATATCAACGGTTTTCAAGGCGGACGAGTAGCAAATAACTTGTATATATCCCCTTTTCGGGCGACTGTTTTTAAGACAGCCGCCCTTTTTCTATACCTAAATTCAAGTGTTGTGATCAGGGTGCGAAAGCCTCTGTTTTTTTCTCTCTGACCGCCGCAAGCAGGCGGGCATGGATGTTTTCCTATGGATCACATCCGAGAGGCAAACCGGAGGCTTTTTTCATCGAAATCAACACTTTTCATTTTCAGAGGAAGGAGGTGCGAAGATGGCTGTATTCCGTATCGAAAAGACCAGAGATTACACGGTCATGTCCAACTACCATCTGCGGGATATGTCGCTGTCGCTGAAAGCGAAAGGGCTTTTATCTCTCATGCTGTCCCTGCCGGAGAATTGGGACTACACCATGAAGGGCCTTGCCCGTATCTGCAAGGATGGCATTGACAGCATCAGCGGCGGCATCCGGGAGCTGGAGGCGCACGGCTATCTGATCCGTTCGCGTGTCCGCAGCGCAAACGGGCAGCTCGGCTCTATCGAATACACCATTCTGGAACAGCCTAAAGCGCCGTCACCTACACAGGAAAAACCTATACGGGAAAATCCCGTACAGGCAAATCCAATGTTGGACGCTCCAATTCAGGAGAACCCCGCCCAATTAAATAAAGAAGAATCAAGTAACTATCCATCAAAGACAGATTTATCAATTACGCAAGAATCAAGTCCTATCCTATCAAGTCCCCCAGCCCCCAAGGAACGGGCCGGACAGGACGGGATGCGAAAGCGGGAAAGCTATCGGGCATTGATCTTAGAGAACATCGAATATGACGTTCTCTCGCAGAACGTGCAGCTTGACAAGGACCGACTGGACGAGCTGGTGGAGCTTATGGTGGATACCGTCTGCTCCAACCGGGAGATGATCCGTGTCGCCGGGGACGACTACCCTGCGGAGGTCGTCCGGTCACGGTTCCTGAAGCTGAACGCCTCGCACATCGAGTATGTCCTTGACCGGATGCGGGAGAACACCACCTATGTCCGCAACATCAAGAAATATCTGCTGGCGGCGCTGTATAACGCCCCGGTCACGATGGACAGCTATTACACATCCCTTGTCAGCCATGACCTGTACGGCAGCGGAGATCGGAGGTGAACGCCTTGCAGGAAGAAATCACGCAGAAAACCCTTGCGCTATGTGTGGAGGCCAGCAAAATGACCGCACAGCTTTTGCAGCAGGCCATGAAGAAGGTGCTGGCAGACATGGAGAAGCACAAGAAAAATCCCCAGCTCCGGCACGGCAAGCAGACGCTCCGGCAGCTTATGAAACACAACACCGGCGTTTCCAACATCGAGATCACGGATCAGAATATCCGGGCCTTTTCTTCCACGGCGAAGAAGTACGGCCTGGATTTTGCTTTGAAGAAGGACACCTCCGGCGAGCATACCCGATACCTGGTATTCTTCAAGGGCCGGGACGCCGATGTGATTACAGCGGCCTTCCGGGAGTTTTCCGCTAAAAACCTGAGCCGCGAGAAAGCCCCTTCCATCCGGCGCAAGCTGGAAAAGGCGCAGGAGCAGTCCAAAACGCAGCACAAGGAGCAGGAGCGCGGCGAAAAGGTCAAGACCAGAGAACGGAGCGTGGAGCGATGAAGGACAAACTCAAAAAATATCTTCTGCCAAACCTGCCGTATCTGTTCTTCGTATATCTCTTTGATAAGCTCTGCCAGGCGGTGCGGCTGGCGCCGGGGCTTGACACCTCGGAAAAGCTGCTGCATATCGGGCAGGGCTTCCAGACTGCATTTGCCAGCTCCGCACCCAGCTTTCATGCGCTGGATATCTGCGTCGGTATCCTCGGCGCGGTCCTTGTCCGGCTGGCGGTGTATGTCAAGGGCAAGAACGCGAAAAAATACCGCAAGGGCATCGAATACGGCTCTGCCCGCTGGGGCACGGCGGCGGATATCGCGCCCTACATAGACCCCGTTCCCGATTGGAACATCCCCCTGACCCGGACAGAAGGCCTCACCATGACCAGCCGACCGAAGCAGCCAAAGTATGCGAGAAACAAAAATATCCTCGTCATCGGCGGCTCCGGCAGCGGCAAGACGCGGTTCTTTGTCAAACCGTCTATCATGCAGATGCACAGCTCCTATGTCATCACCGATCCCAAAGGGCAGCTTTTGAAGGAAACGGGGAAAATGCTCCTGCACGGCGCGCCGAAGCTGGACGAGAACGGAAAGCCGGTGCGGGACCGGCACAGCAGGATCATCTATGAACCCTACCGTATCAAAGTCCTGAACACCATCAACTTTTCCAAGAGCATGAAATATAACCCGCTGGCCTATGTGCGCTCCGAGAAGGATATCCTCAAACTGGTCAATGTCATCATTGCCAACACGAAGGGCGACGGCGAAAAATCCTCCGAAGATTTTTGGGTCAAAGCCGAGCGGCTTTTATACTGCGCCCTGATCGGTTACATCTGGTATGAGGCGGAGCCGGAGGAACGGAACTTCATCACGCTTCTGGACCTGCTGAACGCCTGCGAAGCCAGAGAGGACGACGAGACTTATAAAAGCCCTGTGGATATCCTCTTTGACGATCTGGCGAAAAAGCAGCCGGATCACTTCGCTGTCAAGCAATATATCAAATTCAAAATGGCGGCGGGCAAAACACTCAAAAGCATTTTGGTGAGCTGCGGCGCCCGCCTCGCCCCCTTCGATATCAAGGAGCTGCGGGACATTATGACGGAGGACGAATTGGAGCTGGACACGATGGGCGACCGAAAAACGGCGCTGTTCCTCATTATGAGCGATACCGATACCACCTTCAATTTCGTCATTGCCATGCTGCAAAGCCAGCTTTTCAACCTGCTCTGCGACAAGGCGGACGATTTCTATAACGGGCGGCTGCCTGTTCATGTGCGGTGCCTTTTGGACGAATTTGCCAACATCGGCCAGATACCAAACTTTGATAAGTTGATCGCCACCATCCGAAGCCGTGAAATATCGGCTTCTATTATTTTGCAGTCGCAAAGCCAGCTCAAAGCGATCTATCGGGATAACGCCGATACGATTGTCGGCAACTGCGACACCATGCTGTTTTTAGGCGGTAAGGAGAAAACCACCCTGAAAGAAATCTCGGAGATATTGGGCAAGGAAACCATCGACAGCTTCAATACCTCAGAGAATCGGGGCAAGGAAATCTCCCACGGCTTAAATTATCAGAAATTAGGAAAGGAGCTGATGACGCAGGACGAAATCGCAACGATGGACGGCGGAATGTGTATCTTGCAGCTACGCGGTGTGCGCCCGTTTTTCTCCAAGAAGTATGACATTACCAAGCACCCGCGCTATAAGTACCTGTCCGACGCCGACAAGAAAAACACCTTTGATGTAGAACGCTACATTCGGGTGCAGCGGAAAAAGAAGAAACATCCCTCGGCGGTGATTGCGCCGGAGGAACCGTTTGACCTCTATGAGATTGAGTTGTCCGACGAGGACGCTGATTTTACCGCCGCAGAATAACGCGGCAAAAGGAGCTGTTTATGGAACTCTCGAATTATCAGGCATTTATGGAATGTATGCGCAAGTGGGAAAAGATTGGCTGCAACATCCTCTGCGGCCTTGCCCTTTGGGAGCAGATGCAGGATTGTGACAGGCGCGGTGTTCCCTATACAGACATTGACATTGAAGCGGTTTCGCAGGAGGTAGCCTACCGCCTTATGATGTCGCATGACAGGCTGTATGCACTTGCCCTATACGAATGGACAGAGCAGCACTTCGCTCAGGACAGCGATATTTCCGATGCCGCAACCGGAGAAAACGGCTGCGATTTTCCTACACACAACAATTCAACGTGATTTTATGGAGGTACGAATATGGCATTTTTCAATAGCGCAGTTGGTGTTTTGCAGACCCTCGTGATCGCGCTCGGCGCAGGCCTTGGCATTTGGGGTGTGATTAACCTCTTGGAGGGCTATGGCTCGGACAACCCCGGTGCCAAAAGCCAGGGCATGAAACAGCTTATGGCTAAGTAGATGTAATCAAGGGAAGAAAGGAAAAGCACAATCCAGACGGAACCGGCGATTGTGTCAAGAAATGTTTGTGGAATAGCAAGAACTTTGATATAATAGGAGCAGGAACCCCGTAACCGGGAGAAAGGCAGGAGGATAAATGCACATAAGCTATAAACCTCTCTGGCATACGCTGGTTGAGCGCAATATGAGGAAAGAGGACTTGCGGATTGCCGCCGGTCTTACCACAAATATGATTGCTAACATGGGTAAGGGAAAAAATATCAGCATGGAAACGCTGGTTCGTATCTGCGAAACCCTGAATTGTGGTATTATGGATGTAATTGAGTTGGAGCAAGACAAAGAACCGAAAAATGAGGAACAGACGGGCTAAAATTGGCGATAGCTACCCGTTGCAACGGTTCGTTGCGTTTGTTCCTGCGTGTGTTGGTAGATATAAAACGGCTTGTCTGCTATAATTTTTTCATAATCAAAGTATCAGGAGGAACATTATGACACTCGGAGAG
>OLXV01000624.1_pt1 | contig 18606 bp, 16 predicted proteins | sample 1673481 | NCBI WGS metagenome assembly OLXV01 (sample SAMEA103958113, study PRJEB25191) | human gut metagenome
TGCGGCTAACAGAAGCCATCGTCCCCGTAATAATTGAGCCCGAAGCTGTTCAAGACACTTTTGAATGGGCTAGGTTCATCAATGAAAATGGAATTGCAGATGAGATTCTTAATCATCCAGTGGTTCGGCTTGCTGAAAAGCTGTTTAATAAACATCGCCTTCTCGACTACCACCGGATTCTTTTCGACATCCCTTATAGGGAAAAATTGATCTCAGAATAAAGAATAAGCCGCAGTCCCCACAACGGGAACTGCGGCTTATTCAATTCATTGCTGGCAAATAACCAGATTATATGTTTTCTACCACAAGCGTTATGGGATTGATGACACGCACCGGCTTACCCTGCTGTTGCGCATACTGTACGGTTTTCCCGGTACCACTCGGTTTCCCGTTCCATACCGCTATAATGTAATCAGCCTGGTTCACCATATAACGATTGCGCTTGTGCATACAATCTGGCGTATAACGCTGCTGCAAGAGCGTTTCTTTGTCGCATTTGGAGGCTATATCAAAGTACCGATCCCTGAGCGCCTCGCTCCATTTCTCGGCTTGCGTTTCGCAAGGGATGGCACACTCAAGCGTAATGCCATTATAAGCCGATTTCAAGCCAAGGACGATCTCAGCCGCAAACATATCAACGCCTATTGCCATACCGGTGATAAAGTGCGTAACGCCATTCTCTTCAATCTGCCTGATTATTTCATCTCTGAGCTTCTGCTTGAGTGCAATACATCTTTCGTCTGCCTCATTGAATCCAAACGGGAGGCTCTGGGGTCTGTGGCCGGTAAATGCACATTTCTTTGTCTTCATATCTCATCTCTCCAACTGTGTATTTTAGCGCTATTCTCATTCGCTTATACATAGTATAGCATGAAGAGATGCAGAAGTCAGTCGAAATACGCGGTAAAAGAAAAAACTGCGCCGAATAAGCGCAGTTCAATGACGAATGTTATTTTTCATTCTCTTTTTCTTGACGGATCAGGAGTTCAACTATTTGGAGAATGCGATTTTGAGCATCAACCGAAAGGGTGCCCAATTCATTCGAGAGCTGTGTTGCCTTATACTCTGTCGTGTGGTCGAGTACATCACAGAAGATGGCATCCGCAGATACCTCAAGAGCGTTAAGCAACAATATCAAATTTTCACAACGGGGAAAAGATGCGCCCCGTTCTAAGGTTGAAATATAGTTTGCAGTGAATCCGGTCTTTTCGGCAAACTCTTCCTGCGTAAGACCGAGGCGTTCGCGGCACTGCTTGATCCGCTTGCCTATTCGTTTATCTATCATGACAACTACCATGCCCTTTTCTGTATCGTTCATAGTAATTATATGGACAAGCGGCACAGTTATACAGAAACGCTAATCCACTCTCAATGTATTAGCGGCATAGTACGGACGAAATTCATGAAAGAATCACAAAAAAAGAGCCTCAGCCGACACCCGCAAGGACATCGACCGAGGCTCTTCGCTTTTGATAGAAAATCAACCTTTATTCTGACATTTCAGGCGTTTGGAGCTTAGACAGGAAAACATACGGGGCTACGCTTCATCTCTGCTCAGAGGGCAGGAAATCAGCGATTTTCGACCTTTATCCCGACAGATTTTGGCTTTGTCCTGAGCGCTTGGAAAAGTAATGCGGACAGGCGATGATAACGGCGCGGAAGCTCTGCTTGCAAGGATGAATGCAGCGGCGGCACAGGTCGTTGTATTTGCGCCGACCGTCGCTGCCTAAAAAGAAGCTCCATTCGAGCTTCCATTTCTTGCTCCGGCTCATAACTCACGCTCGCTATTCTTCTCCTTGTGGGGAGAAGGCTTATCCGTCTGCTGGGCGGTTTTGGCGGATTTCAGCCGATCCATGATAGAGACTTTACCGCCCTTCTCGCTCGTTTTGTCTTCCTTCGGGCCGTTGTTGATGATTCCGTCAATCATGCCGTAGTCATCCTCAAGCGACATTTCAGCGGCTTTGAGTGGATTTTGCTTTTCCAGCTCGGCCACCCAATCCGCTTTCTCCACACCGAAGATTCCGCCTTTGGCGGCGTGTTCCTTGATCTCGTTAGCGTCCAGAACCAGCCCCTCGGTATCGTCGCCGTACAGCCGGTAAATCTGGCACGACTTCATGACCTCAGCCGCAGCATCCTCCCGCATGGGCAGCATACCACCCCATTTGTAGCCGTACTGCTTCATATCCTCGATGCTGATGCTGTCATCCGGCATCTTCTCGACCGGCATGACCTCCTGACGGAGCAGATTGACTGCGGTTTCATCGAAGCCGTCATAGATATGGGACAGCACCAGCTCGCCGCGCTCATCGACAATGATACAGGAGGCATCGTCCCCAAAGGTGTCGTGCTCCATCAGCCAGAAGGTGTGACCGTCGATCTCTTTATGGTCAATCGTGTGCCATGTGCCGATATGACCATCCACCGCCATGCCGGAGGTGTTTTCATTGACAATGGAGCTTTTCTCTTCAAGAACTGTCTGTTTCTGCTGTTCTTCGGAAATCATCGGGATAGCAACAATCCTGTCTCCGATTTTGGCAAACTGCTCCGGCATTTTGAACTCAGTCATAAACTGTCGCAACAGATCCGGCGAAAGCGAGCCGAAGCTGTCATCCGTCAGCCCTGTGACAAGGAAGGTACCGGCAACAATATCATAGATTTCACCGCTGTCATCCCGCAGAGCGCGGTTGAGAGGCAGCCCGTTCATCTTGCCTTCTTCGTTGCAGACAATGGCGACCGGCTCTTCAAAGGGATAGACCGCCTCAATGTCCCCGCCAACCTCATGCTGTAAGGACTCAAGGCTGGAAGGGATTTCTTTCACATAGGGCTTCTTGTCCGGCTCAACCACCAGCACAGTGATCGTGCTTGGCGGCTCCAATTCCTCGCCGCTTCCGGTGACACGGTACTCATCGGGAATATCCTCAAGCGTACCGTCAAAGTAGCGGTTCCAGCTATCGCCGGTAGGACGGATGTACCCGGCATCGGTCAGAGTGCCGCCTTCATTGATTGCGCAGTCTTCGCCGTACCGCTCAAAGTCAATGTAGTCCACAAAGCTGCCGAACTTGTTGTCGATGTTGTAGCCACCCTCAAAGAAGTAGTAGCGACCGAGATCGTCATAGTCCTTGATGTCGGGGATAAAATCATAGTTGTCGAGATTGTAGGTCAGGTTGATCAGATCGTCGAGGTCATTTACTTCATCGCAGCCGCTATCCATGATTGCCACGAAATGCTCAAGCTCAGAGCGGGACATCTCATCCAACCGGGCGGCGAGGTAGTTGAGCTTATCGAGGTTTTCGTATTCGCCAAGGAGATTGCTGACTCCATGAATGGAGCAGTCATAATCCGTGATAAACCATTCCTCATAGACCTGACCGAACTCATCCTTTGAACCGATACCGATCCGCTCGAAAACCTTCTTCATTTCCTCTTCGGTGGTCGGGAAATGAACCCATTCACCGACAAGCTCGCCTTCGTTGTACTTGCCAAGATTGGTCACGAAGGCTTCAAAACTGCCATCCAATACGGGCATAGGCACCCTCCTTTCAATCGTCCATCATGCTGTCCGGCGCGATGTAGAGCTGGGCAAACGCCTCGTCGGTGATCCCCTCAAGCTTCCGAACGGTATGAAAAAGTAGCTCCGCCATCTCGTCGTCCAGCTCATTGATGGGCAGCGACTTCATCTCTGCAATCAGCCTCTTGCGACTGGAAGTGTCGAAGCAACACATCAGATTTGTCTCTTCAACGGTAAAAAACATAATCACATCTCCATTTCTTTTGATTTTGGTTTCTTCGTGTGCTCAGGTTTCTTAGCGCATTTATCCGGCGCACTCTTGGCGTGTTCTTTGAGCTTTGCGAGGACAGAAGTCTTCTTCTGAGAGGGATGCTCTCTGCGGTCCATTGCTTTCCAGAGGCTTTCTGCCGGAGCGTCCTCCACATAGGAACGGACAATAGACAACCGCTCACGGAATGGAACGGGATTTTTCCTGTCCGTAATGTCCGTCAGGCTGACTTCTTCATTTGGAAAATCCACTTTGTCAACGCGAACGGTTTTGCCGTCCATATCCATCACCATGCCAACAGGGATATAGTCCTCAGCGATAAGGTGTTTGACGGTTTCCTGTCTGCCGTCTTCACCGGGCTGCGTAACAAGGACATCGTTGCCTTGTCCCCACAGAGCCTTTGCCTTGGCAACCCACTGTTCTTCCCGAAAGCCGGTCACGGCTACCTGTCCGCCGCCTTCCAGCTCTTTCATCAGGAGCTTTGTGCCGAGCACGGGCGCTGCCTTCTTCGCATCTTCGCCGTAAATCTCGAAGTAACTGTTCTGGGCAAAGCAGACAATCGCTTCGGGATGGGCTTCCTTGACGGCGTTGTAGGCGGTCTGCGCTTCAAGGGGCAATATGCCAAACTTTTCGGTCACACCATGCTGGACGGCAAGCTTGTGAATGTGATCATCAATACTGCCGGCTTTCGCATGGTAGCTCGTTTTGAAGCGCTCACGGCGGAGGATCATGTCAAGCTCAGCCGCGTTCTCAGGCAGATAGCTCACCGACACGACCTCGCCGTGCTTTTCTTCCAGCGGGATCACTTCGCGCCGGTAGCTGCGGAAAGGCAGATAAAAGGTGGCATCGTCCTTAAAGGTGACTGCCACTGTCTCAACCGGAACGGTGAGCTTTTGCATCCTTTCCACATGGGCAGCATAGTCCAGCTCAATGAGGTTGCCTCTGACGGTATCGCCCTCTACGCCCTTGATCTCAACCGCGTAGGCAAGGATGGGATCGCGGGTTTGCTCATGGTAAAACTCCCACACTTTGTTTTCGTAGGAATCCTCCACATAGACTTCGCGCTCAGGCAGGAGGTAAGTGCCGTTCGGACGGGACATCCAGAGAAGGTGCTTGTCCTCGGAGGATTGGGAAGCGGCAAGGCTGTGAAGCAGCCCGGCGTCCAGCTCAAAATCCTCCTTGTAGTTCTGGGTGTGGATGTCCATAATCCGGCGAAGGGCATCCACAAGATCGATGTTTTCAAACTTCATAGGCATCACTCCAAACCGACATCGTGGGACTTCTGCTTAACCGGCGTTTTCCGCTCAGGCTGGCTCTTTGCCGCAGCACGGAGCTGTTCCCGGATAGAAGGCTTTTCCCGCGCTGCTTCCTGAGTCTTCTCTTTTCCGATATATTCAAGCGTCGGTGTCAGCTCTCGATAGCAGCCTTGCACCTTCTTGGCAGAATGGCGGCGGTGAATGGCGAACATCGGCTCGCCATCCCGGGTAACGGTGTTGCCCTCAATCCTGACCTTGTACTCCACCATCACCTTGAAGGACTGATTGGACGAGCGGTAGGTAGACAGCATCCCGTCGTTGCGACCGGCGATCTGCGCTTTGAGCGTGTCCATGACGGCTTCCTTAATTTTCTTTTCCTCCGGTGTGAGGCGATGCTTCACCGGTGCCGCCTGTTCCGGCTCTTTGGGAGCCGGAGTTTCGGGACCTTCCTCCGGGACAGCCGTTTTGCTCTGTTCAGCCGGTGTCTGCTCCTGCGCCTTACCGATAGCGGTCTGCCGGACGAACTCTTCGGTGAAAAGACTGACAAGCCCCGGATTTACACTGTCAATAATGAGTTGAGTTGCATGATCCGGGCTGGCATCCATGCCCTTTGCCCATTCCTTGCAATCACGGGAGATACGCCCGTCATGGTCTTTCTGCTGGATGGTATTCGCAAGGACATAAGCGACGCGCTCAGGCGAGAATTTCTCAAGGATGCTCTTAACGGCGGACTCCGCCGCAAGGCGGTTGTTGCCGTAGTAGTCGTTGATGGTCTGCTCAATCGCCTCTTTACAGTCCATGTTCGCTTGCATCGAAGTACGGTAAGCACTCAGCTCACCGGCTTCAAAGGCATACATCGCAGCTTCCCGATAAACCGGAATCGCCGCATCCCGCAGCGGCGTAGGGGCTTCCTGTTCTTTCACGGCAAGCCGCTCTTTGAGCTTTTCATCAATACCGGTGATCATCTCAGCCGCCGTTTTGCGGATGGTTTCCAGCGAGCCTTTCAGCTCCTTTGTCTCCTTGTCGGAGGACCAACCGGCGATATAGCCGAAAGAATAATCAGAGGTTTCAATGCCGTACCGCTGGCAGACGGTATAGGCAACGCTTTCTGCCTCGACCTCCTTAGTGCGCCGGTCTTTCTTGTCTTCGGGAGCGACCTTTTCGCCCGGAGTGACGGCATGGAGCTTGGCATGGGCAATCTCATGGATCGCCGTCTTGATGGTCTGGATTTCGCTCATGCCCTCCTGAATGGCAATGCGGTTTTCTACATGAGAGAAGTAGCCTTTTGCGCCATCGGTGATGTTTTCAAAGGCAATGGGGGCCGGAGACAGCTCTTTGAGAGCATCAAAAAAGGCGGCGTAGTTTTCCACGCTGCCTGTCAGCTCGTCTACGGCAATATCGGGAAGCGCTTTGCCGTCCGTCTGGGACACATCGAAGACGCTCACCACCTTGAAGGCGGGGCGGGTCACTTCAACCGTCTCAGTGACCGGCTTGCCGTCCTTGTCGAGAACGGGCTTCTGCGTTGCCGGGTCGAGTTTTTCCCGCTCTTCCTGCACCTTGTAGGGCGCAGGAGCAAGGATTTTGATGCCCTTTTCGCCCTTCATCACATGGCGGTCGAAGTTGCGCTGCCATGCCGTGTAACCGGCGATCAGCGTTGCATCCGGCTTCTGCATGGCGATGAGAAGCGTATTGTTAAACGAGTAGTTGTAGAACTTGGACATCGTTTTCAGATACTCTTTGAAGCGTTCGGATTCAAACAGCTCCTTGAGTCCCTGTTCCAGCTTATCGGTAATTTCCCGGACTTGCTGGGCGTTTCTGTTTTCAGCCATTTCTAACCTCCAATCTTACTGATTTGAAATAGAAAACTCCGGCTGAGATTTGCCCGAAAGACGGGCTTTGATCTCAGACGGAGTTTCCGTTCTGGTCAATCTGCGATGATACAAATTATCTGTATGTTCCCATTCAATCAACTTCTCAAATAAGTCTGGGTGACGGTTGACCATGTGTGAAAGCTCAGAAGTTGATGCGTTCGGGCAGAACCAACAACCGTTGCGTTTGGAATGTTGGTAACAGGGCGAGAGCATATCGTATTTCTCGCACAGCCGCCAAGCATCCGCTTCCGTCATGCCATACTTTGCAAGAAGGCTGATGTCCTTCTCCTTATTCAGTCTGGCAAGACGCTTTGGCTCGTCCAATGCAATACCTACATAGCTGCGGGTGTCATCAGGTTGAGCCTTGTGGTACTTGCGGAGTGGAGGCATTTTACAGTCCCGATTTACCGCGCACTTTCCCGGCCAGACAAAACCTCGGAGCAGCCCTTCATAAGGTCCTCTTGTGATAATGTGATGGAACACATCATCGTAAGTTTTGTCACTTCGCAGAACCGTGAATTTGCATCCGAGTTCATTTTCAACGAACGGTTTGAGCTTTTGGTGGATAAAGTCCCGATGCTCCGGGACTTCTCCACTGATCTCCTGATCGAACATCACCTCACTGTAAATGACCTCATCCAACGGCTCGTTTTTCTCCGCAGCAAGGAGAATGGTTGCTACGCTGTCCTTGCCTCCGCTGCATGAGGCAATGTATCGCGGGCGCGTCATCGGTCAAACTCCATCTTGAAGCTGACATACTTGCCGCCGGTATCGTCTAACCGGATCACCGCGTCATAAAGCTGCGGGCGTTTCGGCGTATAAAGCCCGGTCACTCTGCACCAACCCTTGTCCAGCAGTTCGGCGGCGATCTTCTTGGTCAGCTTCTTTTTCTTGCTCGTAAAGAACTTATTGTCCTCCCACATACAGAAGGAACATTCCCTGTTGGAGCAATAGTAATTTCCCTTTCCCACATAGACCGGCGAGCCGCAGCGCGGACACTTCCCGATGGACTCTCTGCCGGTATCGAAGCGGTTTGCCTCGGCGTCAGAGAGGAATGGATAGGCTTTGACCAACTCGGAGGTCATCCCCACAATGCCGGAAAGGAACTTGTCCGCATCCGCATTGCCACGCTCGATCTGCATCAGAGTATTTTCCCATTCCGCCGTCATGGAGGGAGAAGTGATCTGCTCCGGCAAGACGCACACGAGATTGTTGCCGTCCTTTGTCGGCACAAGGGATTTGCCCTTGCGCTCAACAAAGCCGCCTTTGACCAGCTTTTCGATAATACCGGCGCGGGTGGCGGGAGTGCCAAGCCCTTTCTTCTCAGTATCATCGTCGAACTCAGCGTTTCCCGCAGTCTCCATCGCAGACAGGAGGGAGTCTTCGGTGTAGGGCTTCGGCGGGGATGTATAGTGCTCGGTTACGCTGGCCGAAACAGAAGAGAAAATAGCATTCTCATTCAGGGTAGGCAGCGAGCGCTCCGGCTCATCCTTTTCCTTGCTCTTGAGTGTTTCCTTGAAGCGGCGCTCAACTGCTTTCCATCCATCCTGCACAACCGTTTTGCCCTTTGCCTTGAACTCATAGCCCTCACAGGTGAGCGTGACCGAAGTCTCATCGTAAGTGTGCTTCTCACCGGTAGCGCACAGAAGACGCATGGCGACAAGCCGGATGATTTTCTGCTCCGACTCCGGCAGCTCGGCGAGATCCTGCTTTTCAAGCTGGGCGGTGGGGATGATAGCGTGATGGTCAGTGACTTTGGCGTTGTTGGTAATTCGCCCGATGTCCGGCTCATGGGCGATGCCTTCAAAGAGCGGCAGCTTACGGCAGACAATGCCGATCACCTGACGGGCAGTGCCCTCCATGTCCTCGGTGATGAACTGGCTGTCCGTCCGGGGATAGGTCAACATCTTTTTCTCATAGAGGGACTGCACCAGATCGAGCGTCTGCTGGGCGGTAAAGCCGTAGTAACGGTTGGCTTCCCGCTGCAAGGTGGTCAGATCATAGAGCTTCGGCGGGTTGACGGTCTTTGTCTCCTTCTTGAGAGAAGAAACGACGGCTTGCTTTTTATCGCAAGCCGCCGCAATCGCCTTCGCCTCGTCTTCGGTTTTGACCTTTTCCAGGTCCGCCGTCAGGTTGTCTTTACCGATATGGACATTGAAGTATTTCTCCTTGTGGAAGGTGGAGATTTTGCCTTCACGCTCCACCAGCATTGCCAGCGTAGGCGTTTGGACGCGCCCGACCACCAGCTTTTTATGATAGAGTGTCGAGAACAGCCTTGTACCGTTGATGCCGACAATCCAATCTGCCTTGGAACGGGCAAGCGCGGCTTCGTAGAGCCGGTCATAGTCGCCGCTGTCTCGCAGATGGGCAAAGCCCTCTCGGATTGCGCTGTCTTCCAACGAGCTGATCCACAGGCGCTTGAAAGGCTTCGTGCAACCGGCTTTCTTGTAGACCAACCGGAAAATCAGCTCGCCCTCGCGTCCTGCATCGGTGGCGCAGACAAGCTCGGTCACACGCTTATCACGCATAAGGTCACGCAGCACCTTGAACTGCTTCTGCTTGTCCTTCGGGACTTCAAACAACCATTCCTCCGGGACAATGGGGAGATCGCTGTACCGCCACTTGGCAAAACGCTCATCGTAGGAGCTTGCGTCCGCAAGCCCCACAAGATGACCAACGCACCATGAGACAATGTAGTTGTTTCCTTCGAGATAACCGTCCTTACGGGAGGAAGCGCCCAGCACCTTCCCGATGGCGGCTCCAACACTCGGTTTTTCCGCAATCACTAAGATCAAATCGTTTCCTCCGTTTCTTTGGTTTCGTTCCCGTCATCCTCATCGTCTGCAATGACAGGCTCTTCGTCCTCATTGATATACGGCTCTTCCTCATAACCCTCGTCATCGAAGAAATCCAGATCCTCGTCCTTCTGCTTCTTGCCGCGCACGAACTTGAAGTAGTAATATGCACCACCGCCGATGCCGACCAGCGCGATGATACCGATGATCAGGGCAATGTTCGGGGAAGCGTTTTCCGGCTCTTCGGGCACCTCGGTTTCCTCGCCCTCGACCGGCTCTTCCGGCTCAGGTACAGCGCCGGTACACTCGCTCATGTTTGTTTTGCAGACTGGGCATTCCGTATTGACAGCTCCGGCCTCGCAGCGGGTATCGCAGTTACAGGTAGTAAGCGAAGATGCCGTTTCCTCATCCAACAGGGCAAGCAGATCGGCCTCGTCCACCATGTTGAGGAAATAGGTCTGGTACTGTTCCTCTTCCTCGTTGATGGGCGCATCGTAATCGATCACGACATAGAAGGTGTTGCCGGTCTTGGTCTGCACCGTGATGAACTGCTTGTTCGTCGCCTTGTCATAGAGCAGATCGCGGGTATAGGCGTTGCCTTCATCATCAATCGGCTCGCCTTCATACGGTTCAGGCTCTTCGGGGGGAGCCGGTTCAGGCGTTTCCTCCGGCTGGGTTGCTTCGGTAACGGGAAGCTCCTGCTCGGTGTCATCCGCATAGGCGAAGGCCGGGACGGTGAACGAAAAGCAGAGCGTGAGGCACAGTGCAAGCGCCGCCAGAAGGCGGATTCCTTTTCTCTTAGTCATTGTCCGTCACCTCCTGCTGAGTAGTGGCAGCCTTTTCCGCCTTGCCGTCCTTCATCGCGGCAAGGAACGCCATGATCTGATCCTTGTCCATGACCATCGAGCGGACGGTGTTTACGATTTCAAGGTTTTCCAGTTCGGTTTTCTTGTCATACAGCTCCTTGAGCTGCCCCTGCAGGTCCTCGACCTTCTTTTCGGTCTTGGCGATTTCCGCACAAACCTTCTGATATTTCGGGTTCATAAAAACGCTCCTTTCGGTTAATAGTTGGGTCTTCCAAAGGCATAAAAGTGAGACTGCCAGTAGGAAGTGTTGATGGATGTGTACTGGATGGGATCGCCGCAGTGCAGCATCACATTGTCGCCCACATAGATACCCACATGGGAAACGCCCAGTGTGTCATAGGTGCCGACAAAGAAGACGAGATCCCCCGGCTTCGCGTCGGCGCTGGAAACAGGCGAGCAGACATTGTAAAGCCCCTGCGCACCCAGCCGCCCGGTGTTGACAAGGCCGCTGTTTGTGAGGACATAGCTGACAAAGCCCGAACAGTCAAAGGAAGTGGACGGGTTTGAGCCGCCCCAGACATACGGGTAGCCGAGATATTTTTCTGCCTCTGTAATCAGGGTTGCGAACTTCTCGTCCGTCAGATACTCCGCGTTGACCGTATAGTCATCGGGCGGGTTTTCGATGTACTTGTCTACATAGCCGGAGCCGGGGAACAAATCCTCGCGGTTTCCCAGCGTTGACATATACGCCGAGTACATGGAGAGCTGGTCTTCATTCATGATGTAGACTGGCAAATGGGAAAGGTCGAAGTTTTCCAGTGTGACGGTGCAGATGTAGTAGTTGTACGGGACTTCGACATCGTACTCATTGCCCTCACTGTCTGTCCGCGTCTCTGTGCGGTAGCGCACCTCGACCTCCACATCCTCGGTAAGGATATACTGCCGGTCAAAGAGCGTTTGAAGAAGCCCCTGAACCTCATCCAGCGTAAACTCCCCCTCGTTGAAGGCAGATAGAATGGAGATCAGCACATAGGGATCGTGCTCAATCGCGTCAAGGTCAAAGTGGTACTCGTCGTAGTCGTGCGTGCTTTCGTAGTTGTCCAGATACGATTGCAGCTCCGCCTCCATCTGACAATACTGCGCCTCCGCGCCGGTCATGGCATCGTCCTCACTGAGGTAGGAAGTGGCGATGACAGACGAGGTGGTAGAGGTGAACATTGCCGTGCAGGAGCTAATCCCGGCAGACAACAGGATCAGGATCGTCAAGCCAGCTCCCAGCCAAGCAAAGACCTTTTTGTTCTTAGCGATAAAGTCCTTTACTTTATCCGACGCTTTCTCTCGGATGGTTTTACCGGTGGACTTGGTGGCAGTGGAGGCCGTTTGCGTCCCGGCCTTGCGAGCCGCCGCGTATTCCTTCTTGATGTGCTGCTTCTGGTAGTGCTTATTCATATTGGCACGGGAAGTCTTCATCTCAGGATTTTCGGCGACCGTCTTCTCAAAATGGAGCTTCCGATCAGCGGCCTCGGCCTTCTGCTCCAGCTTGGACACCTTCTCGAACGGCTTGTTTGCACTGCGCTCTGTGTGATGCTGGTAGTGGCGGACAACGGACTCGGCGGCAATCTCCGTCTTATGGGCAGCTTCTACACCGGAGTTTTCCTGCTCCACCTCATGGATTTTGCCGTGGATGCCAGAGGCAAGCGTATCGCCGACCTTGCGGACGGTCTTGTCTGCCTCAAACTGCAATTTGCTCTGTCCCTTGGGGACTTTCACCTCGTCTTCAAAGTAGAGGCGGGTTTTGCCTTTACCGGTTTCCTCGTCAAAGACGCGCTCTTTTTTCAGCACCTTCTTGGTGGGCAGCTTCTCACGGGCGGCATCCAGACGCTCATGCGCCTTCTGAGATTTTCGCTCCAACCGTTCAATCCGTCTGGAAGCTGGGGCATCGCCGTCAAGGTCCGGCATCTCTGCGGAGGTTTCCGCCGCTCTTTCCAGAACGGACTCTCCATCAATCTGCCTTTCAGCACGCGGTCTACTGACCTTACCGGTAACAGCGGTATCGGCAAATGCTTTTCCGTAGTCAACGGAATGGGTGCGGTATGTCTCAGAGTGCAGAGTGTGAGATGTGGGATCATCGCTGACGGGCAGATCACCCGGCTTGTACTCTTGCGCCGCATCTGCGGACTGTGTTTCGGCCTGAGCCTGACTCTCTGCGTCTTCCAGCTCATCAGGACGAAGCTGCCGCCGCTTCTTGACCTCTTCGGCAATATCGCCGGTTTCCGTGTCGTGGGGTGCAACAAGCTGGGCGTCCTCAAGCCGTTTTGACACTTTTTCTGAGGTGCCTTCGGTGAGGTTTTCTTCCACTGCGCCGTCTCTGGTCATCCGCAGGACAACCCGGTCTTTGGGCTTCAATTCATCATGAGGCATCAGATTTCACCTCCAATCCGCGCCTCGGCAAGTTCCTTGTATTCAGGGTTTAACTCAATTCCGACATAGTGACGGTCAAGCTGCTTTGCGACCATACCGGTTGTGCCGCTGCCTATGAAGGGATCAAGGACAACGCCGTCTTTCGGGCATCCGGCAAGCAGACAGGTTTCAACCAGCTTCGGCGGGTATGCGGCATAGTGACCGCCTTTGAAGGGGACAGTGTTGATAATCCAGACATCCCGCTTGTTACGCACCGGACTGATCATCTCATCGGTAATGGCACCATGCTCACGGCACAGGTTGATGGTCTGCTGCTTCGCCTGTCCGGGGATCGGCTCCCCGTATTTGTTGCTTCCCTTGACCCCGCGCTTGAGCCTGCTTACCGTTCCGGGAGCAATCGGCTCGGAAATGGCCTTGTAGTCAAAGAAATACTTCCGTGACTTCGAGAACAGAAAGATATGCTCATAGCAGCGGGCGCAGCGGTCTTTGACGCTTTCCGGCATCGGGTTTTCTTTCATCCAGATAATGTCATTGCGCAAATACCAGCCGGAGTCGCGGAGCGAAAAGGCCAGCATCCACGGGATGCCGATCATATCCTTGGGCTTGCAGCCCTCAACCTTGTAGTTGAGAGCCACAGCCTGACCGTTTCTGCCCTTGGGATTCTTTGCGTCCACATAGCTGCCCTGATTGCCTTTCCCGGCATAGGTGTCGGAGATGTTGAGCCAGAGCGTCCCATCCGAACGCAGAACGCGCCTGACTTCGGTGAACACTTCCGTCAGGCGCGAGATGTATTCCTTTGGCGTTGCCTCTCTGCCGATCTGCCCGTCCACACCGTAATCACGCAGCGCGTAATACGGCGGGGAGGTGATGCAGCAATGGACGCTTTCATCGGGCAGCGTTTTGAGGACTTCGAGACAATCGCCGGTGTAAATGTGATCAAGCTGTATGGGGACTCCCTCCTTTCTGCGAGACTTGATGCGCAATCAGTCGGAGAAATACTCGTCCGGCTCGTAGTCCTCGTCATCGTCCAGCTCATCCTCCCAGCGGTCGATGATGGACTCGGCCTCCTTCGCCGCTTCGCGGTACAGGGAAAGACGATTGCGCTCATAGGCGGCATAGGCCGGGATGAACTTGCCAAACTCCTGAATGTCGCGGACATCCTTGGTGCGCATATCCGATACCATGTCGATCAGCTCGGCCATCGTCAGCAGATCCTCAATCATGCTGTCATACTTCTCCTTGGGGATGGTGACGAAATCATCCTCATACTCGTCTTCCTCATCCATATCAAAAGCGGAAGGAGTGCCGGACACACGGTAGATGTGTTCTTTCTCCTGAATGGAGTCAAGAATACCGCCGATGACCTCCGTCGCCTCATTGGCGCACTCGGAGATTTCCTCGCGGACATGGAGGTAAGCGCGGTGGTGCTTTTTCAGCTCGTCCTCCTTGCGGATCAGGTTGACCAGCTCCACGGTCAGCCCCATCAGGCCAAAGAAGCTGTCCATGCCTTCCTTGACCTCGCGGAAGCTCATCTCAACCGGCGTATCGCCGAAAATCTCGGTCATCTCGTCAACGGTGATCTCAAAGTTCTCATTCATATTCTTTTTCATAAAGGTAGTCCTCCTTAATTCTGCAAGGTTTCTTCGGGTTTGGTGGTCATGTAACGATAGAGCATCGTGTCCTTCGGGAAGTCATCCTTGAAGGGGACGATGGTCGAGCCGTAGAAGATCAAGCCTTCACCGGCGTTGGAATTGGTGATGTAGTTCTGCTGACTGGGCGAGATGTTCAGCGCTTTCGAGAGGATCTGCCGGTCGCCGGATGCCTGGTTCAGAAGGTAAACGAAGTCGGAGTTCTCAAAGATGTTCTCAATCTCACGGGAAGCCAGCAAATCCTTGACATTCTGGGTGATCCCGGTCGGAATCCCGCCCCATTTTCTGAACCGCTTCCAGATTTCGACGGAATAGGCGGCTGTCTGTTCTTCCTTGAGCAGAAGGTGGAACTCGTCCATGTAGTAGCGTGTCGCCTTGTGCTGGGCGCGGTTGATGGTCACACGGTTCCAGACCTGATCCTGCACAATGAGCATCCCCAGCTTTTTGAGCTGCTTTCCGAGCTGCTTGATGTCATAGCAGACGAAGCGATTATTCACATCCACATTCGTCCGGTGATTGAAGACATTCAGCGAGCCATGCACATAGATTTCAAGGGCAGTGGCAATCCGCTGTGCTTCCGGCTCGCTCTGGCTGCGCAGGATGTTGTAGAGGTCTTCGAGGATGGGCATTTTCTCAGGAACCGGATCGGCAAGGTAGTCCTGATACACCTTGCGGACACTGCGGTCGATGATGGTCTTTTCCACCGGTTGCAGCCCGTCCTTGCCGCCCACAATCAGCTCACACATGGAGAGGATGAAGTCGGACTTCAAGGTCAGCGGGTTTTCCTCTTCCGAGTAGTTCACATTGATGTCCAGCGGATTGATGTAGTCGCTGCTTACCGGCGAGATGCGGATGACCTGACCGCCGAGCTTCTGCACAAGGGGATAATACTCTGCCTCGGGATCGCAGACGATGATGTCATCTTCTGTGATGAGGAAGGCGTTGGTCATTTCCCGCTTCGCCGAAAAGCTCTTGCCGGAGCCGGGGGTGCCGAGGATCAGACCGTTCGGGTTTTTGAGCTGTTTGCGGTCAACCATGATCATGTTGTTGGAGAGCGCATTCAGCCCGTAATACAGCGCCTCGCCGTTCTGAAAAAGCTCCTGCGTCGTGAACGGGACGAACACCGCCGTCGAAGAGGTGGTCAGCCCGCGCTCAATCTCGATCTGATTCAGGCCAATCGGAAGAGAGGACATCAGCCCTTCTTCCTGCTGGAAGTCCAGCCGCTTGAGCGCACAGTTGTATTTCTGGGCAATGGAAGCCGTCTGGAAGATGGCGTTTTCGAGCTTCTGGCGGGAGGCAGCGGTATTCATGATGAGGATGGTCACAAGGAACATTCTCTCGTTGCGCGTCTGAAGGTCCTGCAACAGGCGCTTGGCCTCACCGCCGTAGGTGGCAAGGTCGGACGGGATAATTTCCATGTCATATCCGCTTCTCACGGCCTTTTTCTGCTCTTCAATTTTCATCTTGTCGAGGTCGGTAATCTTCATCTTGATGCTCTTGATAGCTTTCGCCTGATCAATCGTGCGGATATGAAGATTGACCGTGATGTTGCTGTCCATGTCGAGGAAGTCAGCCAGCATCCGGTCATTGAGTTCCGGCGCGAGGATTTGAAGGAAGCTCACTGCGCCGATGGCCTTGCCCATCTTGAAGCACTTGCCTTCGCGGAAATCGAAGGAAGTGGGCGCGATGAAGTCCTTGCTGCTGAGTCCCGTCCGGGCTACCATGTCAAAGGAGAAGCGGAACGGCTCGTTCGAGTCCATGTTGAACACATCATGGAGCACTTTCAGCCGTTCATAGCCGGACAGCGGCTCGGTCTTCACACCGAGGGTTTTGAAGTTGTTGAGGATGTCCGTCTCAATCCGATCCAGCTTGGCCTTTGCCATGCGCAGGGAGTCGGCCTCAATGCCGAAGGTGATATACTTGCGCTTGATGAGGCCGTTGTTGCCCTTGGTGAGCTGGTTTTGCAGCATCTCGGAATACTCGCTGCGGATGTCGTTGAACTCGTCATCCTGCTCCGGGATGTTGATCTGCTTCTTGAACTCGCTGATGCTCGTCCTCTGGTTGATAAAGGAGAACTGGACAAAAATCGAGCTGTCAAAGTAGTTCAAAAAGTCGCACCAGTTCTCAAAGATAGCCGTTTTGTCCTCGTTCTGGGCGAGCTGGTAGTTGATGTCGTTGAAACGGATAGTCTTTGTGTAGAGGCGGCTGTTGACCTTGCAGATGCCGTCGCGGCACATCTCCACATAGGGGATAGTCTGCTGCGCCGACTGACGGACTTTCTTTGTCTTCTTGGCCTTTTTCTTCTGCAGGACCAGCTTCTTCTTTTCCTCAGCGGAGAGAAGATCGCCGTACACCTTGCCGTTTTTGGTAAGCCGCTTAGGCTCTGCGGCCTTTTTCGTGCTGCTGTGCAATCTGCAATTCCTCCTTCTCTTTGATTTCCTGCTGGATCGCAGCGTATAGGTTGTTCGTGCGGTATGGCCGCACTTTATCCCTCAGAAACATGGACTTGATCACATGACCGAGGATTTTTTCAGCCGGTTGCCCGTCCTTCTCATAGAGAGCGAAGAAGATAAACGGGAGCATGATGACCACCATCAGCATTGCCGAGGTGGAGATGCCGAGGCTGGGCTTAGTTAGGAAGAAGATCGGGACACCCGCTGCCGCAGCCAGCGCAAAGCAGATGAGCTGCCGCTTTGTCAGGTTGAACATGACCTTCGTCTTGACACGATTCAGATCCTTCGGAACCGGTACAAACGCCATTGGGAACCTCCTTTCCAAGAGTGATGCTGCATTCGACCTCATTGCCCCATACATCCCAGCCTTCGGGGGACTGGCGGGCGAAAAGTTCGATGCGCGGGACATCGCCCATGAGCTGGACGATGCGGTTTCGGGCTTCCTCCGGTTTCTTGGAGTGCTCTTCAATGTGGCTCATGATGACCTGATGCACACCGGGGCTTGCCCGTTTGGGATGGCCTTTCGTTGCAAGGATGCAGAGTTCAGCGTTTGCCCGTGTCCAGTACCCCATGCCCCAAAAGAGGCTGTCGGACACCCGGTTCTGCTTGATCCAGACAAAAGCCGTCGTTTTATATTGAAATCCCCATGCTTCGAGGACTTGGAACGCCTCCTGCATACAGGGGAAGGTAATCCACATGAAGAGTGCACAGTCTTTCGCCGCAAGCTCTCCAATGGGAAGCGCCTTGATGTCTTCAAGGCGCATGGTTGGGTAATGACTTTCCGCCGAGCGGCCAAGCCCTTTTTTCGAGTAGACCTTGTACCGCCACGGAGGGTCGGCATAGATCACGGAGTATTTCTTCAAGCGGACCCTCCTTTCTCAGTGGGCATTGAATAATGACTTCGCGAGCGAGCCTGTCTTAAACAGGGAGAAGCAGAGGATGACCGTGTATGCCGCCACCGAGAACAGCGCCGAGTGGATATTGGCCGCGATGATCATGTTGTTGATGAGCACGGCATAGATCGCCACGCACACCATGATGAGGAAGCCTTGGAACGCAAGTGCGAACAGCCCTTTGAGGTAGTTCGTACCAATGCTGCCCCATTCGCGGTTACTCATCGTCGCTATGGGGATGGGCGCGATGCTCACGGTACAGTAAATTTCAATCATACGGCCATAGAGGATGACCGTGATGAGAATAGACATAATCTTGAGGCACAGACTGATCAGCAGCGTCTCTATGGACAGGCCGAGCAGTTCGCCAATGCCCATCGTTTCCATGCTGGCACGCATTTGTTCAAGAGTGGATTCGATGTCGATATTCGTGTCGCCGCTTATGACACCGGCTGCACCGGCTACGACATTTTGACCGATGTCGAAGACCGCCATCACAATGTCAAAGGTGTTGGTAACGAGGTAGATCGCCACAGCCGCCTTGAAAAACCACTTGAAGAACATCCATGTGTCCATGTCATGCAAGTTGTTTTTCTCGGTGATCATGGAAATCAGCTCGTAACACAGGACAAAGGTGATGATGATACCAGCGATGGGGACTATCACGTTTTCGGATAGTCCCCGGA
>OLXV01000627.1_pt1 | contig 18580 bp, 15 predicted proteins | sample 1673481 | NCBI WGS metagenome assembly OLXV01 (sample SAMEA103958113, study PRJEB25191) | human gut metagenome
CCATGATGTTGTACGGACCGAACTCGCGCGCCATCGTCTTGCTCATGCCGACCACACCCATGCGGAAGGTATTGGAGAGAATGAGGTTATCGAGCTCCTGCTTAATGGAGGACGAGGTGGAGTTCACGATGCGTCCGCTGCCGCCCTTCTTCATGTACGGAAGCGCCGCACAGATGGCGGTGGTGTAGCTGTACAGGCACTTCTGATAGCCGTCCGCCCAGTCGGCCTCGGTCAGCGCCTCAAAGGTGCCGGCCTTCCGGGCCGGGGCAATGATTGACGAGGCCGTAGATGCCGCCGAGGTCCTCCGCGACCTTGTTGATCATCGCGGCGATGCTCTCGTTGTTGAGCACGTCGTACATATAGGGGTGGGGACGGTTGCCGGTCTCCTTCTCGATGTCGACGACCGCCTGATTGAGCTCCGCCTTGAACGCCTCGCTGGTGCAGACGACTACCTTCGCGCCCTCGTGGGCGAACTCTGTCGCGATGCCCTTGCCGAAGCCGGACGCGCTGGACATACAAACGACGACCTTATCCTTCAAACCCAGATCCATGATAATTTCCTCCTGATATCTTAAAATTTTTGATCTTTCTCAGTGCAGCTTGAGATCCACAACGGGGTTCTTCAGCGGCTCCATCTCAAAGCCGTCGGGGCCGACGATGCGGCACTCGGCGATGTCGCCGTCCTGAATGTGGAACGCGCGCGGGGTGCCGGTGGAGAGCACGTCGCCGGCGTACCAGCCCTGGATGCTCGAGTGCAGGGAAACGAGGCGGGACGGAACGTGCGTCATGTGATCGACGGTGTTCTTCGCGTGGATCTCGCCGTTATGGACGCTCTGGACCTCTAACTTGAGCACGTCGGGCACCTCGTCGGGCGTGACGAGCTGGGGGCCGAAGGAGAAGAACGTCGGGAAGTTCTTGACGATGGTCAGATAGCGGGGATTGCCGGGCACGAAGTCGTTGCCCTTGAGGATGGATTCCTCGGTCATGTCGAGGATCGTGGTGTAGCCGACGATGGCGCTCTCCCACTCCTCCTCGGGAACGTCACGGCAGTCGCGGCCCATGATGATGCCGAGTTCCGCCTCCGCGGTGGTCTTCTGTGCCTCCTTGAGCTTGGGCAGCAGGATGTCGTCGCCGTAGCCGACAAGGGTATCCGCCATCTTGAAGAAGCTGCCGGGGAAGCCCGTGGGCGCGGCGTTGCCGATGTCCTTGGCGTGGTCGGCGTAATTGAGGCCGATGCCGAAGATGCGCTTGGGGTTGCGGTAGAGCGGCGCGTAGACGACCTCCTCCGCCGGCACGACGCCGGGGATGGTCTCAAGCTCCTCCTTGCCGCCCTCGTTGTACCACCTGGTGAGGCCGGGGATGTGATTGGCCTGAATGAGGCTCATCATGTCCTCCTTCCAGCCCGTGCCCTTGTAGGCGTTGAGCGCGGCGACGGGCAGGATGCCCTTCCCGGTGACGATGCCGGCGATCTCCGCGCCGTGCAGCTTGATCGTTGCGAGTCTCATGGTTGCCTTCCTCCTCTTAATCTTGTTCAGACGATGCGGCCCACCGGCTCTTGACCGGCAAGCACCGCATTGATGTTTTCGGCTGCGATTTTGGAAACACGCGTGGCGGACTCGACCGTCGTGGGCGCGTAGTGCGGCGTGACAATGACGTTCGGCAGCTTAAAGAGCGGGCTGTCCGGCGCGACCGGCTCGGGGTCGGTGACGTCAAGACCGGCGCCGGCAAGTCTGCCGTTCTCCAGCGCCTCGATGAGCGCGGCTTCGTCCACGATGGGGCCGCGGGCGCAGTTGATGAGCAGCGCGGTGGGCTTCATCAGCGTGAGGCGCTCGCGGTCGATGAGCTTGCGCGTCTCGTCGGTGAGCAGACAATGGAGCGTCACGACGTCGGCGCGGCGCAGCAGCTCGGAAAGGTCGTCCACCTTCTCGACGCCCTCGGGGACCTCGCTGATGTAGGGGTCGTAGACGATGACATGCATATCCAGACCGTCCCTGCACATATGCAGGATATGCTTTCCGATGCGGCCCATGCCGACAAGGCCCAGCGTCTTGCCGGTCATTTCAATGCCGGGGGCGTGGTTCTTCGCGGCAAAGCCGACCATGCGGTACTTGTTGGAAACGGGAATGATGTTCTTCGCCAGCGTGAGCATCAGCGTGAAGGCGTGCTCGGCGACGGAAAGACTGTTCGCGTTCGGGGTGATGGTCACAGCGACGCCGTGGCTCTTGCAGTAATCGAGGTCGATATTATCGTAGCCCACGCCGTGCTTGGAGACGATCTTGAGGTTCTTCGCCGTCGCGAGCAGCGAGCCGGGCAGCTCGATGATGCGCACGAGCACGGCGTCCGCGTCCACGATCTCGCGGCGGATGATGTCCATGTCGCGGTCGGCGTAGACGACGGTGTGCCCCGCCGCGGTCAGCAGCTCGGGTCCGATGGGGTGGACCGATTCGGTGATGAGAATTTTTGCCATGATGCTTCCTCCTTTACAGGCTCAGACCGTAGGGCTTGCCGAGCTCCAGCAGCTCTTCGTAGACCGGCTGCGGCACCTCAATACCGTTTGCAGCATTTTCTTCCGCCTTGCGGCCGGAGCGTTCGCCGGGCAGGAAAATTTCCTCCACACCATCGGCCTTTTTCAGCGCCTTGATCTCCCGTGACATGGCGGAAAGAGCCGACTTGAACGCTGCCGGTTCGATGAAATGCGCAATGTCGATGGCGCCGAGAAAATGGCTGACGCCCTGCGGCTCGTCCATCACATAGAGGTCATGCAGATGCGGACCGTAGGGGCCGCCGCTGAGAATGCCGCAAAGCACATCGACCATGATGGCGAGGCCGCTGCCTTTCGCGCCGCCGATCGGCACGAGCGAGCCGGCACGACCGGCCGCGGGGTCCGTGGTGGGTCTGCCGTCCTTATCCAGCGCCCAGCCCTCGGGAATAGACTTTTCCAGCTTCTGCGCCAGAATGAGCTTGCCCAGCGCCACAACGCTCGGCGCCATATCCAGCACGACCGGAAGGTCGTCGGACGGAGCCGCCACGGAGATGGGATTTGTGCCCATGTAGGGCTCAGCGCTGCCGAAGGGCGCGATCTTGCCCTTGAGATTGGTGCAGGCAAATCCGATCATATCCTGCGCGGCAGCAAGCCTTGTATAATAGGCGGCGGTGCCGAAGTGGTTGGAGCTGTGCACGCTTGCAAAGCAGCAGCCCGTCTCTTTTGCCTTGGCGATGCACCGCTCCATCGCAAATTTTGCCGCCGCCGCGCCCAGCGAGTTGCCGGCGTCCACGACCAGCGTGGAGGTCGATTCCCGCACGATGCGGATGTTGTTTTCACGCGACATCACGCCCGCGTCCATGCGCTGCATATAAACGGCCAGACGGCTCACACCGTGGGTGGACACGCCTGTCAGCTCCGCGTCGATCAGCGCGTCAGCCACCGCTTCCGCGCAGCTCCTCTCCACACCGGAGGCTGTCAGGACCGACACGCAGTAGCCCCGCAGCGCAGATGCTTCAAACCTTGGCATAATCTCCCTCTTTTCCGATGGTTTTTTGATTTCCCTGTTTGACTCTATCATAGTGCATCGCCGCGAAAAGGTCAAAGACTTAAATGTGACTACCCATATAGTATTTTTACTATACCGTGCTTGACGGCGCCGTATTTTTTGCTATAATCAAAGAGGAAAACGAGGTGATCTGGATGGTACAGGACCGGAATCCGGAATATTTTCTTGCCATTGCGTCCGAGAAAAGCATTTCCAAGGCCGCAGAGCGGCTGCACATCTCGCAGCCCTACTTGAGCCAATACGTCATCCATCTGGAAAAGGAATTCGGCGTCCGCCTGCTCGACCGCACCAAGTCGCCGCTGGCGCTGACCGCCGCCGGCAAGGTCTACGCCAACTATCTCGAGGACAGCTCGCAGCTCTACGAGCAGCTTTTGCAGGATTTCACGCGCCTGAATGCCAGCCGCCGCCAGACGCTCCGCGTCGCCATGAGCAACTGGCGCGCCAGCACGCTCCTGCCGAGCATCCTGCCCGCCTTTTCGCAGGAGCACCCCGAGGCCCATCTTGAGCTGCTTGAGCGCCCGACGAGCGAGATGTTCCGTCTGGTGGCGGACAACACGGTGGATTTTGCCATCATGAACACCAATCTCAATACGCCCGACTACCTGACCACCGAGACCATTCTCTACGAAAAGATCCTCCTGGTCGGCAACCGCGGCAACCGCGCCGCGCAGGCGCTTGCGGAGGCCTGCCGCGCGGGACGGGAGCCGGAGCTCTCCGTTCTCGAGCACGAGCGTTTTGTCCTGCTCTACCCCGAGATCCTGCTCGCCATGCGCGTCAACAACTTTCTCGAACGGAAGCATATCACCGTCGAAAACGCGCTCTACACCACCAACGCCACCACAGCGCTGAATCTGACGGCGGAAAACTACGGCTTCTGCTTCGTCAATGAGACCGCCGTCCACAACGCGCCGAACCGCGGCGAGCTGCTCTTCTTCGACCTCGACTCCCCCGACCTTGTCCACCCGCTGAGCGTGGTCTACAAGAAAAAGCGCCACCTTCTGCCCGCCGCCCGCGCCTTCGTCGATGCCGCGCGCCGTTTCCTGCAATCGCAGTCGTGGCGCAGCGAGTGCGACTGCCGCGTGGAGCACGGCCGTCCGGTATAGCACGGCAAAGCCCGCCTCCGAAGCGATGTCGGAGGCGGGCCTTGTTCATTTCTTTTTCTCGCGCGCCAGAATACTGGAATAAAAGCGCTCGCCGAGGCGGCTGCTCAGAAGGCCGCGCAGCGCCGTGCGCTGCTCGTCCGTCATGGCCGCGGTCGGCACAAGGTAGAGCTGATCGGCCGTAAGGCAGAGCATGAACACGCTCGAAATTTCGATGGCTGAGGCGAGCTTCGCGAGCGCGACCGTGTTGCGGAGCTTCTTCTCGGGGATCTCGACCGAAAGCTTGCCCGCGTCAAAGCGCAGAACGTACTCCGTCCCCAGCAGCGACTCGTCGCTTTTGAGGTAGCGCAGCACGCGCTGCTCCTCGCGTCCGAGCAGCAAAAGCATCCAGACAAGATAGGCCGCCGCGATGTAGATCGGCAGGTAGCTCAGGGGAAAGGTGCCCTGCACGGCAAGTACGGTGTAAAACGCCACCGCCAGCACGACGGCGATGCCCACGCGGAAGGTATTGCGGTTTCGCAGGAACATGGCGTAGAGCGACGCCTGCCGAAACACCCTTTTATTGACGCGGTAACGGATCTCCTGAGCTTCCATGGTTCTTCTCTCCTCGCTTGGATTCTTACGCTCCAGTATACCGCGCGCCGGGGGCGCGGTCAATGAAAAAATATGAGGGTCCCTTTTCGGGGCCCTCATATTCCGTATCCGGTTCAGCGGAGCTTACTTCTGCTCCTGCTTGGCCTTGTGCTTGTCCATGATGAACTTGGGGCCCTTCTCCCACTTCTTCACGTTGACGAGAAGCAGAGCGACCGCGATCACAAGACCGGCGATATCCGTCAGCGTGCCGGGGATGAACATCAGCAGGCCGCCGGCGATGAACACGATGCGTTCAAGCCAGTTGAGCTTCCACAGCAGCCAGCCCTGGAAGCCGGCGGACATGATGGCAACACCGATGATCGCGCTGATGGCGACGGAGATGATCTCGCCGACGCTGCCCTGCATCATCATTGCCGGGTTGTAGCAGAACGCGAAGGGCACCATGAAGCCGGCGAAGCCGAGCTTGCAGGCCTCGACCGCCGTGGTCATCGGGTTGGTCTTGGCGATGCCGGCGCCGGCATAGGCCGCGAGGGCGACCGGCGGGGTGATGGCGGACAGGCACGCGAAGTAGAACACGAACAGGTGCGCCGTCAGCGGGGCAAGGCCGAGCTTGATGAGGGACGGAGCGAGGATGGACGCCGCGATAACATAGGCCGCGGTGGTGGGCAGGCCCATACCGAGGACGATGCAGGTGATGGCGGTGAAGACCAGAGACGGGAAGAGCATGTTATGCGCCGCCTGGATCATCATATCGCCGAAGATAACGCCGATGCCGGTGATGGAGACCATGCCAACGACGATACCGGCGCAGGCGCAGCCGATGACGATGGACATGGCGCTGAAGCCGGACTTGACCATGGCGCTGGGGATGGTCTTGATAGTGAAGCGCTTCTTCTTATCGAAGAGCATGACCACGGGCACCGCGCAGGTCGCCCACAGGGCAGAGTAGAGCGGAGAATACTGCGCGATGAGCAGGCAGTAGAGCAGAACGCAGATGATGAGCAGATAGATCCAGCCGTCCTTCATGACATCGCGGGTCTTGGGAATGTCCTTGGGGTCCATGAGGGTGACGTGCGCGATCTCGGTCTGGGTCATAACGGCCACGGCGCAGCCCCAGTAGTAGAGCAGCGCGGGAATGACCGCCGCGATGACGATGGCGATGTACTTCTGCTCGGTGAACGCGACCATCAGGAACGCGCCGGAGCCCATGACGGGGGGCAGGATCTGACCGCCGGTGGAGGCAACGGCCTCAACGCCGCCGGCGAACTGGGGCTTGTAGCCGCGGGACTTCATCAGAGGAATGGTGAACGTGCCGGTGCCGACGACGTTGGCGACGGCGGAGCCGTTGATGGAGCCCATCAGACCGGAGGCGACGACCGCGCTGAGCGCGGGGCCGGACTTGATCTTACCGGTGAGGGAGATGGCGATGTCGTTGATGAAGTCGGAGCAGCCCGAGGCCTCAAGGAACGCGCCGAACATAACGAACATGAAGATGACCGTGGCGGAAACGCTCATGGTCGTACCGAACAGGCCGTCAAGGTCGGTGGCGAGGAACTTGCAGATACGCTCGAGGGAATAGCCGCGGTGGGCGATGGCCATGGGCAGGTTCGGCCCGGCCAGTGCGTAAGCGATGAAGAGGAGAGAGAGGATCGGCATGATATAGCCGAGGGTGCGGCGGGCGCACTCGAGCACGATAATGACGAGGCAGGCGCCGGCGAAGGTCGCCATCCAGGTCGTCTTGCTCAGACGCTCGGTGAGGTGATGGACCTCGTCCTGCGCCATCCATACGGAGACCCATGTGAGGATGACGAGGAGCATATCAAACGCGCGGCAGATGGCACGGAATGCCTTGCTGCCGGCGAATTTATCCTTGAAAACGTGCTTATAGAGAGGCTGGGTGAGCAGGATCAGCGTGAGGGCGAAGCCCAGATGCACGCCGCGCTGCACGGAGTAGTCGAACAGGCCCTTGAAGCCCGTGTAGATGTGGAAGGAGGTCATCAGGAAGGCAACGACAGAGGCCATCTTGATAAACAGATCTCCCTTACCCTCTTCGAGAGTTCTTGCTGCTGCCAATTCGCTGTCAAGCGAGGCTACGTCGATCTCTTTGTATTCTTTGTTTTCGGACATAAACGCATCCTTTCTGTTAAGTGGGGGGTCTTAACGAAACCTTAATGAAAAGGGGGAGCCGGAGTTGGGATGTCCCAACTCCGGCCAAAAAATGCTTTTCGCAGGGACGGTCAGATCGTCCTTTTGATCAAGTTTTCAGAATTCCTCTATTAGATGAGGCCCTGCTCGCTGTAGTACTTCTGGGCGCCGTCGTGCAGAGGAATGGGCATCTGGGTGCAGAGGAAGCTGGGATCGGTCATGTCCTTGAGCAGGGCGTTACCGGCAGCCATCTCCTCAGTGTGCTCGTTCATGGCCTTGCACAGATCGTAGACGAGATCCGCGTCCATATCGGCGGTGACGATGATGAGGCACTTGACGCCGAAGGTGTTGGCATCATTGTCCTGACCGGTGTAGGTGCCGGCGGGGATCTTGGTCTGGATGTAGGCAGCGTTGCCCGCGAGGACCTTGTCGATCTCCTCCTGGGTCATGTCGAGGACCTGGATCTCCTTGGTGGCAGCGAGGTTCAGCTGACCGCCGATGGGCAGGCCGGCGAAGCCGAAGGCCGCGTCGAGGATGCCGTCGCCGACGGAGTCGGCGCCGTCGCCGAGGCCGAGGTTCTCAAGGCTGGTGTTGCTGGAATCAATGCCCATGACACCAAAGGCGGCGAGGGTGGCGTTCTCGGTCGCGGAGGCCGCAGGACCGACGGCAACGCGCTTGCCGAGCAGGTCATGGATGTAGGTCAGGCCGGAGCTCTTGAGGGTCACGCCGCTGAGCACGGAGGTGTAGACCGCGCCGATGACGCGCAGGTTGTCCAGCTTGCCGATGTCGGCGAACTTGCCGGTGCCGTTGTAGGCGTTGAGAACGACGTCGGAGGTGGCGACCGCGACGTCGACCTCACCGGTGGAGACGTCCTGGCAGTTCTGGAAGGAGCCGGTGGAGGTCTGGGTGTTGCACTTCACACCCTCAACGTTGTTCGTCCAAACCTGAGAGACGGCCGCGCCGGCGGGGTACATGGAGCCGCCGGTGTCGGCGGTGCCGAAGGTCATAATGACGTTGCCGCGGGCGGGCTTATCGCCGTCGCCGGAGGCGTCACCGTCGGAGGCAGGCTGCTTCTCGCCGCAGGCGACCAGAGCGAAAACCATTGCCAGTGCGAGGATCAGAGACAATACTTTTTTCATGCTGATATCTTCCTTTCAAAAATTATATACCCGGCTTGCGCCGAATACGACAAAAAAGTTAAATTCTCTGTTCCGGCTCGGAACAGAGAAAAGACCACATGGTCTTTTTCGCGTACGCCGCACCCTCGTGCGGTATGTTTGGTACGTTCACAGCTTATTCATTTTTTATGGACGGATTATAATTCATTCATCCTCGTCTTGTCAAGTCTTTCACAAGCATATTTTCCTGTTTTTTCGATGAAATTTTCTGGTCATTGTCATTCCGCACAGAAATACTTCTTTCTTTTTGTGCTATTAGACACTTTCTTCTTTTGTTTTTTCAGCAAAATTCAAATTTCGCCGTAAAAACTTCATATTCTGCCGCATTTTCGCGCCCGTGCTCCCCCTGTATCTGGGGCGTTCAGGAGATGTTTTCCGCCGTAAGGAGTCCGTTAAGCGCGCGCAGCCGTTTTCGTGAGAGCAGCGGATCACACGCAAAATGCTTTTGTATGAATATTCATTCTTCTATACATCAATATTTTGCCGTTTTCTTCTTGTTATCTGCTATATCCCACCAAATCAGCAGGTTTTATTATACGCTATTACGATAGCATAGTCAATCGTAAACATCACTTTTTTGGAATTTTAGGATATCTGCACAGCATTTTTCGCCGTTTTTTGACACATCCTTGACATGATCCGTCCGCAGACAGGTCCCATCCCCCAAAGAGTTGCATTATTTCATGCGATGGGTTATAATTCAGGTGATATTTTCCGTGCAAGGAGGAAACGCGATGAAAGCTAAGGTATATTTCTCCCGTGAGATCACGCCCGAGAAGGTCGTGGCGCTTTACCGTGCCGTGGGCTGCGAGCTGCCGGGCAAGGTCGCCGTGAAGCTGCACTCCGGTGAGCAGGGCAACCAGAACTTTTTGGGTCCCGACTTCTGGCGGCCGATGATCGAGGCAGTGCATGGCACGGTGGTCGAGTGCAACACCGCCTACGAGGGCGAGCGCAACACCACCGAGAAGCACCGCCGCACGATGATCAAGCACGGCTGGAGCACGAACTTCGACGTGGACATTCTCGATGCCGAGGGCCCCGATCTGGAGCTTGCCGTTCCGAACGGCAGGAGTATTCAGAAGAACTTTGTCGGCAAGGACATTGCCAACTACGATTCCATGCTCGTCCTCTCCCACTTCAAGGGGCATCCGATGGGCGGCTTCGGCGGCGCGCTCAAGCAGCTCTCCATCGGCTGCGCGTCCTCCTACGGCAAGGCCTACATCCACGGCGCCGGCGAGCCCGAAAAGATCTGGACCGCCGACCTCGACAGCTTCCTCGACGCGATGGCGGATGCCGCCTCGTCCGTGGCGGAATATTTCAAGGACAAGACCGTTTTCATCAACGTTATGAAGAATATGTCCGTGGACTGCGACTGCTGCGCCGTGGCCGAGGACCCGTGCATGGCGGACATCGGCATCCTTGCCTCGCTCGACCCCATCGCGGTCGATCAGGCCTGCCTCGATTTGGTCTACGCCTCCGACGATCCGGGCCGCGACCACCTCGTAGAGCGCATTGAGAGCCTCAACGGTGTCCGCACGGTCGAATCCGCGGCGGCGCTGGGCTTCGGCACGCGGGAATACGAGCTCGTGGAGCTGTAACATAAAACGCCATAAGGGAAAAGCACGGGGCTTCCCGTGCTTTTTCTTGTACATTATAATAGGTATGGGTCACAGGAACTTATCCAGCTCGCGCTCGACCTCTGACAGCTTCTTCGGCGAGGGATGCTCGACGCGATAGCCGCCCTTGATGACCATGGAGAGCGTGCGCAGGGCCGAGAGATCCGCGAGCGGATCCTTCGCGCAGACGATCAGGTCCGCTGCCTTGCCCGCCTCGATGGAGCCGGTCTCGCCGTCGATGCCGGCAAGCCGCGCGTTGAGCAGCGTCGCGGTGTGGAGCGCGAAGGCCGGCGTCACGCCGCAGTATTTCACGAAGTAGCACAGCTCGCGCCACATATCGTAGTGCGTGATATAGGGGCAGCCGGTGTCCGTGCCGAGGCCGACCGGAATGCCGTTTGCCAGATTTTCCCGCGCCATGGCGATGATGCCGTCAAAGACGACCTTGCCGTTCTCCTGCTGCTCGTAGGTCGCATGGGAGACACTGCGGTCAAAAAGCGCATAGGGCAGCGCAGGCGAGAGCGTCGCGACCTGGAACGCGCCCTTTTCCTTGTAGAGCGCGGTGATCGCCGCGTCCGGCTGCGCGCCGTGCTCGATGGAGTCCACGCCGTTTTCCAGCGCCACACGCACACCCTCGGGGCTTTCGACGTGCGCGGCGACCTTCATGCCAAGCGCGTGCGCCTTATCGCAGGCCGCCTTCACCAGCGCGGGCTGCATCCGCAGCACACCCGGCTCGCCGACGACCTCGGCGTCGAGCACGCCGCCGGTGATCATGAGCTTGATGAGGTCCGGCTTCTCCGCCGCGATCCGCTCCACATAAGCCGCGGCCTCCTCCGCTGTCTTTGCTTCGTAGGCAAGGGAGCCGGCCATGTGCCCGCCCGGCACGGAGACCGCCATATTGGACGCCACCACGCGCGGGCTGAGGATCTTTCCCTGCGCGGCCAGGTCGCGGATGATCGTGTCGAAGTCCGCCACGCCGCCGACCGTGCGGATGGTCGTCACGCCGCTGAGAAGCTCCGTCTTCGCGTAGCCCTCGCACAGCTTCACGCCGATGCGGCGCGTGAGCGCGTTGGCGGTGATGAGCTTCACGAGCTTCTTCGGGTCGCTCGCCTTTTTCTTCGGCTTGCCGGAGGCGGGCAGATGAACGTGCAGGTTGATAAGCCCCGGCAGCACATACTGTCCGCCGAGGTCCACGACCTCATAGCCCTCGCGGCGCGCCGCGGCATCGGCGACCGCGCCGATGCGCCCGCCCTCAATATAAATATCTCTGCCCGTCTGCGGCGTCATTTTCTCCGTGCCGTCGAGCAGCACGCCGTTTGTGAGCACATAGTTTGTTTCATTCCGGAACATGGCATTTCCTCCGCTCCTTCCGTGTTTGCCTTATCATACCACACCGCTCCACGGCCGGCAAACGGATTTTTTGCGCACTTCGTGCATTCTGCACAATTTCGGGCCGACATTGTTTGACCAAAAGCGGGTGAAAAAACCTTGCATCCGCCGTCGAATTATGGTATCATTACAATAGTTACAAATTGTAACCTTTGGTACCGTTCGGCGGCGCGCCCCGTCTGCGCCGCTTTTTCATGAGAATTTGAGGAGGATGCCCTATGAAACTGCGCCACGCGCTCCGCGGCACGGCTGCCGGCCTGCTGCTGGCGGTCTGCCTGACCACCCCCACCCTCGCGCTCACCGGCGTTGTGGACGTCGGCGGCAGCGTTCTGCGTGTGCGCAAGACCGCGAGCACCGGCTCCGCCGTCCTCGATCAGCTGCCAAGCGGCAAACAGGTCGAGATCGTGGACACCGCGACGAACGGGTGGTACGGCATCCAGCTCGACAGCGTGAAGGGCTACGTCTCCGCAAGCTACATCAAGCTGCTTGAGGAAGCCGCCCCCGTCGTCACGGCAGAAGTCAGCGCGGTGAGCGCCTCTGCCGCGCAGAGTGAGAGCACCTATGTCAAGGTCACCGCAGACGCGCTCAACGTCCGCACCGGCCCCGGCACCGACTATGCGGTCGCGGACGAGCTCGCGCAGGGCAAGGTCGTCAAGGTCCTCGGCACGCAGGACGGCTGGTATCAGATTGGCAGCGGCTACATCGACGCGGCGTACACCGAGGCCGCCACCTATGAGGAGGCGCTCGAGCAGCTTTACATCCGCGTCGTGCAGGGTCCGCTCAACATCCGCTCCGGCCCCGGCACCGGCTACTCCAAGGTTGGCTCCCTCGCCAAGGGCCGCTGCGTGAAGGTCGTGTCCGTCCAAAGCGGCTGGTATCAGATCGAGCAGGGCTACGTCAGCGCCGCCTATGTGGAGGAGACGGACTACACTCCCGCCGCCGCTTCGAGCAAGGGGCAGGAGCTTGCGAACATCGCGCTCCAGTACGTCGGTTACAGCTACGTCTATGGCGGGGCCAGCCCGCGCGTTGGCTTCGACTGCTCCGGTCTTGTGCAGTATGCCTGCGCACAGCTCGGCTACTCCATCAACCGCACCGCCTCCGCTCAGCTGCAAAACGGCGTCACCGTCTCGTGGGACGAGCTTGCCCCCGGCGACCTCGTGTTCTTCAAGAAGCCCGGCAGCACCACCTCGAAGCCCGTCACGCACGTCGGTATGTACATCGGCAGCGGTCAGTTCGTCCACGCCTCGGACTACGGCGTCGGCGTCATCGTCAGCAACCTTTCCGACGCCTACTACACCACCGGCTATGTCAGCGCCCGCCGCATCGCGGTATAATGTCAAATCAAAACAGCAGGAGCCCGCGCAGCGCGCAGGCTCCTTTCCTTATGGTTTTTCTGTCACACCGGGTAGGCGCCGATGCGCGCGATCTCCGCGTCGCACAGCGCGCCGACCGCGTCGAAGTCCACACAGGGTCGGTAGAGCGCTTCAAGCGCGTCATGCCCGCGCTTGGCGCGCTTGAGGGACGCGACCGCTTCCTCCTCCAGCGCGCGGCGGACACGGCGGATGAAGCGCAGGTGCGCCTTTTCGGCGCGGGTCAGCTTCTCCTCCGCCATCGCGTCGACGCGCAGGCGGCGGTAGGGCTTTCCTTCATAGCGCACGCCCTCGCCGGTCGTGACAAACGCAAGGCCCCGCGCGGGGATCAGCAGATGCGCGATCTCCGCGGGCCGCAGCGGGTCGCGGCAAGTCAGAATGTCCTCCCCCGCCTCCAGCGCCGCGTCGCGCAGCCGGCGCAGCACGGGCGCGGCAAGGCCGTAGCTGTCGCACAGCTCATAAACACGCGGGCAGAGAACGTCCACGCTGTCGAAGCGGCACACCTTGCCCTGACAGGTCAGTCCGCCGAGAAAGACGTCCGCCGCGCGTCCCCGCGTCTCTCCCCTGCCCTTGAGCTCGCGCGCGGCGATCCCCGCCGCGCGGCGCAGCAGCTTTTCCTCGTCGAAGTGCGCGCGCACCAAAGCGCGTCGCTCCGCATCCACGCCGCCGAGCGCCCGCAGAACATGGTACGCCTCGCGGTAGGACGCGCGGTAGGCGTCGGTCAGCGCCGTCAGGCCGTTTGCGACCTCCTTCGCCGCCGCGCTGTCGCAGCACTGCGACAGGTCCACATAGCGCTCGTGCGCCAGCGCGTACCGCGGCTCGAGGACATGGGGTGCGGTGCCGTCGACGATGGCGGTCCGGATGGCCGGAGCGATCACGCCGTCGAGCGAATCGGGATCGCCGGAGCAATGGATGTACACGGTCTCCAGTCCGCGCTCCTCCAGCGCCGCGGCTACGCGGCGCATGAAGGTCGATTTTCCGCAGCCGGGAGTCCCCTTGAGAATGATCAGGTCGTAGAGCTTTGCATCGAGGAGCTGGTCATACAGCCCATAAAAACCCTCCGCGCTGTTCGCGCCGAGGAAAAAATGCGTCTGTTTCATGGTCCGCCTCCAATGGTCTTAGTTTCTATCTCAACCTATGCGCGGCGGCGCGTCCATGTTTGCGCAGGCGGAAAATGTTTTGCACAAAAAGGAAAAGCGCCCGTCACGGACGCTTTTCCTTTGATTTTTTCAGATGCCGAGCAGCTGGCGCTTCTTCGCCGCGAACTCCTCCTCGGTGAGCACGCCCGCGTCCAGCAGCGCTTTGTACTGCTTGAGCTCCTCCACGGTGCTCGACGCGCCGCCCGCCTGCGCGGGGGCCGCGGTCTGCGCCGCGGAGGCGGCGCCGGTCTCCGGCGCGCCGGGGGCGATAAACTGCATCAGGTTGCGCGCAAGGGTGTGCAGCTCATTGACCTTCTCGTCGTACTTGTGCAGGAAGGAGTCCACGCTCGGATAGTCGTCGTCAAATTCCGGCGCGTCCAGCTCGTTGCGGTAGGATTTCCAATAGGGATGGTCCAGCTCCAGCTCCACCACGAACTGACGAAACGGCGAGGACTCGCGGAACTCGGGCTTATGGAACTCCAGCTCGCGCTCACGCTCGCGCCACTCCTCGTTGGTGCGGTCGAGATACTGCACGCGCTCGGCCTGCATGATGCGCTCATAGTCGCTTCTCTGCAGCTTGAACTGCTCGATACGCGGTGCGAGCAGACGGACGCGCTCGGGGTTCTTGCTCTCAGCGCAGACAAGACCGGCGGCCGTGCCGGTAAAGAGCGGTTCCTTATCCTCCGTGATGCGGAAGGACTTGAGCGCGGACTTTTCAAACACGATGGTGCTCTCGTCATCCTTCAGGCGGAAGAGTCCGTTGGTCACATCAAGCACCAGCTGCGTGTTGAACGCGCCGAAGCCGAAGCGGTACTCGGGATGGAAGCGCTCGCGCAGCACCTGATTTTTGTTGTAAAAATCTATGTAGCGGCGGAAATCGTCGAGCGTCATGCTGTCCAGCACGCCGTTCGGCAGGTCGATCTTCTTGTCGCATTCCTTGCAGATGGGCACGCCCTCGACCTTGGTCGGCAGCAGGCGGGGCGTCGCGTTGCCGCAGATGGGGCAGGGCTTCTTATTATTGCTGAATAATCCCATAATGCTTCTCCTTCTATTCTCCGTTTTGTCCGGCGGCTGTCCGGCCGCCCCTCGGATACTCTTGCAGGAAAAGCATAGCACGCCCTGCGGAAAGATGTGCGTTTCTCGCCCGAAATGTATGGTTTTGGGGTGTGAAATGCATCCGTGTGCCGTCTCACGCCGCGAACGGCGTGAAGGGCAGGGCTTCATATTGCTTGGTATAGCGCTCCATGAGCTGCTCCGCCTCGGCACGGGGAATGGTCTTGCAGCGGTCTTCGAGCTGCGTGTCCTCCAAGGACAGGGCATCGAGACCCTTGGCGTGGTACCACACGCCGCCGCGGTCAAAAACGCTTTCGATGGGCAAAAGCGTCTCGCCGTAGCGAAGATAGGTCCTCCCCCAATGGTCGGCGCCGCCCGACCACTCATGTGCAAGCGTACCGTCAGAGCAGAGAAAATACCGACTGCGGTTCCAGCCGTCCACCACGCGGACGGCCTTTGCGCCGTCGAGACGGTAAATATTAAAGATCACGCCGCAGCCGTCGCCCCAGTCCGCGCCGAGCAGCAGCTCGCTCGTGCCGTCGCCGTCAAGGTCGCGCAGCAGCCAGCCGGGCGTCTGGTAGTAGTCGTTCACGGACAGGAGATCATGGCTGAAGTCGGTCTGCACGTCGCTCGTGCCAGAGCGCCGCAGGTCGGCGATCTCGGCGAGCAGCGCGTCGTAGGCGGCGTAGCCGGTGAGGCTCACCGTACCGCTGCGCGCAGGGGGCGGTGTGGTCGCGCACTTATAAAGCGCCGTACATCCGGCGGTAGAAAGCGTGTCGGAGCTGACCTCCATGTAGTACGCCTGCCCCACGGTCAGCCCGGAAAAACGAACGCCGTCGTTTACCTTGACGGTCACGGCATCCGACGCCCACTTGCCCGCACCGGGCTCTCCCGCACAAAGCCGCACATTGTAATCCGTCGCGCCGGGTGCGCTGTAGAGGACAAACGCCACGTCTGCAGTCTTTGCGGTAAACGGTGCGCAGGCATTTCCGCTTGCGCCGTCTCTGCTGCTTCGGGGCAGAAAGGCAGTCCCCACGGCAGGGACAGGCTCGGTCTGCGCGTCAAGTGCGCTCCTCTCCTCGGCGGTCATTGCATAGACCTTAACGGAATAGGCGCTGCCCGCCGTGTCCTCCTCCGTGCGCTGCTCCTCTCTCTCGTCGGAGTCCTGCACCCCGCCGGCGCCGGTGGACGGTATATCAGGCATTGTACCGTCCCAAGGGGCTGCCGTGGGAGCCTGCTCGCTGTCCTGCGGGTCGCCGCGCTCCGCCGCGCGGAGACGGAAGCTCTGCTCCATGACCTTGAGCTGGCCCTCCTCTAATCTGACCTGCCACTTGTCCGCGCCCTCATAGCTCCAGTACGATTCGATCTGATAGAAGCCGCCCTCCGGACGGGGATAGAGGCTGAGCATCGTGCCGCTCTCCCCCTCCCGCAAGGTGCAGCGGTAGTGGTCGGAGAAATACTTCAGCGTCCAGCCGGCGCTGTACAGCTCCATCAGCTTGTCGTCAAGGCCGCTCCCCTCCGTGACAAGGAAGTAAGCGCCTGTTCCCGCGCCCGAGCGCCAGAGCGGGCTGTCGCCCTCGCGCTCCCACCCGTCGAGGACGCGGATGCTCCACGCATCGGTGTAAACGCGGTCGGCGTCCTCTGCCGGCTCGACGATCTCCCCAAAAAAGCCCTCCGGAGTGGGGGCGTTCCCCTCAATGTACGGCCATGCGATGTGGAAATTCCGGTAGGCGTCGCCGTCAATGCAGAGGTAGACATTGCCGTTGTTCACGACCGTGTGCCGCACGCCGTCCGTCGTGGTGACATAGAGCGCGGTGCTGCCGCCGTCAAGCGGCTCCATACTGCGGACATACCGGCCGCCGCTTTTGTTGATGAGTGCAACCGCCTCGGCGATCTCCTCCGTATCCAAGTCCTTGTACTGCTTGTCGATCGCCTGCGGCATAACATGCAGCTCGATGCGCGCCACATCCTCCACGCGCAGGCTTTTCGCCCACTTCATCGTCGCGCGCTCGGGATTCGTCAGAAAGCACACCGCCACGACGGTGCAGACAACGACCGAGACAGCGACCACCCAAAACGCGGGCTTTTTGTAGCGCAGCGCGTTCTTCACGCGCGCACCCACGCCCACCTCGCCGAAGGCGAGCGGGCAGGCGGCGATCATGCGCCGCGGCACGCTGCACGCGAGCAGCGCGCTCGAATAGTCCTTGATCTGCCCGGCGTCCATGCCGCGCAGCACGCGCTCGTCGCAGGCCAGCTCGATGTCGCGGCAGAGCAGGGTATAGGCAAGCCACAGCAGCGGGTTGAACCAGTAGACCGCCAGCAGGGCAAAGCCCAGCGGCTTCCACCAGTGGTCACGCCGCGCGAGGTGCGCGCGCTCATGCGAGAGCACACTCCCCCGCTGCGCCTCGTCCAGCGCGGAGGGCAGATAAATGCGCGGGCGCACAATGCCGAGGATGAACGGCGAGGGGACCTCGTCGCAAACATAAATATTCTCCCGCAGCGGAATGGAGGCGCTCACGCGCCGCCGCAGCCGCAGGTAACTCACGAGTGCGTAAGCAAGCATCGCCGCGAGGCCGATGAGCCACACCCATCCCGCGAGATACGTCCACACATAGAGCGGGTTGACGCTTGCCAACGGCGCGGCGGCAAAGCTCTCGCTCAGCGAAGGGTTCACCGCGTTGTCGATGATCGTCACGCCGCTCGTGATGGTCGGCGCGGGATCGAACTGCACGACCTCGGGGCTGACCGTCTCCGCGCTCGGGATCAGGCTCAGCGCGCTCTCGATGGAGAACGGCAGCATCAAGCGCAGCGCGACCATGCCCCAGAGCAGGACGTTCACCCACTTCGGGGCCCTTTTAAGCACGAGGCGCAGCGCCAGCACGACCAGCACCAGCCAGCTCGCCGAAATGCTCAGATTGAGGAGCTTGAGAAAAATACCGCTCATACGCTCACGACTCCTTTCCGTATGCGTCGATCATCTCCCGCAGCGCGGCGACCTCCTCCGCCGAAAGCGCCTTGCGCGCGGTGAAGGCCGCGACAAAGGCGGGCAGCGAGCCGTTAAAGGCGTCGTCCACCAGCCGTTCGCCCTGCGCGGCGTAGTATTCCTCCCGCGTGATCCGCGCGGTGACCACGCTGTTTTCATTTTGGAAAATGCCGCGCTCGCAGAGCTTGCGCAGCACGGTATAGGTCGTCGGCTTCTTCCAGCCCCATTCCCTCTCGCACAGCTTCACCAGCTCGCCGGAGCCGATCGGCTCATGCTTCCATACAAGCTCGGCAAACTGCGTCTGCACCGTGCCCATTTTTCTTTCGTCCATCGGCGGTCTCCTTTCGGTTTATTTTGGATAAACCGTTTCCTGCTGTGAGTTTATCATGGATAAACCATCCATGTCAAGACCTTTTTTCCCGCCTGAGGGCAAAAAACAAGCACCCGCCGAAGCGGGTGCTTGTA
>OLXV01000659.1_pt1 | contig 18108 bp, 10 predicted proteins | sample 1673481 | NCBI WGS metagenome assembly OLXV01 (sample SAMEA103958113, study PRJEB25191) | human gut metagenome
CCAGGGGGTTCAGCACGATGTCCAGCGGGGTGCCGTCGGGCAGGAAGGGCATATCCTCCTGCGGCAGAATGCGGGAAACAACACCCTTGTTGCCGTGACGGCCTGCCATCTTATCGCCAACGCTGATCTTACGCTTCTGGGCGATATAGACGCGCACGCAGGTGCGCACGCCGGGCTGCAGCTCGTCAGAGTTTTCGGGGGTAAAGACCTTAACATCCACAACAATGCCGTAAGCACCGTGGGGAACGCGCAGGGAGGTATCACGTACTTCCCGTGCCTTTTCGCCAAAGATGGCGCGCAGCAGGCGCTCTTCGGCGGTCAGTTCGGTTTCACCCTTCGGGGTAACCTTACCAACCAGAATATCGCCGGTCTTGACTTCGGCGCCGATGCGGATAATGCCGCGGTCGTCCAGATCCTTCAGGGAATCATCGCCGACGTTGGGGATATCACGGGTCACCTCTTCAGGTCCCAGCTTGGTATCGCGGGCTTCGCTCTCGTACTCCTCAATGTGGATAGAGGTGTAGATATCCTCGCGGACCAGCTTTTCGTTCAGCAGAACAGCGTCCTCATAGTTGTAGCCTTCCCAGGTCATGAAGCCGATCAGAGCGTTCTTGCCCAGAGAGATCTCGCCGTCCTTGGTGGCGGGGCCGTCAGCCAGAACGTCGCCCTTCTTGACAACATCGCCCACATAGACGGCGGGGCGCTGGTTGACGCAGGTTCCCTGGTTGGAGCGCATAAACTTAATCAGTTCATAGGTATCGGCGGAGCCATCTTCCAGACGGACAACGATCTTATCTGCGTCAACGCTTTCAACGGTACCGTCATGGGCAGCCAGCACGCAGACACCAGAGTCGGTAGCAGCCTTATATTCCATGCCGGTAGCAACCAGAGAGCGCTGGGTAACCATCAGAGGCACAGCCTGACGCTGCATGTTGGAGCCCATCAGAGCACGGTTACAGTCATCGTTTTCCAGGAAGGGAATGCAGGCGGTAGCCACAGAAACCATCATTCGCGGAGAGACATCCATGAAATCGACCTGTTCACGGGCAAATTCCTGAATGTCGTTGCGATGACGGCCGGAAACGCGGGAACGGACAAAGCGGTTGTTCTCGTCCAGCGGTTCGTTGGCCTGTGCCACGATGTATTCATCTTCAACGTCGGCGGGCATATAAACAACTTCATCGGTAACAACGCCGGTTTCTTTATTCACGCGGCGGTAAGGTGCCTCAATGAAGCCGTACTTGTTGATCTTGGCGAAAGATGCCAGATAGGAGATCAGACCGATGTTGGAACCTTCGGGCGTCTCAATCGGGCACAGACGGCCATAGTGGGTATAATGAACGTCGCGGACTTCGAAGCCTGCGCGGTCACGGGACAGACCGCCGGGGCCCAAAGCGGACAGACGACGCTTATGGGTCAGCTCAGACAGCGGGTTGTTCTGGTCCATGAACTGAGACAGTGGGCTGGAACCGATGAACTCACGGATGGCAGCCACGACCGGGCGGATGTTGACCAGGCTCTGCGGGGTGATCTCGCCGGATTCCTGGTTCTGCAGGGTCATGCGCTCGCGCACAACGCGCTCCATACGGGCAAAGCCGATGCGGAACTGGTTCTGCAGCAATTCGCCAACGCTGCGCACGCGGCGGTTGCCCAAGTGGTCGATTTCATCGGTCACGCCGATGCCATGGTCAAGGCCCAGCAGGTAGTTGACGGAAGCAAAGATATCGTCAACAGTAACGGTGCGGCTGATGAGCTTATCATGATTCTTGGTCAGCAGTTCTTTCTGCTCTTCCGGATCGGAGGTAGCATCCAGAATCTTACGGATTTCGGCGAAGGAAGCGCGCTCGTTGATGCCGCATTCCTTCACGTCAAAGCTGAAGAAACTCTGGGCATCGACACAGCCGTTGGAGAACACGATCACATTGACCGGATCCTGGCCCTTGCGCTCCACGATAACAGTAACGCGGGAAACACCGGCGTTATCAATTTCAACAGCCTTTTCGTGGTTGATGCGCTCGCCCTTGGCGGCCAGCAGTTCGCCGGTCAGCGGGGCAATGATGTCCTCGGCAGTCTTATAGCCCGCAATACGGCGGGACAGGCACAGCTTGTTGTTCATCTTGAAGCGGCCAAAACGAGCCAGGTCGTAACGGCGCGGATCAAAGAACAGCAGGTTGATGTGGCTGCGGGAGCTTTCCACCGTCGGCGGCTCGCCGGGGCGCAGCTTGCGGTAGCACTCCAGCAGGGCTTCCTCTGTGGAATGGGTGATATCCTTTTCCAGGGTGGCGTTGATTTTGGGTTCAGAATCGCCGAAGTACTGGCGGATCTGCTCATCGGTGCCAAGACCCAGTGCGCGCAGGAAGGTAGTAACCGGCAGCTTGCGGTTTTTATCAATGCGCACATAATATACATCGGAAGAATCGGTTTCGTATTCCAGCCATGCGCCGCGGTTGGGGTTCATGGTTGCGGTGAAAAGGTCCTTGCCGGTACGATCCTTGCTGGAAGCATAGAACACGCCGGGCGAACGAACCAGCTGGCTGACGATAACACGTTCTGCACCGTTGGAGATGAAAGTGCCGGAATCCGTCATGAGCGGGAAATCGCCCATGAAAATTTCCTGTTCCTTCACTTCGCCGGTGCTTTTGTTCAACAGGCGCGCAGTGACATAAAGCGGCGCAGCATACGTTGCGTCACGCTCTTTACATTCTTTAATGGTATATTTGGGGTGCTTGTCCAGACGGTAATCGACAAATTCCAGCGAGAGATTCCCGGTGTAATCCTCGATCGCGTCAATGTCGTGGAACACTTCGCGCAGGCCCTCGTCCAGGAACCAGTTATAAGAGTTTTTCTGGATCTCGATGAGGTTGGGCATGCCAATCACTTCGTTGATGCGGGAAAAGCTCATTCTGGAGGTTCGACCGTTTTGTACGGGCTTGACCTTTACCATAAAATGCGACCACTCCTATTCCGTTCAGATTTGTTTTTGGCAAAAGCGCTCCGCCGAAGCAATGATTTTCTTGGAACATTCGTCGTTTTTAACAAAGTTTGAAAAAACGCGAAAAAATCAAAATTCCCTTAGGGCGCTCTATTCCATTTTGTGATACTATGCCAGTATACCAGCCAAAAAGCTGATTGTCAAGGGCTCTTTTGGCATTTTGCGTGTTTTTTTATCAAGCAATTGAACGCCCGGCTGCGTGTCGCATTTCTTTTGGCAAAGTGCTATTTTTGCATTTCTTTTGCCACTTGACAAATCCTTGAAATGCCGCTAATTGGCACAATGCCCAATTACCTTGTGTGTTTTTTGTATGGGTTGCAGCCTGCGTTTTTTCTGCATTTTCCCGTTTTTTACGCTTTGCAAACAAAAAGTGCCCTTCCCGCCGTTATCCGTGTGCAGGGTGGGCACTCGTCTGTTTTTGGTGTTATGCGTTTGATGCCGGGCCCGCCACACGGGTATTTACACCAGCTCCACCCGGTATTTTTGCAGCCAGTAATTCAGCTGCACAAACCAGGCAATGGTCTGCGGGGTGGTCATCAGCTGGCCATACCAGGGGGTCGCAGTCTCGGCAGCGGTCAACAGCTGTTCCAGCGCTGCCCTCTTGGCAATACGCAGCAGCGGGGCATCCGGGTCCTGCATCGCACTGCGCAGCATGGCGCTGACAGCGTTCAAATACGCCGGGTTCCATGTTTTAGGGTAGGGGCTCTTTTTTCGCCACAACACTTCCGTGGGCAGCACGCCCTGCATCGCCTGGCGCAGCAGGCCTTTTTCGTGGCCCTCGTAATCCTTATATTCCCACGGCACGCTGTACAGGTATTCCGCAATGCGGTAATCGCAGAACGGCACGCGCACTTCCAGCCCGCTGTACATACTCATTCGGTCCTTGCGGTCCAAAAGGGTCTGCATAAACCAGTTAAAGTTCAGGGCAAACATCTGGCGCATCCGTTGTTCCAGGGGATCCAGACCGGGGCGGATGGAAGTTTGCTCCAGCGTGGCGCGGTAGCCTTCATCAATATACGCCGCCGGGTCAATGCCGCCGAACACCTCCGGCTTAAAAAAGCTGACCCTGTATGCCGTGCTCTGCGCCCAAGGGAAGCCATACCGCTCCCGCACGGTCTTATCCCTGTACCAGGGGTAACCGCCAAATATCTCGTCCGCGCACTCGCCGGAAAGCGCCACGGTGGCTGTTTTACGTATCTCACGGCAGAACAGCAGCAGCGAGGAGTCCACATCCGCCATACCGGGCAGGTCGCGGGCGTCCACCGCTTCCAGCAGGGCGGCGGCCAGTGCTTCGCTGTCCAGCGTTACCCAGGTATGCTGCGCGTTCAAGAACTGGTTCATGGTGCGGATATACGGCGCATCCGGGCTGGGCTGGAAGTGGGTGGCGTGGAAATACTTTTTGTTATCCTGATAACCGACCGAGAAAGTCTGCAGCGTTTTGCCCCGCGCCGTAAAGTGGGAATCCGCGATTGCCGAAATCAGGCTGGAATCCAGCCCGCCGGAAAGGAAGGTTGCCACCGGCACATCCGATACCAGCTGCCGCGTGACGGCATCCATCACCAGGTCCCGCACTTTGGCTGCGGTGTGGGTAAAATCATCGGGGTGTTCGTGGTCGGTCAGCTGCCAGTAGCGGCGCACGGTGAGGCGTGGCGCACCAACCTGTGGCACAGTGTATTCTGCGCAGCAGCCGGGCTTCAATTCCTGCACATTGCGGAACACCCCGCACCCCGGCGTGCGGCCGGGGCCGAGCAGCAGCACATCGGCCAGCCCATGGGCATCCACCTGCGGCGGGATCTCCGGGTGGCAGAGCAGCGTTTTCAGCTCGGAAGCAAAGATCAGGCTGTCCCCGCGCAGGGCATAGAACAGCGGCTTGACCCCGATGCGGTCCCGCGCCAGAAAGAGCTTTTGCGCCCGCTGCTGCCACACAGCAAATGCAAAAATACCGTTCAGCTTTTCCAGACAGTCCGGCCCCCACTGGGCAAAAGCATGTAACAAAACCTCAGTATCGGAATGGCTTACAAAGCGATGGCCCAGAGCCGCAAGCTGAGCGTGCAGCTCCGGCGCGTTGTACAGCTCGCCGTTGTACACCAGAATGTATTTTTCCCCGCCCTGATCCAGCACCATGGGCTGGCAGCCGTTTTCCAGATCCACCACAGCCAGCCGCGCATGGATCAGCGCCGCATGGCCGTGCAGGTACATTCCCCGCTGGTCCGGCCCGCGGCGTGCAAGGCTTTTCTGCATTCGGCAGTAAGCTGGGTAGTTGGCTGCAATCTTATTTGGGTCCGCGCTGATCTGTCCGGCAATTCCACACATCGTTATCCCCTCCCCTATATCATCAGGGTAATCGTATGCTGTGGCTTTGTCATTTATGCCTGCTGCACACAAAAATACACCCGCACCGCCGGGCAAACAGCAGTACGGGTGCAGATGATTTTAATTTGCTATTTCTAGAATCCCGGCATCAATCCAGGAAGTCGCGCAGCTTTTTGCTGCGGCTGGGGTGGCGCAGCTTGCGCAGGGCTTTTGCTTCGATCTGGCGGATACGTTCACGGGTAACGTTGAACTCCTTGCCCACCTCTTCCAGCGTGCGGGGGCGGCCATCTTCCAGGCCAAAGCGCAGGCGCAGGACCTTTTCTTCACGCGGGGTCAGGGTTTTCAGCACATCGGCTAGCTGCTCTTTCAACAGGGTCTGGCTGGCGGCTTCGGCGGGAACGGGGGCTTCCTCATCGGGGATAAAGTCGCCCAAGTGGCTATCTTCCTCCTCACCGATGGGGGTTTCGAGGCTGACGGGTTCCTGTGCCACGCGCATAATCTCGCGCACTTTGTCCACCGGCATATCCAGGCGCTCGGCAATTTCTTCGGCGCTGGGCTCATGGCCGTTTTCGTGCAGCAGTTGGCTGGAAACCTTTTTGACCTTGTTGATGGTTTCCACCATATGCACAGGGATACGGATGGTGCGGGCCTGATCCGCAATGGCGCGGGTGATGGCCTGGCGGATCCACCAGGTTGCGTAGGTGGAGAACTTGAAGCCCTTGGTATGGTCAAACTTTTCAACCGCTTTGATCAGACCCAGGTTACCTTCCTGGATCAGGTCCAGGAACTGCATGCCGCGGCCCACATAGCGCTTTGCAATGGAAACTACCAGACGCAGGTTGGCTTCGCTCAGGCGCTGCTTGGCGCGTTCGCCGTCCTTGCCGCCTTTCTGGATATCCAGGGCCAGCTGCACTTCCTCATCGGGGGTCAGCAGGGGCACGCGGCCGATCTCTTTCAGGTAAACCTTAACGGGGTCATCGATGGTAATGCCGTCCGAGGTAACGGTATCCTCAAAGTCATCCATCCCCTCCTCGCCCATATCGGCCACAGCGGACATATCAGTGGCGTCATCATCCACCACTTCAATGCCGTTGCTTTCCAGCTCTTCATACAGCTTTTCCATCTGCTCCGCGTCAATAACACGGCTGCTTTCTTCCATAGCGTCACTGATTTCGGTGCTGGTCAATTTGCCTGCACGGCGGCCCTGTTCAATCAGGTTGCGAATCGAATCTTTCTTTTCTGCCATAAGTAGTTTCTCCTTTGGTTTTTATTCTGCCCATCTTACTGGAACGGGATAAAACAACATGGTTTTGGCCGGGTGGAAATTATTCTTCCGGCGGGCGTTCGCCCACTTTTTTGCGAGCAAGGGCGGCAAATTTCTGCCGGAATTCATCGTCTGTGGTGCCTGCCACCTGGGCGCTTTCGGGGTTTGCGGTCTGCAAACGATCCAGCAGCATATCAATATCCCGGCGGGTCAGGCGGGTATCGGCGTTTTGGGCCTGGGCCAGCATCACCTGGCTGTAGGCTTTTTCCTCCAACAAGGGGGAAAGGGTCGTGGCGTTGGCAGGCTGGCCGCGGGCGGCGCAGTCGTAAATTGCCTTGATTGCCTGCTGCATTTCCGGCAGCACCACCATGCCAAGGTTCAGCCGCTCCCGGATGTAGGGGATGGCGCCGGCATCCTGCAGCATAGCCGCCACAAGCTGGCGGGCGGCGCTTGCGGCCCCCAGGGCAGCTTCGCCCCCGCGGTCATAGGGCACGCGGATATCCGCCGCAATCCCCTGGCGGGAAAGTTCGTTCTGCTCTTTGCGGCGCGCCCTGCGCCCGGCCCCGCGCACGGCGCTTTCCAGCTGGACCAACACAGCCTTTTTATCAATGCCGGTCTGCTCCGCAATGCGCCCGGCATACACATCCCGCGCCGTGGGGCTGACCGCGCTGCCTGCCAGAATGCCGATGGCTTCATCCACATATTGCAGGCGCTGGGCATCGTTGCGCAGGTCATATTTTTTCACTGCCTTAGCCAGCTTGAACTCCAGCGGGGTTGCGGTGCCTTCCAGCACGGCTTCAAACCGGTCGCGGCCATAGGTGCGGATAAATTCATCCGGGTCCTTGGCACCGGGGATGTTCAGCACCCGCACCTGCAAATTGGTACCGGAAAACAGCGCCAAACTGCGCTCCGTTGCCTTCTGGCCTGCTTCGTCCGAGTCATAGCTCAGCACCACTTCGTCGGCGTATTCCGTCAGCAGCTTGACCTGCTCCGGCGTCAAAGCCGTGCCGCAGGCACAGACAGCGGTATCAAACCCGGCTTCGTGCATCGAGATGACGTCCATATACCCTTCGCAGAGGATATACCGCTTGGACGTTGATTTTTTTGCCACATTCAGCGCAAACAGCGTGCGGGATTTGTGGTAGACCATCGTTTCGGGCGAGTTGATGTATTTCGGCTTGGAATCATCCATCACGCGCCCGCCGAACGCAATGATATTGCCCCGCACATCAATGATGGGCACCATCACGCGGTGGCGGAAGATATCATACAGATTGCCCTTGGCGCTACGCTTGACAAGGCCGGAGGATTCCAATTCCGGCTCGGTAAAGCCGCGGTGGCGCAGGTAGTGCAGAAGGCCGACAAAATCTTCCGGTGCATAGCCCAGGCCAAACCGGCGGATGGCCGCATCCGAAAGGCCGCGTTTTTCGCGCCAGTAGCGGCGGGCCATGGCGGCTTCCGGCGTTGGGGCGTTGAGCTGGTCATAAAAATAGCGCGCGGCGTTGCGGTTGATCTCCAACAGGCGGGAGCGGGAACGGCTTTCCTGGTCGTCCTCCTCCGGCATGGGCATCCCGGCGCGGCCCGCCAGCTGTTTAACAGCTTCCACATAGCCCAGGTTGGAAATTTTGCGCACAAAGTTAATCACATCCCCCGCCGCACCGCAGCCAAAGCAGTAAAAACTTTGGGTATCCGGGTAGACGGTAAACGAAGGGGTTTTCTCGTTATGGAAAGGGCACAGCCCGGTATAGGTCCGCCCGCGATGACGCAGCTGCACATATTGGCCGATTACTTCGGTAATATCATTGCGTGCAACCACTTCCTGTATGTATTCCTGTGGGATCAATGGGGCTCCGGGCCTCCTTTCGCGTATATATCGTAATAATTTATAGGTTAGCGGGCGCACAATGTGCGCCCCTTCGGGGCGGGCGGCAGTGCTCTAACATACTGCCAATTTTATAGCACCTGCCACTTTTGCGGCACAAACAGCTCCTCAAACAGGCGGGTAGCAAATTCATCGCTCATGCCGGAAATATAATCCGCCACGGCACGGTCCATTCCCTGGTGATATGCCACCTGCATATAAAAATTAGGCATCAGCGTGGGGTCCGCGCAAAGGCGCTCATACAGCGCTTCGATCATCTTGTCCACTTTTTTCTCTTCGCGCTTGGCATCCTTGTCCACATACACCGTGCTGTACATAAAGTCTTTCAGCACACCGTATGCCTCCTCCACTTCGGGGGAAAACTGCATTTTCCCATTTTTGCAGTTTGCACTGTTTGCCACAAGGTCGGTGATCATTGTGGTGATGCGCCGGGATTTGGTATCTCCCAGCACCTGCACGGCATCCCGCGGCAGGGCGGTGGGGTTCAGCACACCGGCGGCCACGGCATCCTCAATATCATGGTTCAAAAAGGCAATGTGGTCCGCATAGCGCACGGTACAGCCTTCCATCGTGCGGGCCCAGGCGCCTTTGGTGTGGGTAATAATCCCGTTGCGCACCTCCCAGCAAAGGTTCAGGCCCTTGCCGTCCTTTTCCAGGTAGTCCACCACCCGCAGGCTTTGGCGGTAGTGGGTAAACCCGCCGGGGCACAGCCGGTTCAGTGCGCGCTCCCCCGCGTGGCCGTATGGGGTGTGGCCAAGATCATGCCCCAGGGCAATGGCTTCGGTCAGGTCCTCATTCAGCCGCAGGGCGCGGGCAATGGTTCGGGCAATCTGGCTGACTTCCAGCGTGTGGGTCAGCCGGGTGCGGTAATGGTCGCCCTCCGGCGAAAGAAACACCTGTGTTTTCTGCTTCAACCGCCGGAAACTTTTACAGTGCAAAATTCTGTCCCTGTCACGCTGGTAGCAGGTCCGCAGGTCATCTTCCGGTTCCGGGGTGCGGCGGCCAAAGCTCTGCTCACTTAAAGCGGCATAGGGGCTTAAGGTCAGGCGTTCAATTGTCTGGGTCTCTTCCCGCACAGTCACGGCACAGCCTCCTTTCCCCTATCCGGTTCCCCGTTGGGCATATCATGCCCAAAAACGGCTCTCTATATTATAAATACGATAAAAAGCCGCCAAACACTTGTATGAAATGTAAAAATTTCATGGGAAATTCTGCTTTCTTGCCAGAAATGACTGCGCAGCATCAAAAAGCTGCGTAAAGTGGTTTGCTGATCGTCACTTCGGCACTGCCGCGGGTCAGCTCGCTCAGGTCATGGCACAGGGCTTCTTCGGTTCCGGCAGGCATGCGCCAGCGCAAGGTCACAGCATCGGCATACTCCGGTTCCTGCAGTTTGGCCCCGGCGGCTGCGATCATCCGCTGGGCCTGTTCAAACTTGGGGTATGGCACGGTCACGGCGCAATCCGTCACCAGCCGCATGCTGACAATCTCCGCCTGCTGCAAGGCTCCGGATGCCGCCGCGGTGTAGGCCCGCACCAGCCCGCCGGTGCCCAGCAGAACTCCGCCAAAGTACCGCGTAACCACCACGATCACATCCGAAAGTCCCGCATGGCCGATGGCTTCCAGCACGGGGGTACCGGCGGTTTTGGCGGGTTCGCCGTCATCACTGTAGCGGGTGCGGCCGCCCTCGCGCAGAACATAGGCATACACATTATGCCGCGCGGTGCGGTTGGCCGCTTTGATGCGGTTCAGGTGGGCAAGGGCAGCTTCCTCGGTATCGGCAAACGCAGCGGAAGCAATAAAGCGGGAGCGCTTTTCTTCATATTCAAAGGTGGAAATACCGCGGATCGTTTGATAGTCCGGCATAGGGGTTCTCCTTTGAGATGCAAGATGATGTATTTGAAAAAAATACCGCAGATGTTGCCATCTGCGGTATACAAAACCTTAATGCAATTACTTGCCAGCCTTGTTGGCGTAGCGGCGCTTAAAGCGCTCAACACGTCCGCCGGTGTCAACCAGCTTCTGCTTGCCAGTGTAGAAGGGATGACACTTGCTGCAAACTTCAACGCGGATCTCCGGCTTGGTATCGCGGGTATGGATCACGTTGCCGCATGCGCAGGTAATGGTGCAATCCACATAGTTGGGATGAATACCCTGCTTCATTTTCATTTCACCTCTTTCTCGATCATGACTAAAGGGAGCCATACTTGATATATGTGCTCATCACAATCTTCGAATTTCGGCTACCAGCAGACGCCATCCTGTGCGTGTGGAGCAGCCCTCTGAACGATTGCTAGAGTATTTTACCAGAGTTTTTGTGTTTTGTCAAGTAGTGCGGGCAATCTTTTGCGGCGGCAAATTGCCAGCAAAAGTGCAATCATTTATATGCCCATCCTGGACGTCGAGGACGCCGTCTCCTACTGTGGGGCAAAGTACATCACACGTTTTTTGTATCTGCTCCGGTAAGTTTCCGGCGGAGTCGGGTACCCCCGCCCTACTGGGTGTTTGTGGGTTGGCCGCACACAATAAAATGCTCTGTAGGGAACGGTCTTGACCGTTCCGGGGCCTTGTAGCAGATGCCGCAACAATTTTCCGCAAAGCCTTTGGTTCCCCTTCGTGGGGAGCTGTCGCCGAAGGTGACTGAGGGGTGATTCCCCAAGTGGAGCCTGAAAATGCGCGTTATTTTCTCACTGCGGCGGCTAGGGGGCTGCATACAAAAAAGGCCGTCTGCGTATTACAGCAGGCGGCCCAAAAGCGCCAAACCTATGGAATCACATTATGCCAGCAGCGGCTTAACGGCAGCGGCCAGTTCTTCTTTCTTGGCTTCGGCTTCGGCCAGGTCTTTGCCCTTGGTGGTAAAGTAGGTCTTGATCTTCGGCTCGGTGCCGGAGGGGCGCACCACAACGGTGCAGCCGGATGCCAGGGTGTAGATCAGCACGTTGGCGGCGGGCAGACCGGTCTCTTCAGGCTTTTTATAGTCCACAACCTTTACAACGGCGTCACCGCCAAAGTCCTTGGGCGGGTTCTCGCGCAGGCCGGACATAATGCCCACCATCTTGTCCATGCCGGACAGGCCCGGGAACTCAAAGCTGTCAACCTTGTTCAGGTAGCGGCCATACTCGGCGTAAATGCGCTCCAGCTCTTCCTTGATGGAACTGCCCTTTGCGCGGTAATAAGCAGCCATTTCGCAAATCAGCATAGAGCCGATGATGGCATCCTTATCGCGGACGTAAGGACCAGCCAGGTAGCCATAGCTTTCCTCAAAGCCAAAGATGAAGCGGTCAACCTGACCAGCAGCTTCCAGCTTGGCGATCTGATCGCCGATCCACTTAAAGCCGGTCAGCACATTGCGGCACTCAACACCGTAATGCTCGGCCACCTTGTCCGCCAGCGGGGTGGACACGATGGACTTGCACATGACGGGGTCTTTGGGCATAGTCCCCTGCTCAATGCGGCCCGCGCAGATGTAATCCAGCAGCAGAACGCCGACTTCGTTGCCGGAAAGCAGCTCATAGCTGCCATCCTTGCACTTAACGGCAATGCCAACGCGGTCAGCATCGGGGTCAGTGGCCAGCATCAGGTCTGCACCAGACTTTTCGGCCAGTTCCAGGCCAAGGCGCAGAGCCTCGAAAATTTCGGGGTTGGGGTACGGGCAGGTGGGGAAATTGCCGTCCGGCTTTTCCTGTTCCGGCACAACGGTAATATCGGTAATGCCGATGTCATGCAGAACATGGGTGACCGGAACCAGGCCGGAGCCGTTCAGCGGGCTGTAAACCAGCTTCAGGCCGGCGGTCTTGCAGATACCGGGACGGATGGAGCGGGCTTCGATTGCTTCGTACAGGGCGTTGATGCAGTCATCGCCAACGTATTCGATGATGCCCTTTTCCAGCCCCTCGGCAAACGGCATGGTTTTGGCGCCGGTCAGGATGTCGGTCTTCTGGATTTCGGCGTACACGATGTCAGCGGCCTCATCGGTCATCTGGCAGCCATCGGGGCCGTAGGCCTTATAGCCGTTGTACTTGGCCGGGTTGTGGGATGCCGTTACCATGATACCGGCGTTGCAGTTATAATACCGGGTAGCAAAGCTCAGTGCGGGAACCGGCATCAGGGCGCTGTAAATGCGCACCTTTACGCCGTTGGCGGCCAGAACTTCGGCAGCAGCCTTGGCAAACACATCGCTCTTGATGCGGCTGTCATAGCTGATAGCAACGATCTGGGTGCCGCCCTGGGTCTTGACCCAGTTGGCAAGGCCCTGGGTAGCCTGGCGCACAACATACACGTTCATGCGGTTGGTACCGGCGCCGATCACACCGCGCAGACCGGCAGTGCCGAACTTAAGGGCAACGGCAAAACGATCCTGAATGGCAGCGTCATCGTTCTGAATCGATTCCAGCTCCGGCTTCAGGTCGGGGTCATCCAGGTTGGCAGCAAGCCAACGGCTGTACATTTCTTTATACATTTTGGACACCATCACTTTCTTACCCTGTAAAAGTTTTGGGTAAATTTACTTGTTCAAATTAAATATATCAATTTTAGTTTGCGTTGTCAATCAAAAAAGCTGGAATTCCGGCTTTTTGCCGGGGCTTTGCCTATTTTTTTGCTCTACAGCGTCAAGGCAGATTTTGGGCACAAAAAATATGCTTGCCGCCGCGGGCGGAACAGGATATACTGAAAATAATCAAAGTACGCAATTTGTTGAAAAAAAGGAGTTGGCTGCGCCATGTATGCACACGTTGTCAGCCTGGGGGTAACGGGGCTGGATGGCTACCCCGTTACCGTGGAAACCCACATCAGCGGCGGTCTGCCCAAATTTGCCATGGTGGGCCTGCCGGATTCCGCCGTGAAGGAAAGCAGTGAGCGGGTGCGCAGCGCCATCAAAAACCTGAACTGCCCCTGGCCCGCCAGCCATGTTACCGTCAACCTGGCCCCCGCCGATGTGCGCAAGACCGGCAGTTTGTATGACCTGCCGGTGTTCATCGGCATTTTGGCGGCGCAGCAGTACATCCCACAGCCAGAGCCGCACCAGGCATTTTTGGGTGAGCTTGGGCTGGATGGCACACTGCGCCCCATTGCCGGTGCCCTGCCCATGGCCCTTGCCGCCCAAAAGGCGGGCGTGACCGAGCTGTTTGTTCCTGCCGAAAACGCCGCCGAAGCCGCCGTGGCCGAGCAGCTGACAGTTTACCCTGCCCGCAGCGCTGCGGATGTGATCCGCCACCTGGCGGGGCAGGCAAAGCTCAGCCCCGCCAGCCGCACAGGATACGATGCCGCCGGGCAGTGGCTTGGCCCCGATTTTGCGGATGTGCGCGGCCAGGCGGAGGCCCGCCGCGCGCTGGAAGTTGCCGCTGCGGGTGGGCACAACCTGTTGATGGTGGGCCCGCCGGGCACCGGCAAAAGCATGCTGGCCAAGCGCCTGCCGGGCATCCTGCCGCCGCTCAGTTATGAGGAAGCGCTGGAAACCACCGCGATTTATTCCGTTGCCGGGCTGGTGCAGGCCGGGACCGGATTATTGCAGCAGCGACCGTTCCGCAGCCCCCACCACAGTGTCAGCGCCGCAGCCATTGCGGGCGGCGGCACAGTGCCCCGCCCCGGCGAAGTCAGCCTGGCCCACAACGGCGTACTGTTTTTGGACGAGCTGCCAGAGTTCAGCCGCGAAGCGCTGGAGGTGCTGCGCCAGCCAATCGAGGACGGGTGCATCTCCGTGAGCCGGGTACACGGCACCGCCACCTACCCCTGCCGTTTTATGCTGGTTGCCGCCATGAACCCCTGCAAGTGCGGGTATTATGGTTCCGGCGTGCGGGAATGCAGCTGCACGCCCAGTGCGATTGAGCGCTACCGGCAGCGGATTTCCGGCCCGCTGTTGGACCGCATTGACCTGCATGTAGAGGCCCGCCCCGTGGAGTACGACGCCCTTGCCGCAAAAACCGGCGGCGAGCCGAGCGCTGACATCCGCACGCGGGTGGCCGCGGTACGCGCCATGCAGGCTCAGCGCTACAAGAGCCTTGGCTTTACCTGCAACGCCCAGCTGCCCAGCGGTATGCTGCGCCGCTACTGCCCGCTTGCCCCCGCCGCCGAAAAGCTGCTGCGCGGTGCGTTTGAACGCATGGGCTACAGCGCCCGCGCCTATGACCGCATCCTGCGCGTTGCCCGCACCATTGCCGACATGAACGGTGTGGAACAGATCGGCGCCGCAGAGCTGATGGAAGCGCTGCAATACCGGAGAATGGACAGGGCGGTTGGCAAATAAGTGCTTGACCTTATTTGCCCAATGAATAAATAATAAAGAATAATTAAAAATGTTGGTGGATCGCAGTGCTACGCACTGCTCAGAATTATTAGTGCTCTATGGATTACAGAACTCTAATATTTTTTGAGCGTTGCGTCAGCAACGCGGTCCACCTGCATTATTCTTTATTCTTTTTTCATTATTCTTTCTATTTGACTCGTTCCTTTTCGGAACGGGCGAAATAGAACATCCACTGCTGCAAAATTCCGGCGTTGCCATAGGCTGGGAAAGGGTTCTGCCCGGCATAATGCTGGTCGATCACACGCTGGATCCACACATCCACGGGGGCACACTCCATGCGGCCATAGGCAAACAGGGCTACGCAGTTGGCCACCTTGATGCCCACGCCGTGCTGCTGCATCAAAGCTTCCAGCAGCCGGGCATCGGGCAGGGTTTCCAGCGCGGCAAGGTCCAGCGCTCCCGCTGCAACCGCCTGGGCGGCAGCCAGAACATACGGGGCGCGGTAGCCCAGCGCGCAGTCCCGCAATGCCTGCTCCCCTGCCGCGGCGAGCGCCTGCGCCGTTGGGAACGCATACAGCACATTCCCGCCCGGCTGCAGCAGCGGCGCACCGTACCGGGTACACAGCGTTTCCACGCAAGCCTGAATGGCCGGGATATTTTTGCGCTGGCTGATGATAAAGGTAACCAGCATCTCCCAGGCGTCCTGGCGCAGAATGCGGATGCCCGCCCCGGCTCGGGCCGCTGCGCAAAGGTAGGCATCCTGTTTGGGCACCGCGGCGCGGATGGCCGCATAATTGCGGTTCAAATCAAAATAGCGGTGCCAGAAGCCCTGCCATTCTTCCGGGGTACAGCTAGCTGTATACGTATCACCGCTGCCGGGCTGCAGGTACAAAAGCTTATCCCCGGCCAAAAACCGCCAGCCCTGCGGCGTTTGCGCAATGCGGAACGCCTGGCCGCTGGCGGCTATTTTTTGCAGATCGAAATCACCCGGTATCGTTACGGTCATGGCTCGCGCAGCACCTCCAGCATGCGGCGGGCGCTGCCTTCCCACGAGTATTTTTGCAGTACGGCGGCGGCATCCCGGCCGGGGGTTACATGGTCCACACTGCCGTGGTTGGTGGAAAGGTCAATGTAATCAGCGTGGGAGCCGTAAATTTCCCGCATGCAGGGGGTATTGCTCACCATCACGCGTGGAGCACCGCAGGCAATGGCTTCCAGCGGGGGGATGCCGAACCCCTCATACAGCGTGGGGAACAAAAACGCCTTGCAGTTTTCCATCAGGCTTTTGGCTTCGCCGTCCGTCACATAGCCAAGGTACATCACGTTGTTCAGGTGGTCCAACCCCAGGGCAGCGGCCTCTTTGGCAAGGCTGCCGCCGCCCGCAATTGCAAACATAACCTGGGGTTTGCTCTGCGCAGCGCGCAGCACCCAGGGAAAGTTCTTATTTTTAAGTAGGTTGGACATTGAGAAATAATACTCGCCCTTTTTCAGCTGCGGCCACTTGCTGTACTCACCAAACAGCATGGGGTCAGGGCGCACGCGCTGCATATGCTGCCAGGCGTTATACACCACGGTGATCTTTTCGGGGTTCACATGGTAATATTTCACGATCTCGCTTTTGGAAAATTCCGAGACCGTCACGATTTTTCTGGCCTTTTTGGCAATGGCCGCATACTGCATGCAGTGCCAGACAGCGCTGGTGCGGCCGCGCAGGTCGGTATAAAAATCCGGGCGTGCTTTATAGCACACATCATGCACTACGGCAATGCCCTCGTTCCCACGGTGGAACATGGGAATAACGTTGCACATGCCCAGCCAGCAGCGCCCGCTTTGTGCCAGATATCGGCCATACACCCGCTGCCAGCCCAAAATGCCGCTGGACTGCGGCAGGGTGACCACCTTGATATTGCGGTATTCGGGAACGATACAATCCGGCGGAACCGCCACTTCCAGCTCGCTGGGTTCCAGCATGGGGTCCATGGCAGCGAGTATTTCCCGCGCATAGCGCTGGATGCCGGAAAGCTGCTGCACAAAAAACGAACCGTCTACTGTATACTTGGGCATTTTCATTCTCCTTATAAACGGCACCGCGTTACTGCGTCAGGATGCCGTATTGGTATTTGCACTGCAAAATGCGCTGCACGCTTTCGTCCAGTCTCTGCTGGGGGATGGTACCATCCTGCACAGCTTCCAGCACGGCGGTATAGGCATCGGCAAGGCCATTGGGCATCAGCAGCAGGTCTGCACCGGCCTGCAGCGCCTTGGCCGCCGCCTGACCGGGGGTATACACATCGGTGATGGCCTGCATCGCCAGCGAATCCGTCACGATCAAGCCCTGATAGCCCAACTCCCCGCGCAAAAGATCGGTCAGCATGACGCTGGAAAGGGAGGCCGGGGTATCGTCCCCTGTTACCTGCGGCACGGTAATGTGGGCCGCCATAATCAGCGGAGCATTGTTCACATTTTGGGCAAAGGGCACCAGCTCACAGCTGCGCAGGTCATCCAGCGTTTTGTTCAGCGTTACGGTGCCAACGTGGGTATCCTCGCTGGTATCGCCATGGCCGGGGAAATGCTTGAGGGTGCAGGCAATGCCCGCATCGGCAAACCCGGCGCACGCCCCACCCACAAGGTCGGCGGCGGTCTGCGGTTCACTGCTGAACGCGCGGGTACCGATGACCGGGTTATCGGGGTTGGTGTTCACATCGGCCACAGGGGCAAAATCCAGGTTAAAGCCGTATTCTTTTAAGTAGCCGCCAATGGTGCGGCCCATGGCGCGGGCATCTTCCGGGTTACCGGATGTTCCCACCGCCGCAGCGCTTTCGTATTGGGGCAGGTCAAACGCGGCATTGTTGGCAAGGCGCGCCACCAGGCCGCCCTCCTCATCAATGGCAGTAAAGAGCGGCGTATCGCTCGCCTGCTGCAAATCGTCCAGGAATTGGGTGATCTGCTGCGGGCTTTCCAGATTTTTGCCAAAAATCACCACGCCGCCCACCGGGTACTCCGCCAAAGTCTGGCGCATGGCATCCGTCAGTTCGGTCACGCCGTCCGCCTTGGCATCGTTGATCTGGTCCTGCGTTTGGCTCAAGTCCAGGGAATCGGGTCGAACAAGAAAGAGCTGCCCCACCTTTTGTTCCAGCGTCATCTCCTCCAGCAGCTGCTGCACGGGGTCCGGCTCCGGGGTGGGCTGTTCCGTGGGTGCTGCCTGCGTGGTTTGGGCTTGCTGTGTTGGTGCTTCGGTCGGCTGGGCCGCCTTATTGGGGAGTACATCTTTTGGGGCAGCAGAACAGGCGCACAAGACTGCCGCCAAAACGGTTGACACAAATGCCGCGAATCTTTTTTTCATGCTTACCGCCCCCTGCTGTTTGTCTAAGGCAACACCGCACAATTCCCGCCTTACGGCTTAAGCACCGCTCCGG
>OLXV01000660.1_pt1 | contig 18092 bp, 20 predicted proteins | sample 1673481 | NCBI WGS metagenome assembly OLXV01 (sample SAMEA103958113, study PRJEB25191) | human gut metagenome
GGTCACGCGGTCTTTCCAAAGAGCTGCGTCAATGAGTACCCACCTGCGCACGGGCGCAGAAATGATACATAAAAGGAGCAACAACCACATGAAAAAGAAACTCACCGCATTGTGCCTCTGCGTCGCCCTTCTGGCGGTCGCCGTCGTGGGCGCATCCCTCGCTTACTTCACCGACACGAAGTCTGCCACCAATACGTTTACCGTGGGAAACGTCAAGATCGATCTGATCGAGTCCAAGTTCCACCGCGAAGGCAACGACAACTCCGGCGATACCTCCATCCCCGACCCCACGCATAAGGTAGTCGCTGAGGATGGCATGAAGTATGTCTCCACGGGTCACACCATGTTCACCGATGCCGAGATCAAGGCAGACGCTGAGACCTATATGGCGGACTATCTGGCCGTGAAGGGCGAGAACATGGTTCCCGGCCGCGGCGTTGCCAAGTGCCCCTATGTCGTCAACACCGGCGCAAATGACGCTTACATCCGCATCCGCGTGATGGTTCCCTCTGCGGCCAACAATGACTTTGTTGCCGTGAATGCCGGCGGCGTAATCACCAACCAGTGGTGCTCCTCCTCCTTTAGCACCGGCGAATTCATCGATGGTAAGGGCGGCGGCTGGAACAATGCTCCTGCGATTGATAAGGCCAGTGTTACCAAGGACGGCGTTACCTATGACGTTTACACCTTCACCCGCACCGAGCCTCTGAAGGCCGGCGCTATGACCGAGTGGAACGTCTGGAACTTCATCGGCATCAACAAGACTGCTACCAGCGCCGATATCCAGAAGGCCATTGACGCCGGTGCCATCAAGGTTGTCGAGACCGACGGCGGTGCCAAGACCATGACCCTGAACGTCCTGGTCGAGGCCGATGCCATCCAGGCCGAGGGCTTCGCCAATGCCGCCGCTGCGTGGGCTGCCTTTAAATAATTCCTCCTTTGCGCGGCTTCTTCGATGAGCTGCGCCAACTCCCTATCGCCGTGGTCTGTACCCTTCGGGGTACAGACCATATGAGAGCACCCGGCAAACACGGGCGCTCTCATATGGTTCGGCAAAGGTGTGCCGCATAAGCAATAGCTAACCATTGCTCTGATTTTCAAGCATTTTTCTGCGCATGTACGTAGAAAACATAATACACAAAAGGAGTAACAGCACATGAAAAAGAAAGTCACCGCGCTGTGCCTCTGCGTCGCCCTGCTGGCGGTCGCCGTCGTGGGCGCATCCCTCGCTTACTTCACCGACACGAAGACTGCCACCAATACGTTTACTGTGGGAAACGTCAAGATTGATCTGATCGAATCCAGATACCACCGCGAAGGCAACGACAACTCCGGCGATACCTCCATCCCCGATCCCACCCAGACCGCCAGCGGCATGAAGTATGTCACCGACGGTCACAAGGCGTTCACCGATGACGAGATCAAGGCGGACGCTGAGAAATACTCCGAATACATCGGCGAGCGCGGCAAAAACATGGTTCCCGGCCGCAACTTTGCCAAGTGCCCCTATGTGGTCAACACCGGCGCAAATGATGCTTATGTCCGCATCCGTGTGATGGCTCCTCACGATTATGAGGGAAGCTATCGTGGCTTCATCAGCGCTATGTTCTGCTCTTCCGCCACGAGTTCCGGTGAGTTCCAGTACGGAGCAAACGGGGAGAACTGGCCTGTCATTGAAGAGAACGCCTACACCGATGAGAATGGCTTGAAGTATGACGTCCTTACCTTCACCCGCATTGAGCCTCTCAAGGCTGGCGCGATGACCGAATGGAATGTTATCAACTATGTCGGTATTGGCGCGAACGTAACCAGCGCTGACATCCAGACAGCCGTTGAGAAGGGCTTTATTAAGGTATCGGAGGACGGCACGATGACCGTAAACGTTCTGGTGCAGGCCGACGCTATCCAGGCCGAGGGCTTTGCGGATGCCAAGGCGGCCTTCGCCGCATTCGACGCGCAGGCGTAATTGTCCTGTAGGTCACGCGGTCTTTCCAAAGAGCTGCGTCAATGAGTACCCACCTGCGCACGGGCATAAAAATAATACATAAAAGAAGGAACAAAGCACATGAAAAAGAAAGTCACCGCGCTGTGCCTCTGCGTCGCCCTTCTGGCGGTCGCCGTGGTGGGCGCATCTCTTGCTTACTTCACCGACACGAAGTCTGCCACCAATACGTTTACTGTGGGAAATGTCAAAATTGAACTGCTGGAATCCAGTCTGCACCGTGAGAACGCCGGCATTGCCAACGGCACAACCTCTACTTCTGAACTGTGGTCTGATGTAGCCAAGGGAGGCACCGGCAATACCAGCAAATATAAGGCCGGAGATACCTTCTATACCGATGCGCAGATCGAAGCGAACGCAGCAGAGTACAAGTGTGAAAACGTGCAGCTCATCCCCGGCCGTTCCTATCACAAGATGCCCTATGTCAAGAATGTCGGCAACAACGATGCCTACATCCGCATCCGTGTGATGATCCCCGCCGATCTGGACACCGCAGTTCTGAACAGCAGCATGTACACCTCTACCGCCATGGATAAAGAATTCACCATGGCAATTGATCAGACTGGCACCGTAGATCGTAACGGCGTCAAGTACAACGTCTACACCTTCACCCGCATCGATCCTCTGGCTCCCGGCGAGATGACCTATTGGAACGTCTGGGGCACCATCCACATGGATACCACTGTCACCAGTGCTCAGAGCGAAGAGCTCTTCGGTGAGAATGGCCCCTATCCCAACGGTGTGTTCCCTGTTCTGGTCGAGGCCGACGCCATCCAGGCCGAGGGCTTCGCCAATGCCGCCGCTGCGTGGGCTGCCTTTAAATAATTCCTCCTTTGCGCGGCTTTTTCGATGAGCTGCGCTAATCTCCCTATCTCTGTGGTCTGTACCCCTCGGGGTACAGACCATATGAGAGCGCCCGGGGAACGCGGGTGTTCTCATATGGCCTGACTCAGCCATGCGGTTTTGTTTTTGATCCGGGGAAGGTCTTCCCAATTATAGCTTGATAGGAGAAGAACTGTGAAGCGAAAATTTTTGATTCTGTCGGTGCTGGCCTTCTGTTTCTCCCTGTTTGCCGCCGAAACCATTGCGTACTTCACCGCGGACAGCAAGGCGCACAACGTTATCACAACCGGCGGCGTGCAGATTTCGGTGCAGGAATGGGCGGACGAGGAGAGAACAAAGCCCTTTGAAGATGTGACCGGCGTGATGCCCGAAACCACCGTTACCAAAATCGTGGAGATCAAAAACACCGGCGTATCCGATGCGTGGGTACGGGTGATGGTGGATAAGAAAATCGTTCTTCCGACCGGGAGCATCGCACCGGATGCTTCTCTGGTGGAGCTGGCATATAACACCGCCGACTGGACCGAGAAGGACGGCTACTATTACTACAACAAAGTTCTGAAGCCCGGAGAGGTCACAGCGCCGGTTTGCACTGCCGTGAGCTTTCATGCCGATATGAGCAACGCGTATCAGAATGCAACGGCAACGATTGATATTTTCGCACAGGCCACGCAAAGCGCCAACAATGGGAATACTGCCATGGATGCGCAGGGCTGGCCGAAAGTGTAAGGGGGGGAGCTATATGACGCGCAAAAAAGGAGTCGCACTAATCATTTGCCTGACCCTGATTATCAGCATGGCACTTCCCGGCACGCTGGCGTTTTCCGGCGATCCGTCTGCCGCGAATGAAAATTTGACACTCGCGGAAGATACTCCGGTCCCCACGCCGGAGAACTCTGTGGAAGAAAATGGCTGCACCTGCGACCCAAAGCCCGCCGAGGGCGAGCCACACGGGGAGGGCTGTCCTTTCTATACGTCGGTTATGGGAACTGCTGCGGCGGCTGAGGGAACCGACAGCCCTGTCACACAGCCTGCGGCGGGACATATCCGCATTAAAATCAACGTCTTTTGCGTAGACGATAGCAATGAAGCAATACCGCAGCCGGGTGTGACCGTTGAAGTGCGGCGCGATCTTTACTCTCCGTATTACGGAGAAAATGACCCGTTGCCTGAGTGGAGCGACGGACTGGTCATGTTTACCGGAACATCGGACGCGAGCGGCGTCGTGAATATTGACGCGCCGTACACTGTTGTAAAGGATCCGGATGATAATGCGTATGACACTGCATATCTGGGCGACGGTCGCGATAATAACCATGTCATTCTTCAGCGTAAAGCAGATAATCAGGGGTATCCGATCCGCTTTACAATTGAGCCTGCCGGAAATAGTGGGTATAAGTTGAATGATGTGTCCGAGAAAATTCGAAATTGGAAACAAGGCATAAACGCAGGAGAAGTACAGGGGGAGGAGTCCGATGATTTCGTCTTCACAAGCGGAATTATAGATGACGATGGGCAGGAGAACGCCGGCGCATATGTTGAGTTTGATCTGTATGTGAAGAAGACCGTGTCGAAGGAAGAACCGACTACGGAAGAACCGACTGAAGAGACAGTGAATATCAACTATGTGTCTGTCGGCCCTGCGGATGCGATGAACTTCGGCTCCGTTGACCCGGCGAGCGAAACCGTGATGGTAAAGAGCGGCACAGCGGTCGGCTCCACGCCGACGCCAGGAACCGGCTTCAAATTTGTCGGCTGGTTCACGGATCAAACATGCACGCTGCCGGTAGACGCGACATGGATCGGGAGCAACAACAAGATCACCCCGCAAAAGACTAATGGGGCCTATGAAGCCGCGACGTACTACGCCAAGTTTGACTACGCCGTGGCCGATCTCACCATCAAGCAGGACGGCGGGATTGCGGATGAGAATCAGACATTCATCTATGTTGTTACCGGCGGCGATCTGCCCGAAGGCGGGATAAAAGTAGCGGTTAACGGAAACAGCTCTGTGACAATAAGGAATTTGAAAATCGGCTCCTATACTGTCACAGAAGAAACCAATTGGAACTGGCGGTGCGGCACGACCGGCGGCTCTCAGAGTATAACCTTGCAGGGTGCGCAGACCAATGAGGTCAGCTTTACAAACAACGGCAGCAATTCCAAATGGCTGAGCGGCAATGCGTACAGCGTGCTCTGAAAATCGAGAAAGGAGACGGCGATTATGTATCCGGGAGCACATAGCAGAAAAGACAGCAAGCTCCGATTCCCCACGAACAAAGCAGCAGTTTTGCTCTTATCCATGATTCTTTTGATCGGCATAGCAGTTGGTACGACCGTTGCCTTTCTGGTCGCCCGTACGGAGCCGATGAAAAGCACGTTCGAGTACGCCAAGGTTTCCTGCGAGGTAACAGGCTCGAAGGAAAATGTGCAGATCAAAAACACCGGCAATACTGCCGCCTATATCCGCGCCACCTATGTTGTAACGTGGCGCGATGGGAACAGAAATGTTGCCGTCTCTGTTCCCGATGGCTACTCCTATACTCTGACAGAAAATTTGGGCAACTACTGGAATAAAGGCGCGGACGGATATTTCTACTATTCGCTGCCGGTTTCCCCCGGCAGTTCAACAGAAGAGCGTCCTCTGGACTGTGCGGTTACATACCCGGAAAATCCGGAATATACGCTTTCCGTTGAAGTTTTGGCAGAAGCTATCCAGAGCGAACCCGCCGAAGCCGTTCAGCAGGCATGGGGTGCGACTATCGTCGATGGCAAGCTAACACCCGCCCTCGGGAACTAAGGAGGAGCTGGAACGTGAAAAAAATGACAAACAGGCTCCTTTCTCTCGGAATGGCTTTTATCGCCGCTGCGGCGCTGACCGTCCCGGCTCTTGCCGCCGATGCGGTCGTCCGCCGCGACGGAACCAGCGGGCTTGTGATCGAGACCACCGGCAGCGGCTACACGGACACCGACCTCTTTAATAATTTTAAAGACGTCATGCCCGGTGACGAGCGCACCGAGACCATCACAATCAAAAACAGCGTCAACGGCTTTGACTATGTGAAGCTCTACATCCGCGCCGTGCCGCACGATGAGCAGGGCAACCCGCTCACCTACGACGAGGCGCATGAGAACACGGACGGCAAGGATCAGCAGAACGTAGACGGTGAGCGCGACGAGACCGTCGCCACCATGGCGGACTTTCTCTCCAAACTCTCGATGGAAATTTATCTCGTGAATGCGGACGGCACGAAGCAGAGTATTTTCTCCGCTTCGCCCGATAAGAGCGCGCAGCTCACCGATAGTGTCCTTCTCGGCACCTTCGCCAAGGGCAAGAGCGCGAAGCTTGAAGTGGTGCTTCATGTTCCCGCGGAGCTCGGCGACGAGTACGCCTACCGTGTTGGTGAAGTGGACTGGCTCTTTACGGTCGAGGGCTTCAACAACAAGGATCCTTTGATTTCTACTGGCCAACTCAACTGGCCGGTCGCCGTTTTCGGCACGTTGGGAGCGGTGTTGATTGTTTGCGGTCTCGTAGTCATTTCCAAGAAAAAGAAGAATGAAAAGGCTTGACAAAACAGGGCTCTTCTTATTGACCGCGGGAGTAGTGCTGGTGTTTGCCGCACTACTCCTTTTTTTTCATAACCGTATAGAAGATAAAAAGGCTGGGGAAAACGCGGAAAAGACGCTTCAACAGCTGGAAGACGCCATGACTGAGCGCGAAGCAAAGGATGAGACCGATGCGACTCCCGCACCTGACGTCTCGTCGTCTCCCGGAATGCCGTCCCCCGCCGGAACGGGGAGCGGCTCGAACGGCCTGCCCGCGCCTCCGGCGCTCGATATGCCGACGGTGCACTCCGGCGCCTACGACTACATCGGCTATCTCGATTTTCCGGGCTACGGTCTCACGATGCCCGTCGCGGCAACGTGGAGCTTTCCTGCCTTGGAGATCTCCCCCTGTCGGCACACCGGCAGCGTGTACAATGACAATCTCGTTGTGGCGGGGCATAACTACAATACGCATTTTGGCGTTCTGTTCGAGCTTCAACTGGGCGACATCGTAACATTTACGGATGTGGACGGGAACGCATTTACCTATACCGTGCGGGAACTGACAAGCGTTTCCCCGGACGATTCGGACACCATGATGAACAGAGGTTACGCACTTACGCTCTACACCTGCAACTGGGACACGACGGAGCGCGTCACCGTCTTCTGTGAGCGCACCAACAGGGAGGTGTGAATACTTGGTATGAAGAAAATAGAGTACGGATTTAATCCCGGGCAGCGTTTCGGACGCTGGACCATTCTGGACAGATATGTTTTTTCAGCGCGGGGCGAAAAGAAATATCTTTGCCGCTGCGACTGCGGTACGGAAAGGTATGTACTGGAGCGTTCATTGAAATATGGCGGCTCCCAGAGCTGCGGCTGCTTGCGCAAAGAACGGGCTTACCAGGCAACGGCTTACAATTTACTTGGGCAGACCTTCGGCGAATTGCGTGTGATCGGCCGCAGCAGAAAGCGTACCGAGATGGGGGCGTACTGGACATGCCTGTGCAGCTGCGGCTACACCTGCGAGGCCACGGCAGCGGAGCTCGTGTCCGGGCGCAAGACCCATTGCGGCTGCAAAAGTGTGAGGAGCTATGCTACTTCCAATATTACCGGGCAGCGCTTCGGCCGGCTGACCGCGATGTACCCAACGAAAAAGCGTGACGCAAAAGGCTTCGTGATCTGGCATTGCCGCTGTGATTGCGGCAACGAGCCGGATGTTTCCTACAACAACCTGATGTATTGCGGCCAGCAGAGCTGCGGCTGCCGGAAGAAGGAGCACGATCAGGAGCTTGGTACTCTTCTGACCCATGTAGGCGGGACAAGCCTGGAGATGATCCAAAGTCAAAAGCTCCCCCGCGACAACACCACCGGCTATAAAGGCGTTTATCTGGTGCGGGGCAAGTATCTGGCGAAGATCGTATTTCAGAAAAAGCAGTATTTTCTCGGCACATACGACAGCATTGAGGAAGCCGCGGCGGCCAGAAAGAGCGCGGAGGCGCTGCTTTTCGGAGAAACGGCGGCGTTTATCCAAAAGTGGAAGGAAAGCGCTGCGAAGAATCCGGAATGGGCCGGAAATAATCCGGTAGAGATTCATGTGTCCCGGGATAGGGACGGACGGCTGGCCGTCTCCTACTCTCCCCAGATCCTGTGATGCGAAAAACCAATTTACGTAACCAACGAAAAGGAATTAACCCACGTGCGAGAATTGTTCTATGACCGCTGCGTCCATACTGGAAATACAGAGCTGCTGGGACAATGGGACGAACGGAATGCGCCGCTGACCCCGAAAACCGTAAGCTACGGCAGCAAAAAGAAACTCTGGTGGCACTGCAGGAAGGGACATTCCTGGCAGGCCGCGGTATATAACCGCTCCGCGGGATCAGGGTGCCCCTATTGCGCTGGGAAAGCGGTCGAGTCCGGCGGCAACGACCTTGCCTCCGTTTATCCGGAATTGGCAAAGCAATGGGATGCCGTAAAAAACGCACCGTTAACGCCCGCAGACGTCACACCGCATACCCATAGAAAGGTCTGGTGGAAATGCGCGCAGGGCCACGAGTGGCAGGCGTCCGTCCATAGCCGAGCGCAGGGAACCGGCTGCCCGATCTGTACAAACCATATTCCGGTCGTCGGAGAAAACACTCTGGCAGACCGGTTTCCGCAGATTGCGCAGGAATGGGATTATGAAAAGAACGCGCCGCTGACACCGGAGCAGGTGCTGCCGGGAACCTCGCGCCGCGTCTGGTGGATATGTCCAAACGGACACAGCTACAGAACCAATATCTCTTCCCGGACAAGCGGCGGCAACGGCTGCCCGATTTGCGCCGGAAAGGCCGTTCTGACGGGCGAAAACGACCTGCAGACAAAGTTTCCGGAAATTGCGGCACAATGGGATTGGGAGAAAAATACCGACTGCACGCCGGATTCGGTAGCGGCCTCGTCCAACCGCCGCGTATGGTGGCGCTGTGAACAGGGACATTCCTTCTGTACGTCCATTGCGCACAGAGTCCGTTACAAGTCGGAATGCCCGTATTGTACAAACAAGAAAGTGCTTCCCGGCTTTAACGATCTTGCGACTGTCAAGCCACGCCTTGCCGCGCAATGGGATCCGGAACTGAACGGGACGCTGACGCCGCAGATGGTAACAGCAGGCAGCCATCAGAAGGTCTGGTGGAAATGCCCGGCCGGCCACCGTTGGAAAGCGGCGGTTTACTCCCGCGCCGGTGCGCAGGAAAACGGCTGCCCGGTCTGCGCCGGAAGAACACAGGGGCGCAATATAAAATGGTGACGATATTGAAAATGCCGGTGCGACTGCGGCAAGGAAACCATTGTAGGGTAACCCCTGCCACAAGCCGGAAAGACAAAAAGCCGCGGCTGTCTGCAGGCGGCCAGCATTATCGACAATCTGAAACTGTGTGACGCGGTACATCAGCAGCAATTTTAGAGGCGTCTAAAAACGCCACACCATTTCCTCCAACATCAGCGGATACACCGGCGTGTATCACTCTGCAAAAAGCGGAAAATGGCAGGCGCAGATTACATTCAAACGAAAAATCTACTATCTCGGTTCCTTTGACAAACTGGAAGATGCTGTGAAAGCCAGAAGGTGCGGAGAGACAATGCACAACAACTTTCTGGAATGGTATTACACAGAACATAGAAATCCTCAAAGCCTATCAAAATAAGGAGCAAAGGATTACGGCATATGAGTACAAATCAGCTGATTTCTCTTCTGGATTTTCTTGCCAATAAGGCCGGGTGTATGTATTTAAGCGACCTGCGCAGCATCAACAGTACAGAGTGCCGTATGCTGAAACGATGCATTGAGGAAATATCGGCAGACCAATTTGTCGCCAGAGAATGGCAGGATGCCCTGGAATATCTTGCGGACACAAAAACGGAAGAAACCAATCCCAATATTCTGAAATCGCAGTTTACCGAAGCGCCATGGAATTGCCGTTAGGAGGTATATTGACCCAAAATCAATAAAGCATAGCATTCTGTGCGTCCCCTTAAGGAATACGCGCCAGTTTTTATTAAAAACAGCATAATAGTTGGCAATAGGCCGCCGCTCTGTTTCGAAAGAATAGATGCAGAATATAAAGCGCCTGAACTCGCACAGACGAGCAAAAAGCACTCTTTCAGCGAATTTGCTGAAAGGGTGCTTTTTGTTTATCTCGCGCTGGCAATGCTGGATCGCTGCATACCCGTAGCCCCCCGATTGTTTCCCCGCCAAAAACAATCGGAGGTACATACAATGCACGATAGGAAAAGCCTGTATTCACAAAACAAGCGGAACAGCCGAGCCATTATCTGCCCGGACGCTTTTGAGCAGGATCATCCGCTCACGCCCGAGCAGTTTTCGTCTGAGGAGGAGTTCCAGTTCTGGAAAACGTGGTCGGACGAGGATTACCACAACTGGGAGCTTGCAGATCATGTTTACTCAGATCACACATTATCCCTCACGGAATACTCTGCCGCAGAGCCATCCCCGGAAGAAACGATTCTCGCCCGTCTCGAACGAAGGGAAAACGTTTTGTTCGCACAAACATCCTTGCAGAAGATCCGTGGGCTCGTCACGGAAAAGCAGTACCGCCGCATCCGGATGTACTGCGAGGGCATGACGTACCGGGAGATTGCGGCGAAAGAAGGTGTATCTTTTCAGAATATTTGTAAGTCCATTATGGCCGGAAAAAAGAAAATTTTGAAATTTTCAAGAAAACAGGGTGACAAATGAGCGAAAAATCCGCGTTGGGTGAGAGGGTGATTTTCCCCTCACCGCACCTTGACAAGTTCATAGCCATTCACCAGACACATTCCCATGTGCCGCGAGAGCGAAGCCCGCCGGGTGACACGCCATGACCCTTTTCGGAGAGCGATACCGTCAGCCCGGAACTGCCGCACAGCCGCCGGCACGGCCATGACCGCGCATGGGGACAATGATACTTCCGCCCAGCCACAGATCACACAATGGGGGCGGCTCGGAGAGATCCTCGGAGGAGTGCAATTCTCATGGAGCAGCCCGGCATGCTGCCGTCTGGTGACTTCCCTGTCCGGGGGTGTCGAGGACAAATACGGGCCTACATAGAAAGTGAAAGGAGGAACGCAAATGTTCCCGATCTGGTTTTTCCACGGAGTGCCGCCGGACGGATATACGAGCACGCCCCACACTACGGCAAGGAGGAAAATACCCCTTTGAAAACACGATACAAAATCCTGGCTCTCGTCCTTGCGCTTCTTTGCCTTCTGAGTTTTCCGTGTCCTGCGGTTCTGGCGGCGGAGCCGGAGGGGGACGAATCTGTAGAAGAAGCAGCGCCGTCTGCGGAAGACGTGCAGGAAGAGGAGGGCGCAGAACAGCCAGAGCTAACGGTTCCCTTGACTAAGGCTCCCATGCTGAAAGCCGCCGCAGCCACGGCGCTCATTACCTTCGACTATGTCTACGACTCTGCCGGGCAGTACGTTTACTACCAGCACCCCTTTTATTATAACGGCGGCCCGACCGGCGGCTACGGGGATATGCGTCTCAACGACTTTGCCAATGGGCAGGAGGCCTACTGCATTGAGCCCGGCATCATGCTCGCCCACGGCGATGTTCTCCGCTCGGACGTCATCGACGTATGGAACAGCTTTTCGTATGAGCAGCAGAATGCCATCAAGCTGGCGCTCCTCTGCGGCCGCGCCGGAAACAGCAGTCATCTCCCCGGCACACCCAGCTGCCAGCAGACCGCCACGCAGATGCTGATCTGGGAATTCGTCACCGGTGCCCGGCAGCCGTCCCCGCCGTACACTCGAGGCAACGACGAGATATATACCTGTCTCGTCTCCAATGGCCAGAATGCGGAGATCGGGCAGATCTATGATACGATTCTCTCCTACATGCTGAGCTATATGACGCTGCCGAGCTTCATGACTGCCGTGAGCAGTAGCGCACCGCAGGAAGAGCTATCCTATGACGGCACCACATATTCTATTACGCTGACCGATACGAACAACGTGATCGAAAACTATTCCTTCTCCGCATCGGACACCGTTGTTTCCGTTGCGGTATCCGGGAATCAGCTGATTCTCCGTTCCGCATCGCCGTTATCTGCTCCGGTTACTGTGGTAGCTACCCGGAACTCCGCCTATACGGCGGCTTCCACCTTCACTCCTTATGGCTCAACGACACGGCAGGATATTGTTGTCGGCGTGGAGGCCGTCGGCGGCATGACGGGCTATCTCACGTTGAAAGCCAACCACAAGGAATTCCGCATTACCGTGACCAAAGAAGACAGCCTCACCGGAATGGCGCAGGGCGACGGGACGCTCGCCGGAGCGGTCTACGGCCTCTATCACGGAGATACGCTGATTGAGACCTGTACCACCGACGCCAACGGTCAATTTACTACCGGCTATTACGAGGCCGGAGAGGGCTGGACGATTCGAGAAATTGCACCTTCGCCCGGATATCTTCTGGATATGACGGTGTATCCCGTTCCCGCGACCGCGGATCAGCTGCCCACTATTAAGAATGACTTAACCCTGACTGTGAAGGAAAACCCAATTCTCGGGCGGTTCTCAATTTCTAAGCTCGCCGTGAACAGCGCCGCGGGAACGGAAGCGCCCGAGACCGGGGCCACCTTTGAAGTGTTCCCAAAATCTGCGGGCAGCTATGAGGCGGCTGCGGAGTCCGAACGAGATATCCTCACCTGCGGGGAGAATGGAACGGCGCAGTCGAAGCTGCTGCCCTACGGCGTCTACATTATCCGTCAGCTGTCCGGTTGGGAGGGCTATGTACTTGATACCACCCTGCACGAAGTGAATATCACTTCCGACGGAGAGACGGTTTCTCTGTCGATCCGAAATGAGATATACAAAGGATCGCTGACGATCCAAAAAGTGGACAAGGACAGCGGACAGGCTCTGCCCGACGCGAGATTCCGGCTTCTGGACAGCACAGGGAATCCGTTTGCCGAAGGGATGACGGACGCAAACGGGATACTGCTCTTTGAGAACATCCCCTTCGGCGACTACTATCTCGAAGAGCTGGAAGCCCCGGACGGCTACAAGGCAGATACGACACCATATGTTTTCTCCGTGACTGCGGACGGGCAGAAGATCGAGATTCGGCGCGAAAACACCCGTATCCCCGGCTCTGTAACCGTAGCCAAGACCGACAGCGGCGGTAACCCGATCCCCGGTGCCGCGTTCCGGTTGGAATACTCCGAAGACGGAGAAACCTGGATGCCGGTATTCCATAACGGTACTCCGGCAAAGGAGATCGGCGGATGCACCTCGGAAAGCCTCAGCGACGGCATACTGATTACGGGAGACGATGGGATTGCCATTTTCGACGGCCTCCGGGCGGATAAAAACGTCCGTTATCGTATTACGGAGATCGCAACGGTCAACGGCTATGTGCTCCTGACGGAGCCGGTAGAGCTCGGAACGTTGCCCCGCGAAAATGAGGATAACCCAATCTACGATGTTTCCGTAACCGTTAATAACTCCCCAACCTATCTTCTCCCTATGACCGGCGGAGCCGGTCTGTGGCCTGTGCTCTCCGCCGGCTTTGCCGCGGCGTGTATGGGCCTTTTTCTTATCATCATTTCCAAAAATAAAAGAAGGGACTGCATGCAATGAAGAAAACCGGCAAGAAGTTCTTTTCCGTTATCATGGCGGCTCTGGTCGTGCTGACAACGACCGTATCCGCCTTTGCCCTGATGGAGAATGTATCCACAATCAACACCGACAGGACCGGCTCCTTTGATATTTACAAGTACGACATTACCAACGCCGAGAAGGACGGCGTATGGGATTCCAGCTACGTCTCCACCGGTGTCCGCGATCCTGGCGTGGAGGATATTCTCGGCAGCGATACGAGAAAGAGCTCGCTGAACGCGAACGGAGAGGTTAACGGATACGCCATCAAGGGCGTTGAATTCACCTATCTGAAAGTTGCCGACATCCGCACCTATACTGAGGATGATAACGGCGCGTCGCATGTGGAAGTTCTCTACGGGATCACGCAGAACGACGCCAACAACACGTTCCTGTCCGCCATCGGTGTGAGTGCCGGAGACCGGTATGCACCGGCGGATTCAGATGACGGCACCATGTACTTCTACCGCTCCGATACCCTCGTTAATGGTCTGAAATCCGCGCTGGCAAGCAACTCCATCACCGTGAAGAACGCCCTGGAGCGCTTTGTGCGCGAGAATGGCGGCACAGCGATGCCGCTGACCGACAGCTACGGCCACACCTCCGCGAGCGACCTTCCTCTCGGACTGTATCTTATCGTTGAAACGAAAGTGCCCGAAATGGTCACGGAAACCACCGCACCGTTTTTTCTCTCCCTGCCCATGACAGCTGTGGACGGCAGCAATGCCTATGACGGCGGCGAGCGCTGGATATACGATGTCACCGTGTACCCCAAGAACCTCACCGGCATCCCGACATTGGAGAAGACCGTGCGCGAAGCGCTTGCGGACACCGGCAAGAGCGGCGGCTCCGATGCCATTACCGATGGTTTCGCTCATGCTGCTACAGCGTCTGCCAATGACACGATGGAATACCAGATCCTCTCGACCCTGCCGAGCATCACCTCCGAAGCCACCTACCTGACGGATTACTCCTTCGTGGACACGCTGGACGCTGGCCTCTCGTACCGCAAAAACGATGTAAAAATCGAATTCTTCCGCAACAGCACTTGCAACGCAGACGACCGAATCACCGTCTGGAACGAAGGCGACGGAAAGTTCTCCGTATCCTATAATGACACGCCCGGCATGACCATCTCCATGACAGCAGACGGCCTTGCGGAGATCAACGGCAGCTATGCTGTGTATACCAAGTCTGACATGATAAATTCCGGCTATTCCGACTGCACCGTGCGCATCACCTATTCGGCGAAGCTCAACCCCGATAAAAGCCTTGTCTGCGGCGACGATGGGAACAGCAACAACGTCGTGCTGGTATGGAAGCGTACCAACAGCAGCTTCTACGATACGCTCGTGGACGACTGCCATGTGTACAGCTACGGTCTTGACCTTACCAAGGAATTCAGCGACGGGCAGGGTGACTTCTCCAAGGTGGAATTCCTTCTTTATAACGACACCGACGGATACTTCGTTACGGCGGAGCTGAATGAGGGCGACGGAGGCTACTATGTGACCGGCCATGTTTCCGGAAGAGACGATGCCACCCGGTTCACTCCTACGGCAGACGGCTCCATCCTCGTGAAAGGGCTGGAGGATGACACATACATCGCCACCGAGATTCAGCCGGCCAACGGCTACACGCTGCTCCGCGACGATATCCAGATCGTGATCGAGGCAGCGAAGAGCGATGATCTCTGTGATATCTACGTCACCGATGTGCTGGGCGTTCTGCAGAACGATCCACGGTATGCGGATGTTCCGGAAGGTCTCTATAAGAACATGCCGCAGAAGCATCTGGAGCACTGTCTTCTGACTGCTTCCGCCAAGGTGGACAGCAACACTGTGACGATGGATGCCGACGGCGAATCGGCCAATGCCATCGTGCCGCTGACTGTTGTCAACACCCGCGGCTTCAACCTGCCGCAGACCGGCGGGCATGGTACCTGGATGTACGGCGTTGCCGGTACTGTTCTGATGGTCGCCGCCGCGATCATCCTGGTAAGCGCCCGCAGAAAGAAGCTAGGGAAATAACCTTGACACATGGGAGAGGCGGAAAAACAGGCAAGTCTCTCCCATACATATGAGTTATTGGTTTTAAAGAAAAAGTTATTCGCTTTAAGGAACCTTAAAGCGAATAACTTGAGGAGATATGAAAAAGGAGCATCCGATGAAATACAAAAGAATGATTTATTTTGTTTCCGGTGCAGCGTGTCTCTTCCTCGCTGCCGGATTGATTCTGTACCCGATTTTGGGAAACGCGTTGGCGGAGAAGAACAAGAGCCTTGTAATGACCGAGTATTCCAGAGCCGTGGAGGAGATGACAGATACCCGCGTAGCAGAGATACTTGCCGCAGCGGAGACGTACAACGCCGCGCTGTCCCCAATATCCGTTTCCGCGGACGGCGCGTTTTCTTTAACTGGCTTGACTGCAGCGCAGAAAGAATATGACGAGATCCTCGCTGTTAACGAAAGCGGCATTATGGGACAGCTGGAAATCCCAGAGCTGGATATTTGCCTGCCGATCTACCACGGCACGGACGGCAGCACGCTGTAGAAAGGCGTAGGGCATCTGCTGGGATCGTCCTTTCCCGTAGGCGGAAAAGGGACGCATGCCGTCCTGACCGGTCACTCCGGCCTCTCCAGAGAAAAGATGCTGACAGACTTGGAAAAGATGAAGGTCGGAGACCGGTTTTTTCTGCATGTGCTGGACCGGACGCTGGCGTATGAAGTGCAGGATATTTTTACTGTCCTCCCGGATGATACGTCGCATCTCAGCATCCAGCAGGATGAAGACATGTGCACGCTCATCACCTGTACGCCGTATGGCGTCAATACGCACCGTCTGCTGGTGCAAGGGCATCGTGTCTCCTATGAGCCGGAAGCCGTTTCAACGAAGATTACAGAAACAGCTGAAGAGAATAGCAGAGTTTCCAGCTGGCAGCAGCAGTACTTCGACGGCATATATTACGGCGTTATTCTGGCGGACACCGTAGTCCTTGTATGGGTCGTTGTACGGGAGACGCGCCGGGATCACCGGAGAAAGGAGGCGCTGAGCCGGTGAAAACGAAATCACTTGCCGTTGCGTTGATTCTTTTCCTCTTAGGGCTTTTGATTATTTTGATTCCTTCCTTCTCCGGGCACCGCCTGGAATCGCAGGCGGAACAAGCCGCGGAAAGATTTAATGAAACTGTCTTGGAAAACAAGAACGAAGAATCCCCGTCTTTCACGGAATTGGAAGACGGGGATTTGCCATATCCGGAGCTTTTCCGGGCGGCGCAGGCATATAACGAGGAACTGTATCATAACCGGCAGGCGGGCTTTACCAGCATTTCGGCGTATCAGGAGCCATCCCTATGTCTTTCGGATTACGGCATTGATGACGGGGTCTTCGGGACGGTATGCATCCCCAAGCTTGGCGTAACGCTGCCCATTTATCTCGGCGCTTCGGAGGAGAATATGGCGAAGGGCGCGGCGCATCTTTCGCAGACGAGCCTGCCCATTGGCGGCGAAAATACAAACTGCGTTCTTGCCGGGCATTGCGGATTTAACGGCGCGGATTATTTCCGCTATCTGTCCACGCTGACCGAGGGAGATGAGGTGATCCTGACGACGCTCTGGGGCAAGGGTCATTACCGCGTGTCGGGCGTTGCCGTCATTGCTCCGGATGATATTGCCTCCGTCATGATACAGCCGGGAAGAGAATTGCTGACGCTTCTCACCTGTCACCCCTATGCGTCCGGGGGAAAGTACCGGTTTTTAGCGATTTGTGAAAAAGAGATTTCGGAGGTTGATTCATGACAAACGAAGGATTCCGCCGGGGCGACGTGTTCATGGCAGAGCTGCGAGCCGAGCCGGGCTCGGTGGAGCATGGCCGCCGTCCGGTCGTCATTCTGCAAAACAACATCGGAAATCTCTACGCGCCCACGCTGATCGTCGCGCCGATTACGTCCCGACCGCGGAAGCATGGCTGCCAGGTGACGCAGTATCCGGTGCCGCCAACAACGTTCCTGCGAGATGGGAGCATCGTCCTCTTGGAGCAAATCACGACGATTGACAAGCGCCAATGCCGACAGTATCTGGGGTCTTTTGATGCCCGGCAGATGGATGCCATCCACCGCTGCATCGAGATCAGCATCGGGCAGGACGTACCGGGAAAAAGTAAACGGATTAAGGCAGAACAAGCGGCTGCGGCTGGTGCGAACGAATTATGTAGGAAGAGATTATCTCGATAAATTGCGAGGAAGTGGGTTCAGATTCCAATGGATAACCTGCCATCTGGCAGAGCAGATCGGGATTGACAGACCATGCGCGGGAAACGGCGGTGCGGATGTTTCTTTCGACGGCTGTCCAATTGCATTCAAAGTGCTCGGCAGTTTCCATGTAGATTTCTTTTGTGATCGCCTCAAGGCGAGATTCATCCTGGATGGCCAGACAGATGGCGTACTCGGTGTGTTTAAAGCCTTTGTAGCATCTTGTAATGCCAAAAGATCGCAGAATGTCCTGTACAGCTGTCATTGGTATATCCTCCCAAATCCAAAGATTTAAGAAGATGATAGAGCCGA
>OLXV01000664.1_pt1 | contig 18062 bp, 13 predicted proteins | sample 1673481 | NCBI WGS metagenome assembly OLXV01 (sample SAMEA103958113, study PRJEB25191) | human gut metagenome
ACTCGACAAGTGGTTTGTGATATTCTTCGGTTAGATAGTTCTAACCACTGTCTAATACAATACGCATTTATCGAACAACATTCAATAGGTCCCGGCGATGTTCGTCTGTTCCTTTCAAAAGTTCGTCTAATCGTTGCAAAAAGGAGGCGGTCTGTTTCCATGTCTGAAATTATCGACCAGTTTTATACACCTCTGCTGATTGGACACGGTTTTATCCGTGACCCGGATGACCAGCAATATGGGGCGTTAGGTGACTGCTGGAAACTTTCTCCCGAAGTTGGAGAAGGCTCCTACTGGACTTATGGACAGAAAGACCTATATGATATTAAAATCCACAACTTTTCCTTCCACGAAGATTTCATGTTGGAATGCTCCCTGCCGGAATGTCTGAGTATCACTCGGTATGACTCTATTTCCGGGGAGGAATTATCTCCATACCGTAGGCTGTCTGCCGGTTGTATCAAAACATTTATTGGAGGCTACGCTCCATACAAGGCTTTGATACATAAAAATATTCCAATCCGTTCGGTTGGGATTGAGATTGCACCGGCATATTATGAGGACTACCTGAAAAAACTGTACCCAGAGGCACAGATCAATCCTGTGGATGCATTTCGGAAGATCGACCAAACTTCCGACTTTCCAGAAATGTCACGGTTACTCACAGAAATCAAAGACTATCGCGGGGAAGGGATTGCCGCAAAACTTTTTTATGAGGGTAAAGTCGCAGAAGCTGTTTCAATGGTGGTGGAATATCAGAAGAAACATCCTGATAAACCAGCCCATAAGCTCTCTCAACAGGATATTGAAAATCTCCAAATAGTTGCCGCTTATCTTAGCGATCACTATGCTTTTGATATTCCTCTGGAACGGCTAACACAGATTGCCTGCATGGGAACAACAAAGCTCAAAAGCTGTTTTAAGAAATACTACGACTGCACCATCACGGAATATGTTCAACAGCGGCGCATGAGCCAAGCAGAATATCTGCTGGCATATACAGAGCTGACAGTCGGACAAGTTGCCCAAACAGTAGGCTATTCCACTTCAAGCCGATTTGCAGAATTATTCCGAAAAAGCACGGGATTGTTGCCATTAGAGTACAGAAAAAACGCACAGCGCAAATAAAATGAGCGCCAGAGGGAACTCTGGCGCTTACATGATTATTGAAATATCAACTCTTGAAAAATAGTTTCCTCCACCTGCACTTTCAGCGTGTTCATCAGCCCCACCCAGCGCATGGGGGCACAGGCTTTCAGTTCCTCGGTGACGCCTGCCGCCTCCATCATACGGGGCAGCATGGCGTCCATTCGTTCATGCGCCGCCCGGTCAATCTCCAACAGGTGCGGGTACAGCTTTTCGCTCAAAATCAAGCTGCTGTAAAGGCCGGGCCGGTGTTCCTTCAGGTAGCGTTGCCGCATACGGCCATACTTGCCGATGGGGGCCTCCGGCTGCTCGGAAAGTTTCAGGTCGGGGATGTAGTAATCCCCGCAGCGGGTGTAAGTCAATTTGTTCATGTTCGTCCTCCTTTGCACTGTGACGGTTAAACTGCGGCGCTGGCCGATATGGTGGCCTTGCGCGGCTCCTGCCTGGGTAACTGGCTGACGGGGATAAAAACGCCCTTTTCCATGTCCTCGGCCCGGATCGCGGCCTTTGCTGCCTCCACCTGGGCCTTGCGCCTGGCGTTGTAGCGTTCTTCCCATTCCTTCTGCTTGCCGTTTGCCTTGCGGCGCAAGTAGTTCTGGTGAAGCCTGTCCTTGCGTTCCTCCTTCTTCCGCAGTTCTTCCTGTTCCTCCGGGGTCAGGGGAACCGGCTGCAAGGCAGGAGGGATATAGCGGCCCACAAAGTTGAAGTAGATTTCAACCTCCTGTGTGGTGTCCTGGCTGCCTTTGCGGGCGCGTTCATGGACAAGGATTTTCTCTACAAACTCGTTGAGCATGGTATTTGTCAGCGTGTCAAAATTCTCGTACTTGTCAATCAGGGCAATAAACTTCTCCGCAGATTTTCGGCTCTGCTCATAGCCGGTAACGGCCTTTTCCAGTTCCGTGATTTCCGCATTGAGAGCGTCCTGCTCTTTGGCATACTGTGCGTCCAGGGCCTCATACCGGGCGTCCGGCAGCTTGCCCAGGGCGTTGTCCTCATAGATTTTGCAAATCAGCTTTTCCAGTTCCCCGGCCCGCTTTTGGGCGGCGGCCAACCGTTTCCGCTTCTTGGAGATGTCAGCGGTCTGCTGAGCAGCCTGCGTTTCCTGGACAGTGCGGATAAACTCGGCCCGGTCATTCTTGGAATACTCCGCGATGGCCCGGAGCATATCGGTTATCAGGGTCAGAACAGCCTCGGCCCGGATGCGGTGCTGTGTGCCGCAGAGCGTCCCGCATGGGATTTTGCTGTACTGGCTGCAAGTAAACTGCGGGTCACGCTTGCCGTTATTGACGCGATGGACATACATCTTGCCGCCGCAGTCGGCACAGTACATCAGGCCGGTCAGGGGATGGGCCTCGCCCCAGCCGTCCGGGTAACGCCTGACATTCGCCCGGATACGCTGCACATTGTCAAAGGTTTCCTGGTCGATGATGGCCTCATGGGTATTCTCGAAAATCGTCCACTCGCTTTCGTCAACATAGTGGCTTTTCTTGTCCTTGAAGTGCTTTCGGGTCTTGAAATTGATGGTGTGGCCCAGGTATTCCCGCTTTTTCAGAATGTTCACAATGGTGGACGATCCCCAGCCGTAGGGGTCTTTAACCGGCTTCGTCCTGTTTACTCCCTCGTCAAAGCGTGCCAGATGGACAGCGGGGATTTCGACCTTTGCCTCGGACAGCAGCTTGGAGATTTGATAGGGGCCGTAGCCCTCCATCGTCAGGGAAAAGATACGGCGTACCACTTCGGCGGCTTCTTCGTCCACAAGCCAATGTTCCCGCTTTTCGTCCCACAGGTAGCCATAAATGACGGTGCCGGTCAGGTGCTTGCCGCTCATGCCTTTGGACTTGAACACAGAGCGGATTTTCCGGCTGGTGTCACGGGCGTAAAACTCGTTCATGATGTTGCGGAACGGGGTAAAATCGTCATCGCCTTTCAGACTGTCCACACCGTCATTGATGGCGATCAGCCGGACACCGCGCTGCCGCAAAATCTCCATGACCTGGCCGACTTTCAGATAGTCACGCCCCAGGCGGCTCATGTCCTTTATGACGATGGCCTCCACCCGTCCGGCCTCAACTTCCTCCATCATCGCCAGAAAGCCGGGACGGTCAAAGCGGGTTCCCGATACGCCGTCATCGGTGAAGTGGGTAGGGTTCGGCAGCCCATTCCGGCGGGCAAACTCCTCTAACATCTGCTTTTGATGGCTTATGGAATTGCTCTCGCCCTGTAATTCATCATCGCGGCTCAACCGCTCATACAGTGGGGTGATTTTCTCGTTTCTCATGGCTGTACCTCCTGAAATGAAAATACTCTAAGTGACTGCTTCACTAACCATGACAAAAACCATGATTAAGAAGTCACTTAGAGCATACATCTCCGCCGCCCAGTTCCTAATTTCTAATTTTCCTCTCAACTCCTCACTCCTAACTCCTACTTCCTAACTTCTTCACCATTCTCCCCGTATTCAGCCCGCAGGTCAGCAGGTTAGAGGCTGTCATGACCGCCAGAAAGCCCGGCATACCGTATTGCGGCATCAGCCACAAAATGCCTGCAATGCGCAAAATGGAATCCAGCACCGAATAGCGGAAGGTCGCCAGCTGCTCCCCCATGCCTTTTAAGATCGCATCCACCATGCTTTCCAGGTACATAAAGGGCGCTACAAAGCCCAGTACCTGCACATAGCGGCCCGCCTGGGCATCGTGATAGAGCAAAATGGCGGCATCCTTGCCAAACAGCACCAGCGCGGCCCCCACCAACAGCGAGAACCCACCCGTCAACCCCATGGCAAGCCGCACAAGGCGGCGCAGGGCAGCGGTATTCCGGGCGGTGTGGGCACGGGTGATCTCCGGCATCAGCAGGCCGGAAAGTGCCGCCAGCACCGAGAACGGAAAAAAGATAAGCGGCAGTGCCATGCCTTTTAAGGAACCATACTGCGCCACGGCTTCAGCGCGGGTGCCAAGGTAAGCGGCAAGACAGGCGGGGATCAGCACGCTTTCCCCTGCCTGCAAAACGCTGGCCACCAACCGGCTGCCGGTCACGGGCAGCACAATTTCCCACAGCTCCCGGCTGGTATAGCCGCGGGGCGGGTCATCGGCGCATGGGCGGAAGCTCGGTTCCTGCCGGGCAAACAGCGCCATAATGCCGCAGGAGACCGCCTCGCTGACAGTATTGCCGATGAGCACCGCACAGCAAGCGTAAGCTGCGCCCCAGTGGGCCAGCTTTACCAGCGCCAATGCGGCCACGGCCATCCGCACGGTCTGCTCCACCAGTTGGGCAATGATATTCGGTTCCACCCTTCGCCGCGCCAAAAAGCACCCCCGCAGCGCCCCGGCCGCCGCAATAAACGGCAGGCTGGGGGCCAGCGTACACAGCCCCAGCTCCGCGCGGGAATCATGCAGGGCAAAGCGGGCCAAAGGGTCCGCCAGCGCCAGCTGCGCCAGCATGGCGGCGGTGCCCAATACGGCCGCTGTTGCCGCAAGGTTGCGCAGCGTCGGGGCCATGCCGCGCCCACGGGTCAGGCACTGCGCACCCAGCCGTGTGGACGCCACATTGATGCCCGCCGAAGCCAGCGAAACAAACACCATATAGACGGATAAGATCAGCTGGTACAGGCCCATGCCCTCCGGCCCCAGGCGCGCAGCCACAAACACCCGGAACACCATGCCCAGCGCCCGCAGCGCAAAGCCCGCCACTGTCAGCAGTGCTGCATTTTTCAGATAGGTTTTCCCCCGCAGTGCCGTTTTTGCCGCCCCCTTTGCCCGTATAAAGCCAGTATATTCTGCATTGCTGCGGTTTATGGCAGGGTTCTATGAAGAAGTATCACCCATACAATTCGGACATTTTTGCTGGTTTGGCGTGCTATTCGTTTTGATAGTACTTGCATTTTGTGCTCTGACGCGGTACACTAATAAAGTGCGGCCCATGCCGCAAAACGGAGAACGGTGCCGAAACGGGGCAATTGCAGCGCCCCGCCCGGCACAGATAAAAGGAGCTATACCCACATGAGTGAAGCATGTACCCACGATTGCAGCAACTGCCACGCTGACTGTTCCAGCCGTGCGCCGCAGCATGAACCGCCGCACGCAAAAAGCCACATCAAAAAAGTAATCGGCGTTGTTTCCGGCAAGGGCGGCGTTGGCAAAAGCATGACCAGCGCCATGATGGCTGTTTCCATGCGCCGCAAAGGCTACAAGGTCGGCGTGCTGGATGCTGACATTACCGGCCCTTCCATCCCCAAATTGTTCGGTGTTCATGGCCCGGCCATGGGCACCGAGGACGGCATCAACCCGGTGGAAAGCCACACCGGCATCAAGATCATGTCCATCAACCTGCTGCTGGAAGATGAGGAAGCCCCCGTTGTGTGGCGCGGCCCCGTGATTGCCGGTGCGGTCAAGCAGTTCTGGCAGGAAGTGATCTGGGACGACGTTGACTTTTTGTTTGTCGATATGCCTCCGGGAACCGGCGATGTGCCGCTGACCGTGTTCCAGACCCTGCCGGTAGACGGCATCATTATTGTATCCAGTCCGCAGGAGCTGGTCGGCATGATCGTTGGCAAGGCTGTGCAGATGGCCGAAATGATGAAGGTTCCCATCCTTGGCATTGTGGAAAACATGAGCTATGTGCTCTGCCCGGACTGCGGCAAGCATATCAACGTGTTTGGCGATAGCCATGTGGACGAGACCGGCAAGAAGTACCACCTGCCCGTGCTGGCCAAAATGCCGCTGAACCCCGAATTTGCCAAAGAGGCGGACGCCGGCATGATTGAAACCTTTGCCGGGGATTATCTGGACGGCGCAGCAGACGCTGTAGCCAAGCTGCTGAAGTAACTTTTTTATTTTGGAATCCGGGCCCCATGCCCCGTTTGCAGCCTGTGTGGGGCATGGCCCTGAAAAATTTATCCATACAGGAGGAAACACATTATGAAAAAGTTCCTGGAAGAGTTCAAAGCTTTTGCCCTGAAAGGCAACATGATGGACATGGCCATCGGTGTTCTCATCGGCGGCGCATTCTCCACGCTGGTCACTTCTTTGACGGACAACATCATCAACCCCATCATTGGCATTTTGTTCCAGACAGATTTCAGTGATGTTGTGCTGCACCTGCCGTTTGACATCAACCTGGGCATCGGTGCATTCATCTCTGCCGTCATTAACTTTATCATTCTGGCATTCGTTCTGTTCTGTATGCTGAAAGCCATGAACAAGCTCATGGACCTGGGCAAGCATGAAGAAGAAAAGCCCGCCGAGCCGGAAGCCCCTAAGGCCCCGACGCAGGAGGAGCTGCTGACCGAGATCCTGGCTGTTTTGAAAGAGCAGCAGGCTGCAAAAGGCAAATAACACACCGTTTTGCCCGGCAGTTATTGCCGCAGCTTAATTTTGTTAAGTTTAGCCATCGCAAAACAAAGCAAATAAGGTTTTTGCGTTAATTTCATAAAAATCTTTTGTTTGATGGTTGCCATTCCCCTACTGGTGTGGTATAGTACATACAAGAACAAAGACGTTCCCACAAACGGGTTAGTGTACCCGTTGGGGAACGTCTTTTTTCGTATCTATGCCAAGGTGGGAAATGTGCGTTCCCGCCCGGCCCCGCAGGAAATTACGGGAAGGAGCAAAAAACGGATGGAAAACTTTACAGAGCGCAAGGCCCCCGCCGGGCTGTATGATCCGCGGTTTGAACATGACAACTGCGGCATTGGTGCAGTTGTGGATATCAAGGGCCGCAAAACCCACAAAACGATCGACGATGCTTTGCAGATCGTGGAGCACCTGGAACACCGTGCCGGTAAGGATGCTGAAGGCAAAACCGGTGATGGTGTCGGTATCCTGCTGCAGATCGGCCACAAGTTCTTCAAAAAAGCTGCCGAAGAAGCCGGCATTACGCTGGGCAACGAGCGTGACTACGGCATTGGCATGTTCTTTTTCCCACAGGAAGAGTTGAACCGCAACCAGGACAAAAAGCTGTTTGAGATCATCTGCAAAAAAGAGGGGCTCAACTTCCTTGGCTGGCGCGAAGTGCCCACCTGCCCGGAAATTTTGGGCCACAAGGCACGTTCCTGCATGCCCAGCATCTGGCAGGCATTTGTGGAACGCCCGGCCCGCGTAAAGCCCGGCATTGACTTTGACCGCAAGCTTTATGTTGCCCGCCGCGTGTTTGAACAGTCCAGCCAGGATACTTATGTGTGCAGTCTTTCCAGCCGCACCATTGTGTACAAGGGCATGTTCCTGGTTAAAGAACTGCGCCTGTTCTATCCCGATTTGCAGAGCGAAGATTATGAATCTGCCATCGGCATGGTGCACAGCCGTTTTTCTACCAACACGGCACCCAGCTGGAACCGCGCCCACCCCAACCGCTTTATCCTGCATAACGGCGAGATCAACACCATCCGCGGCAACGTGGATACCATGCTGGCCCGCGAGGAAACCATTGGTTCCAACTACCTGAAAGAGGATATGACCAAGGTTCTGCCCATTGTGAACCAGGGTGGTTCCGACTCCGCCATGCTGGATAACACGCTGGAGTTTATGGTTATGAACGGCATGGAGCTGCCGCTGGCTGTTATGGTCACTATCCCCGAACCGTGGGAAAACAACCATAGTATGGACCCCAAAAAGCGTGCGTTCTATCAGTATTACGCCACCATGCTGGAACCGTGGGACGGCCCCGCTTCCATCCTGTTCAGTGACGGCGATGTGATGGGCGCTGTGCTGGATCGCAACGGTCTGCGCCCCAGCCGCTACTATATCACCAAAGACGGCCGCCTGATCCTTTCCAGTGAGGTCGGCGTGCTGGATATTCCCGCCGAAGAAATCGTGCGCAAGGACCGCCTGCGCCCCGGCAAAATGCTGTTGGTGGATACCGCCAGGGGTGAGCTGGTGGACGACGAAAGCCTGAAAGCCGATTACGCCAGCCGCGAGCCTTACGGCGAATGGCTGGACCGCAACCTGGTCAACCTGGCCGATTTGAAGATCCCCAACGAGCGTGTGCCCAGCCACGAGCATGACGAGCTGGTGCGGCTGCAGAAAGCATTCGGCTACCAGTACGAGGATGTTTCCACCATGATCCTGCCGATGGCAAAGAACGGCGCAGAGCCTGCCGGTGCCATGGGCAGCGATACCCCGCTGGCCGTTTTGAGCCACACCCATCCCCCGCTGTTTGAGTATTTTAAGCAGATGTTTGCCCAGGTCACCAACCCGCCCATCGACGCCCTGCGCGAGAAGATCGTGACCTCCACCACCGTATACGTTGGCGCACAGGGCAACCTGTTGGAAGAGGACGCCGAGAACTGCAAGGTACTGAAAATCACCAACCCCATTTTGACCGAAACCGACCTGATGAAGATCAAGGCCATGAAGGTTCCCGGCTTTAAGGTGGAAACCATCTCCATCTGCTACTATAAGAACACCGACCTGGAAAAGGCCATTGACCGCCTGTTCGTTGATGTGGACCGCGCCTACCGCGATGGTGCCAACATCCTGATTTTGTCTGACCGCGAAATTGATGAGTACCATGTCGCCATCCCCAGCCTTCTGGCTGTGGGCGCAGTTTCCAAGTATCTGGTTCGTACCCGCAAGCGCACCGCCATGGCCCTGATCCTGGAAAGCGGTGAGCCCCGCAAGGTTCATGATTTTGCCACCCTGCTGGGCTACGGTGCCTGCGCCATCAACCCCTATCTGGCACAGGAGACCATCGGCGAGCTGATCAATGAGGGTCTGCTGGACAAAGATTACTATGCCGCCGTGAACGACTACAATAAAGCCGTTCTGGCCGGCATCGTCAAGATTGCCTCCAAGATGGGCATTTCCACCATCCAGTCCTACCAGGGCAGCCAGATTTTTGAAGCGCTGGGTCTGAGCAACGAGGTAGTGGATAAGTACTTTACCAACACCGTCAGCCGTGTGGGCGGTATTACCATCCGCGACATCCAGAACGACCTGGAAGCCCGCCACAAGCAGGCATTCGACCCTCTGGGCCTGGATATCAGCATGGAGCTGACCAGCCTGGGTGAGCACAAGCTCCGCAGTGGCAAGCTGGCCGAAGATCATCTGTACAACCCGCTGACCATCCACCTGCTGCAGCAGGCCTGCTGGACCGGCGATTACAACAAGTTCAAGGCTTATACCGATGCCGTGAACGCCACGGGCGGCGATGCCATGCACCTGCGCAGCCTGCTGGACTTCAATTATCCTGACGCCGGTATCCCGCTGGACGAAGTGGAAAGCGTGGATTCCATCGTACACCGCTTCAAGACCGCTGCCATGAGCTATGGCGCCCTTTCTGAGGAAGCCCACGAGTGCATGGCCGTTGCCATGAACCGCATCGGCGGCAAGAGCAACACCGGCGAAGGCGGCGAAGCCGAAGACCGTTTTGGCACCGAGCGCAACAGTGCCATCAAGCAGGTGGCATCCTCCCGTTTTGGCGTGACCAGCAAGTATCTGGTTTCCGCCAGTGAGATTCAGATCAAAATGGCACAGGGCGCAAAGCCCGGCGAGGGCGGCCAGCTGCCCGGCGGCAAGGTTTACCCCTGGGTTGCCAAGACCCGCCACTCCACCACCGGCGTGGGCCTGATCTCTCCCCCGCCGCACCATGATATCTACTCCATTGAGGACCTGGCCCAGCTGATCTATGACCTGAAATGCTCCAACCGCAAGGCTGCCATCAACGTCAAGCTGGTCAGCGAAGCCGGTGTTGGCACCATTGCCGCCGGCGTTGCCAAGGCCGGCGCCGAAGTGATTTTGATTTCTGGTTTTGACGGCGGTACCGGCGCTGCACCGCGCAACTCCATCCACAATGCCGGCCTACCGTGGGAGCTGGGCCTTGCCGAAGCACACCAGAGCCTGATCATGAACGGCCTGCGCTCCCGCGTGCGCATTGAAGCTGACAGCAAGCTGATGAGCGGCCGCGATGTGGCCATTGCCGCCATGCTGGGCGCTGAAGAGTTCGGCTTTGGCACCGGCCCGCTGGTTGCCATGGGCTGCGTGATGATGCGCGTGTGCAACCTGGATACCTGCCCCATGGGCATCTGCACCCAGAACCCCGAGCTGCGCAAGCGCTTTAAGGGCAAGCCGGAATACATCATCAACTTTATGCGCTTTATGGCCGAGGATCTGCGCGAATACATGGCCCGCCTGGGCGTGCATACCGTGGATGAACTGGTTGGCCGCACCGACCTGCTGAAAGTCAAGGATGCCCCGGCTGGTTCCCGCGCAAGCGAGATGGACCTGACTGCCCTGTTGAAAAACCCGCTGGTGGAAAACAGCAGCGTACACTTCAACGCCAAGGATGTTTACAACTTTGGCCTGGAAAAAACGCCGGATATGCGCGTGCTGATGAAGAAGTTCAAGAAGAGCTTTGACATGGCAGAGCCCAAGCCGATGACCATTGAACTGGAAGTTGGCAACACCGACCGCGCGTTCGGCACGATTTTTGGCAGTGAGATCACCCGCAAGTTTGGCAACACCCTGCCGGAAGATACCTTCCATGTGATCTGCAACGGGTACGGCGGCCAGAGCTTTGGTGCCTTTATCCCCGCTGGCCTGACCTTGGAACTGGTTGGCGATTCCAACGACTATATGGGCAAGGGCCTTTCCGGCGGCAAGCTGATCGTTTACCCGCCCAAGGATGTCACCTATGACCGCAGCGAGAACATTGTCATTGGCAACGTTGCCCTGTACGGTGCAACCGCTGGTAAAGCGTTCATCAATGGCGTAGCTGGCGAGCGTTTCTGCGTGCGCAACTCCGGTGCTACCGCTGTTGTGGAAGGCGTTGGCGACCACGGCTGCGAATATATGACCGGCGGCACCGTGGTGGTGCTGGGTAAGACCGGCAAAAACTTTGCAGCCGGCATGAGCGGCGGCATCGCCTATGTGCTGGATGAGGACTGGGATTTCTACACCCGCGTCAATAAAGACATGGTCAGCCTGGAGCCGGTGGAACACAAGTATGATGTTTCGCTGCTGAAGGATTTGATCCGTGAACATGTGGAAGCCACTGGCTCCCCCCGCGGCAAGGAAATCCTGGACAACTTTGGCGAGTATCTGCCCAAGTTCAAAAAGGTCCTGCCCCATGACTATGACAAGATGCTGCGCCTGATTGCCCAGATGGAAGAAAAAGGCGAAGACAGCGAGCAGGCACAGATCGAAGCGTTCTATGCAATGAAGAACGCTGCTAACAAATAAGGGAGGCGCAAACGATGGGAAAACCGACAGGATTTATGGAAATTGCCCGGCAGACCAGCACGGAGCTGCCGCCCGAAGAACGCATTCAGAACTTTAACGAATTTCACATCCCGCTGCCGCAGGATGAACAGCAGGCGCAGGGTGCCCGCTGCATGGATTGCGGCGTACCGTTCTGCCAGGCTGGCATGATGATTGGCGGCATGGCAAGCGGCTGCCCGCTGAACAACCTGATCCCCGAATGGAACGACCTTGTCTACCAGGGCAAGTGGGATCTGGCTGTACATCGCCTGCGCGCCACCAACCGCTTCCCGGAGTTTACCAGCCGGGTATGCCCCGCTCTGTGCGAAGCTGCCTGCACCTGCGGCTACACCACCGGCAGCCCCGTTACCGTGAAGGAGAACGAGCACGCCATTGTAGAATATGGCTATGAATCCGGCCTGCTGACCGCCTGCCCGCCCCCGACCCGCACCGGCAAAACCGTTGCCGTGGTAGGTGCCGGCCCTGCCGGCCTTGCGGTTGCCGATTACCTGAACAAGCGCGGCCACAAAGTGACCGTGTACGAGCGTGAGGACCGCGTGGGCGGCCTGCTGATGTACGGCATCCCCAACATGAAGCTGGAAAAGCAGGTCATTGACCGCCGCGTGAACATTATGAAGGCCGAGGGCATTGACTTTGTAACCTGCGCCGATGTTGGCGGCAGCACCCCTGCCCAGGATGTGCTGGATGCACACGATGCCGTTGTGCTGGCCTGCGGTGCCAAGCAGGCGCGTGACATCAACGCCCCGGGGCGCGATGCACAGGGGATCTACTTTGCCGTGGATTACCTGACCAGCGTGACCCGCAGCCTGCTGGATTCCGGCTTTTCCGATGGCAAGGCCGTGAGTGCCAAGGACAAAAAGGTGTTGGTCATCGGCGGCGGCGATACCGGCAACGACTGTGTCGGCACCGCCATCCGCCAGGGCTGCGCAAGCGTGACCCAGCTGGAAATGATGCCCTGCCCGCCCACAGAACGCACCGCCGCCAACGCCTGGCCCGAATGGCCCAAGGTGCTGAAAACCGATTACGGCCAGCAGGAAGCCATTGCCGTGTTTGGCAGCGACCCGCGCATTTACCAGACCACGGTCAAAGAGTTCTATAAGGACGAAGCCGGTCAGGTTTGCGGTGCGCTGATTGCCAAGCTGGAAAGCAAAGTGGTGGATGAAGCCACCGGCCGCCGCGCCATGGTGCCCACCGGCGAAGAATTTGCCATCGAGTGCGACCTGGTGCTGATTGCCGCCGGTTTTACCGGCTGCCAGCCCTATGTGGCCGAAGCGTTTGGCGTTGACCTGACCAAGCGCGGCACCGTTGCCGATACTAAGTACGCCACCAACGTGCCCCATGTATTTACCTGCGGCGATATGCACCGCGGCCAGAGCCTTGTTGTTTGGGCCCTGCGCGAAGGCCGCGATGCCGCCGCCGAGGTGGATAAGAGCCTGATGGGCTACACCAACCTGTAACAAGCCATTTTCTTAACATCCGTTTTATAATAGACAGCAGCCCCCGTACCGATGTGCGCACAAAATCATCGGTGCGGGGGCTGCTGCTTTATGATTTTATTATGGCTTCAGGTTATTTATCCTTATTGTCCTTGTGGAACGCCACATAGAAGCAGAGGATGAGCCCCACGCACATGGCCGCTGTGGAGATGATGAACGGCACCAGCGTTTGGGTACCCAAAAAGCTGCCCAGCAGGCCGTTAATGCCATTATAGTTCCAGGGGTTCATAACGGCATAGATAAAGCAGAACGAAGAAAACACAAGGCCAACCAACGTCAGCAGCAGGCCATATAACAGTTTAGGTGCCATAGTTTTCCCTCCTCTTCATCATACACCGTCATATTTTATTTTCTGTTCTTGCAACCATCAATGTCTCGCTTACCGAGCCGCTGATGGTTGATCTCACAGCATTTTATCCAGCAGCGGCCAAAGCGCCTGGGTGTTGGCGTTGAACTGGGGGTAAAAATCATCCTGGATGGAATAATCAAAATACAGGGCGCGTGCAATGCGGCGGGCGGCGGGCAGGTAGCGCGGGTTTTCGCGTCCGCCTGCCTGCTGCAGCTTATCCGAAAGCTGGGTACACACCACAGCCCACCGGGCGTCAATCCCGGCGCGGGCGGTGATGGCGGCATCGTCCAGGTAATTTTGCAGGGTGCGCTGTTCCTGCGCGGATACGCGGGCACCGCACAATGGCAGCTGCACGTAATATTCCATGGCGGCTGTTGCCGGGTCAATGGCCTGGCCCAGCGGGTAAAGAGCGCAGGCCAGCGGGCGGGCGGCGTGGATGGTGCAGGCATCGGCCTCAAAAAAGGGGCAGTTGCCTGTGCGGGCATTGGGGCGCAGCACCACGGCAGGCAAAAGGGTCTGCGGGGCAAACTCCTGCTTGCAAAAAGCATCCGCCGTCAAGCGCGGGGGCAGGCCCAGGCGGCGGGCAATGCGGTACAGGTCATAACCGGAAAGCACCAGGTCCCGCCGGTTACGGCAGCAGTCCCCGCAGCCTGCACAGACAAAGTCAAATGGCTCCCCTGCCGCCAGCCGCGGGCACTGGGCCAGCGCAGCGGCAGATTCGGCACGGCCCGGTTCTGTCACAGGCGCACCTCCAGTGGGGTCTGCTCGCCATCCGCCATGGCGCGCACAGCCTTAAAGGCGCTTTCCACCATGCTGGCCACGTTCACATCGGTATAAAACGCGGTGTGCGGGGTAAAGATCACATTCGGGAAGCTGCGCAGCATGGCAAGTTCGCGGTTCTGCAACGCATCGCCCATATGGTTAAAGTAGAACAGGCCGTTCTCGTTTTCCACAACGTCCAGGCCGGCTGCACCGATCTTGCCGCTTTCCAGCCCGTTTATCAGCGCTTCCGGATCAATCAGGGTGCCGCGGGCGGTGTTGATCAGCACAACGCCGTTTTTCATCTTGGCAATAGCGTTGGCATCGATCATATGGCGGTTGGCGGCAGTGGCGTTGGTGTGCAGGGTGATGATATCGCAGCTCTTGTACAGGGTATCCAGATCCACATACTCGGCATACTGGCGGGCTTCATCGTTGGGGTACAGGTCGTAAGCCAGTAGCTTGCAGCCAAAGCCGCTCAAGTGGCGCAGCACAGTGCGGCCAATGTTGCCGGTGCCGATCACACCCACCGTCATACGGGTGATATCGCGGCCCATCTTGCCGCTTAAGGAATAATCCTGGGCATCGGCACGGCGCAGAATCTGGCCCACTTTGCGGTTGCACATCAGCATCAGCATAATGGCATAATCGGCCACACCTGCCGGCGGATACCAGGAATGGGAGATGCGCATGCCAAGCTCCTTGGCTTTCTGCTGCGGGATATGGTCATAGCCAATGCTGCGGCAGGGTAGGAATTTGACCCCCATCGCGGCCCAGGCTTCCAGATATTCCGGCGTGATCAGGCAGGGGTTGGTGCTGACGGCATCGCAGCCTTTGGCAAGTTCCAGGTTATCCGGCGTGGGAACCTCTGCGGTATAGGCATAATCAATGCCGTACTGTTTGCTGTATGGCTCACAATAGGCTTGCTCGTCGAAAGGACGGAGGGCATAAAACATGATCTTCATGGTACAACCTCCTTAATAATAGAGTTGCAAAAACGGCTTCTTAATGGGGCTGCTTAAATCACAGGGTAAAATCCAGGGTCTCCCCCAGCCAGCCCATGCACAGGGGCAGCCAGGCATTGTTATGCTTGTTAGGGGTGTTGACCTCGTTGGTGCAGGTGCTGGAGCCATGGCCGCCATGGGTGAACAGGTGCAGCTCAAACGGCACGTTGTTCTCTTTCAGGGCGCCTGCCAGCAGCAGGCTGTTTTCCACGGGTACAGCCTGATCTTCCACGGTGTGCCAGATGAAGAAAGGCGGCACATCGGGGCGCACCTGGTTTTCCAGGCTCATGGTCTGCAGCAGGGCTTCATCTGCGCCGCACAGGTTCTCAAAAGAGCCGCGGTGGGCAAACTTGCCGCTGGTGATAACGGGGTACCCCAGCACCACCGCATTGGGGCGGGCTTCGGTTCCGGTAATACCAAGGGCCTGCTGCACGGGAGCTGCATCCCACAGCAGGGCGGTGGAAGCCGCCAGGTGGGCACCGGCAGAAAAGCCAACGATGGTGATCTTATCCGCCGCAATGCGCAGGTCCGCCGCATTCCGGCGCAGGTACAGGATGGCGGACGCGGCTTCGGTCAGCGGCTGCCACAGCAGCGGGGCGTGGTCGGTGGAATAAATCAGGGTGAACACATGGTAGCCGGCCTGCAAAAACTGGACGGCAACAGGGTCCGCTTCGCGCGGGGAGCAGTAGCGGTAGCCGCCGCCGGGCAGGATCAGCACTGCCGGGCGGGTGTTGTAGCTGGGCATTTCGGTGGTTTCGTCACGCAGGTAGCCGGTCAGCATGGCACCGGTGGCAAGTTTATGTTCTACAAATTTCATAACATCAGGCTCCTAATGATAAATATGAAGATACAGTTATTAGGATAGCGCAAAAAATGTGCTTTGAAAAGCCTTTTTCTGTATTTTACATACAGTTTTTTAACTTTTTGTAAAAAGGGCAATCAGGACTTGCACTTTGCGGGTAAGAGTGCTAATATATGCTTAGCACTTAAAGCACGCGAGTGCTAAACCATAAAATATATAAAAGTGAGGTCATTGTAACTATGGCAATGCATCAGTTTAAGGCCGAGAGCAAAAAGCTGCTTGACCTGATGATCAATTCTATTTATACCAACCGCGAGATCTTCCTGCGCGAGCTGATCTCCAACGCATCGGATGCCTGCGACAAGCTGTATTTCAAGAGCCTGACGGACACCTCCATCAACGTAAAAAAAGAAGACCTGCACATTCATATTGCAGCCGATAAAGAGAACCGTACCCTGACCATCAGCGATAACGGCATTGGCATGACTAAGGATGAGCTGGAAAAGAACCTTGGCACCATTGCCCGCTCCGGCAGCCAGGACTTTAAGACAAACAATCAGAACGAGAATATTGACATCATCGGTCAGTTCGGCGTGGGCTTCTACTCCGCTTTCATGGTTGCCAGCAAGGTGACCGTTGTTTCCCGCGCGGAGGGCAGCGAGGAAGCCTGGCAGTGGTCGTCCTCCGGCGTGGAGGGATACACCCTGACCGAAGCCGAAAAGCCGGAAGTTGGCACCGAGATCACCCTGGTGCTGAAAGAGGACACCGAAACCGACAAATACAGCGAATATCTGGACGAGTACACCATCTCCGGCCTGGTCAAGAAGTACAGCGATTACATCCGCTACCCTATTACCATGTACCGCGAGAAGAGCCGCCAGAAGCCGAAGCCGGAGGACGCCGGTGACGACTATAAGCCGGAGTACGAAACCTACACCGAGCTGGAGACCCTGAACAGCATGGTGCCCATCTGGAAGCGCGACAAAAAAGATGTAAAGCCGGAAGAATACAACGAGTTCTACAAGAGCAAGTTCATGGATTATTCCGACCCGCTGCGCGTGATTACCAGCCGCACCGAGGGCACCGCAACCTACACCGCCCTGCTGTTTGTGCCCGGCCAGACGCCGTATGATTACTACACCAAGGAGTACGAAAAGGGTCTGGCCCTGTATGCTTCCGGCGTTATGATCATGGAAAAATGCGCTGACCTGCTGCCGGATTACTTCAGCTTTATCAAGGGCGTTGTGGACAGCGAGGACCTGAGCCTGAACATCAGCCGTGAAACGCTGCAGAAGGACGGCCAGGTAAAGCTGATCCGCAACAGCCTGGAAAAGAAGATCAAGAACGAACTGCACGCCATGCTGGTGAACGACCGCGAAAAGTACGAAACCTTCTGGAAAGCATTTGGCCGCCAGATCAAGTTTGGTATTTACGGCGATTACGGCATGCACAAAGACCTGCTTTCCGACCTGCTGATGTTCTACTCTGCCAAGGAGCAGAAGCTCATCACGCTGGATGAGTATATTGAAAAGATGCCGGAAGGCCAGAAGGCCATTTACTTTGCCGCTGGTGATGAGGCGGCCCGCCTGGGCAAGCTGCCCAACGCACAGCTGGTGCTGAGCAAGGGCTATGACCTGCTGCTGTGCAGCGAGGATGTGGATGAATTCTGCCTGCAGATCATGCACGACTACAAGGAAAAGGAATTCAAAAACATCAACTCCGGCGATCTGGGCCTGGAAACCGAGGATGAAAAGAAGGCTGCCGAGGAGACCGCAACCGAAAACAAGGACCTGTTTGAGGAGATCAAGAAGGCCCTGAACGGCAAGATCAAAGATGTGAAGGTCAACCCGACTTTGCAGGATCACCCGGTATCGCTTTCCAGCGAGGGCGGTATTTCCATGGAGATGGAAAAGATCCTGCGCAAGATGCCTGCCGGCGGCGAGGGCATGGAGAGCACCAAGGTGCTGGAGCTGAACCCCAACCACGCCGTGTTCGGTGCGCTGAAAGCCGCTCATGAGGCCGGTGACACCGACAAGATCAATAAGTACGCCGAGCTGCTGTACGACCAGGCCCTGCTGATTGAGGGCCTGCCGCTGGAAGACCCCGTTGCCTACGCACAGCTGGTCTGCGACCTGATGAAGTAATGGCAGCCAGGCTTTACGCCAGACAATTTAACATAGCATAACAATCCCCCGCCGGGCGGTGCTGCAAAGTGCTTTGCCCGGCGGGGGATTTGTTTTATGGGGCAATACCGCATAATTCTAAGTGCCGATACGGCGAGCGAGGTGCGGCAGCTGC
>OLXV01000681.1_pt1 | contig 17883 bp, 13 predicted proteins | sample 1673481 | NCBI WGS metagenome assembly OLXV01 (sample SAMEA103958113, study PRJEB25191) | human gut metagenome
CCCCACTTATTAGATAGTATATCATACTTGTCTAACAAATGGGGTGCTGTTCATTCCAAAACAGCTGCGGGTTTTCTCTATTTATAAAATTTTGGGCTTTGCATTTTTCCCGCCGTGTGCGAAAAAAAGGGGAGGGGGAGGCTTAACGCTCCGCCGCCTTGCAGAAAAACGGTTCAAGCCTATTCAATTCCGCGCATGGCGAGCGCCTTGCTTTGCAGCTGCATCAGCTTGAAATAAACGCCGCGCTGCTCGATCAGCTCGCGGTGCGTGCCGGCTTCTGTAATCCGGCCGTCGTCAATCACCACAAGCCGGTCTGCCCCCCGCAGGGTGGAGAGGCGGTGGGCGATCGAGATGGTCGTGCGCCCCTTGACCAGCCGGTCGAGGGAATTCTGAATGGCCATCTCGGTTTCGGTGTCGACCGAGGCCGTGGCCTCGTCCAGGATCAGAATCCGCGGGTTGGCCAGAATGGCTCGCGCGATCGAGATTCGCTGCCGCTCACCACCCGAAAGCGCGCGGCCGGACGACCCGATCACCGTATCGTAGCCGTCGGGCATTTTGCAGATGAAATCATGCGCGCTGGCGGCAACGGCGGCGGCCACCACCTCGTCGTGGGTCGCCCCTTTTTTGGCATAGGCGATGTTTTCCTCCACCGTGCCCATGAAAATATACGTCTCCTGCGAGACCATGGCGATGCCCGAGCGAAAGTCGGAAAAGGCCATCTCCCGGATGTTGATCCCGTCAATGAGGATGTCCCCCTCCTTCGGGTCGTACAGCCGGTTGATCAGATTCACCAGAGTGGATTTTCCCGCGCCCGACCGCCCGACAATGCCCAGCATCTCGCCCGGACGGACATGGAGGTTGATATTTTGCAGCACGTCGCGGTTAGGCTCATACCCGAAGGTGACGTTCCGCAGCTCAATCTCTCCGCACATGTGGGGAAGGCGGATGGGCTCCTCCGGCTCGGTAACCTCCGGAATGGCGTCGATAATCTCAAAAATGCGCTGGGCAGCGTTGGTGCTGTTGGCCCACCAGCGAAAAACGTGCGACATGAAATCCAGCGGCCCGTTCAGCTGCGTGACATAGGAGGCAAAGGTAATCAGCACGCCAAGCTCGATGCCCCGATCTCCCAAAATCAGCATGGAGCCAAAGCCCCACACGGCGAAGTTGGCCAGATTCTCCACAATCCGGTAGAGGGCGTTGAACCGGTTGTCATAGGCGACGATGTTCAGCTCGGCCGTCCGCACCCGCCGGTTGTATACCGAAAAGCGCTTTTCCTCATTTTCCTCCTGCCCGAAGGCCTTGACCACACGGGCGCCGGTGATGTTGTCGTTGATCTGGCCGTTCAAACTCCGGCTGACGCGGTGCCGCTTGCCATAGAGGTGCCACAGCCTCGGCAGCATTTTGACGCTGATAATCGGCGTAATGGGCAGCAAAATCAGCGAAACGATTGCCAGCTTCCAATCCATCATCAGCATGATCACGACGGTCGAAATGATGGTAAAGGCGTTGGTGAAGAAGTAGGGGAGGCCGTCGATGAAAAATCCGGTCACCTCATTGGTATCGTCCAGCACGCGGGTCATCAGGCCGCCGGTCTGCCGATTGCTGTAGAAGCTGATGGACAGCCGCCCCATGGAGTCAAAAACGTCGCTGCGGATTTTTCGCACAACATCCGGGACGATCACGGCGGTCAGCGCGGAGTGTACTACGCCGACCAGCTGCAGCAAAACCTTGGTTACAATCATGGTGATCACCACCCCGCCGAGGGTGGCGACAAAGCGCAGACCGCCCGTTACCTCCACCCCACTGAGGACGCGGTCATACAGCACCGTTCCGTTGAGATAGGGGTAGATGAGGTTGAGCACGGCGGTCAGCACGAACATGAGCATCATCAGGGCAATCTTCCCCTTATGGGCGGCAAAGTAGGAGAGAACCCGCAAAAACACGCCCTTTTTATCCATGCATTTGGGGCAGATTTTTCGGTTGCGGTCGGGATACATGGCGCCGCATTTGGGGCAATAGGCCTCCTCCCGGTCGTCCCGGAGGTCGTGGTCGGTCAGCACCTCGCCCTTCTTGCATTTGTCCACCGCGGCGCAGAAACGCCGCGCATCTCCGACCAGCCCACCGGTATAGGCGGCCAGCTCGGTTTTTACTCCGTCTATCTCCGCAAACAGGAGGCCGCCAACCACCAGCTCCTGAATTTCCACCCGTTCCACCCGGTCGAGCGGGTAGAGGGTCACGGCGTATCGCTCCTCCTCCGGCAGGAGAAGCTTGCCATAGCCGGAAAACACCTTCTCCCGCTGCGGCCTTTCGGCGCGCGCTACGGCGAGGCGGTCGGCGCACAGGCAGAGGCAGCTTGTCCGCCAGGCGCACGCGGTGTCCAGATCGCAGATCAGGGGAAACAGAATCTCCTCCTCCGCCACGCCGGCTTCGCTGAGCGCTTTCAGCAGCTTTAGCAGTAATTTTTGTTCAGCCATAGGGTCCCCGCCTTTTTAAAATCAAGATGGTTATATTATACCGCCGCCGCCCGCCCAATGCAAGTCAAAGCTTTGCCGAAGGAAGCGGGGCGATTTCTTTCCCTCGGCCGTGCCGCCTTCCTCCGGCGGGGCGTGGCCGGGGGAAAGGCAAAAGAAAAACCTCCCCCGCCAAAAGCAGGGGAGGCCAGGTAGACTTTGCTTTGAAAAAACGTCCGGACGCTTAGTTCAGCTCAGCGAAGTACTTGATGGTTCTGACCATCTGGCTGGTGTAGCTGTTCTCGTTGTCGTACCAGGAGACAACCTGAACCTCATACAGATCGTCCGCAATCTGCGCAACCATGGTCTGGGTCGCGTCGAAGAGCGAGCCGTACCGCATGCCGATCACGTCGGAGGAAACAATCGGATCCTCGTTGTAACCGTAGGACTCAGAAGCGGCAGCCTTCATCGCGGCGTTGATGCCCTCCTTGGTGATGTCCTTACCCTTGACAACAGCGGTCAGGATGGTGGTAGAACCGGTCGGAACCGGAACGCGCTGTGCAGAACCGATCAGCTTGCCGTTCAGCTCGGGGATAACCAGGCCGATTGCCTTGGCAGCGCCGGTGGAGTTCGGAACGATGTTGGCAGCGCCGGCACGTGCACGGCGGAGATCGCCTTTTCTGTGCGGGCCGTCGAGGATCATCTGATCGCCGGTGTAGGCGTGAATGGTCGACATGATGCCGCTCTGAATCGGGGCATAGTCATTCAGCGCCTTGGCCATCGGGGCGAGGCAGTTGGTGGTGCAGGAAGCAGCCGAGATGATCTTGTCCTCTTTGGTGAGGGTGTTCTCGTTTACGCTGTACACGATGGTGGGCAGGTCGCTGCCGGCCGGAGCCGAGATAACAACCTTCTTCGCGCCGGCGTCGATGTGCGCCTGGCTCTTTTCCTTCGAGCAGTAGAAGCCGGTGCACTCGAGCACGACATCTACGCCGATTTCTCCCCAAGGCAGGTCGGCGGCGTTCTTCTCAGAATAAATGGTGATCTTCTTGCCATCGACAATGATCGCACCGTCGGCAGCCTCTACCGTGTGGGCGCCTTCGCCGATCTTGCCGCAGTAGCCACCCTGTGCGGTGTCATACTTCAGAAGGTGGGCAAGCATCTTGGGGTCGGTCAGGTCGTTGATCGCAACGACGTCATACCCTTCAGCGCCGAACATCTGCCGGAATGCGAGACGGCCGATGCGGCCAAAACCGTTAATAGCAACTTTAACCATTGGAAAAACCTCCTAAATTTTTATAGGTTTATTTTACCCCGAATGGCGCAATTTTGCAAGGACTTTGTTATCTTTTTAACCAATATTTTTCATTTTTATGGGATTTTCATAAAAAATAACCCCGCCGCCTACGGAATCTTAAACCCGCAAAGCCTGATTTTCCGAAAAAGGACGCCGAAGGGAGCGGGAAAAGCCGGACTTGGCCGATGAAAGAAAGCGGTAAAACGGCCCTTTATACCGACACGGGCCTTATATAAAAAAGAAAAGCCGGATTTATCCGACTTTCCCTTTTTTATAACTGAACAGCCTGTCTTAAAAATATGTCCCCGCGTCTTTACCACCGCAGAAGAACGACGCGGCAAAGAAAAAAGAGGGGGGAGGGAGAGACGCTTTCCCGCAGCAGATTATTGCGCGTCGGAGGATTCCATCGCCATCGAAGCGGTAGAGGCTGCCTCCTCTGCTGTGGACGGGGTCGCTTCGGGTTCCCGGGCGGCGGAGCTGTCATCCTCGGCCGGCAGGGAGGAAACCTCCGATACGGCGGAGGCTGCGGCTTGCGGCGGTTCTTCCGCCGTCGGAGTGCGCGCGTAGCTGGCAATGCCGAGCACGGTGCCTTCGGTGATGACCTTCTTTTGGGAAGGGTCAATCGCGCAGCTTCCCCACTGTGGCGTGACGGTCAGCGTGCTGTCGCCGTTCGCACTTACGGTAAAGGTGAGCCGGCTAGAGGGCAAATTCTCGGTATAATAGGTGTCATCTTTAAAATTTATAGTGCAGTAGCCGTTTTTTGCTGTGCCGTCCGGCTGGATTGCGACCGTGTATACTCCGCTGCTTTCAAACTGAATTTGGGATACACCGCCGGACGCCGTGACCTGCACGGGCGTTCCGCCGGCCTCCGCCGTGACTGATACGGTGTAGGAGGCCGTCTGTATCCTTGCGGTGGTGCCGTTGGTAGCGGCGGTAAACCACGCCCAGCTCGCGCGGCAGAGGCAGACGGTGCAAATCAGCACGCCGATTGCAGACGGTGCGAGAATATGAAACACGCCGTCGCTTCGATCTTCTTTTCCGGTCGCCCTGACGCGGGGGAAAAAGAAGCGATAAACCCGCATTACATTGCGTTCGGTTACAAAAGGAATCAAACAGAGGTAATGGCAGCGCAGCTCTCTGCGCCAGTGGCGGTATTCAGCATAATCTCCGGCGCGGCTCATCTCCGCAGTGATGTAGCGGGTTTCGCCGTTGAAGCGCGCAAAGAAGGCGGCAATTTTGGCAATCAGCAGCGTGATGACAAGAACGGCAAGCACGACGCTTAGCAGAATGACACCGTTTTCGTATTCCATTCCATCCGCAACTCCTTTCATAAGTATTGGTATATCGGGCAATCAAAAGGTATAAAGCTTTAAAAATCCTTATACCCTTTGATTGCCCCCTCCGCCGCTCGGGGTGGAGGGGACAGGGGATTATTGCTGGGCTTCGCCGCCGTAAGTGTTGTAGTCCGTTACAGTCTCGCCGTCAATTGTGACGGAGGAGCCTTCGGCAACCTTGTAGACGAAGACATATCCGTCGGAATCGCCCTCCGTGGTCTGACCGCTGTAGAAGGTGCAGCCGGAGACGGTCACGATTCCGGTTACCAGATCGTCCACGCCGTTGGTGGTTACCGCCAGCGCATAGCCGTCCGAGCAGGTACCGTTGTTGTTGGAGCCGGAGGCGGTAGGCGTTGCGGTGCCGATCAGGGTAGAATTTTCGATGGTTGCGTTGGTGTGCTTGAACTCAACGCCGGAGGGGCCGACGATGACAGAATCCTTGATCGTAAGGTTCTGGCGGCCTACGGTGCTGGTGGAGTTGGAAATGTACACGCCCGCACCCTGCGTATCGGTGATCTTTGTTTTTTCGATCACAAAGGTGTTGCCTCCGGTGCTGCCGTTCTGATAAACGCCGAAGTAATTGGAGTGAAAATCGCAGTTGGTGATATTGAAGCTGCTCTTGATTGCAAAGCTGAGTACTGCAACCTGGCTTGCATTGATCTTCACGTTGTCCAGGGAGAGGCTAAGCCCTTCCTTCTGGTCAGCAAGAACGCCGTAGCACTGAGAATCAATCGTACCGTTTTTGATGGTTGCATTGCCGCCCTGCAGAACCTGGAACGCCGAATACTGCGCACGAGTGTAGGTGTAGGTTTTTCCGTTCAGGTCCAGCGTTACCTTTTTGGTGAACGAAACGGTCGAAGCAGTAGAAACATCCTTCATCAGAACGATCGTATCGTTGTCCCCGGCGGCGGCGATGGCGGAACGAAGCGTGGTGTAGGCAGTGCCGTTGACCGAGGCCACGCCGTCAAACTTATAGCTGATTTCAAAGGGGCTGAAAGACTTGGTGCAGATGATGAGTTCACCGGTTGCGGCGTTATAGCAGAACGTACCGTCCACCAAATCGCCCGCTCCGGAAACCTCCGTCATGGCGACGCCGCTGTGCTTTACCACAACCTCGCTCAGGTTGGCACCGATGTTGGTGGTAACCTTTGCAGGCGTGTTGAGAGCGACAGAATTGCCGTCGGTATCCTTCAAGCTGATCTCATAGGTTACAGAGGCCGGCTGGCTGTCGGTGAGGTTCATCGAGAACACAGCCTTGGTGTCCTCCTCAACCGCACCTGCAGGAACTTCAATCTGAGAGGCCGAGGGAGAAGCAGTGTCGCTCATATTTCCCAGCGTCGTATCGCTGGCGGCGCGGATCATGCCGTCCACCGTGGTATTTCCCAGAGTGGGGGCAACGGGATAAACTGCGTTTTCATCATAATTCGGGCCTTCGCTGTCGTTCTCCACGGTGTCCTGCGTGGCAATCACGGTGATGCCGATGCCGTCGATGGACAGACCCTGATACTCGTTTTTAGCGGACTCCAGCATGTGTCCTTTGATGGTGATGGTGCCGGTGGACTTATAGGGGAGAAGCGTCCCCTCGAAGCCCTTGAACTCGGACGTGAGGGCATCTCCTCTGCCGGTCAGCTGGCCGTTTGCGTCAACCTCGGTTTCAGAAATTTCCCACTCGATAACCTCGTTCAGCTTGGCGTCACCGGCAATGCCGCTGACAATCATCTTGTACTTCAGAGCAAGCTTGCCGTTGTTGACAATGCGAAGCTGCGGCAGCTCGTATCTGCAGCCCGGCTCCCACAGGATCTGGTCTGCGGCGCGGTTGTCGGCAGTCTTGAAAGTGAGGGTCTTTCCCTCGGCATTGACCCATACATCCTCGTCGTTGTCGTTTTTGGTGAGCATCTCGAGCGCCACATCCAGCGTGCCGGACTGAATCCGGTTGACCGCGGTAGAGGCGACGTCGGTGAACCACGCAAAGGTGGTTCCGATGAGCATGGCTACGCACACGAGGACAGCCAGCGTGCTGGAGACCAATGCCCGTTTGGTAGATTTGCTGTTGGTCATTGCATATTCCTCCTTAAAAAATTTACCAGTAGAAATATGTAAGCACAGATATTTTCTGTGTTTGCATCAAAAAGGGCAATCAAAAGGCATAAGGCTTTAAAAACCTCCTTATACCCTTTGATTGCCCCTCCGCCGCTCGGGGCGGAGGGGAGAAAGACCATGCTTATTTGCTAACAGTGTACCAGGTGTCGTCGCCAACGGTGGTGGAGGTGGTGGTGCAGCCGCTGCCGAGCAGGATCTTACCGGTGTAGGCGTTGACAGGATCTACCTTAGTCACGCCGGGATTGTAATTCTTGAAGGAACCGCCGTTTACCGTGATGGTGCAGCTTGTACTGTTGCTGTCCTGATGATTCAGTACATAATAAATGCTGTTGAACGGACTGGCCGTTTCAAACTTGCCGCCGTTGATCACAACGGTCGCCTTTGAACTGGAGGGTCTGCTTGTGCTGACAAAGACGCAGGAGCCACCTTCGCTCATACCATAGAAATGGCCGCCGTTGATGGTGAGTTTGCCATAGTTGCCGGCACGAACCGCGCAGCTTACCTTGTCGGCGGGGATTTGATCAGAGCCGTAAACCGCGCCGGTCTGCGCCTCGCTGGAATCGTTGATCGTCAGCGAACTCTTCTTGCCGCCGACATGCAGCGGAGAATAGTTGATCATCCTTACGCCCTCGCCGTATACCAGGCGGAGCGAATGGCCGTTCAGATCCAGAGTGACAGTTTTGCTGAACAGGTAAATTTCATCGGGAATCACAACATCTTCAACCAGTTTGAAGTAGCCCTTTGCATTTTCCATAGCCAGCGCCTGCTCACCGGTCGCGATCAGGTAAGGCGTGTTCGCTGTCTTGCCATCGCCGCCGTTAAAGACGGTGTTCGACACAATGGCGGTGAAGGGGGAGAAGTCGTCGGTCGTAAAGGTCACAACGCCGGAGGCAGCATCATAATAATACATGTCGTTCGCCGTTACAGCCTCCGCACTGGCGGCCTTGGTAAGCGGCGTGTCGTTGTGATAGAAGCCGACTACGTTCAGGTTGGCTCCGAGCTGCATGGTCAGGGTGAAGAATTTGCTGCCGCTTGCGGTAACCTTATTTCCGTCCTGATCCACCAGCTTGACGTCCGCGGTTACAGCCTCGGTTCCGGTGATGACCGTGATGTTCGCGGGGGTGTCCGCCTTGCTCTTCATCAGGGTGAGCTTGGAGGCGGTGGTGCTGCCGGCCGGAACGGTGGCCACAACGGTAGGATCAACCTCTTTATCCTTGATAACGGTCTGCGCGCCGGCGACTACATCCTCGGTCGCGGCGACATTGTCGTACCAGGTGTCAAACTGCGGCGTGCCGTCAGCATTCTGATCATAGGTGTTGCCGTTGCTGTCGTTCTCCACCGTATCCTGCGTGGCATAAACGGTGATGGCGATGTTTTCGATGCTCTTGTCCTGATAGTAGTTCTTCGCGCTCTCCTGCATCGTGCCTTCGATGGTCAGGATGTCGGCGTCAACCTCCTGCCCCTTCTTGGCGGCCAGATGATGCTCGCTGCCGAGGATATAGCGCTCGTCATCCAGCGTCATCGTCCAGTCGATCACGTCGTTGAGCTCGGCGTCGCCGCTGATGCCGGAGATCACAACCTTGTACTTAAGCGCGAGGTTGCCCTCATTTGCCACGCGAAGCTTGGGCAGGGCATAGGTACAGCCGGGCTCCCAGAGGATTTCCTCATCCTCCGCGCCGGGCGCTTTGACAAAATCGAGCTTCTGGTTCTCGGCGGGTACCCACTTGCCGTCAACCAGCATCTCGAGTGCCACGTTCAGTGTGCCGGACTGAATCCGGTTGACCGCGGTAGAGGCGACGTCGGTGAACCACGCAAAGGTGGTTCCGATGAGCATGGCGATGCACACAAGAACTGCCAGTGTGCTGGAGACCAATGCCCGTTTGGTAGATTTGCTGTTGGTCATTGTATATTCCTCCTTTAAAAAATGAACGGAATAAATTTGCGGGGCAGACTCTGCTTTATATGTAAGAAGCGTGTAAGAAGCGGAGCCTGCCGAAGAGGCGCTTCGGCTTGCCTGCCCCCTCCCGAATGGGGAGGCGCGGGAGCCCAGCCCTCCTTAAAAAATAAGTTTTGCCCTGCCTGCAGATTGCGCAAGCCGCCTGCGCGGAGTGTGCAGTTTTTTTCTGCTGCTCGGGCAATCAAAGGGCATAAGGCGAAACCCTTATACCCTTTGATTGCCCCTCCACCGCGTAGGGTGGAGGAGGCAAATGAAATAAAAAACGCTGTTAAAACGGAAGTTACCGCATAACGTTCGGCTGATTGGTGTCGATCAGACCTTTGTGAGCATCGGAGTACACCAGAGTGTAGGTGCATTCGTCGCTTACAGTGTTGTTCTGGAACAGCAGCGTGTACTTCGTGAAATCCTGACTTCCGTCTTTGCTGTAATCTTGCAGCAGCACGAACAGGTTCTTCCAGGCGCTCGCCGTATCGACGGTATTGTCGATGATGTTGAAGCGGCCGGTCGCGTTGTTGGAGTTGGAGAGACGGATCGGAATGTAGTTGTCCTTTGTACCGGAGAAGGTGTTGTTCTTGATGGTAACGGTTGCACCCTCTGCCACCTGATAAATGCTGATGGCGTTGTTGCCGATGTTTACGAAGTTGTTGTTCTCGATTACGGTGCCGTCGGCGACGGGCGTGTTCAAACCGAACTCCACGCCGTTATAGCTGTTGGAGACGGTGTTGCCGCTGAAAACAACCTTGCCGGAGACCGGGATGCTCACCGCGGTGTGCGAACCGCCTTCGCCGGTGTTTGCATTGATGACGGAGTTGGTTATGGTGATGTCCGACACGCTCTTGTCCACGCTGATCGCGGGCGTTTTGGCATCAGTAGAGGTGATGTTGGCCGCATTCAGGGTTACATCGTTGCTCGTTACCGTAACCGGCGCGGTAGTGGTCAGGTTGTGGATGGTTACAGGCTTGTCGATGGTCAAAGCCTCTTCCACAGTGCCGTCCACACTGATGACCGCGTTGTCCTCGAGCTCAGCCAGCGTATCCTTCAGACTGCCGGCGTCCACGGTCGGATACTCGGCTCCGCCGTCGTAGGTGTTGCCCTCGCTGTCGTTCTCATAGGTGTACTGGGTGGCGAGAACGGTGATGCTGATGCCTTCCAGCGTCTTGTTCTGATAGTCGTTCTTCGCGCTCTCCTGCATCGTGCCGGAGATGGTGATGAGGTCGGTCTTCTCCACATCGACGCCGGAATCCGTAACCGCTTCCTTGCCGGCCGGGAGAAGTGCACCTTCCCAACCTTCCAGCTTTTCGGCGGCGGCATCGCCCTTCTTCACGGTAAAGTCGATGACATCCAGCAGCTCGGAGTCGCCGTCAACGCCGTTGATGACAACCTTATACTTGAGCGCGAGCTTGCCGGTGTTTACGATCCGGAAGGAATCAAGGCTGAAGGTCGCGCCCGGCTCCCACAGGATGTCGGAACTGCCGGTGACGTCGCGGAAATAGAGTACCTTCCCGTCGAGGGACTGATTCTCTTTGTCGACGATGTCGACGGAAAGCGTGCCGGACTGGATCTTGTTCACCGAAGTGGACGCGATGTCGGTGAACCACGCGAAGGTGGTACCGATGAGCATTGCAGCGCAAACAAGGATAGCAAGTGCGCTGGAGACCAATGCCCGTTTGGTGGATTTGCTGTTGGTCATTGTATTTTCCTCCTTAAAAAAACAATTAAAGATGGTATCATCGCTTGACCGGGACACATGCCTGCCGACGCGTTTTTGCGCTGCTTTTTTGACCTTCTCACCCCGACGGGCGGCAGCCTGTCTGCGGCTCAAAAGCTAAAAAGCACTCGAAAATTCATCGCCGTCAAAACCGTGTCTGCTTTCAGTCAAGTGATGGTATGTAAATCACAGAAAATCAGAGGTTTTCTGTGTTTGCATCTTCTGTACCGTCGGACGGGGCGGACGGCTGGGACGGAGTGACGTCCTGCGGCGCGGTTTGGCTGCCGCTTTCCGCCATCTGCGCCTTCATTGCCAGCAACTCCTGCATCATACGCTGCGTTTCGGCGCGCTCGGCCTCAATCTTATCCCGCTCGGCCTGCAGCTCCGCCTGCTGCTCGGCCTTATACTTGCGGAACAGCCGGATGCAGCGAATCCCCTCCATCAAAATCAGGATAAGGAAGGGGGTGAGAATGCAGACGATGTAGCCGGGAGTACTCTTCAAAAACTGGAAGAAGGTACCCACCTTCGGAAGGCGCTTCTGGTATTTGCCCAGCACATAGGGGTAGGTAACGACGGTCGCGTCATCCGTGTCGGTGGTCGTACCATAGGTTACAAATCCCGGCTCGCCATCCTCATCGGTGGTCAACCTGCGGATTTTATGGGTGACGGTCTCGCCGTAGTTTTCGGTGTTTTGAGAGGTGTAGGCAATGATGTCGCCCACCTCCAGCGTGCTCGGGTCTACCTCTTTGACCAGCACCAGATCGCCGGCGTCAAAGTCGGTCGCCTTCATCGAGTCGGACAGGACGATAAACGCCTTGAATCCGAACAGGCTGCGATCCGACCGATCGAATGTTGACACGGACACGATGGTAAAGATCATCATGCAGACCGCGATGGCGACGATCAGCCATACTATGATGCTTCGTATTACTTTTAATGCTTTCATCGGCTTGCTCCTTTATCCTTTTTTAAACCCGTTTAGTGAAACAGCTTGTTCGGGTTGTTCTTGGTCTGGGTTGCTTCGGCACACATGGTGAAGGTGAGATCAAGATTCTGCGTATCGTTGCCCTTCTCCTCCGGATAATAGAAGGTGACGGTCAGATTCCGGCGCTGCCCGATTTTCAGCGTGTCGTCGGCAGCGGCGGCGTTCTGCCGCGTCAGCTCGCTTGCCGTCCCGCTGTAGAGAATTTTATCTCCGTCCCGGACGGTGATGTCCAGCACGTCGGCCAGGCCGCCGGAGAGGTTGTCCAGATAAATCCGGTAGTACACATCCCAGGTGCTTTCATTTTCAATGAAAAATTCCTTTCGAACCGTCATGCCCGGCTCAAAGAGGAACTCATGCTCCCGGATGACCGGCTCGCCGTTGTTGAGGTTTATTTTTACCTCGCCCGTGTGGAAGAGGTTGTTTTCCACCGAGACGGAGGCGTACACCAGGGCGAAGGTGGTGATGCAGAGGCAAACGGTCAGCAGGACAATCGCCACAATGCCGCCGGTCAGTTTTTTTGCAGTTTTGGTTTCAGCCATTTTCTTCCTCCTCCTTACGCCTGCGGGCAAATAACAGGAAGATCAGAACACAGCCGGAAACCGCCGCAACGCAGGCCCATAGCACAATGTTGGAGGTGTCGCCGGTCTTCGGGAAATCGGAGAGGTTTCCGGTCTCCTCCACCCACCATCTGAAATCCGCGATCAGATTCTTGTTCTGATACGCGTTGTCAACGCTTGTGTCAAGGTAGGCTGTGATCTCATAGTAAAGCTCGTCGACAGCCTCGCCCGAGGCGGTCAGCTTGTAGAAAAGGCTTTCGGGCATATCGCGCATGAGGCCGTCATACATCGTTTCCCCAGTGGTGAGCAGCCGAATCTTTACTTTCAGCACCTCGGCCAGCTTTTCATATCCGGGACGGATGTCGGCGTGATAATGCACGGTCACCTGACCGCGATGAGCGACCTGCACACGAAAGTATTTTGTGTCTGTATCTCCGGGGAACATGTTGTCGGCGTGAAACGGCGTGTTCTCCTCCGGCTGCTTGTTGTAGAGGGTGATCGAGGTTGCCTTTTTATCCGCGGAGGCGGAGGAGGCGGACGTCTGCACACTCTGTGCACTCTGCGCGGCGCCGGCCGGCAGGGAGGAGGCCGCCTTATCGCCGGCGGAGGCCTGCCCCTCCGGCTCGGACTGCTCCTCATCCGGGGTGATCAGGTTGTCCGGCACAGTCACCGTGACCGGCGTGCCGGTTGTCACCATGTTGTATACGAGCATTCCGCCGAGCGCCAAAAGGCTGATGCCGAGCAAAACGGCCAACAGGATAATTGTAATTTTGATTTTTTTATTCCGTTCCACTCGTATTCACTCCTTCTTAATATACAAATAAATAATGCCTGTCCGGCGAACAAAGGCTGAACAGGCGGCAGGGCAGGGCGGAAGCGCCTTCCCCGCAGAGCGTCGGCAGAATACCGACGGCAACCGGCTGTCATAGTCCTTTTGACCGTAGACCCATCTGGTTTTGTGTCCCTGCCTTTCGGCAGGTTTACCTATTTATTGAATTGTTCCGTGCGGCTGTTTTCCGCACAAAAATGCGGGACGAAAAGCTGTCGGCCGCCGCGCAGCTTTTCTGCTGAGAAGCACTCTCCGCAAGGCGGATGAAACGGCTGAACGGTCGGGCTGTTTTAAGCCTTTTTCCACCCGGATCGGATCGCAGAATTTGCCCCTCTGCGTGTAATCCCAATCTTTTTCGATTATAGCACAACGCAAAGAAAATTCAAGGGAAAAAATCGTGGCTTTTGGTCGAATTTTTGAAAAAAATCAGCGCTTTTTCGGCGCTTTTTTGTTGGAACAGATCAAAATAAAGCAAACGTTTTTGTAAGCAGTCAAAATCGCAGTCAGCCGGACTGTACGAAAGCACAATACGAAGGCGCATTGCCCTCTGGATACGCCCGCGCCTTTGCGATGATTTTGTATGAGAAAACCGCCCCGGAGGAGGCGGCGTACAGCAAAAAACGGCCGACCAAAGCCTCCGCCCTGCTTGCAATACCCGTGCGGGAGAGGGGGCTTTTTCGACCCTTTCGGAATCGGAAAGGGTGTTTGGAATCGCAGTCGGAAATTTGTGTCCTTTGCGATAAATCCCATGGAAAATATGCAGCCCGGGCGCCTTTTTTCGCCGCTTTCACAGAGGGGCAAACTCTGTGAAAAACAGCGCGCCGGGGGCTTTTGAATGCACCGGCCGGGAAGCGGCCGGGCTGCAGCCTTTTCTCCAGCTCGTGGGCGGGAGAAAAGGCTGTAAGTTCGCATGCGACGCTGTTCTCCGTCAGGATTTCACGGCAGAGGGAACACAAGGTCTCTCTTGTTGTATCCTCGTCGTCACAAACAGCTATACGATATGTGCTCAAGCGCCTCGCCTGCAATTTAAAAGATTTTTTGCATGGCATAATGGGGCGAACCATTTAACGTCCGTATTTCCCCGGGATAAGGGCGGCGCCTCACTGTACTGAAGATAAAGGAAAATTGAAAAAGGAGCAGGCGCACTGCCTGCTCCAAGTTGCCGAAAGGTGTTTAATCATAAAGCTGCTTTGGTAAATATTCTACGGCTGTGAGGACCCCATCCTCATAAAAGACGCCGTACAACCGGATTTTCAGATACTTCAGCGCCCAGTTGCCGCGGATCAGCTTTCTGCACTGCTCTGCATCCGAGCGGGGGAGCGCAATGCCGTAATTATAATTGTACTTTGTAGAATTTACATTTATACGCAGAATAATTTGAGAAACCGCCCACCGAAAATTGGTGCTGCAGGAGGATTTCATTTGATCGCCGTTTGCCTTCAGGCTGCCTTTTGCCTCAATAAAATACCAATCGCCGTTGCCCTTTTCGTTTTCCAACTTGACCGCTAGATCAACGCCGTGTTCCTTTTTCTCGGCATCCGCCTTGCAAATGACCCGCCGGTGAGAGGTGCGCCCCTTTTGCTTCAAAAAGTTTTCCACGCCCTGAATGACCTCGTTCTCGGTCAGAAAATCTCTTTGCGGCATGATGACGCCCCCTCCAATTGGTTCTTCCCGATTATTGATGATACCATATATAAAAAGAAAAATCGACAAGTTTTTGTAAAAACCTGTCGATTTTGGTACGGATGTTCATAACCAACCTAAAATCTATATTGAAAATCCGGCTGAAAGCTCACATATTTCCCCGTACATTTGCCGATTTACTTCCTCTTTGCTATGATTATAATACAAAACATTAAGGAGGCAGTTTTTATGGAAAAGTACATTACAGACGAACGGACGGGACTGAAATATGAGTTGGTCGGTGACTATTCCCTTATCGCCGGAGACGATGCGCCGGAGGAAGAACAGAAGCCAATCGGGATATGGGGTCAGCGGCATCTTCGCTATCTGAAAAATCACCGCAAAGTGCTTTACACCAACTTGCTGACAAGCGGCAAATTGAACATCTATCTTGCGGATATTGATAATCAGGCTGAGAAAATGTTTGAACGGCTTACAACGCAGATGGCGATAGCGGAGGGTGTTACCGAGCAGTTGAAGGCTGGTAACCAAATGGCGTGGGTTGGCAAAATGAACAGTATACGGAATCGGGCAGCCGAGATTATAAATACTGAGATTATATACACATAAGATTCAAGCCGCAGCGGGGAGTTAAATCCGTTGCGGCTTATGGTTTTATTCAGTTGTTTTCGCTTTCCTCGGTGGTGGGCGGCTCGGTCTGAGCTGCCGTGGTGTTCTCCGGGGTTGCGGTTTCCGGCGCAGGAGCTGGTTCTGTGTCGGTGGTTTCGGGCTGTGTTGCAGCCGGAGCGGTTGCCGAGGGTTCGGGTGTGGTGGTTTTGTTCTCTGCCGGAGCGCTGCTCGGCGTTGTAGGAGCTGTCGGTGTAGTCGGTACAGTCGGCTCGGTTGACGGCTCGGCGGTTACGGTGTTATCCGGCGGTTGGGTGCTGCTCGGTTGTGAGCCGGTGGCGGTGATTTCGCCGTCTTTTGTAATCGGGTTTGTATTATCTCTTACAACGCAACTACCCCATTTCGGGGTGAGGGTGATAGTTGTGCCTGCGGCTGCGTTTACGGTAAAGGTGAATTCAGAGGTGTCATTCACAAATATCTGCTCGGTGTAGTAGGTTTCATCACCGATTTTTATGCTGCAATAGCCTGTTGCGCCTGCCGTCCCGGTGGCTGAAAGCGTGATTCTGCAACTGCCGCTTTCGGGTACGGTCACAGTCTTTACTTCGGCAAGTTCGGCTGTGTCACTACCGATTTGATAGGACAGCTTATAAGACGAGCTTTGAATCTGCGTTGTTCCCGTTGAGGTGCTTGCGGTAAACCAAGCCCAGCTTGCACCGCAAAGGCAGATAGCACAGATGCAGATAGCAAGCATAGCGGGGGCGAGGATGTGCATAAGACCGTCCGAGCGCTTTTTCTTTGCTGCGTGCTTTGCACGGCTGAAATGATTGACAAACTGTGCGAGTTTTAGAACGATCAGCAGAAAGGCAGATGCGATCAGAACGATCAAGAGGATCAAAGCGCCGCTATTGTTGTCCATAATGATGTATCTCCTTTCGATGGGATTTATGCAGGCAATCAAAAGACACAAGCATAACTTATGCCCTTTGATTGCCCCTCCGCCCGAGGGCGGAGAGGACTTGAAAAAGGTTACTGAACCTTGTTTCCGTCAATAGTAACGGTGAGATGTGCTGCATCCATGCTGTTTTTGTTTGCCCACAGCTTGGAACCGGTGTTTTTGCCGTCAGCAAATCCGTTAACAGTAGCGTTGTTAACGGTCAAGGTATAGGTGGCGTTGTAATCATTACCGATTTCAATAGCCGCTTTACCGGCAGCGCCGTTATTGCGGTCATTGAAGGTGCAGTTGTTTACGACAAGATTGGTGGGATTTTTACCATCCGCTCCGCCGTAGAGCAGGATTGCCTTACCATTGGTGTTGAAGGTGCAGCCCTCGAACGTCACATCCGTGCCGCCCCAGGTCCAGATGGAATACTGGTTGGCCATGGTGTTGTCAAAGACGCAGTTGATGAAGGTGGCCTTGCCGAACAGGGTCAGCTTGCCCTTGATGGTGCAGTCCTTAAAGGTCAGTTCGTTGCAGACAATACCATCAAAGCTGCCTTCGCCCGCCTGAATAGTGAGGTTCTCAAAGGTGAAGGAAGAGCCACGCTGATAGTTCAACTGTCCGCCCTCTGCGCTGACAGTATTTGTGATAACATCTACAGTCTGGCTGCCGTCACCGCTGAAAGTGATGTCGCGGCTCTTATCCCCCTCATTTGCAATGCCATTGTCAAGAGTGATGGTTTGACCCGAAGCAATAGAAATGTTTACCTTCTTATCGGTAGCATTCGTGATTGCATCGTTTGCCTGCTGCTGATTAGAAACGATTACAGGATAAGTAGCATCCTTATCGTACTGGGTGCCGAAGCTGTCGCTCTCCGTTGTATGCTGCGTAGCCAGAATATTCAGACCGAAGTTGATAGAAGCAGCATCGTCGGGCGTCTTAGCGTTGGCCTCGTTGCCGACGGATTCAGGCATGTAAACCTTAATGCCGAGAATCTGTGCATCGCCGGGCTGCAGGGCATGAACATTTCCGTTGGAAGTATATTCCAGCTCAAAATTGGCAAAATCGCGTGCCGTCCACATGCCAAAATCGCCTTTTTGGAAAATCAGCTGTTCCATCAAAGAACTGATCTGATCGGTAGGATTATACTGCTGGATGCCGGTCGTGGCAACCTTCAGATAGTCGGAGAGCTTATAGGGATTACCAGCCTTGTTTGTGCCGGCGGTCTCCGAAACAACGTTCATGCCAATCTTGTACTTCAGTGCCAGATTGCCGGCATTCTCGATTTTCAGCTCCACCACTCTGGTGTGACCCGGCTCAAACAGAGTGCCTTCCGCGCCGAACAGGTCGGTAGCGTTGTCAAGGGTCTTCCAATCCCCCTCCGAGGAAGTTCTGTACTCCACTTCAATGTCCAAATTGCCCGCCTGGATCTTATTGACCCCGGTGGATGCGGTGTCAGTGAACCACGCAAAGGTGGTGCCG
>OLXV01000682.1_pt1 | contig 17853 bp, 9 predicted proteins | sample 1673481 | NCBI WGS metagenome assembly OLXV01 (sample SAMEA103958113, study PRJEB25191) | human gut metagenome
TATTCCACTCGATTCCATTCGATGACTCCATTTGTTCCCATTCGATGATTTAGATGTCACTCTTTCTTCTTTGATTGAGTTAATTTACTGTGAGCAAAAAAACAATCCTTTTTCTTTTATGAACTTCGTGCCAGAAGATGATAAAGGCCTTGGTCGAGTGACTAACGATATGGTCAAAGGGATTGTAACCTGTTTGGAATGCGAAATCGCACGTCTAAAAAAATCCGATGATATTACGTCAGCTATACAAGACAACAAAAACGACACCTATATTCAAGAAGAACTGCGGCTTCAGTCACTTGTGAAAGAATTACAGAAAGTTGCAAAGGATTTCCAAAAGAAAAATGGAAAATTTTCAAAGAAAACAAACGATATGATTTGCGGTAGACTCAAATATATGACTATCGCTGACGCAGATAAAGTCTGTCTCTTTTATGTCAAATATCAAAAATTCATCCGAAAGCTATTTGATAAATTTGAAATCGTTCCAACAGAAGATGACATCCAGAATTTAATCATCTATCGCAATAGAACTACGCATGGAACACAAGCTGTTTTGGATGAGCATATTGTAACAACTGCGCTTTATCTAACTGGTTTAATTTACTGTATGATTCTTCACAGTATCGGAATTGATGACAAAAATTTGGAGCAGCTTTGTTCCAGACACTTTTTATGGCGATAACAAAAGGAGGTCTAACCATGCCCCTCAACACCACCGAAAAGCAGTTTGAATCGGACATTGCGGCGGCGCTGCTCTCCCCTGCCGGGGGCTACACCCGCAATGGGGATTGCTACGACCCCAAGCTGGGGCTGTTTGTGGATACCCTGATCCGCTTTGTGCAAAAGACCCAGCCCAACGAGTGGGCATTTTTTGAAAAGCAGAACCCGGTAAACCCGGTGCGGAAGTTCTGCACGGCCTTTAACAATGCCTGCGATGCGGACGGACTGCTTTCGGTGCTGCGGTATGGGTTCAAGCACCGGGGACGGCGGTTCCGGGTGTGCTATTTTCAGCCAGAATCTGCGCTGAACCAGAAGGACGCCCAGCGCTACGCCCAAAACGAGATCACCTGCAACCGGCAGTGGTTCTACTCCGACACCACCCACAACTCGGTGGACATGGTGCTGGCGGTAAACGGCATCCCGGTGTTCGCCTTTGAGCTGAAGAACCAGTTCACCGGGCAGACCGTGGAGAACGCCAAACAGCAGTGGATGCACGACCGGGACCCCCGGGAGGTGTGTTTCCAGTTCAACAAGCGCATTCTGGGCTACTTTTGCGTAGACCTGACCGAGGTGTGGATGGCCACCCGGCTGGCAGGCAAGGACACCCGCTTTCTGCCCTTCAATCAGGGCTCCAACGGTGCCGGGCGGGACGGCGGCGCAGGCAACCCGCCCAACCCCAGCGGCTACCTTACCGCCTACCTCTGGGAAGAAGTGTTCCAGAAGGACAGCATGATGGACATCCTGCAAAAGTTTATGAGCCTGCAGGACGGCAAGACCCTGATCTTTCCCCGGTACCATCAGCTGGACGTGGTGCGCAAACTGGTGGCAGATGTGCGGCAGAAGGGTGCCGGGCAGCACTATCTCATCCAGCACAGCGCCGGGTCGGGCAAGTCCAACTCCATTGCTTGGACGGCGTACCGGCTGGCTTCCCTGTTCAACACCGAGAACAAGCCGGTGTTTGCCAGCGTCATCGTGGTGACTGACCGCACCGTGCTGGACGCACAGCTGCAGGAGACCATCTCCGGCTTCGACCATACGCTGGGTGCGGTGGAGGCCATCGGCGAGGACAAAAACTCCGGCGACCTGCGGGATGCCATCAACAACGGCGCACGCATCATCATCACCACGCTGCAAAAGTTCCCGGTCATCTACACTGAGGTGAATAAGACCGCCGGGAAGAACTATGCCGTTATCATCGACGAAGCGCACTCCTCCCAGACCGGCACCTCTGCTTTAAAGCTGAAAGCCGCCCTTGCCGACACCGAGGACGCGCTGCGGGAATATGCCGAGCTGGAAGGCAAAGCGGAGGACGAGATCGACCCGGAGGATGCACTGGTGAAGGAGTTGACCTCCCACGGGCGGCACAAGAACCTGTCCTTCTTTGCCTTTACCGCCACCCCAAAAGCCGCCACGCTGGAGCTGTTCGGCACCGAGTACCCGGACGGCAGCCACCACCCTTTCCACATTTACAGTATGCGGCAGGCCATCGAGGAAGGGTTCATTCTGGATGTGCTGCAAAACTACATGACCTATTCCACCTGCTTCAAGATCGCCAAGACCATCCCGGACAACCCCGACCTGCCTGCCAGCCGGGCGGCGAAGCTCATCCGCAAGTATGAGGAGCTGCACCCCTATAACATCAGCCAGAAGGCAAAGATCATTGTAGAGACCTTCCGGGAGACCACCAGCCACAAGATCGGCGGGCGGGGCAAGATGATGGTAGTCACCTCCTCCCGATTGGCCGATTGGCGGCGGTGCGATACTTCCACGAGGTCAAGCGCTACATTGCCGAGCAGGGCTATGACGATGTGCAGATCTTAGCGGCATTTTCCGGTGCTGTGCCGGACGGCGGTGTGGAGTACACGGAGCCGTCTCTGAACGTCCGCGCTGATGGCAGTCACATTGCAGAGAGCCAGACCAAAAAGGAGTTCCACAACAACTTCAATGTGCTCATCGTGGCAGAAAAATACCAGACCGGTTTTGACGAACCGCTGCTCCACACCATGATCGTGGACAAAAAGCTGAAGGGCGTCAAGGCAGTGCAGACTCTCTCCCGTCTGAACCGTACCTGTCCCGGCAAAACCGACACCTTTGTGCTGGATTTTGTGAACAAGGCAGAGGACATCCGGGAGGCATTCCAGCCGTTTTATCAGGAAACCTTTCTGGAGCAGGAGGTCAACACCGACCTCATTTACAAGACCCAGAAGGAGCTGCGGAGCTTTGCCGTTTATTCCGATGCAGACGTGGAAGCCTTTGCCAAGGAGTATTTCCGCAGCACCAAGCAGGATAAAAACGCCGTGGGCCGCATGAGCAGCGTCTTGAAGCCGGTGGCAGACCGCTACAACCAGAAAACGCAGGCCGAGCGGTACCAGTTCCGCCGCTTGCTGCGCAGCCTTGTCAAGTGGTACGGCTACGTTTCGCAGGTGGCACGGATGTTCGATGAAGAGCTGCACAAGGAGAACGTATTCTGTGCCTACCTGCTCAAGCTGCTGCCGCCGGACGAGGTCTCTCCGCTGGATCTGGAGGGCAAATTGCAGCTGGAATATTACAAGCTGCAAAAGACCTTTGCCGGTGCCATTGAGCTGGAACACGCCAAGGGCGTCTACGAGCCTGTCACCCAGAAGGGTGCTCTCGGCCACGACCCCAAGGAGCCGCTGGACGAGATCATTTTGAAAATCAACGAAAAGTTCAAGGGTGAGTTCACCAATGCCGACCGGGTGCTGCTTACCGCTCTGCATGACCGTCTGCTGGCTGACCCGAAGCTGGCAAAGCTGGCGCGCAGCTCCGACCCGCAGATCTTTACCGAGAGCATCTTCCCCAAAGCCTTTGACACCGCCGCACAGGACAGCTATCTCGAAGCGCAGGACACCTTCTCTTCCCTGTTTGAGGACACCAGCAAGTACAAGGCTATCATGTCGGCGCTGGCAGAGTGGCTGTATGGAGAATTCCGCAAGAAGTAAAACAGTTTTCCTTTTTATTTGCTTAAAACAGCCTGCATCCTTCAGATGCAGTTCAAGGGTTTGGGTGCTCCCCAACAAGTATTTTGCAGAGCAAAATAAGCAGATGTATATACGTCTGCATTGCTTGCTACAATGGTGTTGGTTCTGAGAAGCTCACAGCCAGTGAGCTATACAGATGCCCAAACCTAAGCTACAATGAAGATGTGCTGAGAGAACGAAGCATTGCTTGAGCTGAACGCTCGTACGCGCAAACTGTTCTCCGCCATCTCCATTGCAGCGTTCGATCGACGCAGGTTGAGTAGATGTTGCCGTACATTCGTGTCACAAAGCAAGCTGAATCGGTAATGGGCATAGGCGGAACCGGCATTAAAGGAGGTCAGAAAAATGGAAGCTGCTGTTATTACCGCCGTCGGTATTGATGTGTCTAAGAGCAAAAGCACAGTTGCGGTACGGAGACCCGGAGGCGAAATCGTACTTCGGCCTTTCGATGTCCGCCACACGAACAGTGACTTAAAAAAGCTGACATCCACACTCAAAAAACTGGGAGGCGATATTCGTATTGTAATGGAACATACCAGTACGTACTGGAGACCGATCGCGCTGACATTAAAGGAAGCAGGCTTTTTTGTTTCCGTTGTCAATGCGATGCTGATCCACGATTTTAGTGATAATACGATCCGAAAGCTGAAGACGGACCGTGCGGATGCTCTTAAAATCGCAAACTATGCGCTTACCTTTTGGGATATACTGCCCCCGTTCAATAATGAAGAAGAAACCAGGCTGCTTCTTAAAATGCAATCCAGAGCAAATGAGCGGATCACTGCGACTGCAACAGCGTTGCGGAACGGTCTGATTGCGCTGGCTGACCAAACATTTTCCGGGGTAAATATTGCGTTTGCTCCGAACACCAAAAATGCGAATGGACATGAAAAATGGGTAGATTTCTTTCTGCGTTATTGGCACAAGGATTGTGTCTGTCAATATTCCATGGAGGCTTTCACGGAATCTTATCGGGGCTGGTGCAAACGAAAAAACTACAAGTTCCGTACAGATACCGCTCACAAAATCTATCTGCTTGCACAGGAAAGCGTGGCTACTCTTCCGAAATGCGAAAGTACAAAGATGCTGATCACGCAGGCTTGCAAAAGCCTGAATGCCGTTTGCGAGGCCAAGCAAAGCACCCAGCTTGAAATGCAGCGGTTGGCTGCAATGCTCCCCGAATACGAGGTTGTGATGCAGATGGAAGGAGCCGGACCCGTTACCGGGCCTGCTCTTATGGCCGAAATTGGTGATGTTCGGCGGTTCAAAAACAAGAAAGCGTTGGTGGACTTTGCTGGTATTGACGCACCGCCGTTCCAGTCTGGTGCATTTGAATCCAAGTCACGCCATGTTTCCAAACGAGGCTCACCGCATCTGAGGCGAACCATTTTTATTATATCGAATATTATTTTAACACGCTCAAACCCGGAAAATGCAGTTTACTGCTTTATGGACAAAAAGCGTTCCGAAGGAAAACATTATTACGTTTATACCGTCGCAGGAAGTGCGAAGTTCCTGCGGGTCTATTACGCTCGTGTTACTGAATTTCTACGGTCCCAGCCATCTTATGATGCCTATTGATGATTTCTGATGAACCATTACGATGATTTTCAGCTGACAAGCTGTGCTGTCGGCTTATTAAAGTTGCCGGATGCTTAACTGCACCCGGCAATAAATTTTTGATGATTTTTTGTTCAGGCTATTGACACTCGTTAGCAGGTTTGTTACTTCTACTATATACATTACATATAGAGCTTTTTATAATCATCCCCTCTTTTAATTATCTATATATAGTGTTGGTATATCTCTCAAAAAAAGCGGTCGAAGTGGTAACATCCCATATTTGCCGTCGATTTCGGCTCCGTTGTTACTTGCGTTACCGAATATTTTGCAGTATCCTTTTGTTATCAGAAGAATTCACTAGCTTTTCTGTATTCATAGGCCTGCTCAATATTAGCGATGATCACCTTTACGCTGCTCTTTCCAACTCGCTGGTTTTCCTGTCTGTTTTCGACATATCCACGGTCCTTGAAACCACGGATGCTCTTTTCGTAGGAAAAGCCATTGTCAATCAGCATTTTTCTGAGACAATTCGGCAGGATATAGGTTTTCTTTTCTCCTGGCTCATATCTTCCGAGCCGCGGTTCTCGTGCTACTTCATTAAGATGCTTCACTTCAAAATGCTCCTGATTGGAAGCGATCCATTCCTTTACAGTATCCCATGCACGCTCTACCGCATCTGCCTTCTGCTCTTTCTTCAGTGCTTCCAGCAGTTCAAAACCCATTTCCCATGCTGCACCACATGCCTCCTCACCAGCATTAAAAACAGCCTTTGATGCAATAAAGTCCGCAAAGACAAGCACAGCAACAAATTCCAGATGAATGCTCGTACATTTTTCATAGAGCATCGCGTACATCGAAACAAACTCATCCCGGAAATTTGTATAAGCCTGCCGCAGCTTGCTGGTGCCCTTTTCCAGCTCATATTCATGGAACAGGTAATCCATAAACATTTGCCCTGCAAAGCCGTAGTTCTCCGCTGCTGTCTGATGCACTGTTCTGGAAAAGTCCGTGTCACCGATTGGTGATGCATACAGTTCCATGACGCGCGTATTTTCACCGTCCATGGAATTCTGCACCGTGATCGGTTGTTCACCAGTAGACAGAATGGTATTGCACCATGTCTGCATTTTCTGCGTACCACCGATGCGGTCACCACGCATCTTTCCAATACCATTGCCCAGCATATACATCATTCGAGACAGATTTTCATACTTCAAACTGAGCGACTGCAGCTCATCCAGTGCCAGTGGAATGTTCCGCACTGTACCTGCCGTGTGCTCGATGCCGACCGCAGTGCTATTATAGCTCCGCAGCAGCACATTAGGATCGCCGTAGATGGACACTGCTGCCTTCAGCACCGCCGTCTTACCACTGCGAGAGTTTGCCCAGAGGTGGAAGATGAACGGCCGCTGTTGAAGGGGCTGCAGCAGTACAGATGCGAAGGATGTCGCCAGCATGACCCGTGCAGCCTGCATCGTGCGCAGCGTTGCTGCCATCTCCATCCATTTGTCTTTGTCACCGTGCGGCATAACAGCAGCGATAATTCGATGGCTTTCCTCGCCGGCACCATCATAGGCGGCACGGCTTTCCATGTGGTAAGGGAAGAATTCCCTGTTCTTGACCCAACCCATGCGCTCGATACTGCGGTGCCGCGGAATGACGGTTTTGTTGGAAGTTTCAAAAGCTTCCATATATTTGACTGCCTCTTTAGAGGTTTCCGATGTCACCGGCAATCCCTGATTTGCATATTTTACCAGTTTGCTCTTATCCATTGCATCGCCGCGTGGAACGATAATTTTTCTCCAACGGCAATCACCATAGAAAGCCAGTTCCAGCTTTACATCTTCATCATCAACATTCCTCATTCGCCGGGAAATATAAACCGGTGCGGAAAAGGCTGATTTTGTATAGGGAACGCCATTCAGGAATTCAATGTGTCGAACTCCTTCCATATCGACTTCCCAGCCTTTCGGCACCACCAGTCCATTCAGTTCCATGCCATCCAGTTCCAATGCCTTGCAGAACTCCTGTCCGCCTTCGTGTATATCTGCCTTTCCACCAGTGGTGGTCAGCATTTTTTCAAGGTCCCGGACTCCGATCTTCAGTTTGCCATATTTTTCCTTCAGCTTAAAATACTGGATTGGCTGGTGTTCCCGTGCATAACGTACCAGCTGAAGATTCTTTTCTTCTAAAGCCTCATCAACTGTCAGCTCCTCTTCCAGCAACTTTTTTACACGTTCTTCTATAGTGTAGTATGCAAAAACGATCGGTGCCCGAACACCGCACCCCTCTTTCGGACAATCAAATCCGAAAAAGTCCCGGATATAACGGCAGGAGCATGGACGGCTCATTTTTGCAGCACGCTCGTAATATTCCTCTGTCTGGTCGTAAGAATATCCGGGATATGTCTCGCTCCTCTCATGCACTTTTTTCTGACCGTCTTCCGTAATGGCAACAATAGAGATCATCGTATACCACATTGGCTCTGGCAGTGTTGCGGCATTTTCAATGCAATAATCAATAAAAGCACACTTTTCACACATACGTTCCGCAGGGCCGACCAAATCGCTCTCTGCATGGAACTCAACAATTTCGGTAATTCGCTTAAATTCTTTAAAAGCAGTTACCGGATAGCGGAATTCCTCGGCACTATATACCTCGCACCGTTTCGGCGGGTTGCTCTTAAAGTTCAGTGAACCCGGAGCCCGAAACATTCGAGGAACATCCTGCACATTGTCCAGTTTCCATCCCTTTTTACGCCCCTCTGCAATGACATACATACCGAACCCGGCAGAGAGTTCCCGGATCTGCTCACGCTCATCCTCGTTATGGATAATAAACGGCTCGTTCAGAGGCCAAATGGCATGCACGCCGTTGCCCGACCGCACAATGATGGAAGGCTTCAGCTTCAAACTGTTTACAAATGCAATCGCTTCTTCTTCCGTCTTCGGCAGTGCGGTTTCTTTGTGTGCCGGCCCCAGCACATCCACATCCGCCACCATGCAAACAACGGTGTGAATCTGTCCGATACCACCTCTGACACTCGATGGCAGCCCTTCCTGACGCAGTGCAACGCAATAATAGGTGTTGGCACTGATACCCAGCACTTTAATGCGCTCCGCTGCTTTGTCCAGTTCCGTGACCGGGATATGCTCATTTCTGGAATCCGGCAGCGTCGTGACGGTAATGCATCCTTCTGTGCATTTACCATACAGCATCTGCAAAAAATCCCTCGTTGTAATATTCATAGGCTTCTCTCCACCCTGTGTTTTTAACGTGTAATCAATCTTTTTCTCTACATATCCGTACCTCCATTCTACCACGTTGCCTTTCAGACCAACGAACTTCTGAAGTTCACTTTCCTTCCGCTGCTCAAAATTAAAGGCCTTCATAAAGCGCACGATTTTCGGGCAAAATACAACCTTTTTACCGTTTCTTTCACACAATTCTTACATTTGCAGCCATTTCGATTATTTTCTCGTGAACTACAAAGCAGGCAACCTTTGCAATTGCCCATTGATCAGGGCATCTACAAAAGTCGCCTGCTTTGTTTACCTATCATCGAATCATGCTGTTGCATAGCAAATGACCAGCGGCAATTACCTCTGAACTGCAATAATTCCCTGACTTCCACTTTCTCCTTTCATCTGGCTCGGAAATAAAGGCCTTCACTATGTACACCGAAATCGGGTAAAAAGGAGACACTCTTCATGTTTCTTTCACAAAATTTTAACATTCAAAGCCTTATCCAAATCTATTCACCCTGCCCTTTATTGTACATAGCAGCTTGTGGAATAGGACGAAAAAAGCCGGTAGGCTTTCGACCTACCGGCTTTTCGTCTGTTTATATTCAGCTTTTGACAGTTTATATTATAGCACCGATTCGCTTACGATGCAATACGTTTTTTCTCCAATATAAGCCATTTTCTCCAATCAAATAGCTTTTCTCCATTTAAGCATCACTTTACTTTACTATTCATTCACCATTCTCTACTCTCCGGAACAACTACATGTCTGCAATCTCCCCGATGCACCTGTTCTATATAAGAATTCAGCGCGCCGCACGGCGGTGTTCCCTGCTTTTCGTACATCTTGTATCACCTGCCCTATGTATAAAAGTATACCATGGCAGCTAGACGGCTTCAACAAAATCTCATGCAATTCTTATGGCAGAATTGATGTTTGTGCCTGTCTGTGGTAGAATAATGATAATTATACTCTTATATGTATATCTCGGAAAATCATAAAAAGCAGGGAGATTTCAAAATGACAGATTATGCACCTGGTATGCGTGCTGTTATTCGTGACGAAGAATGGCTCATCAAAAGGATCGAAACAAACAGCCTTGGTCATCAAGTTTTACATTGCGTCGGTGTCACCCCACTAGTGAAAGATCGCGATGCCATTTTTCTCACAGATCTCGAACAGATTCAGATTGTAGATCCTGCGAGCATTCAGTTGATTGCCGACTCATCCCCATTTTTCAAACGGTCACTATTGTATTTAGAAAGTCAATGGCGGCAGCAGCTTCCCACTGACACAAATTTGCATATTGGCCACAAAGCGGCTATGGATCCCATGCCATACCAACTGGATCCTGCAAAACTTTCTTTGCAGCGTCCCCGCCAGCGCATCCTGATTGCGGATACTGTCGGCCTTGGCAAAACGCTGGAAGCCGGTATCCTGATGTCGGAGTTGATTGCACGCGGCAAAGGCAAGCGCATTCTGGTCGTCACCGTAAAAAGCATGATGACGCAGTTCCAAAAAGAAATGTGGAATCGCTTTACCCTTCCGCTTGTGCGGCTGGATTCCAACCGAATCCAAAAGATTCGAGCCAGTCTGCCTTCCAACTACAATCCTTTCTTTTACTACGATAAAACAATTGTTTCCATCGACACCTTAAAACGCGATGTGGAATACCGTACACATTTGGAAAAAGCATATTGGGACATTATCGTTATTGATGAAGCGCAGAATGTTGCCGAACGTGGTGACCATCAAGCACAGCGTTCTCGCCTTGCAAAACTGCTTGCCAACCGCAGCGATACCATGATCATGCTGTCGGCCACCCCACACGATGGCCGTGCCAAAAGTTTTGCTTCCCTGATGAATATGCTGGACCCGACTGCCATTGCAGACCCTGAAAATTATACCCCGGAAGACATCAGGGGTCTGTGTATCCGCCGCTTTAAAAGCGATGTCAAAAATCAGGTCAACGGCTCGTTTCTTGAGCGGCAGGTGACATTGGAACATTGTCACGCCTCTGCACAGGAGGAATATGCCTTCGACCTGCTTGCTGAAATGCAGCTGGAAATGGATGCTGGCAAAGCCAAAAGCTCTGGACGTCTGTTCAAAACAAGCTTAGAGAAATCTCTCTTTTCTAGCCCAGCAGCCTGTCGCAAAAGCATCGAGGCCCGCCTGAAAAAGCTCTATAAAAAATATACGGCAGATGATATTTCTGATATTCGCTTGTTAGAAGAGTTGCATACTGCTCTGGGACAGGTCACGCCCGAAAACTTCATGCGCTATCAAAAACTGCTGGAACTTTTGCGTAGCGATTCCTACGGATGGAACCCCAAAGATCCTGGTGACCGCGTTGTGATCTTTACCGAGCGCATCGAAACCATGAATTATCTGGCGGAACATCTGCGGACTGATTTGGGGCTGAAGTCCTCTGCGATCCAAGAGATTTCTGGTGGTATGAGCGATGCAGAGCAGCAGCGCATTGTAGAAGATTTCGGCCGCACGGAATCTCCCATCCGCATTCTGGTCGCTTCGGATGTAGCTTCTGAAGGTCTGAATCTTCATTATCTGAGCCACCGCCTGATTCACTTTGATATTCCGTGGTCATTGATGGTATTCCAGCAGCGCAACGGCCGCATCGACCGTTACGGTCAGCAAAAACGCCCTGATATCCGCTATCTGCTCATTGAGAGCAATAACAAACAGATCAAAGGTGATATGCGTATCATCGAGATTCTGATTCAAAAAGAAGAGCAGGCACTGAAAAATATCGGCGATCCTGCCTTACTGTTGGGCAAGTTCAATGTGGAAGAGGAAGAAACGGTGATTGCGGAAGCCATCGAATCCGGTTCCGACGCAGATACATTTGCTCAGAGTCTAGATGCCGATGCGCAGGAATTCAACCCCTTTGAAGCTTTGATGGCCGCTGCCTCAGAAACAGAGGAGACTGCTATTGAGCAGCTTTCAGAAACTGTTTCCGACGAAACATTGTTCACCGATAAGGAATATCTGGAGCAAGCTGTGCAATACCTTAATCAGACTGACAGCAATCCAGTTCAGGAACTGCAAACGGTTTCTGGCCTAGATATCCGGTTAACCCCGGAAATGGAGCGCCGTTTGCGTGCGCTTATACCGGAAGAAGCCATGCCGCAAGGAGAAACACTGCGCCTTTCGGATGACAAAGCCTTCTGCATGGAGCAGATGCGCACCAGCATGCAAAAGAACATGGATGAGGCGGCATGGCCGTCCTCGCAGTATTTGTGGAAGCTGCACCCGATTTTCTCTTGGGTCAATGATAAGGCCGGGCTTTTGTTCAAACGCGCAGAAGCTCCCGTTCTGGGTCTGCCCGGCGTTTTGTATCCCGGTGAAGCGTTGTACATCGTTTCCGGCAGTGTTCCCAACCTGAAATCCACGCCGCTCATCGATGAATGGTTTGGTCTGCTGTATCGGGATGGGCAATTCATTCAGCGACTTTCCATGGAGGAGGTTGTCCAGAAAGCCGGACTGCGTAGCGCGCGTATTCCCAACACAAACTGCATCACGAACCAAAGCATCGTTGCTGCAAGCAGCTTGTTGCACGATGTAGTCACGCAGGCAAAGACCTATCTCACAGAGCGATACCAGCAGTACCAGGCAGAGATGAACCCCAAGCTGGATGCAGAGGTGGATAAGCTGATTGAACTGCAGGAAAAACACAAGGAGTACTATCAGACCACCCTATTTGAACATGAACGTCAACTGCAGGAGCAGGAGCGCCGGGTGGACAAACTGTTTGATGATTTTACGAACTGGGTAAAAGAAACCCTGACGATTCAAAACAACCCATATATTCGTATCGTATCCGTCCTGATGGGGGTATCCGAATGAGCATCGATCTAACCGGTATCACAAATAAAAACGAATATTATACCAACCACTATTTTTCGACCATCTTTGAGGAAAATGCAGGTGAGGCCATCACTGCCTGGGCTCAGGCTGCAAAGTCATCCGAAGAGATCCGCACACCTTGGGCACAGCTGCGACAAAACGCCCGACAGTTCTATCCCTTGCACGACCGCTACGCAGGCGGTGCATTGAATTTGCAGCTTCTGGCTGCGATTCGCACGATGGCAGACCGTTACCTGGCTTCTCTTGGGTATCCAGAAGCTGCCCCGGAACTTGTCCCTGTAGATGCTTCTCTGTCTGTTCCCGTTTATTTGGAAATGAAAAAGAGCAACGGTGCACCACTGCTATGGGTCATGCTCTCTGCTTCCAGAGAATCGGATGCCGGTATTCTGGAAAGCAATGTCTTTGACGGTAACATTGCAGAGGAAGATGCCTTCGGTGCCGTCCACAACGATGACCTGCTGGAACTGAAAAATGAGGATCTTGCCACACAGATTCTGTTCGGTGCCGCAGAGCCGCCGCGTTTTCTTCTGTTTATTTCGCTGAATCAGATTGCACTGATTGACCGGAACAAATGGAGTGAAAAACGCTATTTGCAATTCGAATTAGAAGACATCTTTTCTCGCTTGGAACTCACAACCCTGCAAGCCATGGTCGTCCTACTGCATAAAGATTCCCTCTGCCCGGAAGACGGTTCTATTCTTCTAGATGAGTTAAACGAGCAGAGTCAGAAAAATGCTGCGGGTGTTTCACAGGATTTAAAATATGCCCTGCGTGAATGTATCGAACTTTTGGGCAATGAAGTCCTCCACGACATGCGAACCCGGCAGAAAATTAACCTAGAAGAGCATCCCGTGGATGCCGGACAGCTGACACTGGAGTGCCTGCGCTATATGTACCGGATGCTGTTCATACTGTTCATTGAGGCGCGGCCAGAATTGGGCTATGCTCCCATCCGTGAACTGAGTTATCTGAAAGGTTACTCGTTGGAAAGTCTGCGGGATATCGCCGACGCTGTCCGAGATGATGTGGATGAAGTGAGCGATGGCTATTATCTACATGAAACGCTGGCAAAACTTTATGACCTGATTTATAACGGTTATCCGGAAACGGAAGCCGAATTTCAAAAAGTAACCGGTGCCGACAGTATACACGATGTTTTTTTGATTGCTCCGCTCAAGGCGCATATCTTTGACCCGGAGTACACCAAGTTGATCAATGCTACCAAACTGCGCAACAGCTGCATGCTGCGTATTATCGACTTAATGAGCCTGACACGTGCCTCCGGCAAACGCAATAGCCGCCGGGGGCGTATTTCCTACGCCAATTTGGGCATCAACCAAATGGGCGCGGTATACGAAGCTCTGCTCTCCTACCGTGGCTTTATCGCACAGCAGGATTTATACGAGGTCAAACGCGCCGGAGTTGACTTCAATGAACTGGATGTCGGCTATTTTGTTTCTGAATCTGATTTGGCACAATATACAGAAGAGGAACGCGTCCGCTATGCGTCTGGCAACAAAAAGGGCAAGTTGCGCATGTATGCCAAAGGCACATTCATCTACCGCTTGGCTGGCCGCGAACGGGAAAAATCCGCTTCTTACTATACGCCGGAAGTTCTAACCAAATGCCTTGTCAAATATGCCCTGAAGGAATTGCTGAAAGACAAATCTGCGGATGACATTCTGCATCTAACCATTTGTGAACCTGCCATGGGCAGCGCAGCATTCTTGAATGAAGCGATCAATCAGCTTGCAGAAGCCTATATTTCTCGTAAAGAGCAGGAAACCGGAGAGATCATCGGCTACGAAGAACGTTTTAACCAGCTGCAAAAGGTCAAAATGTTCATTGCCGACCGCAATGTATACGGCGTTGACCTGAACCCTGTGGCCGTGGAACTGGCCGAGGTTTCTCTGTGGCTGAACACCATTTATCCTAATGGATTTGTGCCGTGGTTCGGTACCCAGCTGGTCAACGGCAATTCCCTGATTGGTGCCCGGCGGCAGTGCTACCGCGTGAGTTCCCTGCAAGCCACCAGCAAAGGTCTGCGCTGGTATGAAAAAGCCCCGGAGCGTGTTCCCCTTGGCACCGAGCGCAAGCGCGGCAAGTTGTCCACACAAATCTATCATTTTCTGTTGGGCGACCCCGGTATGTGCAGTTATACCGACAAAGTCATCAAACAGCTGGAGCCTGCAAAAATCAAGTTTTTGAACACCTGGAACAAGGCATTTACTGCTCCTTACTGTGACGATGATATCGAAACGCTGAAAAAACTCTCCAAGACGATTGACAAGCTCTGGAAAGATCAGATTTCTCTGCGTCAGCAACTGAAGCAGCAGACGCACGACAGCCTGTCTGTGTTCAAATTCAATGATGATGAACCGGACTCCCATACTTCCATCCGCACCAAAGATCAGATGCTGCGCACCATGTACCGTTCCGAGAATGCCAAAAATGCTGGTGCTTATGCTCGTTTAAAATTTGCGATGGATTACTGGTGCGCCCTGTGGTTCTGGCCCATTGACAAGGCTGATCTTTTGCCCAGCCGCAGCGAATTTCTGAATGATATGTACATGATCTTGGTGGGGCTGTACTCCACCAACAGTGATTCCCAGCAGCTTTCCATGCTAGAAGATGCAGACGAAGAAGATACTGACATCCTGCTTCAGGTCAACTTGGACGAACTGTGCGCCCTTTTGCCCCGGCTGAGGCTGGCTCGCACAATAGCACAGCAGAATCACTTTATGCATTGGGAGCTGGAGTTTGCTGATGTATTTGCCGAGCGCGGCGGTTTTGACCTGATGATCGGTAACCCGCCGTGGATCAAGATCGAGTGGAACGAACAGGGCGTGCTGGCGGATGCCAATCCCATGTTTGCTGTAAAAAAACTGACCGCTACCCAGACCACCCATGAACGGCAGACGGCACTGGAAAATGCACATACGCACAGCATGTATTTTGCAGAGTATGAAATGCTTTCCGGCGAACAGAACTTTTTGAACGCCGTGCAGAATTATCCTGCCCTGAAAGGACAGCAGACGAATCTGTTTAAATGTTTTCTTCCACTCTCGTGGGAGAAAACGAATGAAAGCGGCATTGCCGCTTTCGTACACCCTGAGGGCGTCTACGACGACCCGAAGGGTGGTGCACTTCGGGAAATGCTGTATCCTCGTTTGCGATATCATTTTCAATTTGCAAACGAGAGAAAGCTATTTCCCGAAGTGGACCACCATACACAATTTAGTCTAAATGTGTATGGTGGTCCACTGATGGTGTCATTCGACACCATCAGTAACACTCTACGATGTTAAAAGCATCGTAGAGTGTTACCAAGGCGAAGCCTCCGCGCCGATTCCAGGCATCAAGGATGCCAATGGCGACTGGAATATTACCGGCCATCCTGACCGTATCATTCATGTTACGCAGCGCGAATTAGAAGTTTTTGCCAAATTGTTTGATGGCAATGATAAGTGGCCGCAGGCACGGCTTCCCGTTTTGCACGTTCGAAGTTTAATTGGAGCCTTAAGTTGCATCGCAAGTCAGACGCAGTACATTTCTGATATAAAAACCGAAATTTTTGGCTCCGAAATGTGGCATGAAACAAATGCACAAAAAGATGGCACTATGGTTCGAAATGTACATTTTCCAGAAAGTCTTACTGATATGATTATTTCCGGACCTCATATTGCAGTTGCAAATCCTTGTTTCAAAACATCTCGAAGCATTTGTCGCCTTAACTCCGATTATGATAATATAGACTTAACTTCGATATCTGATTCATATTTACAACGTTGTAATTATCAGCCATATTGTGCGCCCGAAGAATATGAGGAACGTGCACCACTAACCCCATGGAATTGTAAAAACTATTACAGCTACCGCATTGCTATGCGAAATATGTTTAATCAAGGCGGAGAACGAACCTTAATGTCTGCCATTATTCCGCCGAAAGTCGGCCATGTTCACGCTGTTTACGAACTCGGCTTCAAAAATGATGTTGACACAGCACTAATGAGTGGTCTGATGGAATCTATTCCGTATGATTTCTACATAAAAGCAACCGGAAAGGGCTCTGGAGGCATCGGCGTTTTAGGCGGCCTTCCGATTATCCGCAGTATTTATAGTATCCGTATCATCCTTACCACTTTACTGCTTAATTCGCTCAATGAATATTACGCTCCCCTTTGGAAAAAATGTTGGAATGTTGTCTGGCCTTTCACTACTTGGTCCAAATCCGACCCTCGCCTCTCCCCTGCTCGCTTCACTTCTTTGACCTCGGAGTGGACATGGGACACGCCCTTGCGCACGGACTATGAGCGGCGGCAGGCTCTGGTAGAAATTGATGTACTTACCGCCATGGCACTGGGCATGACCCTGCAGCAGCTCAAGACCATTTACCGCATCCAGTTCCCCGTGCTGCAAAGCTATGAGGCCGATACATGGTACGATGCCAATGGCCGCATTACATTTACCAACAACCGCAGCCTGACCGGTGTAGGCTTCACCCGCCCGGAGTGGGAAAATGCCGGTGCTGTGCAGCCAATCAAGCGCGGCGATGCTCCGTGGGACGGTATTATGAAGCATGCTCCGGCCGGTTATGTGTTTGCCCGTACCATTACGGATGACACCATGCCTGGCGGCCCGGTACAGCGCACCATTGAGTATGCAGCACCCTTTGACCGCTGTGACCGGGAGCAGGATTATGAAACCGCGTGGAAGTTCTTTGAGGAAAAGTATAAAGAATAATAGGCCTATAATTTGATTGGAGGCATCAAGTTGTCCAAGAAAAAAGAGTGTTCCAACCTTGAAACACGCACTATGAATGTCACCATGTCCCAAGATGACTTCAAAAAATTAGATAGCGGTGAACTGCGCTCCAATCATGGACTCCGCGATAGTTCTGGTCATATTAAGGCTTCTCTTGATATTTCTTATATTTCAGAAAATGAACTTCCTCAACGTGAGGTAGTCCGCACGGAAACCGTATATAAAGAGTCTCCTGTCCCATCCCCCACGGCGCAGGCTCTTACTGGAACCACAATGGAAATTTTGGGCGACATCCTTAGCGACCCAGAAGTTAAAAAGTCCATTTCTGACCTTATTCACGTACTCTGGCACTATAAGGTACAACCAAAAATTCAAGATACTATTGATAGAATCAAAGGCATCTCACAACCGCAACCCCCTCGCTCTGAACAAGTTTTTCAAACAAAAGCAGAACAAATTCTATCTTCACAAACTATTGTTCCGGATTCAAAAGATACTTCATTTGAGCCTATTCCTGTCACAAATGAACAGGCTGCATTTTTGTTAGCCAAGACTAAAGAATCCGCATCCGAATTAACCCGATTGATTTATCTTCTTTCCAATATCGTAGTCAAGGATGATATAACAGCCGAAGAATACAGTCTGGAGCAATCTTATATTAAAGAGTTGCTCA
>OLXV01000695.1_pt1 | contig 17701 bp, 19 predicted proteins | sample 1673481 | NCBI WGS metagenome assembly OLXV01 (sample SAMEA103958113, study PRJEB25191) | human gut metagenome
GCGGGTCCTGTGCCCATGCGCGCACCGAGCGCCGAGGCCGTTGTAAACGGCCAGCCCGTCACAATGGAAAATGTTGAGGCGTTCTCCAAGGCCGTTCTGGAGGACATCAATCCCCGTGATTCCTGGCGTGCCAGCAAGGCGTTCCGCAAGCACATCGCCGTGGAAATGGCCAAGCGCGCACTCATCGAGTCTGTCAAACGCTGCGGAGGTGAAATCTGATGGCACAGTACGCTCTTGTCAAATGCAACATCAACGGCAAAGATGTGGAAAAGATCGTCGATGTCCGTGCAAGTCTGACGGATATGCTCCGCAATGATTTCCGGCTTACGTCTGTGAAAAAGGGCTGTGAGGTCGGCGAATGCGGCGCATGCACCGCGCTTATCGACGGCGAGGCAATCAACACCTGTCTGTATCTGGCTGTCTGGGCCGAGGGCAAGCACATTATCACGCTCGAGGGGCTGATGAACCCTGACGGCACCGTCTCCGACGTGCAGAAGGCTTTCATGGAGGAAACGTCTATCCAGTGCGGCTTCTGCATCCCCGGTTTCATTCTGACGGCGACCGAGATCGTCAACTCCGGAAAGGAATACACGGACGACGAACTGCGCAAGCTTCTTTCCGGCCACCTGTGCCGCTGCACCGGCTACCAGAACATTTTCCGCGCCGTAAAAAAGACCATGCTCCGCCGCCTCGGAAAAAACGAGGAAGCAGAGTTGGTGCGATAATTTATAAACATAAAAACTGCCCGCCGGAAATGGCGAGTACGCATAAGGACAACAAAAAATCGCTTAGAGCAAGAACCGGCAACAGTCAAGTGACTGTTGCCGGTTTAACTGTGTATTTACGGTCGCTATATGCCGCGAGATAACTGAAGCAGAACCAGAAGCCGTCGCGCTTAAGTAGTTTTTCACGCAAGGCATCGGCCTTTTCCGTCTCGCCATGCGTTTCCAGCAGTACGCAAAGGCCGTAAGCCGTCATGGCAAACTGTAAATCGTCCGGTTCCGCGTCCAACTCTGCCAGCATATCCTCCATCGGCGCAAATCCAGCCGCCACACGCATGGCTTTTTCATACGCCGTGTGGTGGCCGACGTACATGTCAGTGCGGTAATGCTGCTGCAAGGTCTTTTGCGCCTCGTCCGCCTTCCCCGCACGAAGCTGTGAGAGTACCAACCAGTAGACATCCGCGATGTACATATCATCGTCCTGCGGCACGATGGCGAGAGACCCAGCAAAGGCGGCGGTCGCCGCATCATAGTTTTGCAGCATATACTGCGCCATGCCGATGCGGTAGCGCGACTCGATGCTCACGCCGTCCGCCTGCTCGCAGCGCGTATAATCCGCGAGCGCCCGTTCAAATTGCAGCGTATCGAGATACTTGGGGCCGCGCTTGCGGTAAGCTTCCATGCGTTCCGGCTCCAGCTTGACTGCCTGCGTCAAAGCGTCGATCGCCTCCCGGAAACGCAGCTGCCAGCACAGCGCGTCTGCCAGCTTCAGAATATTTTCATACGTCTGCGGTTTTGCGCGGCAGGCGAGAATTTCGTCCGTGTCGGCAAGCCCATGCGGCAGATTCTGAAGCTGACTTTCGTGCGACGCATGAACGTCTGCAAAGTATTTTCCCATGTTACCCCTCCGAAATGGTTTCTTTTCTGGCGGTCAGCCAGAGACTGATCAGGTAAAATGCCAGACACAGCAGCATGACGCACACGCCGGGGGCCAGCAAATACTGATACGCGCCCCGCAGAAACGCGCCGCGTTTATACGCAAAATTGACCATCGTGCCCCACGTCGGGCGATAGAGATCGCCAAGCCCCAAAAACGAGAGCGTTGACTCCATCATAATGCAGCTGTTCACCCCGAGCAGAAAGCGCGAGAGCAGCACATCCGACAGGTTCGGCAGGATGTGCCGCACGGCAATATGGGCGCGGCTATAGCCGAGGATCCGGCAGCTTTCGATAAACGGCTGTGTGTGCAGCTGCAAAACCTTTGCGCGCACCGCGCGCGCCGTACCGACCCAGCTGAACGCCGCAATCAGAATGATCAGGTGCGCGGCAGAGCTGCCAAAAAACGTCGCCAGAACGATGAGCGTAATGAGCTTTGGAAGCAGAACAAAAATCTGAATAAGACCATTGAAAATCTGCCCGATCCAGCCGCGGAAGCTCCCCAAAATCCCGATACCCGCCCCCAGAATCAACGTCAGAATACTGCTCAAGACGCCGACCAGCAGCGTCTGCCGTGCGCCGTAGATGAGCTCGGTCAAAATGTCATAGCCCATCGCGTTTGTGCCGAGCAGATGCTCCCGGCTTATGGGGAGCCACTTCGTGAACAGCTCTTTTTGTCCGTAGCCCGTAAAAAGTCCGGGTGCAAACGCGGAGAGCGCAAAAACGGTCAGCAGCAGGAATCCCAGAATGAGCGGCAAAAGTCCTTTCTTTCTCATCCTTTGCCCTCCGATCTCCGCTTGGGGTCAAGGAGCAGGCAAAGAAAATCGGCAAGCAGAATCGACAGCACCATGATGCACGTCGTCACAAACAAAATGCCCTGCATGAGCGGATAATCGAGCGTATAGACCGCCTCCGTCAGAAGCGACCCCATCCCGCCGATGGAGAAAATTTTTTCGATCACGACCGAGCCGCCCACGCAGAGCGACACGCTCATGCCGAGCATCGTGAGAAACGGCTGCGCGATCGAGCGCAGGAGATACTCCCGGCGGATGACGCTGTCCGGAAGTCCCCGCTGCTTCGCGTATAAAATGTCTTTCCCGTCTGACGCGCTTGCCGCCATGTTGCGCACCAGCAGATACCGGCTGGGAAGCGCCGTCAGCGTTAAGGTTCCGACCGGCAGCAGCAGATGCAGCACTCTGTCCCATACATACCCAACCGTTCCGCGTACAGTCTCCGGAGAATTGAGACCGGTATAGGGCAGCAGCCGGTTCTGGAAACAGAACACGATCATCAGTCCCAGTCCAATCAAAAACGTGGGTACGGCGTTGAAGACAATCAGGGTCGCCGTGGACAGCCGGTCGGCGAGGCCGCCTTTTTTGTATCCGCACCGAAGCCCCCACAGAAGCCCGATGCCAGCCGAGAGCAGCACTGCCGGAACCGTAATTTGCAGCGTATAGCCGATCTTCTCGCCGATGAGCGCCGAGACGGCGGCGTCCTTTTTATACGAATATCCAAGCGTTCCATCCAGCAGCGAGCGCAGGTAGTAGCCAAACTGCACCGCAAGCGGTTTGTTCAGATGCAGCGCATCCTCGTAAAATGCCACCTGCGCGGGCGTCATGTCCTGCTCGGAAAAGCCTGTCAAGTACGCCACAGGGTTGCCCGGCAGCAGCCGCGGCAAGAAAAAATTCAGAACCACGACCAGCAGAAAGCACACGAGCGCGAGCCGCATATTTTTTCTGTAATCCTTCATGCCCGCACCTCTTTCAGCCGGTGGTCTTCGTCAAATTCATAGACGGTATCACAGTAAAACTCCGTCAGCGCCCGGTCGTGACTGATGAACAGCACCGACCCGCCGCCGGATACCATCTGCGCCTTTACAAGCGCCAGAAGATTTGCCTGCGTGGACACATCCAGCATCGATGTCGCCTCATCTAAAATCAGAAGCTTCGGGCTTAAAAGCAGGCAGCGCGCCAACGCCACACGCTGCGCTTCGCCGCCGGAGATCTGTCGCGGCAGATGGGCAAGAATTTTAGACGGCAGCTGCATCTGCGCCAGAATGTCGGCGATCAGCTTCTCTGCCGCCCGCCTGTTTTCCGCTAGCCGGTAATATGAGATCAGTTCCCGAAGTCCCGCGCCGATTTTCTGCAAAGGGTCGAGCGTGGCATACGGCTGCTGATAAACCATCTGGATGGCAAGACCGCACTTTCTGTCATACGCTTCTTTTTGGGACACAAGCAGTTTCCCGTCAAGAAAAACCGCTCCCGCGTCGGGCGCTGTCACGCCGCAGAGAATTTTTGCAAGCGTCGATTTTCCGATGCCGCTTGCGCCGGACACCCCGATGATGCTTCCGGCTGGAATGTTCAAGGAAACATTCTGCAAAACCGTCTGGCTTCCGAACGATTTGCAGCAGTTTTTGATCTCAAGCATGGCAGCACCACCATTCCGTCTTTTCGTCCGTATGTTTCTGCATCGCGCCGTTCAGACAAGCCGTATCCGCCTCCGGGCAGCGGGCGTAAAACGGACAGCCGGATACGCCCTCGCGCAAGACCGGCGACGGCTGCATCCCGTTTGCGACCTGCGCGGCAAGCAAAGCCTTCGTGTACGGATGGTGCGGAGCACCTAAAACAGCATCCACCGTTCCCGTTTCCAGCATCCGTCCGCCGCACAAAACCAGAACCCGGTCGCAGCGTGCGGCGACGGAAATGTCGTGCGTAATGATGAGCTTTGCCGCATTCGGGAAAATGGAATCCAGAAGCGAAAAAAACTGCACTCGACCATTTTCATCCAGTCCGTTGGTCGGCTCGTCCGCGATCAGAAGCCGCGCCCGGGAGCAGGCCGCCAGCGCAATCGTCACGCGCTGCGCCATGCCGCCGGAGAGCTGAAAGGGATACTTGTCCAGAATCGTCTCCGGCGCATCAAAGCCCGCAAGACGCAGCTTTTCCGCCGCAAATGCCGGAAAATCTTTGCGCGGCAAGCCGAGCTTTTTCAGGCTGTCATAGAGCTGCTTTCGCACGGTACGCACGGGAAGCAAAAACTCCGCGCCGTTTTGCGGAATATATACAAGCTTGTCGCCGCGCAGCGTTTGCAGTTGTTTGCCGGTTGGGAGCGCCACGCCGTCCAGCTGGATACAGCCGCCCTGCATCCGCACGTTCGAGGGGAGAAGCCCCAGAATCGAGAGTGCCAGCATGGTCTTGCCCGATCCGGTTTCCCCGATGACTGCCAGCCGTTCCCCGGATGATAACGAGAAAAAAACGTTCTGCAAAAGCACGCGTTCGCCGCGCGAAAGCTTTGCGGAGATCATACCGCAGGCGTAAGAGAACGCCGGAAGTATTTCAGCTGTGGCCATCGGCGTTCCCTCCCTTCGCAATTTCCATTATTGTACCGTATCCGGACGGCGTGCGTAACCCTCCCCGGGGGATAATTTTTTAGGGCATCACCGCATAATTGTGTCTGTGTGTCTCGCCGGGGCTTTTCCGCCAATTCTGCGGTTTGAGAAACGAGAAATACACAAAGTATTCCTTCGTTTTCCAAACCTTGACTTGACGAAAAATCCCACGCCGAGTCATCTTGCCAAATTATGCGGTGACGCCTTAGAAAAACGCGGAGATCTCCGAAGAAATCCCCGCATTTGAAAGAAACCTTGATTATTTTGCCGTGATCGAGAACCAGGCATTCGCGTTGTTGAGTCCAAACACCGCGTCTACGGTGAAATTCTCATATGCCGCGCTGTGGACAAGGATCTGGCTGTCCCAGTAGAGGGCAATGAGCGGCATATGCGCAGCATACCAGTCTTGTAAGTCGCCTGCCGCTTCGGTGTATTCCTCCACGGTTTTCGCTTCGCCCATCGCGGAAAGAATCGCCTGGAATTCTTCGTCAAACACCTGACAGCCACCCTGCACGGGATGTGTGCCATCGACGTAAATGGAAGCAAGACCGTTCTTCATGCCCATACCGGCAGCCGTGTAGCCGTAGATCGCCGCCTCCATGGCGATGTTGTTCTCAGAGAATTTGTTGCTGGTCTTGGCGTTGTAGCTGTCTGCGTCCAGCGTTTCAAGAACGACCTGAATGCCAAACTGCTCGAGCTGCGTCTTGACAAGCTCTGCATAGCCGACATGGGCTTCCTTGCCCGCGTTGCAGGTGAGGGTAAAGGCGCAGGTCTCGCCGTCCGCGTTCACATAGAAGCCGTCCGCGTTCTTTTCGGCGTAACCGGCATCTGCCATATATTGCGCGGCTTTGTCCAGATCCTGACCGAGCGCTTTGGTCTCCTTATAACCCACGGTCACGGGCGGCACGAAGCCGCGGTTGGGGTTCGAGGCATAGGCGCTGCCGAATACGGTACGGAAGCTGTCATAGTCCAGTGCGTAGGAGACTGCCAGCCGGAGGTTTTCATCCGCGAACGGGCCGTTTGCGTTGTTGAACGCCAGCACCGCCGGTGCATTCGCCGCCGTGACGGCTTCGAGCGTCAGCGTGTCGGTCGCAGCCAGCACATCCTGATACGAACCGGAAACGCCCGTGGAGTATGCCCACGTCATGTCCAGATCGCCGTTCTGGAGCGCCAGATACATGGTATCTTCGTTGCCAAACAGCCGGTAGGTGAGCTTGCCGACGTTCGGTGTCTGCGGATAATATGGATTCGGAATGAAGGTGAGCGTCCCAGCCTCCTTGTTGAAGCTGTCGAGCATATACGGTCCGCAGGTGACGCGGGCTTCAGCTTCTGTGACGGAATCCTTGCCCTCGTAGATGTGCTTCGGCATGACGCGGAAGGACGTCATGTTGGAAAGCTCACGCACGTTGGCAGAGGTCAGCGTCAGGGAAATGGACATTCCATCGTCGGAAATCGCATAGGCTGCGTATTTTGCCTCCGTGACCTTGCCGTCTTCGTCCGTTTGAGAGACGAAATTGGCACTGCCGTTCGCATCGTCATATTCAAGCGTAAACAGAATATCCTCTGCCGTGACTGGTTCTCCATCCGACCACGTCATGCCCGGCTCGATGGTGTAGACCCACGTGACGGAATCTTCCGTTTCGTAGGAAGCAAGCAGCGGATGGTAACTGCCCTCCGCGTCCTGCCAGACGAGCGGAAGCTCGCTCACACCGCTGGCAAGCATATCGAAGTGATACTCGCCGAACGTCGCTGTCTCAATGGCAGCCGTCGTGCCGACCGTGAACTGCTCGATGGGATATGTGAGTCTCTCCGGTTCCGACAGCTGCTCCGTCTGTGTCGGTTCCGTCGGCTGATCCTCAGTCTGTGCTGGCTGTTCCGCCGACTGCTGCGTCTGGGATTCAGGGGTGCTGCAGGCTGCCAGAGCAAATACGAGGCTCAGGCAGAGCAGCAAAGCAAGAAGTTTTTTCATTTGTGGTTCTCCTTTGTGTGAATATATGTCAAATCAGAGATTTGCAGTTTGAATGAGATCTCAATCAACCTCCTCCGCGTCGACGAACAGATTCGTGACCTGCACGGGGATCGGCAGGCGGCTCTGCTTGACGGCGCGAAGCACCATGTCCTTGAGCTCGGCGCAGCAGGGCTTGTCCATCGTGACGATGGTGACGCTTGCAACGTCGTTGAGGCTGAAAATGTCCGCCAGCTTCACGGTAATATCAAAGTCGTTTTCCGGGCAGCAGATCAGCGGCACCCGTCCCTTGGATAGTGCGTCATGGAAGCCCGGATAGGAAAATGCCGAGCAGTCCGCTGCAATGAGCAGGTGGCCGTGATGGTAATAGGGCGAGAGCTTCGGCGCTTTGTAGAGCTTGATCGGCCACTGCACCAGATCGCTGCTTTCCTGAAGCAGCGCTTCGGGGCTGAAGTCACGAACTCGTTTCCACGGGTCAAAATTCTTGTCGATCATAGCGTTCCTCCTCAGCGAATGTAGCGGTCAATGGCCTTTTTGAAATCATCGAGCGTCTGGGTGTCGCCGGACTGCACCGCGTCCACGACGCAGTGGTCGAGATGGTCTTTCAAAATCACTTTGGCGATGGATTGCAGCGCACCGATCACAGCGGAAAGCTGCATCAGAACGTCTGAGCAGTCTTCTCCGCTGTCTACCATCGCGCGGACGTGCTGCAAATGTCCGGAGGCTCTCGCCAGCCGGTTCTGAACATATTTCGTGTTTTCATGATGGTGCGGATGCTTGTGTCCGTCCGCATGGTCATGCTCGTGCGGATGCGCATGGTCATGCGTGTGTTCATGTTCATGAAAATGCTCCTGTTCCAGTTCGTCCACGCACACCGCCACCTTTCATTTTCGTATTTTACAAAATTTCGCGCTGGCTCGTAAGCCTCCCCGGGGGATGAAATTTTGTGCGCGGCGCAGAAATCAGAACCCCCTCCGGGGGTAAAATGCGGAATGAGCGCGTTTTTTGGATCGTGTTCAATGAAACGGCGACCTGAATCGTGAGAATTGCGAAAACCCACTGATTATTTTTTGTGCAAAATGTTCAAAGTGAAAAACAATATCCGGCACAGGGGATGTAAAACGCCCTCCGCGCAACTGGCGCGGAGGGCGTTTGGAATGGGATCCGCTTTATTTTGCCATCAGGCGATACAAAATGGTGACGACCTGTGCACGGGTCGCGGTAGCAGTCGGATTCAGATTGCTGCCGCTGCCCTTGACAAGCCCCTCGGAAACAGCCCAGATCATTGCATCAGACGCCCAGGATGCAACTGCAGATGCGTCGGAGAACTTGGCAAGATCGTCGGACACAGCCGGTTTTCCAGCATTGCGGTAAAGCATGGTGACAAGCTCCTGACGCGTGATGCTGCCGTTCGGATTCGTTCCGTCGGAAATGCCCTCGGTCTTTGCCCACTCCAGTGCTTTCTGGTACCACGGGCTGCCGCCGTCAACATCTGCGCCTGCTGCGCGGCCAAGTACTGCCCACAGCGCTGCGCGGGTCATGTTAGCGTCCGGACCGAAGGTTTCCTTGCCGGTGCCGTTGACGATGCTGTTCTCTCTTGCCCATTTCACAGCGTCGGCGTAATAGGCTGCTGCCTTAACATCGTGGAACACTTCGTCCGTTTTTTCCAGTGAAATGCGTCCTTGGGCACTGGCGTAGCTGCTGCCGATCACGCCGTTCAGCTGCTTCTGGATGTACTGCGCGACAGCGTCGCGGACCTTTACGCCGTTGCCGTTGTTGGCGTAGGCTGCGCCGGCTTCCTTGGCTTCCTTCAGCGTGTAGTAGGTGTCATTGCCATTGATCAGGAAATTGTCGCAGACAACGGCGTAGGTCGCCTTGCTGTCAAATGCCTTACCATTTACGGAGGTGATAGTCACGCGGCTGACGGAGTCTGTACGGAAGAACTTGCCGTAGGCCTCGCCCGCGTCATATTCCTTGCCGGTATCGAGCGAGTAGGTCAGACCGGAAACCTGCGCGAAGCCCGGGCAGTTTTCCCGCTGCGATGCGGCCTCCAGCGTTTCCAGAAGCTGTGCGCCGGTCAGTTCAATGACACCGATCCCCATCGGGGAGAACGGGAGTGCCTTTAGCAGATCTGTTTCGGTGATCTCGCCGGAATACAGGAAGTTGTCGCAGTTTCCGCCGTTCTGGATGGCAACGAGCGGAAGCTTCTTGTTGTATCCATCGATGTAGTTCTGCGCATACCAGCGCAGTGCGTCCGTCGTCAGATCGCCGAGATTCGTCTCGCCGTTCCAGTTCGCGGAATCCGCGCCGGTCAGGATAACATCGGAGCGGCCGACCGTTTTACCGGCAGCTGCCTTCAGCGCGGAGGCACTCTTGGCGATCTCCGCGTCGCTGCCGCTCAGATCCGGCGTGAGCGAAGTCACGGTCTTGCTGGAATTGTCAATAACATACGCGCCGACCGTTTCTGCATTGCCCGCATCAATGACAAGATCGCCGTATTCGCTGCCGCTGACACCGGCGTTGGACAGGCAGATCGTCACGTCCGCGTTCAGCTTTACGGGCTTCGGCTCGGAAACGCGCAGGCAGCCGTCCTGCACATTCGCTGCTGCGGAAGTAGCGGTCAGGCCATAAAAGCCGACCTTCAGGCCGCTCTTTGTAGTAAGGACCGTACTGGCTTCAAAGGAATAGTATTCCGTATCGGAGGTTGCGTTGGCAGAAAGAACCGTGAATGTCGCAGCCGCTTTCTCCGCGCGATCCGCCGTGACCTCGCCCTTCATGTCCTTGTTGTAGGTCAGAGCCTCTGCACCATTCTGCAGTTCAGCCTGTGTGTAGTATTTCGTGATGTTCTTGTGGTAACCGTAGCCGGTCGTGGCGTCGGCGTATCCAAATTCCGCAAGCCCCATCGCCGCAACGTCATAGCCAGCCGCGTCCATCAGGTTGTAAACGCCCAGACCGCGGTCGCTGTTCGCCGCAGCTGTGCCCTGCAGGAAGTTGCCGGCATCGGCCAGAATCACGTCCGCACCCGCGTTTTCGTAGGCCGTCTTTGCAGCGGCGACCTTCGCATATACGTCCACATCACCGCGGACGTTGGCGGTATAAAGGATCACGGTCTTGCCGGTGTAGTTCTCCGCCGCGAAAGCGGTGACAGAGCACAGGCTGAGAACTATGACCAATACCAGAAGAAGACTCAGTGTTTTTTTCATATTGTTTGATTCCTCTCTTTCACTCTGGAGTGTATCTGCGCAGATTTCTGCGTTTTTACCAATATAGCAAACCGCTTTGTCTGCCGCAAGCTCCCCCGGGGGTTCTGAAAAATCATTTTTGCGAAAAAACTTCCGGCGTTGCAAAAGCGCAGCCGGAAGAATTTTATTATGAAAAGCTGATTGGAATGGAACGGACGTTCAGCTCCTGCGCGGCCTTCGCAAGATCAACATCCGTGTACCAGTCACCGTAAAGCTGCTTGGCAAGCGCCAGCTTTGCGTATAGCATGGTCGCCTCGTCGCCCCAGAGCGCCGAGGGAGAAACCAGAATGATCTGCTGTTCCGGGAAGCGCGCCTGCACCGAGGCACGGATGGAAGCCGCCTGTGACAGATCCGCGCATTTGAGGACGACCTGAGGCTTTTTCGCCTGCACCCAATCGTCTGTAACGTTGGGATCGTCCCGGTTTTCCGCAATATTGAACGAGCCGGTCGCTGTGATCAGATCGCAATATTGCTGGGTCACGCCGTCGGTTTCCGTTTCAAAATAGATGGAGATCTGCTGGCAGAGATAGATCTGCTGCGTCTTGTTTTGCAGTGTGAAGGTCCAGAACGCCAGCGGATCATACGTCCAATGCGCGTAGACAGTTTGGTCGTCTGTGCCGGAAAATACGGTTTCCGGCAGGATCTGTTCGCCACCCTCTATCTGCGTCCACCAGCCGTTAAAGTCATATCCCTCCCGCAGCGGAATAGGAAGCGCGCCGTAGCGGTCGCCGTCGCTGAGCGCCAGCGTCGCCTCCTTGGACTTGATCCTGCCGCCGTTCGGGTCGAAGGTCAGCGCCGCGGCGTCTCTGTGCTGCCAGTGCGCATAGAGCGTATGCGCCTGCACATCGGAAACGATCGTTTCCGGCAAAATCTGCTCTCCGCCGTCTGACAGCGTCCACCAGCCGTCAAATGCATATCCGCGCCGGACGGCCTCCGGCTGCGCGCCGTAGGGCTGACCGGGCGTAACGCTTGCGGACACGGTTTCGCTGTCGCCGCCGTTCGGATCATAGGTCGCGGTAACGCCGGCTGCCAGCTGCTCGGTGTAGACTGCCATGCCGGTCTGTGCCACAGATACAGAGGTATCCGGCTGTTCCGCCTGCGCGGTTTCATCCGGCTGCGGCGGCGTATCGGGCGGGGTCTCCTCCGCAGGAGGCTCCTCTTCCGACTCCTGCTCCGGCGGCTCAGGCTCCTCCTGCGCGGGCGGCTGCGGTTCTTCTTCCTGCGGCGGCTGCGCTTCCTGCTGCGCCTGCAGGATCGTGTCGGCCTGCGCCGGGTCTGCGATCAGGCGCACCCGGCAGGCGCACAGCGTGCCAAGGAGCGTCAGGCACAGAAAGATCAAAAATATTCGTTTCATCAAAATTCCTCGCTCTTTCACAGTGCAAGCCAGTACGTTGTCCAAAGCCGCTGCTTTTTGGAGAGCTTCTTCCAGACAAGCGGCGCAGCAGTCTGCAAAAACACGCGCATTTGCGTACGCTGCTGCTCGGTCATCTCGTGCGTGCTGTAAGCGGCCTCCTGCCACAGCGGGAGGATCTGCAAATACTGCGCGGCGATCTCAGGTCCCAAAATCGTTTCGATTTTCTCCGAATAGCTTGCGAACGGCACATTTTCCGGCTCTAGCCCGGCAAGCCGCAGCCAGCGCAGCACATAGCGGAAGCTGGCACAGATACACGCGCGCGCGTCCGCGTCCGAAAGTCCTGCCCGGTTTCGTTCCCGCTTCTTTTTCAGCCGATCCAGATAAACGGATGGCACAAAAAGCATCAGCAGCAACAGAAAAATCACCAACACCGCGCGAATGGGACGGGAAAGCGGTTTCCTGTCTCCGTCCAGTGTGCTTTGCATGGACTCCTGCCGGAACGTCGGCGGTTCGCTCTGCGGCGTTTGCTCCGCAGGCACATCCTGCTGTGCCGGAAGTTCGCCGTAAGCTGCCGTCTGAACGGCAAGCTGATCCCGCGCACGTTCCTCCCACGCCGAAAGCTGTGCGTTCTCCGTTTCCGGCAGAAGCAGGCAGCCCGCAGCCAGAAGGACAAACACGGCGGCGATTGGAAGAAGCCGCCATGGACGCAGTCCGCCGTCCTGCGGCAAAAGCGTCAGCAGCAGGCAGCCTGCAAGCGCGATCAGCCAGCCGCGCTCCGGCAAAACACCGAGATACGCCATCGCACCGCAAAGTGCGGCCAGTACAAACGTCCGGCTGAAGCGGCTGGGCAGTGTCAGAAGCTGTGCAAGCAGCAATCCGAACAAAATTGCCGCCGTCTGTAAGCAGCCGGTCTGTTCCGCCTGCGGCGCGTAAACGGGCAGCTTTTCATAGAGGTAAGCCTGCTGCAATTCACTTGCGGCAAATAGCCGGTTCACGAAAAGACAAACGCCGTCGCGCGAGGGCTCCCACAAAAACCGCACCGCAGCGCCAAGCAGCAGAAAGAGAGAAAGCCGGACGATACTTTGAATCTTTGCTTGCTTCGGCAGAAAACAGAGTGCCAACAGCAGCACCGTGCCAGCCCCCCATGCGCCGAGCAGCGTCCGGCCAAGCCCCGCCATGCTGCAGAGCGCGCCCGCGCTTGTGAGATAGACGGCGGTACAGCCGATCGCGCGGAATATGCGGTTTTCCTGTTTTGCCTGCGGCGGTCTGGTGTCAACGATCTGCATGGATCATCCTCACAATTCAAAATGGAGCGTCCCGGCGCGCAGCGCATCCGCGCGGAACGCATGAACGCGGACGCGGACTGGTTCAGCGATCTCCGGCAAAGCGCCGGTATCCGGGAAAAGAATGCTCACACAGCCGGTTTGCGCGAGATCCTCCGCCGCAGGGACGGCACTTGCTGCGATCAGTGCGATATGCGCGTAGGAAAGTGCAGGGTGCTCCTGCAGGAACGCTGTGGTACGTTCAATCTCCGGCGCACTGTGCAGCAGTGTATGCACCGTCTGCGCCAGTGCGGGCATATCAGCAATATCATGCAGTTCCCCGGTGCAAAGCAGCGTGTGCGGAAGCTTCTGCCGCAAAAGCTCCGATGAAACAGAAACCATCGTATCCAGCATAGCGTCCAGCTGTTCCGGCGAAAGTGATCTCTCCGGCAAAAATACAAGCAGCAGCTGGTTTTCCGCCGGCAGGCCAAACTCGCGCACCATCAGCGTCCCCATTTTCTCAGACAGCTTCCAGTGGATCTGCCGGATCGGGTCTCCCGGCACATACTCGCGGATACGGAACGTTTCTCCGGGATCATTTCCTGCTTTCTGTGCGGAATAGCTCTCGCTGTCCAGTAAAACCTCCGCCGCCTGATTCAGACAGACGGACACCGGGAAGGTCTGCGGCGGAAGCAGGACCTCGGCTTGCGCAGTGCATATCCGTTTCCGGGAAAACAGGCCGAAGCTGTCAAACTCACGGACGCTCGTGCAGGAAAGGCGTACGACACCGCTGTGCGTTTCGGCAAGCTGCCACGACAGCGATGCCGGCTTTTTCCCAACGGAAAGTGGCATGACCCGTGTAGAATATTCACCGGTAAAGCTGTTTTCAGCTTCAACCGTAAGTTCAAACTGCGCCGGTATCCCGGATGAGGAAACAGTAAGCGTGCATGTCATCTGCTCACCGCGCCCCACTGTTTCCGGCGCAGAAAGCGTAAGCGTGATCTGCCGCGGAAGCAGCAGCGATACGGCGGACAGCAGCGGCAGCGCGGCGGCAAGCAGCACGCAGAGCGTTCCCGCGCTGTTCGCAAACAGGTACAGGCCGAGTGCACCAGCCAGCAGAATGCCCCAGAGAACTTTACGACCTGCCATACTCAAAATGCCGCGTCCGGCATCGCAACTTCCCGTAGAAGCGCCTGCATGACGTCCTGCGCGGTGCTCTGCTGCGTCTTTGCCTGCTGGGAAAGCAGCACTCTGTGTGCGCAGACATCCGCAAAGATCTCCTGCACATCCTCCGGCAGCGTGTAGTCGCGCCCGTGCAGATACGCGCATGCTTTTGCCATTCTGGATACCGCCAGCGCACCGCGCGGACTGATCCCGAGCCGGAGCAGCGGATGCGCGCGCGAGGCCATTGCCAGCCGCGTGATATAGTCGATGATCTTATCGTCCATCGCCACCCGGCGAACCTCCTGCTGCATGGAAACAAGCGCCGCTGCGTCCGCAGCCTGCTGTACTTGCTCCATGGGATTTTCCAGCTGCCGGTCGCGGATAAGCGTCATCTGGCTCTCGTAATCGGGATAACCAATCGTGAGCTGCACCAGAAAGCGGTCCATCTGCGCGTTTGGGAGCGGCTGTGTACCGGCTGTGCCGACCTGGTTCTGCGTAGCAATGACGCAGAACGGATCGGGCAGCGGATAGCAGATCCCGTCCACAGTGACCTGCTTTTCCTCCATGGCCTCCAAAAGCGCAGACTGCGTCTTGCTGGAGGTACGGTTGATCTCGTCGCCCAGCAGCAGGTTGGTATCCGATACGATGCCCGGCACATAGCGGAACGCATTCTGCTGCTTGTCGTACATGGAAAAGCCAACGATATCCGACGGCAGAACGTCAGGGGTAAACTGGATCCGGCGGTAGCGCAGCCCAAGCGCTTTGCTGAACGCGACGGCAAGTGTCGTTTTTCCTACGCCCGGCACATCATCCAGCAGAATATGCCCGCCGCAGAGCATCGCCATCAGCACCTTTTCTACAACAGCCTGCTTGCCGGTCAATGCCTTTTGCACTTCCCGGCAGATCGCATCCAGTTTCTGATTCATTGCAGCTACATCCTTTTCGGTCGATTTTTTATATAGTAGCAAAAGATTTCTGCCTGAACAACCCCGGGGGGAGGTTGTTCAGGCAGAGAATTTCCATTACAATGAATAGCCGGGGTGATGAAATGGAACTGTCTTCCGTCAAGCGCGCGTGCATCTGCGCGCTTTGCACGGCGCTGTGTTATGTGCTGCCGCTGGCGTTTCACGCGCTCGGCGCGGGAAGCACGCTTTTGCCGATGCACCTGCCGGTTTTACTGTGCGGTCTGATCTGCGGCGCGGGGTACGGCGCGTTCTGCGGTATAGCCGGTCCGGTCGTTTCGTGCGTGCTGTCCGGTATGCCGACGGCGCTGCAGCTTGCGTCCATGGCACCGGAGCTGTGTGCCTACGGACTTTTGTGCGGGCTGCTTTACCGGCACATCCGTACCGGGAAGATCTATCCGGATCTGTACTGCGCACTGCTTCCGGCCATACTGCTCGGCAGAGTGCTCGGCGGTCTTTGCAAAATGCTGGCTTACCTTGCCACGGCAAGGGATGGCTTTACCATGACGGTGTGGCTTACGACTTATTTCGTGCAGACACTTCCGGGAACCGTTTTGCAGCTGCTTGTCATTCCAACAATCGTATTTGCACTGACACGCGCCGGTCTGATCCCGGCGAGATACCCAAGACAAAAAAGAACAGGAGAACCAACACCATGAATAAAGCTGATGTGATCGCTTTTTTTGACCGCTGTGCCCCGGAATGGGATGCCGATATGATCCGGAACGAACCTGTTATTCAGACAATTCTGGACAACGCCGGCGTCTGCGCCGGTATCGATGTGCTGGACGTTGCCTGTGGAACGGGCGTGCTGATCCCGGATTATCTGAAGCGATCGGTCCGCAGTGTGACCGGCATTGATATTTCGCCGGAAATGATTCGCATTGCAAAGAAGAAATTTCCGCAGGAATCTGTGAAGCTGATCTGCGGTGACGTAGAATCGGTGCAGCTTAACAGGCAGTTCGACTGCGTCATGGTCTATAATGCGTTCCCACACTTCCCGAATCCCAAAGAGCTGATCGACCATTTGGCAGAGCTCGTACAGTCTGGCGGCAGACTCAGCATTGCACACGGGATGAGCCGTGCCATGCTGACGCGCCACCATTCCGGCAGCGCCAGCCGCGTGTCAATCGAGCTGCCGGAGGCGGAAGCCGTTGCGCAGATGATGGACGAGGCATTCCGCGTGGACGTTGTCGTTTCTGACGACACGATGTATCAGGTCTGCGGAATCAAAAAATGAGTTATAAAATGGGAATGCCCGATGCAACCGCATCGGGCATTTGTACCTATTTCTTTTTCAGCAGCGACGCCTTTACCGCGCCTTTCGGGTCTTTGACGAGCAGGATTACAAGCCAGATGATGAGACCCAGCGCAACCACGGACAAGCCGAGATAGAAGTCGTTGAGCATATCGATTGGTTCCGGCGTGAAGAACGCCTCATGCAGCTCGGCATATTCAAAAATCGCATCACCGAGCCACATAAGCGACGCGCCCCAGTACATGAGACTCAGTGCACCGAGCCGCATGGTGTTATCCGGCGCGTGCTTGTACCATAAAATCGAGCAGATGATCGCCGCAAACACACAGGTCAGAAGTGTCATTGCATCTCCTCCTTATCGAACGGCAGGTGTCACGCCGGACTCGCGCTTGACGATCTTATCCGCAGCGAGCGCAATGCAGCCCCACGCAGCCGTGACCAGAAGCGCCATCGTCACGCCGACGGTCGCCATCTCGTGCAGCATAACTGCCGCATCCTCCGGATTTGCCGCAGCCGTCAAAAACGGGAACCACGGTACAACTTCGCCGTGCCACACATGCTCATACGCCAGCAGCGCTGCGCCGCCCCAGAGCATATTCTTGAGCCACTTGAGCTTGCGGGAGAATGGGATCTTGCCCTCCGCCACGACTTCATTCTTCTTTTCTACCTTGGAAACCACACCCGTGACGATAGCTTCCGCAGTCGGAACCAGGAAACATGCCATTGTTTGTTCCTCCTCTTTCTTTGGCTTTTCGCCGTTTCAGGATATTATCAGTGTAGCGCGATGCACCGGAAAGAAAAAGCTCCCGGGGAGGTTAAATGCAAAACATTTGTAGGAATTATAAAAATATGTTGCGCTTTTCTTGTGCGGTTTGCTGATAAACGACGTAATTCAGAACCCCATAGGGAGGTTTTGCCTTTAGAAAATCAGCACCTATTTATGCTCAAAACCCCGTGCGGGGATATGAAAACACGCGATGTGCGTACAAATAGCATCCCCGGGGGGAGCTTCCGAATGGGCTTGCGGTCTGCTACAATACAGCCATCGGTTAATACGCTCAACCCAATCCAATCCTAAAACAAAAGCGCGGCGTTTCTTGGGGAAGAAAACGCCGTGTTTTTGTTTGGAACTGAACATCAGGAGGAAACGTCATGCATCTGGAACACGAACACGATTGCGGTCATACCCATGACCATCCGCACACCCATGAGCTGGAACACGCCCATGACCATTCGCACACAGCCGCGCCGCGCGATGAGCTGATTGCTCTGATGCGCTACATGGTCGGTCACAATGTTTCGCACACCAACGAACTCAAAGAGCTGGCACACAAGCTCGCCCATACCGGCGACAGCGAAGCCTGCGCGCAAATACATTCGAAAGATCGGAAGAGCGTTCAGCAGGAATGCCGAGACCGATCTCGTATGCCGTCTTCTGCTTGAAAAAAAA
>OLXV01000716.1_pt1 | contig 17428 bp, 19 predicted proteins | sample 1673481 | NCBI WGS metagenome assembly OLXV01 (sample SAMEA103958113, study PRJEB25191) | human gut metagenome
CCCTTTCGGTAGCTTGAACAATTTTTATTCTTATTTTTGTCTAACTTTTTGGGGTTACTTCAATTTGCAAACGGCCGGGGAAAATGGGATTTGTGAGAAAAGAAGGGGCGCGGCCGAGGCTTACAAAATAATGCAGATCAGGCCGCTGCAGCCCTCGTTGATGACCCGCTCGATGGTCTCCTGCAGGCGCATGCGGGCGTCGGCCGGCATGCGGGAAAGCTTGGTGTGCAGCCCCTCATTGACCAGCTCGTGCAGGGATTTTCCGAATATATTGGAATCCCAGATTTTGACCGGATCCTCCTCAAACTCCTTGAGGAGATAGAGCACCAGATCCTCGCTCTGCTTTTCGCTGCCCACGATGGGGGAGACCTCGGTTGTGATGTCAGCGCGCAGCATGTGGATGGAGGGCGCGCTGGCGCGCAGCCGCACGCCGTATCGGCCGCCCTGCTTCATGATCTCCGGCTCGTCAAGATGCAGCTCGGTGATCTCCGGCATGACGATGCCGTAGCCGGTGGCCTCCACCTCGTCGAGGGCGTTTTTGACCCGCATGTATTTCTTTCGGATGTCCGCCAGCTCGGCCATGACCTCCATCAGCTCCTCGTCCCCGCCGATCGAGAGGCCGGTGCTGTCCGACAGGATGCTGTAGAAAAGCCGGCGCTCGACGTTGACTCCGATCCGGACGCTGCCGCGGCCGAGGTCGATTTTTTCGGCCGATGAGTACTCGGTGAAGCGGCAGTCCCCCAGCGCGGAGACCACGTTCGATACGTCGCGGATGTGCCGGACGCTTCCGGCTGACTGCCGCAGCGTGTCGTACAGCTCGCGGCGCACCTCGTTCTCGGGGGAGAGGGTGGTGATCCAGCGGGGGAGGCCGACCTCGATTTCCCGGATGGGGAACTCAAAGAGAATTTTTGCGATAATGCCGCGGATGTCGTCCTCGTTCAGCTCCATGCAGTTGACCGGCTCGACCGGGACGCCGTATTTTTCGGTGAGGCGCTGGCTCAGCTCGAGCGCGTGAGAGGACTCGGGATACATGCAGTTGAGCAGCACGATGAAGGGCTTGTTGATTCCCTTCAACTCCTCGATGACGCGATCCTCGGCCTCCTCATACTCCTCCCGCGGGATGTCGCTGATGCTGCCGTCGGTCGTTACGACCAGCCCGATGGTCGAATGCTCGGTGATGACCTTGCGCGTACCGATTTCGGCCGCCATGTTGAAGGGCACCGGCTCGTCAAACCAGGGGGTCATCACCATCCGCGGCGTGTCTCCCTCGATATAGCCGAGGGAGCTCGGCACAATATAGCCTACGCAGTCGATCATCCGCACGCGGAAGGAGGCGTTGCCCGGCAGGCTGACCTCCACCGCGTTTTCGGGAATGAATTTCGGCTCGGTGGTCATGATCGTCCGCCCGGAGGAGGACTGCGGCAGCTCGTCGATGGCGCGTCCCCGCATATAGTCCCCATCAATATTGGGCAGCACCAGCGTATCCATGAACCGCTTGATAAAGGTGGATTTTCCGGTGCGGACGGGGCCCACCACCCCGATATAAATATCGCCGCCGGTTCGCTCGGCGATGTCTTTGTAAATGTTTCCGGTTTCCATGGCTTTCCTCTCCCTTCTCACACGCGCGGAATGAGCAGCATTCTGCCGTTATCCAATGTTTCGGTTTCCAGCTCGTTGACCGAGGCGATCTCGGTCGGGGAGGTGTTGTATCGCTTGGCGATGTCCCACAGCTTTTCTCCCGAGTCGGCGAAGTAGATGACCAGCGCCGCGTCTCCGCGGTTTTTCGGGTGCTCTTCATCCAGACTGAATTCCGACAGGGCCGAGGCGGTGAAGGTTTCGGTTACGGCGGCCGTGATTTTCAGCTCGGCGCGAATCTCGACCCGGCTGCTTCCACTCAGCTCATAGTCCAGGCCGCTGATCTGCACCTGCGGCGTACAGTGCGGATTCTCGACGGCTCTGTCCAGCCGCAGCCGGTATTCGAAGGGGGCCGGCCGCTCATAGAAAACCGCGCCGCCCTGCGTGTCTCTGCCCAGGACACAGACGCCGATCTCGCCGGAGATGATGACCGTCTCCCCCTCGGTTCGCACGGCCCCGCCGCCCGCGTCGCACCAGACGTCGGTGAGCGCGCTGAAGGTGCCGTCGGGGAACTCGACGGTCTTTTTGCAGAGGAAGGTTTCGTCCGCCCCCTGCACAAAGCGTTCGAGCGCGACGTCGCTTCGGCTGATATTCTCCCCAAAACGGGTGGAGAAGGCGTCGCAGACCAGCGACACATCCCGCTCGCAGAAGGCCTCGATGCAGAGGTTGATCCGCGCGTCGGCCACAAAGGTTCTCGCCTCGCCGCTCATGCCGGTTTTGGTGCGCAGGTCAAAGGCGCAGACCTCGGCCTTGGCGGTGGCGGTGCAGTCCTCATCAATGCCGAAAACATCGACGATCTGGTTGAAGGGAATCTCGTTTTTAAAGCAGTCGCAGCCCGCCTCGGTCCGGTAGAGGGCGTCGATGCAGAGCCGCCCCTTGACGACCGCCTTGTTGCTGATGATTTTGCACTCGGTCACGATGGCGGCGGCCGACGACCGGATCACACTGAGGGCGGTCGGCTTGCCCTGCGGAATCTCCATCTCCTCCTCCAGGGAGAACTGCTTCTCGGTTACCGAGACGGGCACGGTCGCCCGGGTTTCTTTCTTTTTCGTCTGGACGCAGTCGTTGTCGATGTCGGCGATAATCTCCATCGTCTTGCGGCAGACGACCTTCGGCCTCATCACGACCGAGCCGCGGACGCTGATCCGGCGCGGGGTCACGGCGCGACAGGTCGCGTAGTCGAGCATCACGCTGCAAAAGACAAACAGGCCGTCCGACGGCTCCGCCTGCGCACAGGCGGAATCCACGGTTTTGCTGAAGGGCAGCTGATAATCAAAGCCGGAAATCTCCCCCTCGGCCGAGGCGTAGATCAGCGTGATCGCCGCCGTCCCGTCGATGACCAGCGTCCCGCCGTTCAGCGCTTTGGAGGAGAGCCGCGGCACCACTCTGCATTTGAGGATGCGTTCCACCTCCGGATAGTAGTCCGGGAGGGTGAACTCGGTGTCGATCGGCTGCTCAAGCGATTGTTCAAAGATTGTCCGATTTGTGGCAAGCCCCTGTTCCAAGATATTCAATTCCATTCTGCTTCTCTCCTCGGTTCATTTCTAATGCATACTATGAAGGTCGTGGACAAAATATACTAATAAATTTTTGATCGCTCCCGGCGGATTTTTCTTAAAAAGCGACGTCGGGGGAGGCGGCCTCTTTTTCCCCTTTTTGGGGGAGCGGCTTCTCTGTACGGCGGCTGCTGCCGCCGTACAGAGTTTTGGCTGCCGCAAGGTTCAGATTCCTTTGTATTTTTTTCTGGTTGCCAGTCCGCCACGGATGTGCCGCTCTTTTTTGTTGGTTTCAAGAACCTCCCGCACCTCTCTGTACAGCTGCGGATTGCAGAGCTTCAGTCGTTCGGCGACATCCTTATGCACGGTCGATTTGCTGATGTGAAACTGTTTTGCCGCCGCCCGCACGGTCGCCTTATGTTCCTTGATATACGCGCCCAGCTCGCAGGCGCGTTCGTTGGTCGCCCCTTTCACCCGTATCCCTCCCAGTTTGTTTGGTAACGGTAAACTATATGCGGCGGGGGAGGGAAGTATGCCCTCCCGGCGGTTTTAAAAATGGGGCGACGAACCCGGCACTCCCGATACCCGCATTTTTTCTGCGGCAGTGAAAGTAACGCCAAAAAACGCAGCCTCGCTTTTAAAAAACGAGACTGCGTTTTTTGATATTTTCGGAATAGTATTTTTTTAAAAAAGGCCGGTCGGCAGTTTCTTTTCTGCCGGGGAAAGGGGAAAACGCGGTCGGCCTTCTGCCCTTTGGCTAATGGAAAACTGTGCGCGGCCGCAAAAAAGGCGGCAGGCGGGAGCTTGCGCGATTATTCCTTCCCGCTCCAGCAGTAGGTGCAGACCATCTCCGGATCAATGCCGATCGAGCGGATCAGATCGTCCAGCCGGTGGAATCGCAGAGAGGTAAAGTCCAGCTGCCGGCAGATTTCCTCCACCATCTCTTTATACTTCGGGCTGTCGGGGTCGGCGTACTCGGCCAGCGTCTCGGGGGAGACGTTTCCCCCCTCCCGCTGCTCGATGATCCGGCGGGTGATGAGATCCAGCTCGGAATTGGAGCGGGAGAAATTCAGGTATTTGCAGCCGTACAGAAGCGGGGGACAGGCCGGGCGGATGTGCACCTCTTTCGCGCCGCTCTGGTACAAAAACTCGGTCGTTTCCCGCAGCTGGGTGCCCCGCACGATGGAGTCGTCGATCAGCAGAAGCTTCTTATCCCGGATCAGGGCGTCGACCGGGATCAGCTTCATGTGGGCGACCAGATTCCGCTGGCTTTGGGTGGTCGGGATGAAGGAGCGCGACCAGGTCGGCGTGTATTTGATGAACGGCCGGGCAAAGGGATAGCCCGACTGGTTGGCGTAGCCGATGGCGTGCGCAATGCCCGAGTCGGGAACGCCGGCAACAAGGTCGGGAACCGCGTCATCCCGTTCGGCCAGCACGCGGCCGCATTGATACCGCATCTCCTCCACATTGACCCCCTCGTAGGTTGAGGTCGGATAGCCGTAATAAACCCAGAGAAAAGCGCAGATTTTCATTTTCTTCCGCGGGGGGGAGAGGGTCTCTACTCCGTCGGCGGTGAAAAATACGATTTCGCCCGGGCCGAGCTCGCGGTAATCGCTGTACCCCAGATTGAAGTAAGCGAAGCTTTCAAAGGAGGCGCAGTAAGCCCCCTCCTTCCGGCCGAGGACAAGCGGCGTTCGTCCCAGCTTGTCCCGGGCGGCGTATATGCCGTCGGCGGTCATAATCATCAGGGTCATCGAGCCTTCGATCATTTCCTGCGCGTACTGAATGCCCTCTGTGATGCTGGATTTCTGCACGATCAGGGCGGCCACAAGCTCGGTCGGGTTGATGAAGCCGCCGCTCATCTCCAGAAAATGCATCCGATTGCTGCCGAAGGCGGTGCGGATGATCTCCTCCATATTATTGATGCGGCCGACCGTCGTGATGGCGAAGCTGCCGAGCGGCGACTGCACCAGCAGAGGCTGCGGCTCGGTATCCGAGATGCAGCCGATGCCCATTTTGCCGTGGAGCTCCTCTACATCCCGCTCGAATTTGGTGCGAAAAGGGGAGTTCTCGATATTATGTATGGCGCGGTTGAAGCCGCTTTCTCCATACACGGCCATTCCGCCCCGCTTGGTGCCGAGGTGGGAGTGGTAATCGGTGCCGAAAAACAGATCCAGCACACAATCCTCTTTAGAAACGACGCCAAAAATTCCGCCCATCAATTTCAGTCCTTTACTTTAAAATGAAAAATATCCGTCAAATCGAAGAAGAATAACCGGCAGCCGACAGCGGCGGATATTTTTTTCGCCATAAATTCCGGTTGCCATGCGGAGCAGGGCGAGGAATTCGGCATTTAATCATATTTTTTATTGCGAAGCAATAAGAAGCAATAAAAAATACAAGAATATTATATCGGAAAACGGCTCAAAATGAAATATGAAAAAGCAAAAAATCTCCGCCAAAAAACAGCACCCCGACGGCAGAAAAATTTATGGCAGACTGACAAAGCGAAAGCCTTTCGCCGCACAGCCAAAAGTTGCGAAAATTTTTTGACAGAAATTAACCCTGATAATCGTCCCGCACGGGTAAACAATAATTTTGCAGACGCAAGAAATAATAAAATTTAAAGATAAGGAGTGTAAAAGACAATGGCTTCTAAAAATGTCGTTCCGGAGGCTCGCGAGGCGCTGAACCGTTTTAAGATGGAGGCTGCCAGCGAAGTTGGCGTGAACCTCAAGCAGGGCTATAACGGAGACCTGACCTCGAAGCAGGCCGGCTCTATCGGCGGACAGATGGTCAAGAAGATGATCGAGTCCTACGAAAACAGCATTAAGTAAGTAAATCGGTATAAAACGTCCCGGGACAATCGTTCCGGGACGTTTGCTTTATATCGGGCGTATTTGCCGCAGAGGGGAAAATCTGCCGGAGATTTCGCCGAAGGGGAGAGGCTTGTCGGGCGAGCGCTTTCCGGCGCGCGGTGCATCTGCCGGGCGCCGCATGGGAAGCGGGGGTCTTGCAGCCTCTTTTGGTTCGGAGAAATCCCGGCGGTGACCGGAACCTCCGCCGGCACGGAGCAGCATGAAAAAAATTTAAAAAAATATGCGGAAACCTCTTGATATTTATATATGAGCGCGCTATCATATGAATAAAGAAACATATGAATGGAGGTGCAGATGATGGCGCACAACCATGAAGTCATTTTGGACGCCGTGCGCAACGAGCTGCCGACCGACGAGCTGCTTTGCGATCTTTCGGATTTGTTCAAGCTGTTTGGCGATACGACGCGGATGAAGATTCTCTACTCGCTTTTTGAATCGGAGATGTGCGTGTGTGCAATTGCCGAGCTTCTCGGGATGACGCAGTCGGCCATCTCGCATCAGCTGAAAACGCTGAAGGATGCAAACCTGGTCGGCAACCGCAGGGAGGGGAAGACCATCTACTACTATCTCTCCGACGATCACGTCCGAACCATTGTGGCACAGGGGTTTGAGCATTTGATTGAAGCGAGGAACGAACGCGGTTAACCATTTTCCTCCGGCGGCGACAGGATAGAGCCTCCGGAGGAGATCAACAAAGAATATATTTTACTGAAAGGCGGTCATTACGATGAAAAAAACCTATATGCTGGAGGATTTGGATTGCGCCAACTGCGCTGCAAAGATGGAGAATGCCATCGCGAAAATTGATGGAGTGAGTGCGGTTTCGGTCAACTTTATCGGACAGAAAATGACTCTGGAGGCGGATGACGCCGTTTTTGACGAGGTTTTAAAAAAGGCTGTCAAAACCATAAGAAAGGTGGAGCCCGACTGCCACGTCGTGCTGTAAAGGGTCATGAGCAGAAAACAGAAAAAGATTTTAATCCGAATTGCGCTTTCCGCAATTCTGTGCCTTGTCGCCTGGGCGCTTCCGGTAAGCGGCCTCTGGCGCTTGATCGTTTTTGCGGTTCCGTATCTTGTGATCGGGTATGACGTCCTCTGGTCGGCTATACGGAACATTCTGCACGGACAGATTTTTGATGAGAAATTCCTGATGACCATTGCTACGGTGGGCGCCTTTGCGATTGGAGATTATCCGGAGGCGGCGGCCGTCATGATCTTTTATCAGGTAGGAGAGCTGTTCCAGAGCCTTGCCGTCGGGAAAAGCCGCAAGTCGATCGCGGCCCTGATGGACATCCGGCCGGACTATGCAGTTGTGCTGCGCGGGGAGGAGAAGGAGAAGGTCTCCCCCGAAGAGGTGCAGCTGGGGGAGACGATTCTGGTCCGTCCGGGAGAGAAAATTCCGCTGGACGGCGAGATTATCGACGGCTCTACCACCGTGAATACCGCGGCGCTCACCGGCGAGAGTCTGCCGGTCGACTGCAGCGTGGGGGATCGGGTAATCAGCGGGTCGATCAACCTTTCGGGCGTTATTCAGGTTCGCACAACCAGCGTCTATGCCGAGAGCACGGTAGCCAAGATACTGGAGCTGGTGCAAAACGCCTCCGAGAAAAAGGCGCGAGTCGAGAATTTCATCACGCGCTTTGCGCAGTGGTACACCCCTTGCGTTGTGGTGAGCGCTGTTCTGCTGGCGCTGGTGCCGCCGCTTTTCTTTGCGCAGGCGTGGAGTGTGTGGATCAACCGGGCTTTGATTTTCCTTGTGGTTTCCTGCCCTTGCGCACTGGTGGTCTCTGTGCCGCTCTCCTTCTTTGGGGGCATTGGCGGCGCCTCGCGTGCCGGTGTGCTGATCAAAGGCTCTAATTATCTGGAGGCGCTGTCGGGCGTGGATACGGTCGTGTTTGACAAGACCGGCACGCTGACCAAGGGTAGCTTTGCGGTAAACGCCATTCATCCGTCCTCGGTGTCTGAGGACGTGCTGCTGGACATCGCCGCCGCCGCGGAAAGCTATTCCAGCCACCCCGTGGCCGAGTCGATTGTGGCCGCGCACAAGGGGCATATTGACAAGGAACGGATCGGCGAGGTGACCGAGATTGCCGGCATGGGTCTGCGGGCCGAGGTGGACGGAAAGATTTTCTATGTCGGCAACGGCGCTCTTATGGAGAAGGCCGGGGCCAAATGGCATGAATGTCATCTGCCCGGCACGGTCATACATCTGGCGCAGGAGAATGTATATCTCGGCCACATCGTCATCAATGACGCGGTGAAGCCAGATGCGGCAGAGGCGATTGCCGAGCTGAAAAAGCTGGGCATCAAAAAGACGGTTATGCTGACCGGCGATATGGAGCGGGTTGCAGAGTCGGTCGGCCGCACGGTGGGTGTAGATGAGGTGCACGCCGGACTCCTCCCCGCGCAGAAGGTGGAGCGAGTGGAGCGCCTGCTGAACGACGACTGCAAGCTGGCCTTTGTCGGAGACGGAATCAACGACGCGCCGGTTCTCTCCCGCGCGGACGTCGGTGTGGCGATGGGCGCGCTGGGCAGCGACGCCGCGATTGAATCGGCTGACATCGTCCTGATGGACGATCAGCTGTCCAAGCTGCCGCTTGCCATTCGGATCTGCCGCAAAACCATGCGCATTGCAAGGCAGAACATCTGGTTTGCACTGGGCGTGAAGGTGATTATCCTTCTGCTCAGCGCGCTGGGAATTGCAAACATGTGGGTTGCCGTTTTCGGCGACGTGGGCGTTATGGTGCTTGCGGTGCTGAACGCCATGCGCGCCATGATGAAGGACAAAGGGTGATTTTCGCCCTGTCGGAGGTTTTTGTGCTTCGGCTCGTCCGTTTATCCGGCCGTCCGGTCGTCCGGTATGGCCGGCACAGGGAATGTTTTTAAAACCGAAGCAGCTTGGCTTTAACCGGGATAATACCGCTTTCTATGGCGGTGTTATCCCGGTTTTTGCGTAATGAAAAACGGTTCTGTTAAAAGGCCTCAAGGCCTCCTCTTTTTTTCGAGAAGGAGGAAAACCTCGCCTGAAGGGAGACTTTTGGCGCCGCCTTTGCTGCCGGAGGGAGAGGGCGTTTTTTCGAGGAGGCTTTGTTTTTTTGGCACTCTTTGGCCGCTGATCGTCTTTCCGCTTTTCGCGGCCTGCATTTTTCTTTACGCTGCGGCAAAAGCGCCTTCGGCCTTAAAGCGACGGATGGCAAGGTTTGCCTTCTGTCAGCCTTAGGGGAAAGCAGCGGCAGAAAATCACCGCCCCCGGGGAGCGGATCGGACTCTCCCGGGGGCGGTTTGCGTTGGGGGCGGCAAAAAGCAAAGCCGGAGGAGCGGTTGACTCCTCCGGCTTTGGCTTTTTTTGAAATCTGGCGGGTGTATGGGCGCCCACCCTTTTTGCAGGGGCTTGCCTTTACGCTCCGGCGACGATCAAAGCGCGCAGCGCCACCACGTCGGAGACGGTCAGTTTCTGATCCGTATCATCCAGGTTGCCGGCCGCAAACTCGCGGTCACTCCAGCTGCCGGCGACGATCAGCTTACGCAGCTCGACCACGTCGGAGACGGTGACAGCGCCGTCGCCGTTCACATCTCCGCGCCGGACAGCCAGATCAAGAAGCTTCTGCTCGGCGTCGGTCAGCAGTTTATAGTTGGTTACCAGCTTCTTTTCCGCCTCGGACAGCGCGTCGTAGGCGGCTCTGGCAGCCTCGACCTCGGCCTTCTGGTCAAGGGAGGTGATCTCTCCCAAAGCGTTAATCCGATTGATGACATCCTGCACGGCTGTCGGCTGCGCAGTGTTCAGGATCATGATCTCGTTAAGCTGGACCCTCGGCCAGTCGCCCGCCGGCTTGACCCCCTGATAGGTCACATTGATTCTCACATAGCGAGCAACCCTTGCCGCGCCCAGAGAAATCTCCACCGGGGTGTTGGGCGTGGTGGTAGAGCCGGTCATGCTCTTTACGGTTGTAAAGGCGATTTCCCCGTCGGCCTTGATCTGAATGTCATAGTTCTTCGGGAAGCCGGCGGCCGAAACGCCGTCGTCGGACAGGGCGTTTCTCTGATAAAGCTTGATCAGGTCGAAGGCGGTGTCCTTCCCAAGGTCGATTTCAACCCAGACCGGCTGGCTGCTCAGATTCGCGTCATGGATAATCTCGGTGATCCAGCCGCCGTCGCCGATGACGATGCCGTCGGTCAGATTGTCTTTGCTCCAGGTCGGCGGCGCGCTCATCTCGTTGCTGACGGTTACCGGCTTTCCGTAAGCCAGGTTGTTTTTGTTATCGCCGGAAATGTTGATGACCTGCTCGTTGACGGTCTCGGCCGACAGCTCGAAGGTCGGTTTGAAGGCGTCCGACTGCATGTAGCTGATAATCGCCTTCCGCAGCGCCATGGCCTCCGGATACTCGGTCTTGAGCTGCTCCAGTCCCATGGAGGAGACGACGAGGGAGCCCTTGCCAACCTTCGCTTCGTATAAGAGGCTCAGATTCTCCATCTTCTCAAAGCCGTCCAGAACTTTAATCAGCGGCTCGATTTTGCTGCCGTTCGCATCGGTTATGCTGTCCAGATTCATCGGGCGGCCCAGCTTCGCCATGGCTCACCACTGATAGTCGGAGTAGTATTCCGTCGGGAAGCTTGCGAAGAGGGGGTGCTCCGAATCCAGAAGAAGTCCCATGGTTCCGGGCTGATTTTGGTCGTATGTGGACCAGAAGGCGGTGGAGAAGCGACCCTCTCTGCTCTGCGGGAGCGCGTTCGCGTTGGCCTTGGGGCTGAGGAAAACCTTGCCGCCGGCCGAAAGAATCTCCATAGCCGTGTCGTCCAGGTACTCCGCCACATACACGTCGCCGTCCGCGACCTGCTTATCCGCCGGATAGACCCAGATGTTGTAGCTGTTGTGTCCGTTTTCACAGAAGATCTCGAGGGTCAGCTGAGCCTCGCTTGTGATTTTGTCCAGCGGAATGGAAATTTCGCCCGCGCTGGTCAGCGACCCTTGTGCAAACTGGGTGGATTTGGTTTTTCCTTCGGCAAAGACGGTTCCGTCCTTGTAGGACAGCTTGTAGCCGACCTCACCCTTGAAGGCGCTCGCGGAGTAGTTGGAGAGCAGCAGCTCGCCGGTCAGCTTTTCCGCGTTGGTGAAGCAGAATTTGGAGGCCTTCAGCAGGGGGACAACCGGGCTGAAAAAGTCGGAGAAGGCATCCGGGTCTGCAAAGTCATACGGCTTCGACTCGCCGAAGGCGTTCATCATGCCGACCAGAGCCGTGCCCTGTCCGCTGAAGTTCTGAATCCCCAGCAGGGAGATTCCGCTCATCCCAGAGGTGCGCAGCGCGGCCTCGATTTCCGCCTTGTATCCCAGCCTCGACAGCATGCCAGAGGCTTCGATCGCCTTTTGCACGTCCTCGTCGGTGAGGCCCTTCTCCTTTGCCTTTTCGGCAATCTGCTTGAAGTTTCTCGCGTCCAGCACGCCGGTATAACGCTCGGTCTCGGTCAGAATGTCCGGGAAAACCTGATACTGGCCGACCTCAAAGCCGAAGGCCGGGACGCCGTATACGGACAGCTGGCTGATGACCGAATCGTAATTCACGGTGGTGGAAGGATGATTCTGATTGACAAAGCCGCCCAGCCCGCCGTAGGAGCCTTCTGAAATGGGCGTCTCCCAGCTGCTGCGCCGTGAAGAAATCCGCGTTGGGGGAGGGGGTGGCGCCGCCGTAGGCGATGTTGGAGCCGGGGGCGTACAGCCTCGTCGGGTCGTCAGCCTTCAGATCGGCGACCAGCTTGTCGCCGTAAACGGTGTAGTCGTCGCCGCTGTAGGTCAGCTCATTTCCGAAGGAGAGCATGACAAAGGAGGGGAGGTTTGCAAATTCCTTGATGATTGCGAAGGCCTCTTTTGTATAATACGCTCTGCGCACGTCGTCGCTCAGCATGGGATTGTCCCAGCAGGACAGCTCGGGCTGCAGATAGAGTCCCAGCTTATCCGCGGCGGCAAATGCGGCGTGCGGGGGGGCACCAGCTGTGGAAGCGCACCGCGTCGATGCCGTAGGCCTTGTAGGTGCCAAACAGCTTCTCCCACTCGGCCGTGTCCATGGGGGCGTATCCGGTCAGGGGGAATACGGCGCAGTTGGCCTCTCCCCTTAAAAACACCTTGTTGCCGTTGATCGCGAAGCTGCCGTTGCCGTTGGTGAACACCCGCATGCCGAACTCCGCCTCGCGGGAGGCGCCGTTGTCCAGCCGGGCGGTCATCTGATAAAGCGGGGTTTCAAACTCGCTCCACAGTTTTACATCCTCGGGCATGGCGTAATCGGACAGGGAGACGGTCTTTGCCTCTCCGGCGGCAAGCTCTGCCGGGAGGGTTCTCTCCTCCCCGTCGGCGCAGCACAGGGTCAGATTCCCGGAGTAGGCGGCGCCCGACCGGTTCTGGAGGTCGGCCTCAACCAGGACGGTTTTCAGATCCGCGTTGGGATAAACGCGGAGGTCGCGGATGAAAACGGCCTCCTGAATCTGAAGCTCGAAGCGGCCGAGAATACCGTTCCAGTTGGTCTGCGTTTCGTCGGTCGCCATGTGCGAATTCACAATGGGATTGGACGGCATCCCAGGGTAGGAGTTATCTACCTCGATCGCAATCCGGTTGTACTGGCCGTACTGCAGATTTTCCGAAAGATCATAGCTCTGTGACGCGGGAAGAAGGTTCGACTGCGTAGAGGGGGAAACTTCCGTTCCGTTGACCCATACGCGGGTGACGCGGGTCTGCTCCATAAAGAGCTCCAGCCGCCGGCCGGCCCAGACATCGCTGATGTACAGCTCCTTTTGATAGGTGGCCGGCCCGGTATATTTGTAGTACCGGCTCAGCCTCTGGATATCGTTGGCGGGGTTGAAGGTGCCGAGCTTGTTGGTATCCAGCGTGCCGGGTAGGCGTACTCTGTCGGACGGCGTCACATCGCTGCTGTAGCTGCTGAGGCTGACGTTCCACTCTCACGACAGGTCGCAGGAACCGCTTTCTGCGGCGCCGATCGCCTTTATAAAATTCGAAATCCGCATGCAGGTTTTGTGGATCTCGGATTTGGAGGCGGCCGCGTCGGCATACACGCGGTTTGCCTCCTCCAGCAGGGAGGCGGCGCTTGCCTTGTCCGCGGCGATGTCCAGCTTATCGGCCGCGGCGGTCAGCGACTGTATAAAGGCCGCCAGATCCTCTTTGCTGTAAGCCTTGGCCTTGGAAAGGAAGGCAGTGCTGGCGGCGTCTATTTCATTTTTGATGTTGGAGTAATCTTCGGGAAGCATATTGTCACGCCCTAATTTTGTGTAAAATTGTTCGACCTCCGCTGTGAAAGCCGCAACCGTTTCGGCGGAGAAGCTGCCGATCTCCGTGCCGACGACCGCCTTGCGGATGAGGTCGCTTGCGTAATCATAGCTTGAGAACGCGTCGACCATGCTGCGGTCAAAGGTGGTGATGTCTACCTCCGAAATGGTGCTGTTGGTGCCGGAGGTCGCAAGAGAGTAAATCTGTATGTACTTCGCGCGGGTGTACGCAAGGTCGATGATGGAAGCGTTCTGCGTTGTGTCGCCGGTAAAATCCGTGACCAGCCGCATCTCATCCAACGTGTCACCGGCGTAAATCTGCCCGGATGTGATTTTCCCCGCATTGGCGTCCTGCCGCGGCAGAATGGAGATGTCGTGCAGCGTCATCGTCTTGCTCAACGTGATGGTTAAATGTGCGGGAAGGGGGTTACCTCCTGCTGCCACTCGCTGTGCCAGAAGGTGGAGGTGTCTCCGTCGATGGCGTTTTCGGGCGGATAGCTGGGATTATAGGTGTTGGCTGTGATCTGCATGGCGCCCTTTTCGAGGTCGATGACGCCACTTTCAAAAGCATTGATACCGATTTCGGCGATCGCGGTATTGACGCTCGTTGTGCTCAGCGAGCGGATTTCAATATACTTCACCGCGGTACGACCCAGATCAATCACCACGGCCTCCCGATTGCCGCTGTCGGTGATGGCGGCGATCTGCTTCAAATCCTCCGCCGTTTCGCCGACGTAAATTTCTCCCGAGGTGATCCTCTCTGAGTCGGCGTCCTGCCGCGGCAGGATGGAGATGTCGCTCAGAACCCGGATTTTATCCAGCTCGATGGTCAGGATGTGGGGGAAGGGGGTATCCTCCGGAGACCAGCTGGTGTGCCACAAGCTGTTTGTCTTTCCGTCGATGGCGTTTTCCGGCGGGCAGTCGGGCTGAAAATCGTTCGCGGAGATTTTTATTTTCTCTTTCGGCACCGGCACAATGCGCCCTCCTTCCTCCTGATTTCCGCCAAAGAGGCGGAGGATCTGCGCTTCCACCGCGGCGACCCTGTCGGCCACGGCCTTTGAATCCTTTGTGCCGAGCAGCGCGCGCAGAGCCTCACTCTCGGTTTTTAAGGCGTCATATTACGCCTGGCTTACCTTATACTCGCCCTCGCCGATGCTGTTATCAAAGTAGGATAGAACAGAATCGGCCTTTTGCACGGTTTTCAGGATCAGGGCGTCATCCGCGCTGGAGGCGCCGTCCGACGCCGGCTGCGCGGCAAGATAGGTCGGCATGGAAAGCAAAACCATAAAAATTGACATAATGGCCGAGAGGACGGCTTTGCACCAGCCGGCTTTCGTCCTCCTTTTCCTTGCGCTGACCGATTTTGGCTTTGATAAACTTGATTTCATGAAAATTCCCTCCAAATCTATGCTGTAAAAATTTGACGGGTATGCCTTCTGTAAGGAAGAATATCATACGCAAAGCGGTGTAATCAATATGATATATTTTCAAATACATACAAATAATTGAAAATTATGGAAAAAGAAAGTATACTGTGTATACAATATCCCGAAATCGGGAGTGTGCCGTATGGAAAAAAGATCAATGTAATACTGCCGGAGCAGACGCTGCAGTCCCTCTCCTACCATAATCATTTCACCATCACCCGCATCGGCTATTATCAGGAGCCGACCAACCACTACATCGACCGCGTGGATTGAAAGGACGCGGTTTTGCTGCTTTGTCTGAACGGATCGGGGTATGTGAAATATAAGGATAAGGATTATACGATCGGACGGCGAGACGTGGCCTTTCTCGAGCCGGATGTGCCGCATAGCTACGGCTCTCTGGGGGAGAATCTGTGGACGATCCTCTGGGTGCATTTTCATGGCGACGGAATACCGCAATATGTACAGCTCCTTAAAAAATACGGTATGGACTATGTTTTCAATCTCCCGAATTATGGCAGCCTTGCGGAGGAGCTGAACAGCATCCTCCTGCGGCTGGAGCGCGGCTACAGCCCGATTGATATTCACAAGGCCTGCTGCCTTCTGGAGCTGGCTTTGCTGAACATTCTTGAAATGCATTCGGACACCGTCTCGACCAGCAATCAGTATGTCCAGAAGGCGATCGGCTTTATGAAGGAGAATCTCGACAACAATATGGATCTGGATGCCATTGCGCGGCACCTCGGCGTTTCAACCTATCATACGATTCGGATTTTTAAGCAGGCGCTGACCGCGACGCCCATGCAGTATTACAATACGCTGCGTATGAACAGAGCGGCGAAGCTTTTGCGCTCGACCGACATGACCGTGACGGAAATCAGCCAGAAGATGAACTACAGCAGCCCATTTCTCTTCTCCCAGCAGTTCAAGAAAAAGATCGGCGTTTCGCCGTCGGTGTATAAAAATGAGGTGCATCGAAAGTATTGAGAGGCCTTCGGCCTCCTTGCTTATTCCAAAAGAAAAACGCTGCGTCCGGGATGCTTACCGGACGCGGCGTTTGCTGTTTTTGACGGAATGTTTTGTGCAGAGGGGAGACCCCCTTTTTTGCGGCGGTCGGGCGGTTTGACAAAACGGCCGGAGCGCTATCCTTCGATATAGGCGATCAATTCCCCGGCAGCCTCAAACGCGCCGCAAGGAGAACTGTAGCTGCCGTTTCCGGCGTCCTCAAACACCCAGGAGGCGCGATTCTCCCCCTCCTTCACCAGGGAAAAAACCACGTCGGCATAACTGCCCTCGCCGTAGCGGTAGATTAAGTGCCGCCCGGTCTTGTAGTATTCCGGGTCAATGATGGATTTAAACTGTGGTCGCTCGCCGGTGTAGCCGCCGTTTTCATCTGCGTGGGAGAAGAAGAGGGCGGTTTTGTCCCGCGCGGCGTTCCGCTCGAGAATTGAGTCGAATTTCTCGTCCTCGGGGGAGAAAACCTTCGCCTTCCCGTCGACTGTGTAGATCAGGCGGTCGGGTCGAGCCAGATCGGCAACCCTGGTCGTCTGAATATTTTGAAAGGCGGTTCCTCTGCCCTCGGGCGGTGTGTAGGCGTCGGTGTCGAACGAAAACACCTCACCCGCCGCGGTCGGTTCGGAGGAGGACAGCGCGCCCGAACTTTCTTTGTCCTCCTCGCCGCAGCCGGCAAGGAGCAGGAGGCAGAGAAAAACGGTCAAAAGAAGCGATAGTAAACGTTTCATAAGAAAACCTCCTTCAAAGATTTGCTATGGACGTCCATAGTAGTTGAGATCGCCCCAAAACCCGGGTTTGCAATCTGCATATCCGGCAGCGATAACCGCATTTTGAGCGAGTAAAACGGCGTTCAGGATACTGACGCTGTTTGTTCTCCTCCAGAATTCCTCACAGAAGCGGTATGCTGTTACATCCCAGATTTCATCGTTCCATCCAACAAAGCATTGATTGGATCCGCCAACGTCGATAAACCTTTGTGGGAAAGGGGACACGGATGAGTAACAGGCATCTAAAAATACGAACTTCCAGCCAGATGAAATCTGGGATGGATAGATTATCCAATTGTTATCACCAGAAATATGCGTTCCACTCCCATGACAGCTTAGATATAAGCCCTTGAGATTCGCGTGGAACAATACATAATCAATATCGATTTGCCGCATCCCCGTATCCACTCTCGGTTCCGGATGTGTGTAGCCCAAGCTGATCAATCCGCGTTCAGCCATTTCAGCCGAAATAGAATTCCCAAAAAAATCCGGAAGAGATGCCACGGCCCGCGCATAAGTTGCTTTTGTGCGGCCGCCGCCTAAAATTTCTCCGGTAAGCGCATCAATATACGCGGAAACGGAATCATCTATTTCTACAATCCAGGCTAGGCGGATAAAATCAGCTTCTTCATAGAAAATGTTGTCCACAGACTCCCAGTAAAAATTCGGGCGGACGATAGAGAGCCTAGTGCTTATAGTGTCGTAGTCAAACAAGTCGGTTACTGGACGTGCCAATGCAACAGCCCGGGACGCGGTCACAATGGGTTCGGTTGCATTCGGCTCTATAGTATTCCTTGTGATTAAAGAGATAGAACCGTCCGTTCCGTCGACGGTGACCGCAACAATGTCAAACGGATTTAACAGACCGTTTCCCAAATTCTTTTCCCAAACCAATGTCCAGTAATTTTGAATTTGTTCTTCGCAGGTTACTAAAGTGTATGATG
>OLXV01000724.1_pt1 | contig 17369 bp, 14 predicted proteins | sample 1673481 | NCBI WGS metagenome assembly OLXV01 (sample SAMEA103958113, study PRJEB25191) | human gut metagenome
AGTCTGGGCCGTATCTCAGTCCCAATGTGGCCGTTCAACCTCTCAGTCCGGCTACCGATCGTCGACTTGGTGAGCCGTTACCTCACCAACTATCTAATCGGACGCGAGCCCATCTTACAGCGATAAATCTTTGGTGCCAGGGAGATGCCTCCCCGGCACTTCATGCGGTATTAGCAGTCGTTTCCAACTGTTGTCCCCCTCTGTAAGGCAGGTTGCTCACGCGTTACTCACCCGTCCGCCACTAAGTTAAACATGTTCCGCCCGAAGGCTTCACAGCGTTTAACTCCGTTCGACTTGCATGTGTTAGGCATGCCGCCAGCGTTCGTCCTGAGCCAGGATCAAACTCTCTAAAATATGGTATTAACTCGCCCCGCCTTTCGGCACGGCGCTTTAACCTATCTTAGAACTATCTCTCATAGCTCTCGCGCTTTGCGCTTATCTCTTTTGCATTTGGTTTCCCCAAACGCTTTCCTTTTTTCAAAGGAATCTTAAGGGTCGTTTTTCTCTTCTCGTTGTTTAATTTTCAAGGTCCTTATCTCGCCTCGCGCTTCTGCCTTTCCGCATCCCCGCGCTGCGCCGCTCTCCTTTGTTCCGTCTCCCTCTCGGTGTCCGTCCCTCAGAGCGCTCGATTATATTAACACAAAGTCGAGAGAATGTCAACAACAAATCCGACATTTTTTTGAATTTTTTTCATTTTGCAAATTCTCCCCTCTATATATACCTATTAAATACAAAGCCGGCATGCCTTTCGCAAAAATGGCGCAGAACAGCATAAAATACAGAAATTGTGATAAAAGCACTTGAAAAAGCGCGGGTTTTAGTATAGAATATTAGAAACAGGCCGCGCTATAATTGGATATCCAATTCTGTGCATAGCGCAACCGGCCAAAATACTATATGTCGGCGCACAGCGACGGAATGGGTGAAAATATGGTAACTGCCGGTGATTTCAGAAACGGTGTCACTTTTGAGATGGAGGGCAACGTTTATCAGATTATTGAATTCCAGCATGTAAAGCCTGGCAAGGGCGCGGCTTTCGTCCGCACCAAAATCCGCAACGTCATTTCGGGCGCAGTGGTTGAAAAGACCTTCAACCCGAATGACAAGTATCCGACCGCCTACATCGAGCGGAAGGAAATGGAGTATTCCTACTCCGACGGCGATCTCTATTATTTTATGGATCCCGAAACCTACGAACTGGTTCCGATCAATCAGAGTGAGCTCAGCGACAACTTCAAGTTCGTGACCGAGAACATGGTTTGCAAGGTTCTTTCTTACAAGGGCAAGGTTTTCGGCGTAGAGCCTCCGACCTTTGTGGAGCTGACGATCACCAAGACCGAGCCTGGCTTCAAGGGCGACACGGCGACCAACGCGACCAAGCCTGCCACTTTGGAGACCGGCGCGGAGATCCGGGTCCCCCTCTTCATTGACGAGGGGGAGCGCATCCGCATCGACACCCGCACGGGCGAATATATGGAGCGCGCGTAACCCATCCCATTTAAAGCGGATTATTTATATTGAATTAAAGGAGGTTTTTCATTTATGACACTGATTGAAAAGGTTGCTTATATCAAGGGCATGATCGAAATGGCCGAGCTGGAGGAAAGCAAGGAAAGCAAGCTGATCAAGGCGATTGTGGACGTTCTGGACGACATGGCTCTCTCGATCGAGGATCTGGAGGATGGCGCGGCCGAGCTGACCGAGCAGATTGACGCTGTAGACGAGGATCTCGCCAACCTTGAGGAGGATTTCTACGAGGACGACGACGAGGACTGCTGCTGCGAGGATGACGGGGACGACGATTTTTATGAGATGGAGTGCCCCGCCTGCCACGACACCCTCTATATTGATGAGGACATGCTGGACGAGGGCGGCATTCAGTGCCCCAACTGCGGCACCGATCTCGAGTTCGATTTCGACTGCGATTGTGAGGACTGCGACCACGACCACGACGCGGACGAGGCGGAAGGCGACGCGGAGTAATTCTCCCAAAAGCCGTAAAGCCGCACGAATCGTGCCGACCATACCAACCGCACGAACCGCATAATACGTTAAAAAAGGATGAGAGTGAGCCTCTCATCCTTTTTCTTTTTGAAAAATGCTTTTTTGAGAAAAAGCGGTCCGGAAATCATCCGGCAGGAGTCCCGGATCAACCAGCCAGCAGGCGGTCCCGCAGCGCGATCACGTCGGAAACTGTGGTCTGTCTGTCGCCGTCAATGTCCCAACGGTCATGCCGGGTGGGTGCCACAATCTCCTGCCGGAGGGCAACCACATCGGCAATTGTGACCATCCCGTCTTCGTTCACATCATAACGGTTGTACATTTGCAGTCGGGTCATCTGCATATACCCAAGCCGCATTCCCACCAGAACATCGTCGCCGACAAGGCCGGCTTCGTACGCATCGGATAAGCGATATGCCTCTCCGTTCAGATAGACATACGCTTCATCCTCACTACATCCCTCCAACAGATAGTCCCCGATGTACCAGGTAATCAAATCACTGCGCTTATATTCTCCGTGAATACCAAACACATACAGGGCGCCGTCCGTATAATACGGAACCACCACTGCCGTGTCCTTTGTGAAATGCTTCGGCTCATACTCCGGTGTGTATTTTTCAAACCAAGCGGAGATAATCTCGGCCTCCTTCGCGGCACCAAATCCATCGACCGCTGCGCTCTGCGGCATGCAAAAGATGATCGCCAAAACGAAAATCAAAAATACCGAAATCCAGCTTTTCATAAAAGCACCTTCTCCTTTATCCTCGCGCAATCAAAGCGCGATAAAGTTTACTTCACACAAAGCGTGCACACCATATTTTTATCGCCTTCCTTTCACATAAAGTATATAACAACCGGGATAATTTGTCAACAGAATTGTATAATTTTGTGCTTATCAATAAACAAAACCGCCGGTTCATGTACAATTTATACACGAACCGGCGGTTTTGAATCTATTTCTATGGATTCACAAGAGAAATGCTTACTGCATTACGGCGCCCTTGTCGGCACTGTCGACCAGCCGGGCATAGCGTCCCAGCCAGCCGGTCTTGATGTTCGGCTCGGGCGGCGTGTAGCGCGTCCGCCGCTCGGCGAGGATATCCTCCTGCACATCGAGGTGGATGGAGGCCGCCGGAATATCAATCTCGATCCGGTCGCCCTCTTCCACAAGACCGATCAGGCCGCCGGCCGCCGCCTCAGGCGAGATATGGCCGATCGAAGCGCCGCGGCTGGCACCCGAGAACCGGCCGTCGGTAATCAGGGCGACCGTCTTATCCAGCCCCATGCCGGCCAGCGCACTGGTCGGGTTGAGCATCTCCCGCATGCCGGGGCCGCCCTTCGGCCCTTCGTACCGAATCACCACAATGTCGCCGTCGACAATTTTTCCGGCATAGATGGCGGAAATCGCCTCCTCCTCCGAGTTGAAAACCCGCGCCGGGCCGCTGTGGCGCAGCATTTCGGGCGCGACGGCGCTGCGTTTGACGACGCACCCGCGCTCGGCCAGATTGCCCCAGAGAATCTGGATACCGCCGGTCGGGCTGTAGGGATTTTCGATCGGGCGGATGGCCCCTTCGTCCAGAATCCTTGCCCCGGCGATATTTTCGCCCAGCGTTTTGCCGGTCACGGTCAGGGCGGAGAGGTCGAGATGTCCGCCCTTGGCCAGCTCGGCCTGCACCGCCAGGACGCCGCCCGCGCGGTCAAGATCCTGCATATGGGTCGGACCGGCCGGCGCCAGATGGCAGAGGTTGGGGGTTTTCTCACTCATCTCGTTGAAAATATGGAGGTCGAGGGGAACGCCGGCCTCGTTCGCGATGGCAAGCAGGTGCAGCACGCTGTTGGAGCTGCAGCCCAGCGCCATGTCGCAGGCAAGGGCGTTGCGAATCGACTTTTCATTGATAATCTGCCGGGCGGTGATGTTCTTCTCCACCAGCTTCATGATCGCCATACCGGCGTGCTTGGCCAGCATGGTCCGTTTGGAGGAGACGGCGGGGATCGTGCCATTTCCGGGCAGGGCGATACCGATCGCCTCACACAGGCAGTTCATGCTGTTGGCGGTGTACATGCCCGAGCAGCTTCCACAGCCGGGACAGGCGCCGGTCTCGCACTCCCGCAGCTTGTCGTCGTCGATCAGCCCCGCCTTGTAGGCGCCGACCGCCTCAAACATTTTGGAGAGGCTGACCTCTTCCCCGTCGTAGCGGCCGGCAAGCATGGGGCCGCCGCTGCACACCACGGCCGGAATATCCATCCGGACGGCGGCCATCACCATGCCGGGCACAATCTTATCGCAGTTGGGAACCAGCACCAGTCCGTCCAGCTGGTGGGCGATGGTCATCGTCTCCACACTGTCGGCGATCAGCTCCCGGCTGGCCAGAGAGTATTTCATCCCGATATGCCCCATGGCGATGCCGTCGCAAACGCCGATCGAGGGAATCAGCACCGGTGTGCCGCCGGCCATGCGGACACCGGCTTTGACCGCCTCGGCCAGCTTGTCGAGATGCAGGTGGCCGGGCACAATCTCACTATGGGCGGAGACGACGCCGATCAGCGGACGGGAAAGCTCCTCATCCGTATAGCCCATCGCGTAAAAGAGGCTGCGGTTCGGGGCGCGTTCCGCTCCCTTTGTCACATTATCGCTGCGCAATACATTTCCTCCTTATCGGAAGGGCGGCGCATAACCGCACCGCCCTTTTTGAGTGATCTGTTTACTTTTTCAGCCAGCTCATCATCTTGCGCAGAGAAGCGCCGACCTTTTCGAGCAGATGCTCGCTCTCGACCCGGCGGGTTGCCAGGAACTTGGCCTTGCGGCCGCTCGAGAACTCCTGCATAAACTCGCTGGCGAAGGTGCCGTCCTGAATCTCCGACAGAACCTTTTTCATCTCCTTGCGGGTGTCCTCGGTGATCAGGCGCTTGCCGGTGCGGTAGTCGCCGTATTCCGCCGTGTTGGAGATGGAGTACCGCATCATGGCAAAGCCGCCGCTGTTGATCAGGTCGACGATCAGCTTCATCTCATGGATGCACTCGAAGTAGGCCATCTCCGGCTCATACCCGGCCTCCACCAGCGTGTCGAAGCCGGCCTTCATCAGCTCGGTTACGCCGCCGCAAAGCACGGCCTGCTCACCGAAGAGGTCGGTCTCGGTCTCCTCACGGAAGGTGGTCTCCAGAATGCCGGCGCGGCCGGCGCCGATTCCGCAGGCGTAAGCCAGAGCGTAATCCTTCGCCCGGCCGGAGTAATCCTGATATACCGCGATCAGGCTGGGAACGCCCTTCCCCTCCCGATACTGGCTGCGAACGGTGTGACCCGGGCCTTTCGGGGCGACCATGATCACGTCAATGTCCGGCTGCGGCTTGACAAAGTTGAAGTGAATGTTGAAGCCGTGCGCGAACATAAGGATGTCGCCCTCCTTCATGGTGGGGGCAACCTGCTCGTTATAAATATCGGCGGCGATTTCATCCGGTACCAGCATCATCACGACGTCGGCGGCAGCCGCAGCCTGCGGCACCTCCATAACCGTCAGGCCGGCGTCCTCCGCCTTTTTCCAGCTGGCGCTGTCCCGGCGCAGGCCGACAACGACCTTCACGCCGCTCTCATGCAGGTTGAGGGCGTGGGCGTGTCCCTGGCTGCCGTAGCCGATGATGGCAACGGTCTTGTTATCCAGCAGGCTCAAATTACAGTCGGTGTCGTAATACTTTTGAATCATATCAAAGACTCCTTTTAAAAAATTTTCTTATTTTCTATCCGAAGCAGCTTCGGGTAAATACAAAAATCAGTGTTCGGGCATTCCGCGCTCGAGAGCCGTAACACCCGTCCGGCACATTTCCAGAATCCGGTACTGGCTCAGCACACCGAGGAAGCCGTCAATCTTATCCGGCTCGCCGGTCAGTTCCATCACCATGCTCCCGACCGAGAGGTCGACAATCTTGGCCTTGAAAATTCCGGCCGTCTCCCGCAGGGCGCCGATATGCTTATCGTCAACCGCCACCTTGACCAGCAGCAGCTCCCGCTTGATGCTGGTCGACGGGTTGAGGGTGAAAATCTTTTTCGTTTCGATCAGCTTGGCCGTCTGCTTCACGATCTGGTCAAAAGACTGCTCGTCGCCCTTCGCCACAATGGTAATCCGGGAAACCTCCGGATTGTCGGTGGCCGAAACGGTCAGGCTGTCGATATTGAACCCGCGCTGATTAAAGAGAGAGGCCACGCGGGCCAGCACGCCGGCGTGGTTTTCCACCAGCACACTTAAAACCTTTTTTTCCATACTGTCATTCCTTTCGCTGCGCGCTCTTCCGGCTCAGTCCAAGATGGTATCTTCAATGGTTCCGCCGGACGGAATCATGGGGAGGACCTTCTCCTCCCGGTCGATGGCACACTCGATCCAAACCGGCCCGTCGAGGGTCATTGCCTCCCGGAAGGCGGCCGCAAACTCCGCCGGAGTCGAGGCACGGTACGCCTTGACCCCGAAGCCCTCGCCCACCTTGACGTAATCGGTGCGGCGATCCGGCTCGCTGCTGGAATACCGCTTGCCGTAAAAGGTGGTCTGCCACTGCCGAACCATGCCGAGGGCGCGGTTGTTGAAGATCACCGTAATGACCGGCACACCGTAAGTCACGGCGGTGCAGGCCTCATTCATATTCATGTGGAAGGAGCCGTCGCCGGTGATGTGGATAATCCGCCGGCCGCCGAGCCCGATTGACGCGCCGATCGCCGCGCCGTAGCCAAAGCCCATGGTTCCGAGCCCTCCGCTGGTGAGGAAGCTGCGGGGATGGAGATGCCGGATATACTGTGCCGCCCACATCTGGTGCTGGCCGACGTCGGTGGCAAAAACCGCATTCTCCCCCGCCATATCGCAGATGTCCTGCATAATCTGGTGCGGCGTCAGGGCGTCCGGCCGATCCTTCGGACGGTAGTCGTCCGCCTGCCACTCCGCAATCATCTGCATCCAGTCGGGGTGCGCCGCCTTCTCCACATACGGGAGGAGGCCGGTCAAAACCGCCTTCACGTCACCGATCACATCAAAATCAATGCCGATGTTTTTGTTGATTTCGCTGGGGTCAATATCAATATGTATAACCTTGGCTCTGCTGGCGAACCGGTCGGTATTCAGCGCCACCCGGTCGCTGAACCGCGTCCCGATGGCGAGGAGGAGATCCGCCTCCCCCACGGCGCGGTTGGCGCTGACGCAGCCATGCATGCCGAGCAGACCGAGATTGTGCCGCTCGCCGTAGCCGAGGACGCCCGCCGCCATGAGGGTATAGGCTGCCGGGATGTCCGCCTTCTCCAGCAGGGAACGCAGCTCCTCCCCCGCCTCGGAGGCGGACACGCCGCCGCCGAAGAGGACGACGGGGCGTTTGGCGGCGTTGATCAGCTCGGCGGCGGTGCGCAGCCGTTCCTCCGTCACCTGGGAATTGTCGACCACCGGCGCTTCCGGCACGGCCGGCTGGAAGGTACATTTCGCGGCTGTGATATCCTTTGGAATATCCACCAGAACCGGCCCCTTCCGGCCGCTGCCCGCGATCAGGAAAGCCTGCCGCAGCGTGTCGGCCAGATCCTCCACCCGGCGGACAACGAAATTGTGTTTGGTAATCGGCATGGTAATGCCGGCGATGTATACCTCCTGAAAGCTGTCGCGCCCGATCAGAGGCGTGCCGACGTTGCCGGTAATGGCAACCATCGGAATGCTGTCCATATAGGCCGTCGCGATCCCCGTGACGAGGTTGGTCGCCCCCGGTCCGCTGGTCGAAATCACCACGCCGGTGCGTCCGGTCGCCCGGGCATACCCGTCGGCGGCGTGCGCAGCACCCTGCTCATGCGCCGTCATAATATGCCGGATCCTGTCGCTGTATTTATACAAAGCGTCGTAAATGTTGAGAACCGAGCCGCCCGGATACCCGAAAACCGTATCCACGCCCTGTTCGATCAGCACCTCTGCCAAAATCTCCGAACCGTTCTTAATCATACCTGCCTCCCAAGACTTCAAAAGTCCACAAAGGGCGCGCCCTCACGGAAAAGTAAAAAAACCTTTGTCTCTGTTTTTCAAGAGACAAAGGTTTAAAATAAACACTCTGCGGTACCACTCTGCTTGCCGCCGAAGAAGCCGGCGACCACTCATCGTATCCGATATCGGGGATGAACCGCTCCCCCCTACGCACGACCAACGCGGGTTTCAAGGGGAATGCTCCGAGACGACGTTCCCCTACGCTGCGTCATCTGCTTACACCGGCCGCAGACTCTCTTCGCACGCTGTACGGAGGGTACTTTTCCCATCTATGCACTTAAAACTTTATTTTTTTGATTATTTTGTATCTTAGCACATTTTGTTTTATTTTGCAAGCCATAAAAACCAGAAAATCAATTTTTGTCTTTTTTATTTCCTGCAAAAAGTAGCCTGCTTTGACCGCCTTTACAAAGGCACATCCCCCAAAACGCCCCGCAAATTCGCACAAGAACAGATGGATTTTTTGTTTTGCCCGGCTGGCACAAAATGAAAAATCCGTCGGAAACGCCGCGAAAAACTTCCGGTTTGGGAGGGGCAGCATCCTTAAAAAACGCCCTTTTTATTTTCCGGAGGTATTTTCTTCCTCCGCCCGGGTTTTCATGCGGCAGAGGAAAATTGTAACGCCGACTCCCACTGCCGCCAGCAGCAGCCAGATCGGCCACCGCCGCACAAGGAGGGCGGAAAGACCCAATCCGCCCCACAGGGTAAGGAGGGCGCGCTTCCGGACGCCGGCGGAAATCCCCTCCCCGGTTTTGAAATGCCGCAGCATTGGTCCAAAGTTTTTGGTCGAGGAAAGCCAGCGATAAAGCCTCCGGCTGCCGCTGGCGAAGCAAGCGCCCGAAAGCAGTACGAATGGGGTGGTCGGCAGCACCGGCAACACTATGCCGAGCACCCCCAGCGCCAGACTGATAAATCCGGCGACAATCAAAATGGGTTTTAACATCCGGTTTGGTCTCTCTTTCCCGGCCGGCAGCCCTTCCGACCGTATCGTTTTGCGGCGGCTCTCCCCGCTTTATAAAAGCCGCCCAATCTCCGCAGGGCCGACCGGCAAACCGACCATCCCACATCCGGGCGGCGGTATTCACATCCATACGGCGACCCCGGCCTTTTGCCCCCAGTCCAGCCGGATGTGTCAGGAACGGTTCATTTACACATCCGGCCGGCGAGCAGCAACAGCGGCTGCGGCGACAAAAGCGCTTATCGCTTTTCGCAGTTCAGCTTTTTAAACAGCAGGTAGGACGGCTTCTCATTGCCGTACAGATCGGTAGAGGCGTGCACCCTCCGTTTCATTTTGCCGCTGCCCTCTTCCCCCATATGGGTGCGGTAATCATTCAGAGAGAACCAGACGTACCCCTTCAGATTGCGCACCTGCGGATAGAGGCGCATGCGCTCCCGCAGAACCTCGCAGCGCTTCTGATCCCCGCCGGAGAAGTGCGGCTCGCACAGGCCGAATTCGGTCACCACCAGTGACTTTCCCTGACACTTGGCCGCCGTACGTTCGATATGTTTCTGAATGTCGTCGGTCGGCTCCCAAAGTCCCAGATACTCGTTCCACATGGCGATATCTCCATGCAGCGTGGCGTCATCCTTACCCTCGTTCTCCACCCGGCTTACGGAGTTGGAGACATAGTTGACCCGCCGGCGGCTATCCTGCGCCTTGAAGTAGGCGACCATATCCTCCACATACCGGATGGTCGCCGGGGCAGAGCATTCCAGCTCGTTGCCCACGCCCCAGAAAATGATGGAGGGATGATTTTTATGGAAAAAGACCATCTCGTCCGCCTGACGCTTGGCGATAGCAAGCTGCAGCTCGCCCGCCTCTCTGGGCGTGCCCCAGTAGGGAATTTCCTCCTGAACCAGGAGGCCGTTTTCATCGCACCAGTCGAAAAAGGACGCGTCCTGCTGCCAGTGAAAGCGGGTGAAATTGCAGCCGCAATCCTTGAGCTGACGCAGGCAGTGAATGCTGTGCTCCAGCGGCTCCGCCATGCCGAAATCGGGGTGAGAGCCGGGCATCCACTCGCAGCCCTTCAGATAAATCTCCTGATCATTCAGGAAGATGGACTCGCCCCGGACTTCAATCTTGCGCAGGCCGGTGCGAACCTCAAGATAGTCGTTATCCGTCTCCAGCGCGATACGATAGAGGTTGGGAGAGGCAGGACTCCAAAGCTTGAGATTTTCAAAATCAAGCTCCGCAGAGTCGCGGATTTCGTCAAAGGATTTGGAAAGGACGCGGGCGCCGTCCGCATAATCGTATACCGTAACGGTTCCGGCCTTTGCCGAGCCGTCCTCGAAAGCCGTTTTCAGCAAAAGCCGGCCGGAGCACAAGCCCTCTCCGGTAACCCGGACAGCCTCCTCCACATGCAGGTAGGCAATGCCGTCCGCAGGCAGAAAGCGAAGCTCGGCCTTGCGGGTTATACCGCCGTCATCCGCCCAGTCAAAGTTGTTCATATGCGGAAGCGCCTCGACCGTGCGTGTATTGTCCGCCAAAACCTCTATGACATTTTCGGCATTCGGCTTTAAAAGATCGGTCACATCCAGCTGAAAAGGCGTATAGCCAGAGCCTTTGTGACTGCCCGCAGGCTGTCCGTTCACCAGAACCTCGGCGCTGTGATACACCGCGTGAAAGAGGAGAAAAGCCCTCGTCCCGGCCGGGATTTCCTATAGCGTGAGCGCGGTGCGGTAGCGGGCAATCCCGCGGTAATCCATAACCGCGTCGTCCACATTCCAGGTGTGCGGGACGGTTACCTCCTTTTGATACTGCAGGCTGTCAATGGAGAAGCTCCATCGGTTCAGCGGCACTGTCTTTCGCATAAAACCCTCCTAAAAATAAAATTCAAATGCCGAACCCCTCGCCATGCTCCGCATGGCAGCCGGGCTTCACGGCGGATAAGGCATCCGGTTTTTCAGATGTATTTATACGTTTCGCTTTTCCAGCAGGGCGACCGTCTCGACATGTGCCGTGCCGGGGAAAAGATCGGCCGGCGTGTATTCCACCAGCCGGTAGCCCCCTTCTGTAAGCAGGCGGAGGTCCCGCGCCAGCGTCGCCGGATCGCAGGAGACGTAAACAATCCGCTCGGGAGCGTAGCCCTCGGCCACGGTGCGCAGCAGCTCGGGCGTGCAGCCCTTGCGCGGCGGGTCAAGGAGGACAACCTCCGCCCGGACGCCCCGCCGCCGAAGCAGAGCCGCACCCTCGGCCGCGTCGGCGCAGAGAAACTCGGCGTTTTCAATCCCGTTCTGCTCCGCGTTGCGGCGCGCGTCCTCGACCGCCTGTGGCACAATCTCGACCCCGATGACCCGCGCCGCCTCCCCCTCCATGGAGAGGCCGATGGTCCCCGCCCCGCAGTAGAGGTCGAGGATCGTCCTGCCCGCCGGGGCGGCATATTCCGCCGCTTTTTGATAAAGTCGCTCGGCCATTTCCCGATTGACCTGATAAAACGATAAGGGAGACAGCCGCACCCGCACGCCGCAGAGGATATCCTCAATATACGGCCGCCCCCAGAGGAGGGTGCACCCCTCCCCCAAAACCACGTTGGTCCGTTTGGAATTGTGGTTGAGCATGACGCTGCAAAGCCCTTCCCCCACCGCGCTTTGCAAAGCGGCAACCAGTGCCTTAGCCGCAGGGAGAGTGCGGCCGTTGATGACCAGCACTGCCATAACCTCCCCCGTCGCAAATCCCTTGCGCAGATAAAGATGCCGCAGCAGGCCACGGCCGCACTCCTCATCATATACAGTAAGACCCTGCTGCTCGGCAAAACGGCAGACTGCCCGCAAAGCCGCAGAAAACTCCGCCGGCTGAAGAAGGCAGTCGGCAGAGGGAATCACCCGATGGCTGTGCGGCGCGTAAAAGCCGGCGACCACCCGCTCCCCCTCCCTTGCGAAGGGGTACTGCGCCTTATTGCGATAGGCAGTGCGCGCCTCCGCCGCCAGAATCGGCCGAGGCTCGAGGTCGATCCCGCCGATGCGGCGGACGGCCTCCCGCACGCGGCGGGCCTTGATCTCCTTTTCCGCGGCATAGGAGATGTGGCGGAAAACGCACCCCCCGCAGCGGGAGAAAACCGGACAGTCGGGCGCCTGCCGCTCGGGCGAAGGCTCCAGAATCTCCTCCACCCTTCCATAGGCGCGGTTCTTCAGCACCTTGACAATGCGCGCGCGAACGCGGTCTCCCTCCGCGGCGCCGGGAATGAATACAACCGTGTCCTCCGCCCGGCCGACGCCGCTTCCATCGACCGCCGTGCCGGTGATCGCAATTTCCAAAATCTGATTTTTCTGCATCCGGATACTCCTAATTCTCGAACTGGCTGCCGTACAGCCCGGCATAGAAGCCGCCGCGCGCCAGCAGCTCGTCATGACTGCCCTGCTCGACCACGTGCCCCTCGTTCATCACGATAATCACGTCGGCGTCCCGAATGGTCGAGAGGCGGTGGGCGATGATAAAGCTGGTCGTGCCCCGCATCATATCCTCAAACGCGCGGGTGACCCGCTGCTCGGTCAAAATGTCAATGGAGGAGGTCGCCTCATCCAGCACCAGAATATCCGACCCGCCCATCATGGCGCGCGCGATGGTCAGCAGCTGCATCTGCCCGGCCGAGAGGCTCCCCCCCTCGCCGTCGATGACGGTATCATAGCCCTTCGGCAGCCGCTTGATAAAGCTGTGGGCGCGCGCCGCCTTGGCCGCGGCGATCACCTCGTCCTCGGTCGCCTCCGGGTGGCCGTAGGCGATATTCTCCCGCACGGTGCCGGAGAACAGCCATGTCTCCTGCAGGACCATGCCGATGCGGCGGCGCAGCCCCTGACGGGAGTAGTCGCGCAGCGGCCGGCCGTCGATCAGAATCTCCCCCGACTGGGGCTCGTAAAAACGCATAATCAGGTTGACCAGAGTGGTTTTTCCCGCGCCGGTCGGGCCGACGATGGCCACCCGCGTGCCCTTCTCGACCGTGAGATTAAAACGCTCGATCAGCGGCTTTTCAGGGGTATAGGCAAAACTGACGTCCCGGAACTCCACCCTGCCCTCCAGCTTTTCGGGGCAGATCGCGTCGGGCGCGTCGGGCGTCTCGGTTTCCAACGTGATGAATTCATAAATCCGCACCGCCGAAGCCCATGCCGACAAAATCCCGGTGATGACTGCCGTGATCTGGTTGAAGGGCTTGGCGAACTGGTTGGAATAAATGATAAAGCTGGAGATTCGGCCGGCCGAAAGTCCGCCGAAAATCCCGCCAATTACGCCGACCGCGATATAGGCGAGGTAATTTACAAAACGGGTGGTCGGGTTGGTCAGAGAGCTTGCAAACTGTGCCTTTTGCCCGGTGGTGTACAGGCGGCGGTTGATCTCCCCAAAACGGGTGGCGGCCGTCTCCTCATATGCGAAGGCCTTGACCGTCTCGACGGCGCCTATAATTTCCTCCGTAAGGCCGGTTAGTTCGCCGGTGATGGCCTGCTGACTCTTGAAATAACGGTTGGAGAGGCGGGTCACCGTCATGGCCACAAGGAAGGTCAGAGAGGTCACCGCAAGCACCACCAGAGTGACAACCGGGCTGATAATCAGCATAAAGGTCAGAGACCCCACGATCACCACAACGCCGGTAAAAAGCTGAATAATCCCGTCGATCAGGCCGTCGGCAATCGCTGTGGTGTCATTGACAAACCGGCTGATGATGTCGCCATGCGAGTTGCGGTCGTAGACCTCCAGCGGGAGGCGCATCATCCGCTCGGCCGCGTCGTCCCGGATATCCCGCACAATCTGCTGCACGCAGCGGTGGGTCAGCATACCGGTGAAAAATGTGCCGGCCGACAGCACGATTCCAAGCGCCAGCAGAACCAGCACAATCTTCAAAACGTCGGCGAAGTCAACGTTTCCCGCGCCGACGATATGGTCAATCGCCCTGCCCGTCAGAAACGGGGAGGTAATATCGGCGGCCGACGCAACGCAGGCAAAGAAAAAGACCAGAAGCAGCCGCCCCTTCTCCCGTCCGGCCAAAGAAAGCAGCCAGCGCAGCACCGCGCGGTTCTCCACCTTGGAGGTGGTTTTCGTACTCGTCCTCACGCGACGTCACCTCCTCCGATTTCGGCCAGCGCGCGGTACTCGGGGCAGGAGGCCATCAGCTCGTCATGCGAGCCGACGCCGGCAATCCGCCCCTCCTCCAGCACGATGATTTTGTCAAGCGACATAACCGAACGAATCCGCTGAGAGACCACGATGGTCGTGATACCCTCCATCTCCTCCGCGATCGCGCGGCGCAAAGCGAGGTCGGTCGCGTAATCCAGCGCGGAGGAGGCGTCGTCCAGAATCAGCAGAGCCGGATCGGCCGCAACCGCCCTGGCCACCGCCAGCCGCTGCCGCTGTCCGCCCGAAAATCCCGCGCCCCCCTTGGAAACGGGGCTGTCGTACCCCTTTCGAAGCTTCGAGATAAAACCGTCCGCCTGCGCAATCCGCGCCGCGCGGCGCAGCTCGGCGTCGGTCGCCTCCGACCGGCCGAAGCGGAGATTTTCCGCCACCGTGCCCGAGAACAGCTGAATCTTCTGCGGCACGACGCCGATCACCCGGCGCAGCAGCCCGGCGGAGTAGTCGGCCACATTTTTCCCAAACAGCAGAACCTCTCCGCTGTCGGGCAGATAGTAGCGGGAAATCAGGTGACAAAGGGTGCTTTTTCCCGAGCCGGTCACGCCGATGATGCCAACCGACTCTCCCTTTTTTATTTTAAAATTGACATCCTCAAAAACCTGGTCGCTGCCGGCGTGATACCCGAAGGAGACGTGGCGGAACTCGACCGCCGTATCTCCATCCGGCAAAACCGACTCGCCAAAGGCGGCCTCGGTCGGGTCGTCGGGAAGCGCCAGCACCTCACTCACCCGGCGGAGGGAGGCGGCAGCGCGGGTCATGATGACCACCAGATTGGCCAGCACGATCAGCACGGTCAGCATCTGGGTCACATAGCTGATAAAGGCCAGAATCTCCCCCGAGGTGAGCGCTCCGTCATAAACCCGGAAGCCTCCAAACCAGATGATCGCGATAATCGTGACGTTCATAATCAGGGAAGTCACGGGGTTGAAAGCGGAGGAGAGGGCACCCACTCTGGCGGCCGCCCGAGCCAGCTCGTCATCCTTCTGCCTGAAATCGGCCGTCTCCCGTTCCTCGGTTGCAAAGGCGCGGATGATTCGAACGCCTGACAGCAGCTCCCGCACCTTGGCGCCGACCGCGTCGAGGCGAGCCTGCACCCTCGTATACAGAGGGAAGGTAGCGCGCATCACAAAATATAAAGCCGCCGAAAACACCGGCAGAGAGGTAAGCACGATCAACCCCAGCTTCCAGTCGATCAGGAGCGTGGCAACCACACTGCCTATACAAATAAAGGGCGCCCGAATGACCAGGCGGATGCTCATGGCGACGGCCAGCTGCAGCTGATTCACGTCATTGGTAATCCGGTTGGTCAGCGTGCCCACACCGAACGACTCCACCTGTGAAAAGGAGAGACCCAGCACCTTTTGGAACAGGCCGTCGCGCAGAGAGGTCCCAAACCCCTGCGACGCAACCGAGGCGCTATACTGACAGACAATGGCACTGCAAAGCCCCACCGTGGCGGTCAGCAGCATCAGGCCGCCCATTTTCAGGATGTAGCCCCGATCGCCGGAAGGAATGCCAATATCTACGATTTTCGCCATATAGAGCGGCATGGTCAGCTCCAGCACCGCCTCCAGCAGCTTGAAGAGCGGACCGATGATAAACTGAAGCCGGTAGGACTTCAGATGCGGCAGCATATATTTCAAATGAGGCACCTCCAAAAAAACAGACGCTCTAAAGATTTTCAAGCATTTCCGTGAATTAGTATTTTATCATTTTCTTAAGGTATTTTCAATATAAAAGATCGTGAATGTCGGTCGAATTTCGACGTTTTGTAGATTCTGATTTCGATCACTTGTTATTCCGACCGTCCTGTAGTATGCTATCGATAAACTTAGAATTAGGGAGGTAATTTTAAAATGACTCGAAAAACGACGCAAAGACTGGTAATGTCCGCCGTAATGGCCGCGCTGTGCTGTGTGGCAACCATGGTTTTTCAGATTCCCATTTACAGCACCAACGGATACATTCACTTCGGCGACGTCTTTGTTATTCTGTCCGGATTTTTGCTCGGCCCGGTTTACGGGATGGCCGCAGCCGGTATCGGCTCCATGTTGGCCGATGTCCTCTCGGGCTACGCGCACTACGCCATTCCCACCCTGCTGATCAAGGCTCTGGCTGCGCTTGTTGCCGCCCTGATTTTCCGCGCGCTGCAAAAGCGGAACGCAAAGCTGACCCTCTCCACCGTGCTGGCCGGAATCGGCGCTGCGCTGGTGGTTGTACTCGGCTACTTCGCGGTCGAGGCCACCATCCTCGGCTACGGAATCGGCGCGGCCGCCTCCATGCCCATGAACGCGATTCAGGGCGGCGTAGGGATGATCATCTCCTCCATTTTGCTGCCCCTGCTGCTTCGGGTGCCTTATTTTAAGGAGATGCTGTAACCCCCTGCCTTTTTCGGCACAAGCAAAACGACCGAAACGGCCGCCGTGTACAAGGTTTTTGTACGCGGCGGCCGTTTTTCTCTCTCCGAAAAACGGGCAGGTCGGCAGCCCTTCCCTGCCGAAACGCCATAGGGAGATATTCTGTGCTTTTGCGCGATTGCATCCGCGATCAGGGCGAAGAAGCGCGCCGCTCCCAAAAACCGGCAAAATCCGCATCCCAAAACGCTTTCGCACGGCCTGCTTTCGTCGGGCACAAGGTTTCTCTTACTTTTATATCTGCGATAAATGCAAAAAGGGCGGATAGAGTTCCGATTTCTACCCGCCCGAAGCTATTTCCCGATTCGATTGTTTTTACGGTCTCGCCAAGCGGCCACCACTCCGGCAGGACTTCTTGAGGGAGTGCGCTTTGCGCCTTACAAAAGGGGCACGGAGTTCCGCTGAGAGGAGGACGAGCGCTCGCCTTTCGCTGTAAGGCTGCGGCGGACCGCTTATTTCCCGGCTATAAAGAACAGCCTCGGCATGATTAAAAACACGTTGCCGTCATCCAATAAAGCGTATTCTTTATTTATGATTTTTCAATGTATTTGAAAGAGACCGTTTGCCGGTTCTGAATCGCCACATGAAGCGTATCCACTGCGTAATATATGGTCTCATTATTCGTTTTGGCTTTTCCGCTCACCAGAAGCTCCAGTTCTAACGCCGCACCCTGATATGGACCGGCCAATCCAGATACCTTTCCGACCAGTTCCCTGCTCTTTTTTGGGGAGATAAATTTTGCCGCCCTGACCGCGTCAACAAGCAATTTCAGTTCCGCAAGCTCCAGCGCCCTGGAGCCGATAAAATATTTATTCTGCCGGCTGCGATTGGAGATAACGTCCAGCC
>OLXV01000749.1_pt1 | contig 17077 bp, 17 predicted proteins | sample 1673481 | NCBI WGS metagenome assembly OLXV01 (sample SAMEA103958113, study PRJEB25191) | human gut metagenome
GTTTGCGCATTTCTGTCCATACAGAAAGGAAGGGCCTGCGCGGCCTGAGCGCAAAGGTAGGATATTACAGTAAATCAGATAGAGAAACCCACCCCCGCAACCCCCAGCGCAAAAACCCAATTTTGCAGTAAGCGGAATAGAGAAAGCAACTCCCAAAACATTTACATTACAAAACAGTTACAAAATCCCCCTCCCTTGTTGACAACCCAAACCGGACTTTGCTATCATAATATGTAAATTCAATGGGCGCCAATACGCCTTGGAAAGCATTGCTTTTTGGGAGGTTTGCATATGGTAAGCAGCATGACCGGCTACGGCCGCGGACAGGCGGCCGACGACCGCTTTTCCGTCACGGTTGAGGTAAAGTCGGTCAATCATCGCTATTTTGAATTTTCGGCCCGCGTCCCGCGCAGCTATGCCTTTTTGGAGGAGCGGCTGAAAAGCTTTTTCGCCGAACGGATCGCCAGAGGAAAGGTCGACCTGTTCTTGAGCGTCGAGTCGCTCTCTCCCGACGGGGTGGAGGTGGAGATCAACGCTCCGCTGGCCGCCGCCTATGTCGCCGCGCTCCGCCGTCTGGGGGAGGATTACGGCCTCGCCGATGACATTTCGGTCTCGACCGTGGCGCGGTACAGCGACCTTTTCACGGTGCGCAAGGCCGAAGTGGATGAGGAGGCGCTCTGGTCGGTCGTTTCGGCCGCAGCGCAGCAGGCTGTCGAGGCCTTCCTCGCCATGCGGTCGGCCGAAGGGGAGAAGCTGGCCGCTGACCTCAGTGCCAGGGGGGAGGAGATTCTCGCCCTCGTCGGCTTTGTGGAGGAACGCTCGCCCGAGACGGTGCGTGCCTATCGCGAGCGGATCGAGCAGAAAATCCGCGAGCTGCTGGACGACGCCCAGGTGGATGAGCAGCGCCTCCTGACAGAGACGGCCATTTTCGCCGACAAGGTCGCCGTGGCGGAGGAGACGGTTCGCCTCCGCAGCCATATCGCGCAGATGAACAGCCTGCTTTGCAGCAAAGAGCCGGCCGGGCGCAAGCTCGACTTCCTGGTGCAGGAGATGAACCGTGAGGCCAACACCATCGGCTCCAAGGCGCAGGATGTGGAGATTACCCGTCGGGTGGTCGACATCAAGTCGACCATCGAAAAAATTCGCGAACAGGTTCAGAATATCGAGTGAGGGAGGCGGACATACTTTGAAACTGATCAATATCGGATTTGGCAACATGGTCTCGAGCGACCGGCTGGTCGCCATTGTCAGCCCCGACTCGGCGCCGATCAAGCGGCTGATTCAGGTGGCGAAGGAGCGGGGCATGCTGATCGACGCGACCCAGGGACGCCGTACCCGCGCGGTGATTATCACCGACAGCGAGCATGTGATTTTAACCTATCTGCAGTCGGAGACGGTAGCCGCCAAGCTCGGCGGCGAGGAAGAGGAGGAAGATGTCCATGCCTGAGGGAACGCTGTTTATCGTATCCGGGCCGTCCGGCTCGGGCAAGGATACCCTGCTGACAGAGCTTTTTGCCCGCCATCCGGAGGTGGAGCTGTCCATCTCCTCGGTCACGCGGGATATGCGCCCGGGGGAGAAGGAGGGGCAGAAATACCACTTTATCTCGCGGGAGGATTTTGAACGCGGGCTGGCGGAGGACGCGTTTTTGGAGCACAACGCTTATATGGGGAACTACTACGGCACGCCCAAAGCGCCGGTGGAGGCCTGCCTTGCCGCCGGCCGGGACATGATACTGGAAATTGACGTAAACGGCGCCGCGGCCGTCCGCAAGCTGATGCCGCAGGCCGTCTCGATCTTCATTATGCCGCCCTCCTTCCCGGTGCTGCGGCAGCGGCTGTCCGGCCGCGGAACCGAGAGTGCGGAGGTGGTCGCCGGCCGTCTCAAGGCCGCCGTGGCCGAAATCGCCCAGGCGGTTGCATATGATTATATTGTTGTCAACGATGATTTGCTGGAAGCGGTCGGCGAACTCTCCTCCATTTTGATCGGAGAGCGCGCCCGCTGCGGGCATAGAAAATATTTAATTGATGAGGTGCTGAAAGATGTTGAATCCTGCAATTGGTGAACTGATTGAAAATTATGAGAGCCGGTACGCCCTCGTGCTGGATGTTGCGGCCAGAGCCCGCCACATCGCCGAGGAGGCGGAGGAGAACGGCGACATCCTGATCGAAAAGCCGGTCAGCCTCGCCATCGACCAGATCAACAACGAGCGCAAGGGCATCTTCCCCGAGCCGGAGGAAGAGGAGCTGCCGCCCGAGGAGCCGGAGGACGCTGAATAAAGGCATCCGGCCTTTAAACGACCGGTTTTTTAGGAGATGTTTTCGTGACACCTGCCAGAGTTGCGGCCGTCGCCGTGGAGGGTACAACCTATTTTTACGACAAGCTGTATTCCTACCTCCTTCCCGCCGGGATGGGGGGCGAGGTCGGCTGCCGCGTTCTGGTCGCGTTCGGAAAGGGCAACCGCAAGCGGCAGGGCATGATTATGCAGATCACCGACACCAGCGCGTATGAAAAGATCAAGCCGGTTTCGGCCCTGCTGGACAAAACGCCGCTTCTGTCGGCCGAGATGCTGGCGCTTGCCGGCTATCTGCGGGAGCATGTGTTCTGCACCTACTTCGACGCGCTGCGGCTGATGATGCCGGCCGGCATCAATCTGCGGATCGTCGCCTCCTACCGTCTGGCCGACGGCGTGGGGGAGGAGCAGATTGCCGCCCTGCCCGAAAAGGCGCAGCAGGCGGCCTCCTATCTTTACCAGAGCGGCGCCGTGGTTGAGCGCGACCGGCTGCTTTCCATTCTGGAGCTGCCGGAGGAAAACCGCCTGCTGGATGAGCTTTGCCGGGACGGCATCCTCTTTCGGGAGGATGAGGCGGTCCGCCGCATGGGCGACGCGACCGTCCGGATGGTGCGCCCGACCGTCTCTTTCGAGGAATTGGGAGAGATCAAGCTTTCCCCCAAGCAGAAATCGGTTGCCGACCTTTTGTTTGAGGTGGGGACGGCCAGCGTCAAGGAGCTTTGCTATTTTACCGGCGTGACCCCCGCGGTGGTTTCCGCCCTTGTGAAAAAGGGGGTCTGCGCCTATTTTGAAAATGAGGTTTACCGCAATCCCTACCGCGATCTGCCGGCGGGCGAGGCGGAGGAGATCCGCCTTACCGACGAGCAGGAGCGGGCCTTTGCCGGCCTTTGTGAAAAATACGACGCCGCAGCCGGCGGGGTCGCGCTTCTCTACGGCGTGACCGGGAGCGGAAAGACCCAGGTTTTTTTGAAAATGGTCGACCGGGTCGCGGCCGAGGGGCGGGGCGTCATCGTCATGGTGCCGGAAATCTCCCTCACGCCGCAGACGCTGGAGATTTTTCATCGCCGCTACGGCGGCCGGGTCGCCGTCTTTCACAGCGCCATGTCGCTCGGCCAGCGGATGGATGAGTGGAAGCGGGTCAAAAACGGCGACGCCAAAATTGCCATCGGCACCCGGTCGGCGGTTTTTGCGCCGTTTGACGACCTCGGCCTCATCATCATGGATGAGGAGCAGGAGCATACGTATAAGTCGGAGTCGAATCCCCGCTTTCACGCGCGGGAGGTGGCAAAATTCCGCGCCGCATGGCATAAGGGGCTGCTGCTTCTGGCCTCCGCCACCCCGTCGGTGGAGAGCTTCAGCGCCGCGAAGAGCGGCCGCTACGCCCTCTTCCGGCTGGAGAAGCGGTACGGCCCTGCGATCCTGCCCGAGGTGGTGACGGTCGACATGCGGGGCGAGCTGCTCCTCGGCAATGCCGGTGCGATCAGCGCCTTTTTGGAGGAGAAGCTGCGCGCCACCCTGCAAAAAAAGCAGCAGGCCATTCTGCTGCTCAACCGGCGGGGACATAATACCTTTGTATCCTGCCGCGCCTGCGGGCATGTCATGACCTGCCCGAACTGCAGCATTTCGATGACCTATCACTCGGCCAACCGACGGCTGATGTGCCACTACTGCGGCTATTCGGAGGAATTTACCACCGTCTGCCCCGAATGCGGAGACGAGCACGTCCGCTATTCCGGAATCGGCACCCAGCGGGCGGAGGAGGAGCTGCATGCCCTCTTTCCCGGGGCGCGGGTTCTGCGGATGGACGCCGACAGCACCATGTCCCGCTATTCGTATGAGGAGAAGCTGAACGCCTTTGCCGCGGGGGAGTATGACATCATGCTGGGAACCCAGATGGTGGCAAAGGGACTGAATTTTCCGGCCGTGACCCTGGTGGGGGTGCTGAACGCCGACGGGGCGATGTACAGCGACGATTACCGCAGCTTTGAGCGAGCCTTCTCCCTGCTGACGCAGGTGGTCGGACGTTCGGGCCGCGGCGCCGAGAAGGGGATGGCCGTCATTCAGACCGTCCATCCCGAAAGCTCGGTCATCCTGCTCGCGAAGGAGCAGGACTACGACGCCTTCTACGCGCAGGAGATTCTCTGCCGAAAGATGATGATCTATCCCCCCTACTGCGACCTTTGCCAGCTCGGCTTTGTCGCCGAGGTGCGGGAGGACGCGGCGGCCGGGGCAAACACCATGCTGGGGCTGATCCGGTCGGCCGTTTCGGGGGAATATGCAGCGGTGCGGCTGATTGTGCTGGGGCCTTCTCCCGCCGGGGTGCCGAAGGTCAGCGGGAAATATCGCTACCGCATGCTTTTGAAATGCAAAAACAATGCGGATTTCCGCCGCATGCTGGGGGAGGCGCTGATCTCCTACAGCAAGACGCCTGCGGGAAAAAAGGCAACGGTTTTCGCCGACATCAATCCCGAGGGGATTTTATAGCGTTCGTGCGAGGCCGGGAGCGCGCTTTGCGGCCTGCCCTTTGTTTACCGCCATGTAACATATATAAAACCAAAATCGGATAAACTGAAAAATATACAGATCCGACCGCCGGAAGGCGGCCAAAAACGGAGGAAGCTATGGCGATCAGAGAAATTGTAAAAGAGGGCGACCCTTGCCTTGCCAAGGTCTGCCGCCCGGTAGAAAAATTTGACGAACGGCTGTGGATGCTGCTGGACGATATGGCGGAGACCATGCATATCGCCGACGGCGTAGGTCTGGCCGCGCCGCAGGTTGGAATTCTGCGCCGGGCGGTCACCATCGACATCGGCGACGGCCTGCTCGAGCTGATCAACCCGAAGGTTGTGGAGGCCGAGGGCGAGCAGCAGGAGGCAGAGGGCTGCCTCTCCTGTCCCGGAGTGTACGGCATCACCAGCCGCCCCTACCGCGTGCGGGTGGAGGCGCTCGACCGCCACGGCAAACCCTTCTCGGTTGAGGGGGAGGATCTGTTGGCGCGCGCCCTCTGCCATGAGATTGACCATCTCGACGGCATTCTCTTCCGCCGCCATGTGCTAGAGTATGTGGAGGAGTAAATCCGGCACTTTCTGAAATTGCCGCGCGGGCGGCGGGACAGTGGCCGCCCGGGGATTGCTTTTTGTATCTTTTATAAGAAAAAGGGGGAGAATGTAGTATGAAGGCTGTTTTTATGGGTACGCCCGAGTTTGCCCTGCCCTGCCTTGACGCGCTGCTTGCTGCCGGGCACACGGTCTCCGGCGTCTTTACCCAGCCGGATAAGCCCAAGGGCCGGGGTTATGCCCTGACACCGCCGCCGGTGAAAATCCGGGCGGAGGAGCTGGGTCTGCCGGTTTATCAGCCGGCCGGCGTCCGGGACGGCTCCGCGCTGGAGATTTTGCGTTCCCTTTCGCCGGATATTATCGTGGTGGTGGCTTACGGCAAAATCCTCCCGGAGGAGATTTTGCGCCTCCCGCGCTACGGCTGCCTGAATGTGCATGCCTCCCTTCTGCCGCGGCACCGGGGCGCCTCTCCCATCCAGTGGGCGATTGTTTCGGGCGACCGGGAAAGCGGCGTGACCACCATGCGGATGGATATCGGCATGGACACGGGGGATATATATGAAACCGCCGCCCTCCCGATCGGGGAGGAGGAGACGGCCGAGCAGCTGCACGACCGGCTCTCGGCGCTCGGCGCGAAGCTGCTTGTCTCCACCCTGTCGGGGCTGGAGGCCGGAACCCTCTCACCGCATCCCCAGCCGGAGGAGGGGGTCACCTATGCCCCGATTATAAAAAAAGAGATGGGGCTGCTCGACTTTACAAAACCGGCGGCAGAGCTTTACAACCTCGTCCGCGGGTTTTACCCCTGGCCGGGAACCTATACGTTTCTGGAGGGGAAGCGGCTGCGCGTACTCTCCGCCCGGGTCGCGGCCGAAGCGGGAGAGGCCGGACGGCTTACTTTGTCGGACGGCCGGATGCTGGTCGGCTGTAAAGAGGGCTCTCTCGAGCTGCTGGAAATCCAGCCGGAGGGAAAAAAGCGCATGCCGGCCGCAGCCTTTTTGCAGGGGTGCCATCTCGCAAACGGCACAAAGCTGGGATAGATCCGTTTTCCTTCCGCCCTGCTGTAAGGGCTTTGCGCGTAAAGCCCGTTTTCGAAAGCTTTCCAAAGCGGCAACGGACGCCGCTTTGATAAACAAGGAGGTTTTAAGGAACCATGCCACTTGGATATTATTATTTTGACCCGCTGTATGTGGGGCTTGTGCTGGTCTCCCTCGCGATTATGGTCGCGGCGCAGATCGGCGTGAAATCCAGCTATGCCAAATATGCCAGAATTGCCAATTCCCGAGGCCTGACCGGACGCGACGCGGCCGAGCTTGTGCTGCGCAGCGGCGGGGTTACCGATGTCCAGATTGCCTCGGTGAGCGGGAGGCTCACCGACTATTACGACCCCCGGCAGAAGGTGATCCGCCTGTCGGAGGGGGTATACGGCGCCAACACAATCGCCGCCGTCGGCATTGCCGCGCACGAGGCGGGGCATGCCCTCCAGCATGCGCAGGGCTACTCCCCCTTAAAGCTGCGCAACGCCATCATTCCTCTTTCCAACTACGGTCCTTCGATCGGCATTCTGCTGCTGGTGATCGGTGCGATGCTGAATTTTGAGGGGCTGATCTGGGCCGGGCTGATCCTCTTCTCCTTTGCGTTTCTCTTTCAGCTGGTTACCCTGCCGGTCGAGTTCAATGCCAGCCGGCGCGCGATGGCCGCAATTCGGGAGTCGGCCATGCTGAACGAGCAGGAGCAGAAGGGCGCGGCCTCGGTGCTGCGTGCAGCGGCCATGACCTATGTTGCCGCGATGCTGCAGTCCTTTATGACGCTGCTTTATTACATTGTCCGGTTTACCGGGCGTTCCAATAAAAGATGACCGCGCGGCAGACGGCCTTCTCCGCCCTGCTGCATATGGAGGAGGGGGAAGGGTATTCCAACCTCGTTCTGGACGCCGCGCTGAAGGAGGCGGGGCTGACCCCGGCCGATACGGCGCTTGCCTCCGCACTGTTTTACGGCGTGCTGGAGCGGCGGCTGACCCTGGATTTTCTTCTGGACGGCCTGCTCGACCGGAGGCGGCGGCTCTCTCCCCCGGTGCGGACGGCGCTCCGGCTGGGCGGGTATCAGGTTCTCTACATGGATCGGGTGCCCGACCGCGCCGCCGTGTATGAGACGGTGGCGCTGCTCAAAGCGGTGCAGCCGTCGGCCGCCGGCCTTGCCAACGCGGTGCTTCGCCGCCTGTCGGGGGAGAAGGACAGCCTCCTTCGCTTCGACGACCGGCCGGCGTCTGAGCGGCTCTCGCTCGAATGCTCGGTGCCGGCCTGGCTGGTTCAGAACATCTCGTCCGATTATGGAGAGACCGCTGCCGCCGCCTTTCTGCGTACCAGCCTCGCCCCGCCGCCGACCTACCTGCGAGCAAACACCCTGCGGATAACAGCCGAAAAGCTGTCCGCCGCGCTGGAGGCTGAGGGGTGCGCACCGTCTCCCACTCTGCTGCCCTTTGCTTTGCGGCTTGACCGCCCGGGCGATTTGCAGAAAAGCCCCTTGTTTCAGGACGGTTTGTTTTATGTGGAGGATCTGGCCTCCCAGCTTTGTGTGGAGGCTTTGGCGCCGCAGCCGGGTGAACGGCTGCTCGACCTCTGTGCCGCGCCGGGCGGCAAAAGCTTTGCCGCCGCCCTGCGGATGGAAAACCGGGGCGAAATTCTCTCCTGCGATCTGCATGCCCACCGCTGCGGTTTGATTGAGGCGGGACGCGATCGCCTCGGCCTTTCCTGCATCAAAACGCGCTGCCACGACGCAGCCTCCGCCCCGCCGGAGACCGGCTTTGACCGGGTGCTCTGCGACGTGCCCTGCTCGGGCTTCGGCATCATCCGCCGCAAGCCGGAGATTAAGTATAAGGATCCCGACAGCCTCAAGAGCCTGCCGGCCCTGCAGCTTTCCATATTGGAGAGCGGCGCGGCCGCCGTCCGTCCGGGCGGAAGGCTGGTCTACTCCACCTGCACCCTGCGCCGGAGTGAAAATCAGCGGGTGACAAGGCGCTTTCTGGCCGGTCACCCGGAGTTTGAGGCGGTCGCCATCACCCTCCCCGGGGTGGAGTCGGCAACCGACGACGGCTGCCTGACCCTGATGGGAAAACAGGATACCGACGGCTTTTTTGTCGCCGCCTTCCGGCGGAAGGAAAGGACTTGAAAAAAGAAAGGAAGGGTGAAATCATGCCGAAAGCGGATATCAAATCCATGACGCCGGAGGAGCTTCGGGACGCGCTTTGCGACCTCGGCCAGCCGGGCTATCGCGCCGGGCAGGTTTTCACCTGGCTGCATTCCGGCGTGTCCGGTTTTGGAGAGATGACCAACCTCCCCAAAACGCTGCGTGAGACGCTGGAGGATAAATTTTACATAGCCAATGTGGAAATTGTGCGCAAGTTCGAGTCCCGGCTGGATGAGACGAAAAAATATCTCTACCGCCTGCACGACGGAGAGTGTGTGGAATCGGTGCTGATGAAGTATAAGCACGGCTATTCGGTCTGCATCTCGACCCAGGTGGGCTGCCGGATGGGCTGCAGCTTCTGCGCCTCGGGGCTGGACGGCCTCTGCCGCAGCCTCACCGCGTCGGAAATGCTGAGTCAGGTGCAGATGGCCGGGCTGGATAATGGGGTGCGGGTCTCCAACATTGTGCTGATGGGCATGGGAGAGCCGCTCGACAACTATGACAACACCGTCCGGTTCCTCGACCTTGTCTCCCACCCGGCGGGGCTGAACATCGGGCTGCGGCACATCTCCCTTTCGACCAGCGGCGTGGTGCCCGGCATCTATCGCCTGGCGGAGGAGAAAAAGCCGGTGACTCTGTCGATTTCCCTTCACGCGCCCAACGACGAGATCCGCAGCCGCATCATGGCGGTCAACCGCAAATGGGGCGTGGAGGAGCTGCTGAAGGCCTGCCGGGATTATATCGAAGTCTGCGGCCGGCGGATCTCCTTTGAATACGCCATGATCGAGGGGGTCAACGACAGCGACGCCTGCGCCAGAGAGCTGGCCGCGCGCCTGCGCGGAATGCTCTGCCACGTCAACCTGATTCCCGCCAACCCGGTGAAGGAGAACGGCTATAAGCGGCCGGACGCCCGGCGGGTTGAGCATTTTTCCGCGCTGCTGAACACACTTGGTATAAATACAACCGTCAGACGCACGCTGGGGGCGGACATCGACGCCTCCTGCGGGCAGCTGCGGAGGAAATATACAGCCTCCGGCCGCGCGCCGGAGGAAGGGGCACAGCCCTGAAAAATTCTATGAACCTGCTTCTTCTGATTTTTCCAGTGAAAAGGAGGCTTTAAGATGAAAATCGTAAGCAAGACCGACGTCGGCCTTGTCCGGCAGTCCAACCAGGACTCCTACGCGGCGGGGGAGATGCCCGGCGGCGTGGCCTGGGCGGTGGTTTGCGACGGGATGGGGGGCGCAAACGGCGGCAACATCGCCAGCGCCACGGCGGTCAAAATGATTTCGGAGATGATCTCCTCCACCTATCGGGAGGGGATGAGCTCCAACTCCATCCGCACTATGCTGCAATCGGCCATCTATGCCGCCAACGTCAGCGTTTTTGATATGGCCAAATCGGTCGAATCGCTGTCGGGCATGGGAACGACGGTGGTTGCCGCGGTGGTTGCCCACGGGCTGGTGCATGTCGCACACGCCGGGGACAGCCGGGCCTATATCGTCAGCGATACCGGGATGCAGCAGATCACCAAGGATCACTCAATCGTGCAGTCGATGATCGAGGATGGCAGCCTCTCCCCGGCGGAGGCCAAGCTGCATCCCCGCAAAAACATCATCACCCGCGCACTGGGTGTTGAAGAATCCATCGAAATTGATTATAATGAGGTTGGGCTCGGTGAAGGGCAGCGGCTGTTGATCTGTACCGACGGCCTGACCAATTATATCGAACCGCCCGTAATTCTGGAGGTTTTGCAGCGCTACGGCTTTTACGAATATCCCGAAAAGCTGATTGAACGCGCCAACCAGAACGGCGGCGGGGACAACATCACGGTTGTGGTGATTTCGGATTAGGGGATGCATGCTTTACGCTGACAGGCAGAAAAGGATTCCGCCCTCTGTCAGCTTGAAATTCCCCCTCTCGTTTCGACATAAAATTTTGGCCGCACAGTCGGCAGAATGGATGAGAAATATGGATAATTTGGTAGGGAAACGCCTGGACGGCCGCTACGAGCTGCAGGAGATTATCGGCGTCGGCGGCATGGCCGTGGTGTATAAGGCTTACGATAATATTGAGGATCGCATTGTCGCGGTCAAAATTTTGAAGGAGGAGTTCGGCAAGAACGAGGATTTCCTCCGCCGGTTTCAGAATGAGTCCAAGGCGATCGCCGTCCTCTCCCACCCGAACATCGTCAAGGTGTATGACGTCAGCTTTGGAGATATGCTCCAGTATATTGTGATGGAGTATATCGACGGCGTCACGCTGAAGGAATATATCGAGCAGCAGGGCTCCCTCTCCTGGAAGGACGCGATCCACTTTACGATTCAGATTCTGAAGGGCTTGCAGCACGCCCACGACAAGGGGATCGTTCATCGGGACATCAAGCCGCAGAATATCATGCTCTGCCGGGACGGCACCATCAAGGTAACCGACTTCGGCATCGCCCGCTTTGCCCGCAGCGAGCACAAGACCATGACCGACAAGGCCATCGGTTCGGTGCATTACATCAGCCCGGAGCAGGCCAGAGGCGAGCCGACCGACGAGAAGGCGGACATGTACTCGGTCGGTGTCATGCTGTATGAGATGCTGACCGGCCAGCTCCCCTTCCAGGCCGAGAGTGCCGTGTCGGTCGCGATCATGCAGCTGCAGACCGAACCCCGCCTCCCGCGGGAGATCAACGGTTCCATTCCCATCGGGCTGGAGCAGATTACCATGCACGCCATGCAGAAGGATCCGGCCCGCCGGTATCAGATGGCGGCCGAAATGCTCCGCGATCTGGAGGAATTCAAGCGCGATCCTTCGATCACCTTCAATTATAATTATTTTGTGGATTCCTCTCCGACCCGGTATGTCTCCACCGGCAGCGGCAACGAGCCGGCGGAGGATGAGGAGTATGAGGAGCCCAAGCGGAAATCCTCCATCGTGCCGGTGTTGGCCGGAATTACGGTTGCGGTCATTCTCTGCCTGGCCGGTCTTGCTATCTTCTTCGTGCCGAAGCTCTTCGGCTCGAGCGGCAGCGACATCGTCTGCCCCAACCTGCTCGGCGTAAATTATGAGGAGCTGACGGGTGAGAAGTATGCGGATTATACCATCAGCATCGTCTCCTGGGAAGCGAACGACGAGTATGAGTACGGCCAGGTGTTCCAGCAGGATCCGGTCGCCGGAAAATCCATTAAATCCACCCGTACCATCACCGTAAAGGTCAGCACCGGGAAAAAGACGGTGGCTGTGCCGGATGTTTACGGCATGGATTCGACCACTGCCATCGCCACCCTGAAAAATGAGGGCTTCAAGGTAACGCAGGCCGAGATTCAGGACGAGGATATTGCCATCGGCAGTGTGGTGAAAACCTATCCGGTGCGGGGGGACAGCGTCCCCTCCGGATCGGAGATTACGATTTACGTCAGCAGCGGCTCTCCGACCGTGTATGTTGACCTGCCAAACCTGATTGGAAGGGAGTTGAATGTTGCCAAGGGGCTGATCCTTGAAAAGGGTCTGAAGGTCGGCAGCATCTCGACGGTCGACAGCACCTCTCCGGAAAATATTGTCATTTCCCAGTCGCCCGATGCCAAGAAAAACTCGCAGGTGGCAAAGGGCTCGACCGTGGATATCACCATCAGCTCGGGTAAGGCACCGGCCTCCAGCCACGCGGCGGCGGATGTCTCGCTGACGGTGCCGCTGCCCGCGGATTATGAGTCGAGCGGCGACTGCATCGTCTCTGTCTGGGTGGATGGAGAGCAGATTTCCTCCAGCAACAAGCTGGACACCACTGTGCGCAGCAGCTATACCTTCAAGATTCCGGCCGGCAGCGGCACCGCCTCTGCACAGATTCGGCTGAACAATGACCGGTATCTGGAGTATTCGATCGACTACGCCACCGGGCAGACGACGCTGACCAAAACCTACAATTATCCGAAGGCCAGCAGCAACTCAGGAAATGCAAATGAAGATTGAGACAAACGGAATTCTTGTTAAAGCGATTGCCGGCTTCTATTATGTAGAGGCCGGCGGCCGCATTTATTCCTGCAAAGCGCGGGGAATCTTCCGCAAACAGGGCTGTGAGCCGCTGGTGGGGGATACCGTCCGCATCACGGCGGAGACGGAGGGAGAGCTGGACGGCCGGGTGGAGGAAATTCTGTCCCGCCGTAACCGCCTTGTCCGGCCGCCGCTTGCCAACGTGACCCGGCTGTTTATCGTGTCCGCCTACAGCAATCCGGCGCCAAACAGCCTTGTGATCGACAAGCTGATCGCCATTGCGGAAAACAAGGGGATCGAACCCCTGCTGATTTTTAACAAAAACGATCAGGGTGATTTCTCCGATTGGGAGGAGATTTATAAAGCTGCCGGTTTTGAGGTTTTTTCGGTCTCCTGCCTGACCGGCGATGGGATAGAGGCGGTGCGCGCCGCGCTGGGCGAGGGAATCTCGGTTTTCAGCGGCAACTCCGGCGTGGGGAAATCCAGCCTTTTAAATCGGCTGTTCGACGGGCTGGCCCTCGCCACCGGTGAGGTGAGTGAAAAGCTCGGCCGCGGCCGGCACACGACCCGCCATGTCGAGCTTTTCCGGATGGAGAACGGCGGCTATGTCGCCGACACACCCGGCTTTGCCTCGCTCGACCTGGAAAAGAGCGAGGTCGTCTGCAAGGAGGATCTGCCCTTTGCTTTTCGGGAGTTTGCGCCCTATCTCGGCCGCTGCCGGTTCACCTCCTGCGCCCATGTGGGAGAAAAGGGCTGCGCGGTTGCCGATGCCGTCGGGCGGGGGGAGATTCCGGCCAGCCGGTATGAGAGCTACCGCCGCATGTATGAGGAGGTCAAGGATATAAAGGAATGGGAACTGCAAAAATAAAGAAGCGCTGCGTCGTCATCGGCGGGGGAGAAATCTCCGACCCGGCCGCCGCGCTTGCCATCCTCGCGCCGGAGGATTTTGTGATCTGCGCCGACGCGGGTTATGCGTACGCCATGGCCGCCGGGATTACGCCCGACCTCTTTATCGGGGACGGCGACTCGCTGGAAATGGAGGTTGCCGCGTCGGTTGCGCAGCTTGCCCTCCCCACCCATAAGGATGTCACCGATACCCATGCCGCCCTGCTGGAAGGGCTTGCCCGCGACTTTTCGGACTTTCTGCTGCTGGGCTGCATGGGCGGTCGGTTCGATCACAGCTTTGCCAATCTGATGCTGCTGCAGCTTTTGCTGGAGCGGGGGGCAAGCGGCCTCCTCCTTTTTGATCAGGGTTCGGCCCGCCTGCTGCAAAACGGCGCCTGCGAGCTTGTGGAGGATGGTGGCTATGTCTCGGTTTTCCCGTGGGGCGGCGAGGCCAGGGGCGTCTCGCTCGAGGGGTTTGAATATCCGCTTGAGAGGGCGACGCTGACGCTGGACAATCCCGTCGGAGTGTCCAACCATATTCTGCACGGCTGTGGCCGTGTTTGTGTGGAGGAGGGAACCCTCCTTCTTTTGCAGGTGCGGGAATAACGCCGGCAGGTGCAAAACCGTATTCCAAGCGATGGCCGCGCCAGATGGAAAAAAGGGGGAGACAGAATCATATGGAGCAAAAGCCGTATATCCGAACGGTGCAGTATTATGAAACCGATAAAATGGGCATCGTCCATCATTCCAACTATATCCGCTGGTTTGAGGAGTCGCGCATCGACCTGATGGATCAGATGGAGGCCGGCTATAAGGCGCTGGAGGATAGTGGAATCCTCATCCCGGTTCTGTCGGTCTCCTGCACATACAAGGCCATGGTGCATTTTGGAGAGCGTGTAGCCATCCTTCCGCGGGTGGTTGAGTACACCGGCGTGCGGCTGTGGCTGACCTATACGGTTACGCGGGTGGAGGACGGCATTCTTTGCACGGTGGGAGAAAGCAGCCATTGCTTTATCACCGAAAGCGGCCGGCCGGTCTCTTTAAAAAAAGCAAACCCGCAGTATCACGCCGCTTTTCTGGCCGCGCTGGAAATCGGCCGGGCTGGCGACGCGGCAGAGTAAACGGAGAAAAAACCGGCAAGGCCGTTGGTGCAGGCCTTGCCGGGCTATGGCCTCAGCGCCGCTGGTGCTTTGCGTGGATTTTTGACAGAGGAATAATCTGAAAAATGCACTTGACATTTTCTGCGGGGATTGCTATAATATACGGGCATTCAGGTTTGCTGGCCTATTGCGCTCGGCGCCCGACCCGCTTTAAAAAAGTGAATATGATCCATTAGCTCAGTTGGCAGAGCACTTGACTTTTAATCAAGGTGTCCGGAGTTCGAATCTCCGATGGATCACCAGGTGAAAACCCCGCCGGAGGCCTTACAAATCAAGGCTTCCGGCGGGGTTTATTATCTTTAAGAAACGGGCAAAAAGCGGCTGGGATTTTTTCTGTTGCACAATCTATTGCACATGTTTTACAGGCTGTCCGTAATCCTCCGCAAGTCGTCATAATTCGTGTGCCGGTTGTGCCGGCGGCCGCGATCGGCGAGGCAAAGGCCGCCCCTCCCAGCAGGCGACTGTCAGGATAAAAACGAAAAACGCGCAAAAAAGAGCTTTTTATGATAAAAACTCTCTTTCGCGCGTTTTCAAATTTGGGACAAAAGAGGCTTTGCAGCCCGCCTCCCCTTCGCATAGGTCACAACGCCGGAGAAAAGGCGCTGCGGCTGTCAGTGACAGTGGGGGAGGGCTTATTCCTCCGCCTCGGAATCGGCAGTATCCGCTTCCTCTTCTTCCTCAGAAGGGGCGGCCTCCTCCTTCTCATCGGCGGGGATGGTCGTGTTGGCCTCCGCCGTTTCGGCGGCCTTGACCGCTTCCGCCGCGACGGCAGCGTCGTCGTCGGTCAGATCAAATTCGAGAACGAGCTGTTCCTCCTTCGCCTTTTTGCGCTTGTACCAGGCAGCTGCGCCTGCGGCCGCCGCGCCGACCGCCAGTATTTTAAAAATGGAACTTTTTTTCATTCCGATACCCTTCTTTCTGTGAAATGGAAAGCAGATTGTTCCGCTTTTCCTTTTTGCCGGAATTTTATTTTTGTCCACGGATGATACCATCCGTGGACAAGGGCAAAAACCACTCGAAAATCCATCGCTGGCAGGTGCTTTGCATTTCTGCCCGTCAAAACCCTGTCTTCCCTTGTCAACCGATGGTACTATATCTACTATAAATTATTTTCTCCCAAAAGTCAATGAAAATGATGTTTTGACATTGTGACGGTTACATATTATAATAAAACAGTACAGGATATTCGTCCTTAAAGACGGCTTTCCTCTTTGTTTTTTTAAGGCCTTGAACGGGAGAGGGTTTTTCTATGACCGCTTATACTGCAGCTTCGACGACCGATCTGACCGCCGCCGGGGAGCGCCGTCAGATCAGACGGGCGTCCAATGCGATCGGCGCCGCTTTTCTGATTATGACGGCGCTGACGACCTTCCTCAGCGTCGGGACGGGGCTTCTGCTCTCCTACGGCGTGCACAACACCGCCCTTTTGCGGGATGCCGGCTTCCTCTGGATGGAGCAGGTCTGGCTGTCCGTGATCGGTTTTGTGCTCCCCTTTGGGCTGGCGGCCAAGCTGATGGATTTCAGGCTTTCTGACCTGATCGTAATGCGGAGGGTGCGCGCCTCCCTTCTTCTGCCGCTGGTGATGATCTGTATGGGGGCGTTCTTGCTGGGAAATGTAGCGACCTCCTATCTCGGGCAGATATTCGAGGGGATGGGCGTTACCCCGACGCAGGCCAGTATTGAGGCGCCGCGCGGCGTGTGGGGCACGGTGCTTTACTATTTGTCGATTTCGGCGGTTCCCGCGCTTGTGGAGGAGTTTGCACTGCGCGGCGTGGTGATGAACAGCCTCCGCCGGTTTGGAGACGGGTTTGCGATTTTTACCTCGGCGGCGCTGTTCGGCCTCATGCACGGGAATCTGATTCAGGCGCCCTTTGCCTTTGTGGCCGGGCTGGCGCTGGGGTATGCCGACGTTGCGGCCGGGTCGCTCTGGCCGTCGATTCTGGCGCACCTTATCAACAATTTTTTCGCCACTCTGGTCACGGACGGAATCGCCATGGCGCCGGCGCAGATGCAGGATTTCCTCTCGATCGGATATTCGCTTTTGCTGGTAGTGGTGGGGGTGATCGGTCTGCTCCTCCTTCTGCGGGAGAAGCCGGCGGCCTTCCGCCTGCCGGTATCAGATACGGCACTGTCGGGCGGGCAGAAAATGGGGGCGTTCGCCTCCACGCCCTGCATGATTTTTACACTGCTGATTTTTGCCGCAACCATGCTCTATGTTCAGATTTTTTATTGAATACGGGTCGGTTCGGCCACGTTTTTGAAGAAAACTGAAAAATCCACAAAACCACAATATATATGGATAAACCTATCTTAAACAAGGGTATATCCTATATATTGTGGTTTTTTCGTTTCGGATTCACCTCAAAAGTAGTGAAAAAACGCGGATACAGCCTCAAAATGTGAAATAAAAAAACATATGGCCGTCATTTTGCACAAGGCCTTTTGTCAATATGTTTGAAAATCACACAAAAAACAGAAATATTACAGCTTTGTAACCGCCTTGTAACCCTTTTGCAACGAGAAACTTTGT
>OLXV01000752.1_pt1 | contig 17054 bp, 16 predicted proteins | sample 1673481 | NCBI WGS metagenome assembly OLXV01 (sample SAMEA103958113, study PRJEB25191) | human gut metagenome
GTAGCGACGGCGAAACTCTTTGAAAGTAATCTCAGCTGTACGTGCCATGATGATGCTCCCCTTTTCGCTTTTGGGAACATTGTAGCATCCTATCTGTCCAATAAACCGGACTTTTTCATGATATTGTGGCTTGCTGTGTTAAGTCGATAAGCATTTTTTGAAATATTTTCGGAATCTTTTTGAGAGTTTGTTTTGTTCATTTTTTCTGACACGCTCCATAGCCCAATAAACCTGCCGAATAACGTGATACCTGTCCGCAACCACAGTGGCTTTGGAAAAGCAAGTTTTCGCCACCTCTCGGAAATGGGGATTCATGTCACAAACAAAGTATTTCACCTCTGTTTTTGAGGAGAATTGTGAGAAATGGTGAATAAGGCCATTTTCAAAACGATTGGGGAGAATATCAATTACCTTGCGTTTCTCGGCATCTACAACAATACTGTTGTATTTCTGACCGCCGGAATTACCCTTGAATTCGTCAATGGAAAGAACCTCCGGAAGTTTGGTTGGCTTGAAAGAGACATACTTGAAATACCGCATTGCGGTTGCACCTGAAACATGAAACTGTGCGCCGATCTTTGCAGCGGATACCGTTTCACGGAACGCGGTGATGATCTTGGCAACCAGCCGGCTGGTGGAACGGTAGTATCTGGGAAGGAAGGTGTTCTTCTCAAAGAAGCGCTTGCCGCAGTCGCAGCGGTAACGCCGCTTGCGCAGATGCAGCAGCGTTGTTCTGCCAAGCGGAACATCCTTGATTATCTGCATCCGATAGTCGTGTACACGGTCGGTGAGGCCTCCACAGGCCGGGCAGCGGTGCTTCATCCGTGGCAGCTCAAGATAAACATGGACTTCATCACAAATATTTTCAACATTTGTGATAATTGCATCTTCCAAATTGAGCAGCTTTGCAGTATAATCTTTGTTGAGCATAGAGATTCTTCCTTTCGGTGTGGTAGGGGTACTTTCATTGTAAAGGATTTTATCTCTATGCTCAACCTTTTTTTGTATAGCTAAGGGGTCAGATTCATCGCCTGACCCCAACATTTATTATAGACCCGATAATCAAAAAATCCCGGAGTTGGGTAATACCAATTCCGGGATTCTTCAATTTTAGAGAGATTATCAGGACGCTCTTGGCGAGGGATAATTCTTTGCGCGATTAAGGGCGCTTTGCCATGCTGCTCCGATATGCATTGGGTGTCATCCCATAATATTTCTTAAATACAGAATCAAAATGTTTTACAGAGAGATACCCGACCTCACTTGCAATGTCACCCACTTTAGCCGCAGTGTGCGTGCGGAGGAGAAGCGCGGCTCGTTCCATCCGAAGGCGGAGTAAATACTTGGAATATGGTTCTCCGCGTTCGGACTTGAAGACGCTGCTGAGATAAGCTGGGTTAACCTCCAAAGCGCTTGCGACTTCGTTCAAAGAAATAGGTTTGGAATAGTTCATTTGGATATAGTCCCTTGCCCGCTGTACCAGAACACTGGATTCGACATCTTCCAAAGGAAAAGCAGCACCCGGAGAAACATGGGCCTTCACTTGGGGAGTTGCTTGCCGGGTCTCTCCGGCAGAACGTTTCTTTGCCAGTTTATCGAGAATGGCGTGCAGTTCTGCGTCCTGAAGCGGTTTAAGCAAATAGTCTGAAACACCACTGCGGACTGCTGCACGTGCGTAGTCGAATTCATCATAACCGGTCAAGAAAATAATATCCGTATCAGCGATGTTGTTATGTACGTATGTCGCAAGTTCCACTCCGGTCATGCGAGGCATCTTAATATCTGTGATAATCAGGTCGAAGTGCTGCTCATTCAGCAGTGCCATCGCTTCCACACCATCTTTTGCACATGCGTCGGTGATCCACTGGTCATGTATTGAAGATAGATTGAACAGCAGGTATTCCCGCATAAGGGGCTCATCTTCGACGATCAAAGCGGTTAACATGGTTTCACACTCCTTGGAATGCTTAAGGTAACAGTGGTTCCGCTTCCTTCTTCGGAAGAAAGGGTAATGCCATAGGGACTACCGAACTGAAAACGAATACGTTTTTGTATGTTGATTAGTCCAATGCCGCTTGTCTGAAATTCTGTATTCTTTTCCGACTCACAATTATCCAATCTGCTCTGCAACTGCTGCAAAGTGACCGTTGACATGCCTGCGCCGTTGTCTTTTACCGAAATAACAAGCACATCGCCGCGATATTGCAGATCTACAAGGATATGTGTCTCTCCTTCCGCTTTTTCACAGCCATGAATCAGCGCATTTTCAATAATCGGCTGGATGGTCAGGGCGGGAAGCGTGCAGGACAAATCAATGTCAGACACATTGATTTCGTAAGTCAGATTGTCATGGCGTAATTTCTGTAATTGGAGATAACTCTCCGCAATTTTCAGTTCGGCTCCCAGTGTAATTTTACGACCGGAGCTAATTACACCCCGGAGCAGGGTGGCCAATTGCTCAATCCCATGCGTTGCTTCCTTGTATCTGCCGCATTTTATTAGCAGATTGATTGTGTTCAGGGTGTTGAATAGAAAAGCAATCACAAAGATGGGGTTTGCAGGAATCCATATGGACACCTATGGCTTCCCCAAAACGGCCTATTCTCATTTGGGGGAAAAGCCGGAACTGATTCGCTTGGATCAGGAAATCCCATCTTTGATCAACCAGACCAGAGAAGAACTTGCAGGTGCAAATCAAGACCCATATCTGATCTTCAATAATGTTGGCAACTGGCCTGTATATTCCACCGCTGCTGCTAAGCAGGACGCAGTTTACATTGAGGTCTGGAATCCCTATGAGCGGTATTCTCATACTGCGCAGCTGATTGACGAGGCAAGACAGCTTTCCGGCGGCCAGAGGCCGATCATTCTTGCGGCTTATCTGGAACCATTCCGGAAGGATTCCAGAGAGCGGGCAATGAATGCGGCTCGAATTTTAACGGCGGCCATTGTTTCAAACGGTGCTTATCATCTGCTGCAGGGCGAAAATCAAGCTGTTCTGACTCAGGGGTATTATAGCGACTATACCCGTCTGAGTGAGAAAGACGCGGCGATTCTTAGACGCTGCAATGATTTCATGATCCGGTATCTGGATTTGTTCTATGACGAGGAGCTAAGAAATGTTTCCATGACGCATATGGGCTGGGACAATTATGAATACCAGTGCCAGAGTCATCCTGTCAGTACATATGGTGAAGCAAATAAGCTCTGGCTTACAATTCGGGAAAAAGGGTCAAGAAAATGTCTGTATTTTGTGAATCTGTGCGGATGCGAAGATGATTACTGGAACAAGGGAAAGGATACTCCCATTCCGCAGGAGAACATAAGAATTGTAGTGCAGGTGGACAGTCCGGTTAAAGGCGTATATGCAGCGTCACCAGATAGGGAAGCAATGCAGGCTCAGGCAATCCAATATACTGATTTTGAAAGTGATAAGGGGGCATTTATTGAATTTGTCCTTCCGAGAATAGGATACTGGACTGTCGTATGGATTGATCTGCAGGGAGAAAACATCTGAAAGAAATATTGGGCAGGATGCAGAACAGCGTCCTGCCTGACACCAACAGAAATGAGGAGCAAATGATATGAATTCACCTTGGTGGAAGGAACGGGTATTTTATCAGATATATCCCAGAAGTTTTCAAGATTCAAATGGCGACGGCATTGGCGACATTCAGGGCATCATTTCCAGATTGGACTACCTGAAATGGCTTGGAATTGGAGCAATCTGGCTTTGTCCTGTATATGACTCTCCCAATGCGGATATGGGTTACGATATCCGTAATTATGAGAGCATTATGGCCGAGTTCGGTACGATGGAGGATTTTGAACAACTTGTCGAAGAACTCCATAAACAGGATATCAAATTGGTCATGGACCTCGTTGTGAATCATTCTTCAGATGAACATGCGTGGTTTATAGAATCACGAAAAAGTAAGGATAATCCCTATCGGGACTATTATATTTGGAGAGACGGCAAGGACGGGAAAGAACCCAACAATTGGTCATCTTTCTTTACGCCATCCGCGTGGAGTTATGATAAGACAACAGACCAATGGTATTTGCACTTGTTCAGCGAAAAGCAGCCGGATCTGAACTGGGAAAATGAAAACATGCGTGCGGAAGTCTATGCAATGATCAATCGTTGGCTTGATAAGGGTGTGGACGGCTTCCGCATGGATGTAATCAGCTTACTTGCCAAAGCACCAGGGCTGCCGGATGGCGAGGGTGAGGGATACGTGTTCTCAGAACAGTATTTTGCATTTCAGCCCAAGTTGCATGAATATCTGAGAGAAATGCGTCAAAATTGCTTTGCGGGACGTGACTGTATGTGCGTGGGGGAAACTACGTTTGTTACTACGCACAATGCCAACTCTGTGGTTGGCGATGGACAGGAGTTGGATCTGCTATTTCAGTTCGATATCATGGACATCGATGGTAAGAATGGAAAATGGAATGTTATTCCCTTTGATTTGCTGAAGCTAAAGCAGATTATTTCCAGTTGGCAAAAAGCGATTGACTGGAATACGCTGTTCTGGGGAAACCATGACCAGCCGAGGGCAGTATCTCGATTCGGCTCAACTGAGACAGAAGAACTGCGCGTACAAAGTGCAAAAATGCTTGCAACCGCCATGTATCTGATGCGTGGAACACCGTTTATTTATCAAGGCGAAGAAATCGGAATGACGAACTATCCATTTGTATCGCCAGATGAACTGCGGGATGTGGAAAGCATCAATCTGCTTTATGAGGCGGAAAAGGAAGGCAATCGCGCATGGGCATGGAACGGCATTCTTCATAAGGGACGGGACAATGCCAGAACACCCGTCCAGTGGGATAGTACAGACAATGCCGGTTTCACAACGGGAACACCTTGGATTCAGGTAAACCCCAACTACAAACAAATCAATGTAGAGAATGCAACAGAAGATCCGGATTCCATTCTGCACCATTATAGGAAGCTGATTGCGCTGCGAACAGGTAATGACATTCTCAAATACGGTGATTTTGAAATGCTCCACCCATCTCATGAGAAGCTGTTTATATATCGGCGTGAGTATGGGGCTGACAGCGTAATTGTTTGCTGTAATTTTGCTAACGAGCAAATTACGCTGCCTCAGGATATATCCGGTACGATAATCTTAGGGTCCTTACACACGAAAGATATGCTTTGCCCATATGGTTTTGCCGTTTTTAGTTCGCAAAAACCTGATTTGAAAACCTGTCAAAACTGGATATCTTCTGAGAAGGGTTCTCAGCGCCGAAAGGTCTGACAACAGATATCCTGTGGTGACAACAAGTTGACAACAATTTTGCTTTTTCCTGATGCGTTATACGAATGGATAAGTTTGCTGCCATGAACCTGAAAAAGCCGGCAACATGGAGGTGGAACGACCAGCACCATCTCTTGATTTTCCACACTTTCTTCTGCGAATATGCCAAAAACCCGGTTGCTGCGTAATGTGCAACCGGGTTTCTCGACAAGCTGCAAGCAGGGGATACAGAGGTACAGATATTTCAGCTTTGTTTTGCCGGGTATCAGGTGCGCTGCACCTGGCCATCGACCTCCGGGTAGGGCAGCTATCTGCAGCGGTGGCCCTTCGTGGGTTATAAACAAAAAATTCAATAATGAATCATAGCGGCATCGCGTGGGACGACGCAGCTTGCCATTGTCTACAGGGGCTGTTCTGCACCTCCTATTGAGGAGAATACTATGCCGCTGCACATCGGACGATGAGAAAAGCTCCATTTTTTTCACAAACAGGGTAAGCGCGCTCTCTGAGTCAGCCAAGGTTTCGGCTCTGGCATTATCAGCGTGGCAAATTTTATGCACCGTATACCGGAAAACCCTTCCGATCATGTCGGTGAAGGTAAGCTCCTCCCCGGCGTCCAGCTGATCGATAAAACCGAAATTGCCATCCTCACTGCGTCCTCCCACGATCAGTGTACCGTCATACACGCTGCCCATAAACCTGGCTGGACGAAAGCTCTGATCGGAGCTGTCCCATTCTGCGCTTACTGGCAGCTTAATGCCTCGGCCCGGGAGCTCCAGCAGGCCGATTACATCAATTCCGTCGATCTCCACGGCAGCCATGGCGCTGTCAGCGCGATTTTCGATAACACCCGCTGATCGCTCCGGCAGAGCTGCTTCGATTTTTTCAATCAGAGAGGGAAACTCAGCTGCCCTTTGCTTATCCTGCGCCTGTCGCACGACGAATAATATCGCCGCAGCGCCCAGCAGCAAAACGCCCAGCGTAACAAGTAGGATGGAAAGCCCTTTACTTCGCATGGGACTTCTTCCTCAACACGATGCCCACCACCAGCAGCGCCAGCCCGGATGCAGCCATCAAGAGCACATACAGGGTAATATTTGTTGTGTCGCCGGTCTTCGGATTATTTCCTGCAGGCGTCTCCGGCTTGGTGTTGGTAATGCTGAAGGTATCGCCGCTGCGCTGAATGCCCACCGTATAACCCGCTGGCACATTCACTTCGTTCACGGTCCATTGCCACCACCGGTGTAACGATCAGCCGATCGATGATAAACGCATCCGATATAGGCCCAAAGGAGCGCATATCCTCAGATTCGATCCTGTGGCCGCGCACCAGCAGCCGATGGGAATTGATGCCATAGGGCGTGCAGGTGACCAGGGTGCAGAGTTCCTTCTCCTCGTCGATGAGCAGCTCGCTCACATCGACCGGCAGGACGGTTTTAATTTGATCCACCTCATAAATAAAGGCCTTGTCCAGCACCGTGATCCGGAAGGTGTCGCCCACCTCCAGCTTGTCCAGATCCGAGAACAGCTTTGCGCTGGGCAGGCCCCGGTGTGCCGAGATAGCCACATGGGTACCCTTTCCTGCAATAGGAAAGCTGCTGCCTTGAATGTGTCCGCAGGCATGGTTCAGTATAGAGGGGTCCGTGCCGTGATAGATGGGCAGCTTCACCTGAATCTTGTCGATATCTATATAGCCGATGACGCCATCGCCGGCGGCATTGAGGCAATCATCGTATCCGCTGATCTGCTGGTATTCCATCAGCGGGAATGGCAGCGCCTTCAGCTCACTATTGTATTCCTCCGCCCGCTCAAAATAGGCGGTATAGTCCTTAGGCGACAGACTCTTGACAATGGTGTCATAGTCCACGATGGCCCTGGATTGTGTGATGGAGTTCCAGTAGTTGCTGACGGACGGATACAGCAGGAGAGAGAGGCCCACCAGGAAAACGCCCAGCAGTATTAAGGTGATTACTTTTTGCTTTCTCACGGGTTCATCTCCTGTTGCGTTCCAGGGCGCACGAAGCCGAACACACGGCTGTCCGGCCGCCTGCAATAGGCGGTGTCGGGTGTATTCGGATGCGTCCGCCTTGGAAAAGGATATGCCATCGGGAGGGCGGAGGCGAACCTCCGCCTCCCATGGCGGTGCAGTGTGTCAGGGATGCAGGATCAGAAGAATTCCTTGCTCATTCTCTTGTTGGTCACCAGGAATACGCCTGAGCAGATGACAGCCAGAGCGCCCAGGGCCACAAAGATCATGATGCCGGTGCCGCCGGTTTCGGGCAGCACGGTGCCGGTGGAGTTGGCAACGCCCGTAGTCAGGGAATGGTCAGCTCCGGGAGCGGAGGCAGCGCCGTCGATGGTCGCAGAGCCATTCTTGTCCAGCACGATGGTGATGTCCTTGGTAAGCTGGTTGTAGCCGGCGGGGGCGGCGGTCTCCTCCAGGCTGTAAGTACCGGCCTGCAGACCGTCAAAGCGCGCAGCGCCGTTAGCGTCGGTGATGACCTCAGTGGCAGCGCTCTTGTCATCGACCCAAGTGACGGCCTTGGCGGTGGCGTCATACTTATAGTACTTGCCCACGTTGTTCTTCAGCACGAACTTGGCGCCCTCCAGCCTGGTGCTCTCGTTGCCGGTGGCGTACTTGTTGATGACGATATTGAAGGAGAACACCTCCACTTTCACGCTGGATTCCTTATAAGAGTTTTTGTCAGCGGGGTTGTTGCTGTACTTGAGCGTAGCGGTGTTGGTTTCCTTATCGTGCTGGATGGCGTTCTCGTTGACGGTGGCAGTGTAGGTGATGACTACAGGTGCGTCGATCTGATCCTGATAGTTCATCATATTGACGCTGGCCACAAAGCCGTTCTCATTGTTGGTGATAGTCGCAGCGGAAGTCACATCCACGCCGCCGATGGTGACCTTGACGTCCTTGTTGAAGGTCAGCCCCTCGGTCATGGTATCTGTCACCTGATAGGTAAACTCGTTGTAGCCCTTGGTGGAGGGGACCTTGCCGGTGATGGTGTAGGTGAGCACTTGACCGATTTCCACAGTGCGGTCGTCGTCATTCACATCCTTTTTGATCTCCGGCACTTCGTTCTTGTCGCGAATCCGAATATCCTTGGCAGTGGCCAGCTCGCAGACTATGCCGCTGGTGCCGGATACAAAGTAATAGCCCAGGGCAAGGCCGGAGGCCTTCATGGTGTTACCATCCGTGGTAAAGTCGGTGCCGGTGCCGAGAGAACCCACATTCGTTTTCAGATGCTGGGCAAAGGAGGCGGCGGAGAAGCCGGCGCTGATGCTCACATTATACTTGCCCGTGTCAGCAACGGCTGTCAGGTTGAGGCCGTTGGCGGCCACATCGGCGTATGCCTTGACGGTATTAAAGGCGGTGTCGGTATCGCTGATGGTGTAGGAGTAGTTGTCGCCAGAGTAGGTCACGTCAAAGATCTTGTAGGCGGTGTAGGTGTGATCCCCCTGGGGATTGGTAATGGTGATGCTGCCGGTGGTTTCTGCTGCAAAGGCGGGCACAGCCAGAGCCAGCGTCATGGCCAGGGCCAGCAAAACCCTGAAAAGCTTTCTCATCGTTTTCATCGTGCGTATCCTTTCTGATTTAAAGTAGTTTAATGGTAGCGGATAGTTCCTACGGCGCGGGTACAGGTATATTTTGCGTGGGCAGGAGAGGAAACAAAAGCGTTAATCAGCCTCCTTTCCGTACTTGCGCCTCAGAAGACATCCTGCAATTACGGCAGTGAGCATCAGACCGATTCCGGCAAACAGAAAGATTCCCTGTCCGATGCCGCCGGTTTCCGGCAGTGCAACGCTGGATGTATTGTAGATATCCACGGCCGTGTCATCTTTCATAGTAAAAGAATAGCTGCTGCTCCCGGCGAGGACGGTGCCAGTGGGATCCTTCATAATAACGGTGTAGCCGTCTGTGGTGGTTTCCGTCACGGTGACCTGAACACCCTTGGGGATGCCCGTAATGGTGTTCGACTCGCCGTTTTTCAGAGTAACGCTTTCTGTCTGCTGCTTGCCGCCGGCATCCGTATAGGAAACGGTAAAGGTAAAGCTGCCTGTGGTGTCGGGAGCGCTCACGATTTTCTTTAGCGTCAGGGCTCGCCCGGTATCCACATAGGTGTTGGTGAAGGTGAAGCCCGCGACTGTGGTGCTCTGCAGCAGCACAGCGTCGTTCGTATCCGTCACAGTCAGGTTAAACCCATTCAGCTCTGCGCCGCTCTCTTTAATCCTGTAGTAATTGCCGAGTGCCTGATCCCTCATGGAGATACGGGCGGACAGTGTCCAGGAGCCATCGTCGTTGCGCGTCCAGCCGCCCAAATTTGTGGCGGTGTACGTCTTGACGGTTTCGGGACTGGTAAAGCTGCTGTCAGTGGACTTTTGAACCGTAAAGGTCAGCTTTCCGGATAGCAGCTGCAGGTCACCCTCCGTCAGGGGACCCACCACATGCTTTGTCAGCGTGAAATAGGGCTTTTCTGAGGAGGCCGGCGGGATCTGCTGGCTGAACCACACGTTGTCAATGTGGTTGCCGATGTAGTCTTTGTTATTGTATGTGCTTACGGCCATGAAGAAGAATCGGGTTTCATACTGCTCTGCCGGGATGGTGTACTGTCCGGAATGGGTGGTCCACACGCCTTGTGGGGCGGATAGATTACTTGCAACCGTGGCGCCATAACTGCTCGGATTATCCAGCACCTGCCGCAGCTGCTCCTGCGTGGTAATGCTCTTTGCGCTGCTTTCCGGCATCATGACCACGGCCATGGTATCCGTTCCCTCCCGGCCGCTGTGGTCCACGGACCAATACATGGTGGTTCCCGGGATGGTAGCTATGGTTTGGTACAGCGCGCCCGCGGCGCCGGCGTTGACCTCGGCATACTGCGTTCCGTTCGTTGCGTTGCCCTGCTTGTGATGATAGGCTGCGTCACTCTTGTGTTGAGAGGTGCCTGTATCAATGATCTCAATGTAGCGTCCACCGTCATCTTGCTGCGTCTTACCATCCGGGTATTTAGGCTGATCGCCTTCCTTATTTAACGCGGTGGTTTTCCAAAACAGGCCTGCAGTCCCCTCGGGCACAAATTCCTGGAAATAGTAGTTGGTCAGATCCGGTGCCTCAAAGCTGCCGTTCAGAACGGAGGCCTGATAGGTGGTGTTGGTGCAGGCAGCCGACACGCTGTCATATTCGGTGCCGTCCACCATCAGTACGGCCTTGTATGTCACGGAGGGTAGCGTGTCGCTGACAGTTCCGCCGTCCAGGGCCAGGAACAGCTTTTCGCCATGGTCCCCACTGATGTTAGACACGGTGTTGCCGCCAGCAGTAAAGTTTTTCGCCTCTACGGCCGTATAGGTCGCTCCGCCGTCGGTGCTCTTATACCACAGATACTGGACGTTTTTTCCCTCCAACGCCGCATCGCCGCCGGTGACGGCTGCCTCATAGCAGCCGGAAGCGGAAACATTGTCATTGATGGTAAGGGTCACATCTGTGATAGGGCCGCTGGCGGCAGGCGCCTGGGCCGGGGTGCTGTTGACCGCCGCGTCGCCCTCGGGCGTATCGCCGTTTGCTGCACCGGTGCTCTGAACTGCATCCCCCGGCACATTGCCGCCTTGGGCTGCATCGGTGGGGACATCTCCCCTGGGTGTCTCATTGGAGGGATCGTCCCCGGTGGGGACATTGCTGGCTGGCGTTTTGTCAGCGGGGACATCATCGCCGGTCTCGCCGCTTGACGCCTCGCCCTCCGGATTCATTAAGCATGCTTCCGTATGCTTATGCTCCTCCACGGTACACACCAGGCCCTGGGGCTCGGTGGCGGGAACGGATATGACGCAATCCGCCGTGTGCTGGTGTACGATCCCCGTAACCAGACCGCAGATTAGGCTGTCACCGTCATAGCATGCGTCTGTGTGGACGTGCTCGTCCTGCTCGGCCAGCGCACACAGCAACTCACCGCTATCATCAAAACAGAAACTGTCGTGCTGGTGGATGATGTACTCGCCCTGGCCCAGATCTGCCCCGGCGGTGCATTGGATCTCCTTGTGAGCCGGCGTACCGGGAAGCTCGTAGCAATCGTCCGTGTGGACGTGCTCAGCAATGCCGCAGTAGGTATCCGGCGTGGATTCCATGGTGATAGCCGGCAGAATGAGCGCATACGCCGTCACAAAGACCACAAGGCATATGGGCACAGATAAAATCTTGTACCAAGTGCGCTTCCGGCGGTGCTTCTTGTTCAGCTGTTCAGCCTGCGAATAAATGTCCCTGTTCATGCAAATTTCTCCCCGTATTTCCAGACGATGTTAGTCCACGAAACCGATCCGCTTGATCGGCCACACTCTGAAAACGATTTTGCCTATGATTTCTTCTTTTTCCACGCAGCCCACCAGAGACGACCGGGAGTCCACGCTGCTTTCCCGGTAGTCGCCCAGGATGAAAAAGGAATTCTGAGGTACGGTGTACGGATATTCAATGTCGGCGGTGCCATAGGATTTTTCGGTTAGGTACGGCTCATCCAGCAGGGTATTGTTCACATATACGTCGCCGCTGTCGGTGATGACAACGCTGTCGCCGGGGCAGCCGATAATGCGCTTGACAAGAACGCGGTTGTTATAGTAAAAGGCGATTATGTCACCGGTTTTGAACTGTGGGGACTTCACCGACACCACGATCTCCCCCTCCTGCAGGTTCGGATTCATGGAGGTGCCGAATATCTGCAAAACCGGCAGCAGCAGTGTAGCCACCAGCACACTGATCGCGGCCACGTTCACCAGCGTATAGATGGTGCTGCGCAGCAGCTTTTTGTATAGGCTGTGATATTTTACTCGGTTGAGTTCGCCAGTGAGCTCGTCCACGGAGGGCACAGCCGTATCGGTTGCTTTGTTTTCTGGTTTCATCTTTCTCCTCAATCAGGTGTGCGTGTTCAAAAATCCCTTGAACTGCTGGTCAAAGAGCTCAATGCGCCGCTTGGCTTCCCTGCTCGCATTGTCGAGAATGGCCTGCCGCTGCACCTCGGCGGCATTGATGATCTCGTGAGCCTCGGCCTCGGCCTCGGCAATAATGTGCTCGGCGTTGCTCTCCTGCTCCCGGAGGCTATCCAGATACTGCGCGGCTGCCTGGTCGGCTGCCTCAAAGATGCCGTTTAGCTTCAGGGCCGCCTCTGCCAGTGAGCCGGAGGTGGTGATGGCAATCTTACGCCGTTCCAGTTCTTTTTGGGCGGCCGACAGCTCCTCCTCCACGCGGCTGAGCCTCTTGCTCTGCGCAATAAGCATTTCCAAGAGCTCTGTGCGGTTTAATTTTCTCAGTTCTTTCTCTGTCACTGTCGTGCCGCCTTTCCCCTGTTTCCGCGATGTCCCGGGCAAGCGAACCCCGGCAGAAACCATATTATTCTACGCATTTGTATACACTATGATATAACTTGTTTAAACAAGTGCTGCTTAAACAAGTTATATCACTTATTTTCCAGGAGCGCAAGCGATGTGCGCACATTTTTACGCTCGTTCATAGAAAGCTTACAATTTAAGTACTATTTTTCACCTTATTTCGCGTCTGCCGGATTTAAGGAGGAAATGGGCGCGCAGAAAGCACGGCCGGCTGCCAAAAAAGCCCCCGGTGTTACCGAGAGTTTTTTTGGCAAAGAACCGTAATAATTATGATAGAAACCCGTTAAGGGGGTGCAATTCCCGATTTTAGCGGGCGCATTGGTTTCCCTTTTAGGCGACACATTTTTCTGCGCTGTTACACCTTCTTGAAATTAAGTCAGATCGACCTTCAAACGCTCGGCGTGGCTCATCATGTGGGCCGGGAACTCGGAGGTGAATTTGCCGCCGTCGGCATAGCCCCAGAGAAGCTGCGCCGTTTCGCCGCCGTTTGTCAGCCGCACAAGGCCGAGATTGACCTCCGGGGCGACCTGTACATTCTTAAAATACTTGCCCGTGCCGGTGACGAGGAAGTACTTGCCCTCCAGCGCCGGGCAGGAAAAGCCCGTGGGGATTTCACGCAAAACGGCGCTATCAACATACTCTTTGACCTGCGGTTCCTCCAGCAGCAGGCTCACATTGCCACCGTTGCGCTCGTTCCAGCCGTGGTCATACATATTCATCACGGTGCGGATCATCTCCACCATCCACGGCGCGGTCAGAATATCTCTCATGCTCTTGCCTCCAAAATGGATTTCTCATATCTGCGGACTTCCGGCAGCCACGCGCCGTCCTTCGGCACGCCGCGGCGGCAGTATTCTGCCCAGACTTCGCCGAAGGGCAGGGTTTTCAGTTCCTCCTGCCGGACGAGCAGATCGGTAAAGTTGCCCGCGTTTTGCTCCTTGGTCATATCGGGGGTCAGCAGGGCTTTCTGCACATTGCGGAAGCCCGTGACCCACGCGGCGATGCGATTGACGGAGGCGTCGAGGTAGTCCAGCGCCATATGCACGCGCCCGTCTAAGCCGCCGCAGCGGACGATCTCCTTGCAGAGTTCCTTCGTTTCATCATCGAACAGCACCACATGGTCTGAGTCCCAGCGGACCGGGCGGGTGATGTGCAGGGCAATCTCCGGGAAGAAGCTCAGCAGCGCCGGGATTTTGTCGCTGACCACCTCGGTGGGGTGATAGTGGCCGTTGTCCATGAGGGGGATGCACTTACCCCTGTTCATGGCGGCGTAGTTCAAGGCAAACTCCGCGCTGCCCACGGTGTAGCTCTCCACGCCGATGCCGAACACCTTGCTCTCCACGCAGGGCTTGACCTTGGTAAGGCCAAAGGGCTCGGAGAGAATTTCGTCGATGGACTGCTTGTAGCGTAGCCGGGGCCCCAGGCGGTCGGCAGGAATGTCCTTGAAGCCGTCGCCTGTCCAGATGTTCATGGTACAAATCTGCCCCAGCTCCTCCGCCAGATACTGGGAAATGCGCGCGCAGGCCTTGCCGTGCTCCACCCAAAAGTGCCGGGTTTCCTCGTTGGGAGAGCTCAGCGTCAGCGGATCACACTTGGGGTGGGAGAAGAAGGTGGGGTTGAAGTCCGCGCCGAGGCCGTGCTTTTTGCAGAACTCCACCCATGGTGCAAAATGCTTTGGTTCTAACTTGTCCCGATTCACCCACTCACCAGGGGCGAAAACGGCATAGCTTGCGTGGAGGTTCAGCTTCTTTGTGCCGGGACACAGCTTCAGCACCTCCTCGATGTCTGCCATCAGCTCCCGGGGTGTTCTCGCACGGCCGGGATAGCTGCCGGTGGTCTGGATACCGCCGGTGAGGGGCTTCGTGGGGTCGGTGTCGAAACCGCGTACGTCGTCTCCCTGCCAGCAGTGCAGGGAGACAGGAGCAGTTTTCAGCTTGTCCAGCGCCGCTTCGGTATCTACGCCGAGGGCGGCATATTTTTCTTTTGCTTCCGTATAGCTCATAGGTCTGCCTCCATTTGTATTTTCAGATTGCCCAGCGCTGTCGCCTCCATGGGCAGGGCAATGACCCGCTTGCCGGTAGCCTTGGCGGTGAGATGGTTGAGAAACTCATTCCTCGCGCCGCCGCCCACAATGTACAGCTTGTCGTATTGCTTTCCAGTGTTTCGTTCCAGCTGTGCAAGGGCTTTCGCATAGCTCTCTGCAAGGCTGCGGTAGGCACAGCGGAAATAGTCGCCGATGCCGAGAAGCCGCCCGCCGGTCGCCGCATCAAAGGTGGTCTTCATGCTCTTGGGAGCGAGAAATTCCGGCGCGTTGGCAATGTAGTTGCGCACGGTGTCTCCGCTGACCCCATCCCTTTCTCCAATGAGATCATTTGTCACACGCTGGCTCACAGTTTATGATAGCTGTGAGCCAGTCCCACGGAAAGGAGAATGTGTATGGCATCCATCGAACCAAGATATAATAGAGCCGGTCAGCTGATGCACTATCGGCTGATCGTCTCTGGCGGTCTAAACTGGGAGGGAAAACAGATCAAGCGCACCACCACATGGAAACCACCCCGTCCGAACATGAGCAAGAAACAAATGGAACGGGAAGCGATGGCCGCGGCCTTCAAATTTGAAGAGGCAATCCAGGCAGGTTATGATATCGACAAGGTGAAACGCTTCTGCGATTATGCAGACTATGTGCTGGATTTGAAGGAGCGCAACGGTCTCGCGCCAACCACGATCGAGCGGTATCGGGCTATGCTTCCGAGAATTAACGACGCCATCGGGCACTTGAAACTGACCCGGATTCGTCCACAGCACCTGAACGATTTTTACAAAACGCTGTCCGAGAATGGTGTCCGGAATCTGGGTGCCATCGCTGTGGCGAAGAAGGTGTTGAAGAAAAAAGTGGAGGCACTGGGTCAGCCAAAGCATGTTATCGCAAAAGAATCCGGCATTGCCCACACCACCTTGAATGCAGTATTAAATGGCAAGGCAGTGAAGCCGGAAACGGCACAGGGTATTGCGGATGCACTGGGATACTCGGTGTCAGAAATGTTTACGGTATCCGACCGGAAGAAGCCCCTGTCCAACAAAACCATTCTGGAACATCACCGCCTGATCTCCATGATTCTGGCGCAGGCGGATAAGGAAATGCTTGTCCCGTACAATCCCGCCGCGAAAGCCTCGCCGCCCAAAGTGCCGAAGCATGAGGCGGACTACTTCCAGCCGGAGGAGATTGCCGACATTGTCAAAGCACTGGAAAAGGCTCCTGTCAAGTGGAAAGCAATGTCCTACATTCTCATCGATACCGGCTGCCGCCGTGGAGAATTGATGGGACTGCAATGGAACTGCGTTGACCTGGACAAAGGCATTATGATGATCCGGCAGGCGCTTCTGTACACAAAGGAAAAGGGCACTTATGTCGGACCACCCAAGACCGGTCAGCCCCGGGCTATCTGCCTGTCCCCGGAAACCATCGCTGTTCTGAAAGAATACCGTACCGATCAGCTTCGGCAGAAAATCCGTCATGCAGACATCTGGCAGGATACAGGATTTCTGTTCACCAAGGACGACGGCACGCCTATGCACCCGGACAGCATCACCGACTGGCTGAACAAATTCAGCGAAGAAAACGATCTGCCTCACATTCACCCGCACGCCTTCAGACATACCGCAGCTTCCATGATGATTGCCAACGGTGTGGATCTTGTGAACGCAGCCGCTGAGCTTGGACATGCTACCGCTTCCACAACATTGAATATCTACGCCCACCAGGTGGCAAGGGCGCGCGCAGAAGCCAGCGGCATCCGCGCCGGCGCTTTTGCAGTTTTAAGGCTGGCATGACAATCGCCCACACGAGATTTTACAAGTCTCGTGTGGGCGATTTTTTCTGTTTTCCGATTGGTGCGCCGGAAATGGGTGTAGTGAAACACGCCACCCTTCCGTCAGCGTATCTCCTTACCCAGACCATGGCATTGCACACTTTTCGCTGATCGCTGAAGCCGAAATTGAATAAGAAACAATCTGAGAATCCCTCAAATGTTATTTTTCGCTTTCTGTAAAATTTCTTGTCAGCGTTTACAAAACGCGTTGCCTGCCCGAAGGAGCAGATCTGGGGTTTGGGGGATTCCCCAACAAGCAAAAATCCGGCTGGGTAGCACCCAGACACTGCTCGCCACTATCATACGATAAGGATAATACATCGCGGAGGCAAGCAGATTCTTTGCCTTTCCGAACGCCTCTTCCAGCATCTGCGCAAAGTTGGGAGAATCGATCTTCCAATGCTTCTTATACCAGGCGATAGCTTCCCATTTGTACCGTTCCCCCTGGTCTACGGCATCAAAATGTTCTTTAACATGTTATACTGAACTCCAATTAAAATCTTTAGAAAAGATTTTAATTGCCCGAAGGGCA